>Ga0209127_100081_pt1 | contig 63040 bp, 67 predicted proteins | sample LakSupMetagenome_FD_187469 | JGI IMG/M metagenome (GOLD analysis project Ga0209127, IMG submission 187469) | Freshwater microbial communities from Lake Superior, Canada - Sta WM archaea (SPAdes) (version 2) | ecosystem: Environmental > Aquatic > Freshwater > Lake | place: Lake Superior, Canada... | reverse complement strand
CCGAGGTCACGGGAGAGGGCTCCGCCGAACTCCAGGACGACGGCACCATCGAGATCGAGCTCACCTACCACGACGGTGACGACACGATCCTCAAAGCCGTCCGCGAACCGACTTCTTCAACAGCCTGTTAAGGCTTCGATTGCGCGGTCTCTGCCATGGGCGCAGGGTCGACGCCTCGCAGCAGGAACGGGACATATCGTCATGTCGATGGCGCTGACCGAACGTCGGCCGCTGCGGTCGCAGGACCTCTCCGGGGCGGGCAAGGGCTCGATGGAGAGCTTTTTCGCCGGGTGGCGCCTCGTGACGACCTATGCCTACATCGTGGTGCGCAAGGAACGCTGACTTTCCGGGGGCGGCGTCCGCAGGGCCGCCAGGCCCCAGATCAGGCCGAGCATCAGGTAGAAATGGCGCCAGTGATCGGTGTCGATCTGCAGGCCCTGCAGGATCGTGACGAACAGCGCCGACCAGATCACGATCGCATGGCCCTGCCAGGGCGTGCGGCGGAAGACGGCGCGCCAGCCGGCGATGCAGGTCGCGACCGTCAGCGCCAGATAGGTGATGCCGCCGAGCCAGCCATAGGAGGCGAAGGCGTTGATGTAGACGTTGTGCGGGTCTTCCGGGAAGGTGAAGCGGAAGCGCAGCGGCCCGAAGCCGTTCGGCAGGTCGAGCAGCAGCGGCAGCGAACGCAACTGGCTGCCGAAGCGGCCGGTGACGCCCTGGTCATAGTCCTGGTCCAGGCTGGCGCGGATCTCGAAGACACTGCGGATGTTCTCGAAGGAGAGCGCGATCAGCAGGGCGACGACGACCAGCACCAGCATGACCAGCGTCAGGAAGACGATGCGGGCACGCTGCGCCGTGCTGCTCGAGGTCAGGAAGGTCAGGCTCGTCATCAGCAGGGCCGCGGCGACGAGATTGCCCCAGGCCCCGCGCGAGAAGGTGAGGAACAGCGCCAGCAGCGGCACGCTCATCAGCAGGAAGCCCTTCGCCAGCCCGATGCGGCCGGTGAGGATGGCATGCAGCAAATAGGTTAGCGGCAGCACCAGGAAGGGGCCGAGCACGTTCGGGTCCTTGAACGTGCCGGACGCACGCGAGGCGTAGGTGAACACGCTAGAGAGACCGCCGACGTCGAAATAGCCGAGGATGGCGGCGAGGCCCGCGCACCAGGCGGCGAAGAGATAGCCCTTGCGCAGCGTCTCCAGCCGGCCGAGCGGATCTTCCGCCATGATCGCGGCGAAGAAGATCGCGGTAAGCATCAGGTAGACCGAGACGGCGGTGAAACGGACGGAGGCCGGCTCGTCCATCCAGGGGATCAGCGCGATTACGCCGCCGATATTGTAGACGAGCAGCAGCACTGCCATGGGCAGCAGCTTCTGCGAGAAGCGGATGCCGGTGATCGCGAAGACGAGCAGCGTGATCGGAAAGACGAATTCGTAAGGCGAGGGCTCGATCAGGGCGAGGAAGCTCACTGCCATCAGCAGCCACAGCGTGCCCCGCTTGATCGCGGCATAGGAGACGGTCAGCCCCCTGCGCCGGGCCTTGCCGTCCGGTTGCTGCGCCAGCGCGCTCAATAGGCGTTCTCGTTCTTGGTCATCAGCGAGAACGGCGTCTTGATCAGGATGTAGAGGTCGAGCAGCACCGACCAGTTCTCGATGTAGTAGAGGTCGTGCTCGACGCGGCGCTGGATCTTGTCCTCGGTGTCGGTCTCGCCGCGCCAGCCATGCACCTGGGCCCAGCCGGTGATGCCGGGCTTGACCTTGTGGCGGGCGAAATAGCCGTCGACGACCTGCTCATAGGCCCGGTTCGAGGCGGTGGCGTGGATGGCGTGCGGGCGCGGGCCGACCAGCGAGAGATTGCCCTTGAACACGACGTTGAGCAGCTGCGGCAACTCGTCGATCGAGGTCTTGCGGATGAAGCGGCCGACGCGGGTGACGCGCGGATCGTCCTTGGTCACCTGCTTGGCGGCGGCGAAGTCGCTCATCTCGTGATAGAGCGAGCGGAACTTCAGCACCTCGATCATCTCGTTGTTGAAGCCGTAGCGCTTCTGCCGGAACAGGATCGGGCCCTTCGAGTCGAGCTTCACCGCGATCGCGGTCGCGATCATCAGCGGGGACAGGGCGATCAGCGCCAGCGTGCCGACGATCTTGTCGAACACCCATTTGACGACGATGTCCCAGTCGGCGATCGGCCGGTCGAACACGTCGAGCACCGGGACCGCGCCGATATAGGAATAGGAGCGCGGCCGGAAGCGCAGCTTCGACATGTGCGCCGAGAGCCGGATGTCGATCGGCAGCACCCAGAGCTTGCGCAGCATGGCGAGCAGCCGCGCCTCGGCCGAGATCGGCAGGGTGAAGATCACGAGATCGAGCTTGGTACGGCGCGCGAACTCGACGAGGTCGTCGATCGTGCCGAGCTTGGGATAGCCGGCGACGAGATCGGGCGATCGCTCGTCGTTGCGATCGTCGAAGACGCCGCAGACGCGCAGCCCCGTGTCGCGCTGCGCCTCCAGCGCCTTGATCAGTTCCTCGCCGGCGGGGCCACCGCCGACGATCGCGGTGCGGCGCTCGAGCCGGCCCATCCGGGTGAGCCTAAGAACGACCAGCGAGGCCGTCAGCCGCTCGGCCAGCAGAAGCATGAGGCCGACCGCATAGAAGGCGGCGAGCCAGACACGCGAGACCTGCTCGCCGATCTTGAGGAAGAAAAAGCCGGCCAGCGCCAGCAGGAACAGGATCGTCCAGCCGGCTGTGACCCGCACCGCCATGCTGATGAAGTTGCGCAGCGCGCTGACATGATAGAGGTGCAGCGCCTGGAAGACGGCGAGCGCGCCGACCGCCACCAGCGGCACGGTGATCTGGTAGGGCAGGGCGTAGTCGACCTTGCCGGCGACGTAGCAGGCGAAGATCAGCCCGCCTACGGCGAGGATCACCAGCACGTCGGCAAGGCGCACCAGCCCCTCGATCAGCACCGGCGACAGCGTCTGCTTGACCGGCATGGCGGCGATGCGCTCGGCCAGCGGGTGAAACGTCCGCGTGCCGTCGGAAGAGGGGCCGCCCGTCGGGGAGCGGCCGGTTGAATCCGCCTTGATCAGGTCGCGAACGTCGAAAGCGCCCATCTCGTCCAGTCCTCGCGCGCGGCGCCTGCCACGCAGGCCGCGCTGAAAGCCCCCGTGACCTAGCGCAAATTGCTCTCGGAAGACTTAATCGGACTCTGCGGAAGCGATCGGGATTTGAAGCGATTTGGGCTCAAGGCGGCCGGGAACCGCATCCTCGAGGCATCTTTTTCGGACGTACGGAAAGGTTGATTTTCGCTCGGGCCTTCAAGGTATTAGCCGAGGGTTTCGAGGCCGTGAAAATAGTGTCGAAAGCGCTGAAATCCGCGATTGAGTTGACAAAAAGCATAGATTCAGGCATTTAAGCCCCCGATGAGTGTCTGAGAAGCACATATTTCATTGACCTTGCCCACGGGTATTTCCGGTGATTGGGCTTGGGCGTGTGCTGGCCTTCGGCGAAAGCCTGAGCGCTCCCTTCATCTCTAACATCGTCTTTTGAACGCCAACGATGCGCACCCCGCAGACGCCGCACCCGCGACGCCTGCGCCCTGGGCCAGCGCCCCTGTGTGACTTATGTCTTTTCATTGGTTGATCCTGCTCGCGGCCATCGCCGTGGAGCTGCTTGCGACGTCGGCTCTGAAGGCCTTCGTCGCGGGCCCGGTCCTTGTTGCGGTCTTGCCGCTCATGCTGATCGGACTGTCCTTCGCCCTGCTCAGCGTCGCCTTGCGGGTCATCCCCATGGCCGTCGCCTATGCGGTCTGGGAAGGCCTCGGCATCGTCGGCATCGCCCTGATCGGCCACGCCTTCTTCGCCGAGCATCTGACGGTCCCGCGCATCCTGGCGCTGGCCCTGATCATCGGCGGCATCGTGCTGCTGGAACGCGGCGTCGGTCACGACGCCGACCATATGGCCCTTGAGGAGGATGAGCGGAGGCTGGTGTGACCTTCGCTGCTTCCGCGCAAGCCTTCGCGCTTGCCTGGCTGGGCCTGGCCGTCGCCCTCGAGGTGATCGGCACCAGCCTGCTCAAGCTCTCCGACGGGCTGAAACGTCGGCTCGTCGGCGCCCTCGGCGTGCTCTGCGTCGTCGGCGCCTTCGCCGCGCTGGCGCAGGCGATCCGCGGCATGGACCTCTCGGTCGCCTACGCCGTCTGGGGCGGCGTCGGCCTGGTGCTGACCGCCGTGGTCGGCGCGCTCGCCTTCGGCCAGCGCATTCGCCCGGCCGGTTGGCTCGGCATCGCGCTGGTGGTCGCCGGCGTGGTCGGGCTCAAGCTGTTCTGATCCGAACGCGTCGTCTCAGTTCAGGAACGGGTTCTTCCACCCGCCCTGCTGGGCCGGCGCCTTGGCCGGAAAGACCTCGGCGAGATAGTCCAGCACCTTGCCGCGCTCCTCCGTCGCGAGGGCCGGCATGTTGTGCTTCGTCACCATCCAGTCGAGGGTCTCGCTCCACTTCTCGCGGCTCATCCCCTGCGCCGCGACCAGCTTGAAGTTGTGGCAGGCGATGCAGGCATAGAAGGCCTCGTCGCGGTTCGGCCCGGCCGGGAACATCTCCGGCGTCTCCTCCGACGGGGCAGGGGCCTGCGCCAGCGTCGCCGGCGCAGCGAGGAGAAGCCCCGCGCCGAGCATGAGCCCGGCGCGGCGGATACGTGCGATCATGGCGCTCACCCGACCAGCACCGCGACCCGGTGCATCGGGTTGGCGCCGTAGCCCTGCGGGTTCCAGCCGCCGGCGACATGCGGCTGCGCCCGGCCCTTGCTGTCGGTGGCGCGGACCCAGAGCTCGTAATAGCCGTCGGAGGGCAGTTCGACCTCGGCCGTCCAGCGCCGCCAGTCATAGCGGTTCTTCGGCTCGGCCGCCTTGGCCGGTTGCCAGGTCGCGCCGAAATCGATGGAGACGTCGACGCGCGAGACGCCCTCATGCCCGTCCCAGGCCGCGCCGCGCAGAGCGAGCTTGCGCGTGCCGGCGGCGAGGCGCGTGCCGTTGGCCGGGTTGGTGATGATGCCGCGCACCGGCATGTCGGTCATGGTGCGCATATTGGAATCGTCGGTCTTGCCGCCGGGGATCATCGGCTTGATCGCGACGGAATAGGAGGTGCCGCCCATGCCCTGGCCGTCGTGCACCTTGTCACGGATGGCGATCCGCTTCAGCCATTTATGCGAGACCGAGGCCGGGAAGCCGGGGATGATCACACGCAGCGGTCCGCCATGGATCGCCGGCAGCGGCTGGCCGTTCATCGCCCAGACCAGCAGCGCATGCGGCTCCAGCGCCGCCGCGATCGGCACGCCGCGCGAGATCGCATCCTTGGTCGCGTCACCGGAGAGGTGCTGGTCGGCGCCGTAGTTGCCGGTATGGACGGCTGTCGATTTCAGACCGGCGCTCTGCAGCACGTCGGCGAGCGGCACGCCGGTCCATTCGGCGCAGCCGGCGCCGCCATTGGTCCACTGGTTGCCGCGCGCCTGCGGCTGGAAGAAGGAGCGGCCATTGCCGCCGCATTCCAGCACCATGCGGAAGGTCTTGTGCGTGAACTTCTGCTTGAGCTCGCCGAGCTTGATCTTCAGCGGCGTGTTGACCTCGCCGTCGATGGTCAACTCCCAGGCGTCGCCTTCGGTGAAGGGCTCTGGCGTCTGGCCGTTGTTGCGGACGTAGAACTTCTCGATCGGCGTGGTGTCGTCGTCGAGCATGTGCTCGGGCGTCTCGGCGACGAGCGGGCGGTCGCCGAGCAGGATCAGGCCCTTGGCCTTGCCGGGAAAGTCGAGCAGTTGCGGGCCCTTCGGCGCGGCGGCTGCCGGAGCCGCGGATGGGACGGGGGAGGCTGGCGGCGTGCCTTGCGCCAGCGCGGCAGGAATCAGCCCAGCTGGCATCTGGTCGGAGAACGGGATCGCGCCGCCGACGGCGGCGCCCATCGCCGCGAGCCCGGCGCCGCCGAGGAAGCCGCGGCGCGAGGAGCCGGTGCGGCGGCCGAAGGCCAGCGCATCGCCGCGCTCGGGATCGTCGCCATAAAGTTCGCCCAGGGACCGTTCCTGCTTGCCCATCATGTCCTCCCTCGCGGCGGCGCCCTTGCGCCGGCGTTCTGGAACAAGACGCGGGAGCCGGCCGGATCATTCCATCCGATCGCAAAAATATCTCAGGCGAGGCAGGGCTGGGCGCTCGGCCAGCCGTTCAGCAGGGCGGTGCGCAGCCGCGCGACCCTGTCCGCAGGCTCGCTCGTCAGGGCTCTGAGGAAACCGGCGATCATCTCGAAGCGCGCTGGCGGCATCCCGGTCGCGATCAGGAGATAGCCGTGCCCGCCGGCGCTCCAGCCTGCCAGCGTCCCGGTCGACTGGTCCAATGGGGGCGCCGGTTCCGTGTGCGGGCTGACATGCAAGCTGAGCCGGCAACCACGCAGGCCGACGAAGCCGACCCGGACCTGTCCGGTCGCCGAGGTGGCCTGCCAGACCGGCTGCAATCCGAGCCGGGCAAGCTCGCTCGAGGCGGAGCCCGCTGCGGCTGGCGCGATCGTCACCACAGTCTGAGCGGATGTCGCCGCGAACTGCTCATGCGCCGCGAGGGATGCGGCGAGGAAGCTCTCGGAAGCGTCCTGCCGCAGCAGCATCGGCGTCAGCGCGACGGCCACGGTGACGAGGAGCACGGCGGCGATCGCCGCGACTCGTCGCCAGCCTGCACGCGACGGTGCCGGGACTGAGGGCAGGGGCGGCGTGTCGTCATCCGACAGCCCCTGCAATTCCTGCTTCAGCCGGACGATGCCGCGCAGCGTCTCTGCCGCTTCCGGCGAGGTCGCCAGCCGCTGCGCCATGGCGCGCTGCTCAGCCGGCGCCAGCTCGCCATCGGCGAAGGCGTTCAGCTTCTCCCAGCCCGATGGGAGCGACTGGTCAGCCGGCGGCATGGCGCGCTGGGAGCACACGGATATTGGCTCCCCCTATGACCTGGAGCAGCATGGCCCGGGCGCGCGACAGGCGGCTCATGACCGTGCCGGCCGGCACGCCGATCAGCGCTGCCGCCTCCGCATAGCTGAAGCCGTCGAGATCGACCAAGACCACCACCTCCTTCATCGCGACCGGCAGCTGCTCCAGCGCCTGCCGCACCGTGATCGCGCTGAGCGCGCGCTCGTCGAAACGCCAATCGGCCGGCTCGGGCGCCGGCGTTCCCTGCTCGCGCTGCCGCCGCCGGCTTTGGTCGATCAGCAGGTTGCGCAGGATACTGTAGAGCCAGCGGCGATAGGCGGGATCGTCCACCGGCTCGCTCCTGGCCGTCAGCACCCGCAAGGCGGCTTCCTGCGCGGCGTCGGCGGCCTGCTCCCGGTCGCGCGTCAGCGCGCAGGCATAGCGGAACAGCCGCGCCCATTCGCGTTCGAGCCGCGCGCGGCGCGCGCTCGCCTTGCGTTCGTCGCGCCACATGCTCGCGCCATCCGAACCGGTTCATGCCGCGAGCGGGCGAGGCCAACGCTGGGCCGCCGCGACGCCGGCGAGCATAGGCGAGGATTCGCGAAAGCGGAACTGGAGTGGGGCCGAGGTCGTCCGGCTGGTCAGCCGGCGCGCTTGGCGAGCGCGACTCGGTAGGCGTCGAGGACGCCGTCGATCATCGCGTTCAGGCAGAAATTGGCCCTGACATGCGAAGCGAGATCGGCTGCCTCAGCCAGGCGCTCGGCTGCGGGTGTCGCCAGGGCCTTGCGGATGGCGCCCGCCAGGATGGTCGGCTCGTTGGCGGGGATCAGCCTTCCGGCATGCCGGGGGCCGTAGATCTCCTTTATGCCGCCGACATCGGTCGCGATCAGCGGCTGGGCCGCCGCGGCCGCTTCCAGGATCACATAGGGCAGCGATTCCGCCCGCGACGGGATCACCATGACATGCGCTTTGGCGAGCGCGGCGCGGATCGGTCCCGGCGGCTCGAACACGCATTGGCTCGCGACGCCCTGGTCGACCGTCATCTGCCGCAGCAGCGCCTCGTCCGGGCCGGAGCCGACGATCAGCACGCGCGGCGTCAGCCCGTCGCGACCTCTCATCAGGGCAAGCGCCTCGATCAGCGTGTCGACGCCCTTGGCCGAGCGCAATTCGCCGAGATAGACGAGGTCGAATTCGGCATCGGCATGGTCGATCGGCTCGAACTCGGCTTCCGAGATGCCGTTCAGGACGATGCGGTGATCGGTGCGCGGCTTGTGCCCGATATGAGCTTCGAACCGCCCCGCGATGAAGGCACTCTCGAACAGGAACATGTCGGTTGCCGGTTCGAGGAGACGCTCGATCGCCATGTAGAGGCGGTGCTCGGCGCTGCCGGGCTTGTAGTTGAAGCTGCCGCCATGCGGCGTATAGGCGGTGACATAGCACCTGCCGGGCGAGACCAGGGCCGGCACGCGGGCATAGACGCCGCCCTTGGAGCCGTGCGCATGCACGATCTGCGGCGCGATACGCTTGCGGGTCGAGACTTCCGAGATCTGCGCGCGCAGATCGGTGAGGCTCGGATAGCGCGACATCGGCACGCGGGTGACGCCGAGCGAAAGCTGCGGCCCGAGTTCGGCGAAGATCTGGTCGCCGCGCGGTCCGCCCGTGGTCGAATCACAGAAGATGCCGACGTCGTGGCCGCGTTCGATCTGGCCGCGGGCGAGGTCGAGCACATGCCGGAACAGCCCGCCGAGCGGCGCGCGGAAGACATGCAGGATCTTGAGCGGAGCGGAGCTGGCCACGGCGGACATGGTCTCGGGAACCCCCGTCGCGGTCAGAACCAGCGTTCCTTGATCACGATCGTGTCGCCGGGCCGGACCGGATAGGTGATCGGTACCGTGCCGGTGACGAGCTGGCCGTCCATCAGGCGGGTGACCTCGGCATAGTTGCGCTGGCCGCGTGGGGTGAAGCCGCCGGCGATTGCCACCGCCGTCTGCACCGTCATGCCGTTGACGAACGGGAACTGGCCGGAATTGGTGACCTCGCCGAGCACGAAGAACGGCCGGTAGGCGTCGACCTCGACCGAGACCTTGGGCTCGCGCAGATAGCCGGCGCGCAGGCGCGCCTCGATCGCGCGCTCGAGCTGCTGCGTCGAGCGTCCCTGCGCCTCGACCGCGCCGATCAGCGGCATGGAGATGCGGCCGGAGCCGTCGACGGCATAGATGTTCGAGAGATTGTCCTGGCCGAAGACGATGACGCGCAGCTTGTCGCCGCTGGCGAGCTGGTAGGGGGCGGTCCGCTCGACGGCGAATTCGGGCGCTTCGATGCGCGGCGCGCAGCCGGCCACTGCGAGCGCAGCGGCAAGCGCCAGACAGACGGGATGTCTACTCATCATCACCGGCGAACCCTTCAGAATCTGCCCGTAGGGTTAGGCCGACATGGTTAACAAAAGCTGAGCGAACGGTTGCAGGGTGCATCCGGGCGTTGCGGCGCCTTAACCCGGCACTAACCTTAATGCGCTCAGATGAGGCTGCGTGCTCTCCAAAGGGCACGAGAGTTCTGCGTGAATGGAAGCCTCATGACCGCTCGCTACGACACCGTTGCGGCCGCCGGCGAGAGCCGCTCCGACCTGCTCGACCTGCCGGCCCTCTGGGCCGCGATCAAGGCGAAGAAGCTCTGGATCATCGGGCCGACGCTGGCCGCCCTCGGGCTGTCCTTCGTCGCGGTCAACGTCATTCCGCCGCGCTATACCGGCCAGGCGCAGCTGCTGCTGCAGAGCCGCGACAGCTATTTCACGCGGCCGGGCCAATCGGAGGTCGCCGGCCAGCAATTCGATCCGGAAGCCGTGCAGAGTCAGGTCCAGGTCGTGCTGTCGCGCGACCTGGCGCGCGAGGCGATCAAGCGCATCGGGCTGGTCGGCAATCCCGAATTCGATTCCGGCGCCGGCGCGCTCGGCGCACTGAGGAAGATCGGCGTCCTTGTCGGCATCGGCGCCCATCCGGCCGATCGCTCGCCGGAGGAGCGGGTGCTGGAAGCCTATTACGACCGGCTCCTGGTCTTCCCGGTCGGTCGCTCGCGCATCGTCGCGGTCGAGTTCACCTCGCGGGACCCGGCGCTCGCGGCCAAAGCCGCCAACGATATCGCCGCCGTCTATCTCGAAATGGAGGAGGCGGCCAAGCAGGACACCGCCCGCAGCGCCTCGTCCTGGCTCTCGACCATGATCGACCCACTGCGCAAGAAGCTGGCGGAATCGGAGGCCAAGGTCGAGGCGTTCCGCTCCCGCCACGGCCTGCTCGTCGGCGCCAACAACACCACCATCACCGCCCAGCAGCTCGCCGACCTGTCGACGCAGCTCTCCAATGCGCGCAACCAGCAGGCAGAGGCCCAGGCCAAGGCCGGGATCATCCGTGACGCCATCAAGAGCGGGCGCACCTTCGATATTCCTGATGTCGCCAACAATGAGCTCGTCCGCCGGCTGATCGAGCAGCGCGTCAACCTGCGCGCCCAGATCGCGCTGGAATCGCGCAACCTCCTCTCGGAGCATCCGCGCATCAAGGAGCTGAATGCCCAGCTCGCCGATCTCGAAGGCCAGATCCGCGCCGCCGCCGAGCGCGCCGTGCGCACGCTGGAGAACGAGGCCAAGATCGCCGGCCAGCGGGTCGAGAGCGTCACCGCCGCGCTCGACGGCCAGAAGAAGACGGCCTCCGGCGCCAATGACGACGAGGTCCAGCTGCGTGCGCTCGAGCGCGAGGCCCGCACCCAGCGCGAGCAGCTCGAGCAATACATGCTGCGCTATCGCGAGGCGCTCGCCCGCGACGCCCAGAACGCCACGCCGGCCGATGCCCGCATCATCTCGCGTGCCGTCGAGCCGACCGCGCCCTCCTTCCCGAAGAAGCTGCCGACCATGGTCGTGGCGACGCTGGCGACCTTCCTGGTCGCGCTGGCGGCGGTGGTCTCGCGCGAGCTCCTGAACGGCGGCGCGTCGACGCCGGCGCAGGACGCGCCTCGCCGCAAGGGCCCGAATAATCGCGGCGAGCCGGGCTTCGGTGCACCGAAGGACGAGGAAGAGGACCGGGAGGAGGGCGAGTTCAAAGCGCCGCCGCCGCGCCGCGAGCGCATCGCCGGCCTCCTGACCCATGGCGGGCGCGTCGGTCAGCTTCATCTCGACCTCGCCGACCCGGAGGCGGGTGCGGCCGATCTCTCGGCCTGCATCAACAAGCCGAGCGAAGGCCATGCGCCGCTCGTCGTTGTGCTGGACGGGGCCGAGCCCGGCGAGGCATCGCCGCGGGCGCTGGCGCAGCTCCTCTCCGAGCGCAGCCGCTGCATCCTGATCGACCTTGCCAGCGATAGCCGCGACCACGCCGGCTTCTCCGAACTGCTCGCTGGCGAGGCGATGTTCTCCGACATCATCACGCGCGAGCCGGATTCGCGTCTTCACGAGATTGCACCGGGCCGAGCCGGCCGCGCAGCCGTGCTGGCGGCGTCCGACATCGTCGACGTCGCGCTCGACGCGCTCTGCGAGACCTATGACTGGGTGCTGGTCGCCGCCGCTTCGACCGACGAGGCCGAGACGCTGGCGCCGCTGCTTGGCCGCGCCCAGGGTGCGCTGGTGATGGCCGGCCATATCGGCAACGGCCATGCGGTCGAGGCCGCCTATCGCCTCACCGACCTGACCGGAGCCCCGATCGCGCTCGTCATGGTCGAGGCTCCGGAGCCGGTCGAGATCGCCGTGCCGGAGAAGGAGCCGGTGCCGGCCTGAGCATCGGATCGAAAAGCGGGCACCGCTTTTCGGATGAATTCGGTGCTCCGACGAAGAGGCAGGCGGCCTACTCGTTCGCTTCCGCCGGCTTGCGCCGCTTCAGAAGGCCGAGGACACGTTGCGCTGTCTTCAATGCCAGCGGCGAGGCCTTGATCCGTCGCTTCAGCGCGCGCTTGGCCTGGCTGTAGCTGGCATAGGCTCGCCCCTTCGTCGTCAGCGGGAAGAAGGTGTCGACGAGTTCGTCGCTGTCGTCGCAGACCGTCGTCTTGTAGCGAGCCTCGCCGACGCCGAGATCGAACATGGCGAGGCCGGCGTTGCATTTGTGCTTGATCAGCTCGACCAGCAGGATCTCGCCCGGGCTCGTGCGCGCCGTTTCGGAGAGAAGGTCGAAGGAGGTCGCCATGCCGGAGAAGCGCTTGCCCTGCACGGCGCCGACATAGGTCGCGACCGAACGGCCGGCGAGGTCGAGCGAATAGAGCTCGATTGCCGGCGGCCGGCCGGGGTGTCCGATCGCCCCCTCGCGCAGGAAGCTGCGGATCGCCGGAGCGGCGAACGGGTCCGGCACGCCCATCTGGGCGAAGCGGGCCGCCTTCTGCGCCAGGAACGCGTCGAGCACGCGTTCGATCTCGGCCTCGCTGCGGGCCTGGACCAGTTCGGACGGGCCGTACTCGGCGAAGCGGTTGCGCTTCGTCGTCATCTTCTTGCGGGCGTGCTTGCTCATCGAGCGCCGAAGCGTGCCCTCGCCGTCGCCCGAAACGAGGGCGAGCTTGTAGGCGCGGCTCGGGCTCTGGCCGGCGGCGAGCAGAGCCGGTGGATTGGCGATGCCCTGCCAGGCGGTCGGCTGGTTGATCAGGAACAGCGCGTCGATGCCGCCGATCGCCGCGCCGATCTCCTGCAGCAGCTGGCGGGTCGCCGCCGCATCGAGCGCCTCGGCAAAGCCGGGCCGGTAGAGCGCCATGTGATAATTGGCGTGCTTGCCGCCGACGAACTCGGCGAAGCGCGTGCCCAGGCGCCGGGTGATCACCAGCGGGAACAGTGCGAGCAGGCCGCCCTGGCTGTCCTCGACACGGACGAAGCGGAACTCCATGCCCTCCGCGCAGCCGATTGTCGTGGCGAAGGGCCGGACCCAGTCATAGGCCTGATAGGGCGTCACCAGTGCATCGGCCTCGAGCGCACGCCAATCGGCTTCGAGCGCGGCAAGGTCGCTGCCAGCCCGGACTCTCGCCCACGGGCGCGCCTCCGCTTCCCGCCGCAGGGCAGGGGCAGTGGGCGGGCTGGGCGCGCGATCGGCGACGACGGACATGCCGTCTTCCTTAACCCCGCATTGTGAACGGACCTGCCACTGTCGCGGACGTTGCAAGACAGCTTCGCCCAACAGCGTTAGCGAAGGGTTGAATCGATCTCTCGGAGACGCCGGGCATGAGCCTGCGCCACAAGGTTTTTTCGGCCGCCTTCACGGCCATCGCGGCGACCGGCGCCGATCGCTGGGCCAGGGGGCTCGCGCAGGGCAAGGGCGCGATCCTGACGCTGCATCATGTCCGCCCTGCGGCATCCGGCGGCTTCCGCCCGAACGGGCTGCTCGAGATCTCGCCTGATTTCCTCGACCGGGCGCTGACCCTGATCCGGGCTGAAGGCTACGACATCGTCTCGCTCGACGAGGCGCTTGTTCGGCTGGCCGATCCGAAACCCGGCCGCTTCTTCGTCGCGCTCACCTTCGACGACGGCTATCGCGACAATCTCGACCATGCCTGGCCGGTGCTGGCCAAGCACGGGGCGCCGTGGGTGCTCTATGTCGTTCGCGGCTTCGCCGAGCGCACCGCCCGGCTCTGGTGGCTGGAGCTGGAGGAGGCGATCCGGGCGCTACCACGCATCTCGGTCGAGCTTCCCAGTGGTCGCTTCGAGGCCCCCGCGGGGACCAATGCCGAGAAGCAGAAGGCGTTCGACCGGCTCTACTGGCGTCTGCGCAAAGGCCCGGAAGCGATTCTGCTCTCGGCGATTTCCGATCTCGGCCGGCAGGCGGGTATCGACCCTGTTGCGCTGGTCGAGCGCGAGTGCTTGCCGGTGGAGACGCTCTGCTCGCTCGCCGGCGCGCCCGGCGTCACCATCGGCGCGCACACCCTGAGTCATCCGATGCTGGCCAAGCATCCCGAAGCGGTTGCGCGTCGCGAGATCGCCGAGAGCAAGGCTTGGCTGGAGGCGGCGCTCGGCATGCCCGTCCGCCATTTCGCCTATCCGGTCGGTGATCCGACATCCGCCGGGCCGCGCGAGTTCGCTTTGGCGAAGGAGGCGGGCTTCGCCAGCGCCGTGACGACCCGGCCGGGGCATTTTTTCGCCGAACATGCCGAACATCTGCACGCGCTGCCACGGGTCTCGCTCAACGGCCTGCATCAGAGCGAGGCGGCGCTGAAGGCGCTGCTGTCCGGTTTGCCTTTCCTGCTGTGGAACCGGGGACAGCGTCTCAACTTAGATTGAGTGGGAAGAGGGATCGATGGACGTTGTAGGGCTCTTGATACTCGCAGTAGCGCTGCCGATGGTGGTCTTTGCCGCCTGCGTGCTATTTTTCTTCGCTAGGCATTTTCTTTCGCGCCGCGACAGCAAATGAACGTCGAGCTTAAGTTTACGACCCGTCCTTGCGCTCCATCCACTTGATCAGCGGCAGCAGCGGCAGCACCCAGATGAGCCCGAGCACGATATAGGCGATGGTCTGCACCGGCTTCGAGGCCTCGGTGATCCGGCCCTGCGCCAGCGCCATGGCGACGAGCGCGTAGACGCAGACGAAGACGATCATCACGACCGTGCCGATGAGCTTGCGATGGGTCTGCCTCATGGCGATCATGGTCCGGGCTGCGGCATTGCGGGCGTTGTTCAGGTCTCGACGGCGGACTATCTGTCACCCGCCGCCGCGCTTGTGAAGCGTATTCAAGCCTTCTCCCTGCGACCCGAGGTCCCGCTGCCGTGACGATCGCGCTCGATCAGACTGCCGTTCCGGCGGCCACGAACCATGCCGGCATCCGCCGCTGGCTCTGGGCCGTCGCCTTCCTGGTCTTCGCCATGGTCGTGGTCGGCGGCGCGACGCGATTGACCGGCTCCGGCCTCTCGATCACCGAATGGCGGCCGGTCACCGGCGCGATCCCGCCGCTTTCCGATGCCGCCTGGGCGCTCGAATTCGAGAAGTACCGGTTGAGCCCGCAATTTCAGCTCCTGAATGCCGGCATGGAGCTCGCCGACTTCAAGTTCATCTATTGGTGGGAATGGAGCCATCGCCAGCTCGGCCGCTTCATCGGGCTGCTCTACCTCGCCGGCTTCGTCGTCGTCCTGCTGCGGCGGCTGATGCCGTGGCGCGAAACCGCGATCCTGTTCGGCATGGGCCTGCTGCTCGGCCTGCAGGGCACGATCGGCTGGATCATGGTCGCCTCCGGCCTGGAGCCCGGCATGATCGCGGTCGCCCCGGTGAAGCTGACCCTGCACCTGACTTTCGCCGGTTTCTTCTTCGCCAGCGTCGTCGCCTTCGCCACCTGGCTGACGCCGCTGCGCCGCAGCGAGCCGATGCGGGGCAGGGCGGCGGCCTGGTTCCTGCTCCTGCTGCTCTTCGTGCAGATCGCGCTCGGCGGGCTCGTGGCCGGCTCCAAGGCCGGCTTCACCTTCAACACCTGGCCGCTGATGGACGGGGCGCTGGTGCCTTCGTCGTCGACCCTCTTCGCCGGCACGCCGGTCTGGGAGAACTTCGTCGACAATGTCGCGCTGGTGCAGTTCAACCACCGCATCGGCGCCTACATTCTCTTCGCCTTTGCGCTCTGGCAGCTGCTGGCCTTGCGCCGCGCCGCGCCGGGCTCAGGCGCCGCCAAGCGCGCCACCGCCATTGCCGGGCTGGTGCTGGCGCAGTCTGCTTTGGGGGTTGTGACGCTGCTCTTGGTCGTGCCGCTCTGGGCCGGCCTCGCCCATCAGGCGCTCGGCTTCACCGTATTGGCGATGGGCGTGGTGCATCTGACGCGCACGGAGCAGGCGGTGCGGGGGTAGCGCACAGGGCGCTCCGCACTTTGTCATTCCGCGGCACGCCGCAGGCGTGAACCCGGAACCCACGACCGGGTACCGCTGCGACCCAGTCGTGGGTTCCGGGTCCGCCGCTGCGCAGCATCCCGGAATGACAAGGTCGAGCACCTTCCAAAGCAAAAGGCGCCGTTTCCGGCGCCTTTCTCTCATTCCGGCGATGCTGGCTTCGATCAGGCCAGAGCCTGATCGAGGTCGGCGATCAGATCTTCGACGTCCTCGATGCCGATCGACAGGCGCACCACTTCCGGGCCGGCGCCCGAAGCCGTCTTCTGTGCATCCGAGAGCTGGCGATGCGTGGTCGAGGCCGGGTGGATCACCAGTGAGCGCGTGTCGCCGATATTGGCGAGATGCGAGAACAGCGAGAGCTTCGAGACCAGCTGGACGCCGGCGTCGTAGCCGCCCTTCAGGCCGAAGGTGAAGACCGCGCCGGCGCCCTTGGGGCAGTAGCGCTGGGCGAGGGCGTGGTACTTGTTGTCCGCCAGGCCGGCATAGTTCACCCACTCGACCGCCGGGTGCTTGGCAAGATGGGTCGCGACCTTGAGCGTGTTCTCGCAATGGCGCTGCATGCGCAGCGGCAGCGTCTCGATGCCGGTCAGGATCATGAAGGCGTTGAAGGGCGACAGCGCCGGGCCCATGTCGCGCAGGCCGAGCACGCGGGTCGCGATCGCGAAGGCAAAATTGCCGAAGGTCTCGCCCAGCACCATGCCGTTGTACTCCGGCCGCGGCTTGGACAGCATCGGGTAGCGCTCGTCGCCCACCCAGTTGAACGAGCCGCCGTCGACGATGAGGCCGCCGATCGAGTTGCCATGGCCGCCCAGGAACTTGGTGGCCGAATGCACGACGATGTCGGCGCCGTGCTCGAACGGGCGGATCAGGTAGGGGCTCGCCATCGTGTTGTCGACGATCAGCGGGATGTTGTGCTGCTTCGCGATCTTCGAGATGCCCTCGATGTCGACGATGACGCCGCCGGGATTGGCGATCGACTCGATGAAGATCGCCTTGGTCTTCGGCGTCACCGCCGCGGCGAAGGCTTCCAGATCGTCGGAATCGGCCCAGATCACGTTCCAGCCGAAGTTCTTGTAGGAGTGGTTGAACTGGTTGATCGAGCCGCCATAGAGCTTCTTGGCGGCGACGAACTCGTCGCCCGGCTGCAGCAGGGCGTGGAAGCACAGGAACTCGGCGGCATGGCCCGAGGCCACGGCGAGCGCAGCAGTGCCGCCCTCCAGCGCCGCGACGCGCTCCTCCAGCACGGCGTTGGTCGGGTTGCCGATGCGGGTGTAGATGTTGCCGAAGGCCTGCAGCCCGAACAGCGAGGCAGCATGGTCGACATCGTCGAACACGAAACTCGTCGTCTGGTAGATCGGCGTGGCGCGCGCGCCGGTGGCTGCGTCGGGAGCGGCGCCGGCATGGACGGCGAGCGTGTGGAAACCCGGTGCGCGGTCGGTCATGGCGTGCTCCCTCGAAAACTCTGATTTCGGACGACTTGTTCGATTTAACGAACGCTTTGCGAGGCGTCAATTCGCTGCCGTTCCCTCAGCTCCGGCCCGACATGCTCCGGGCGGACGCCCATGCCGACCATCCGCGCCGGTAGCCGGCGCAGCAGCGGGAAGCGCTGCAGCAGCCGGAGCGGCCAGGGCGGCGCGACCGGCTTGTCGGCCGCGAGCAGCGGCGTGATCACCCGGTTCTGGATCGCGATTTGCGCTCCCTGTGTAACCTTGGCAGGCCATTCCCGCCGCTTCTGCACGGCGGCGAGGTCGGTATCCGCCAGGGTTCTCTCGCGCAGCGGTTTGGCCAGCAGATTGGCAGCCGCGACCGCATCCTGGATCGCCAGGTTGATGCCGACGCCGCCGATCGGCGACATCGCGTGCGCGGCATCGCCGATGCAGATCAGCCCCGGCCGCCACCAGCGCTCCAGCCGGTCGACTGCGACCGAGAGCAGCTTGATGTCGTCCCAGGAGGAGAGTTCGCCGGTCCGATCGGCCAGCTCCGGCGCGAGCGTGAGGAGCCCGGCCTTGAAGGCATCGAGCCCGGCGGCCTGCAATCTTTCAAGCGAGCCCTTGGGGATGATGAAGGCGCATTGCCAATAGTCGCCGCGGTTGAGCCGGATGAAGAAGCGCCCGGCCGCAACCTGCCCGAAGGCCTGCGCCGGCTCGTCCGGCCGGCGGCTCAGGCGGAACCAGAGCACGTCCATCGGGGCGCCGAGCTCGGTGACAGCGAAGCCAGCGGCGGCGCGCACATCGGAGCGCCGGCCGTCCGCTGCGACGACGAGGTCGGCGCGGATCTCCAGCAGGCCGTCGAGGCTCTCGGCCGTAACTCCAACGACACACCCACTTTCTTCGACGAGCCCGGTTGCCTTCGTCCGCATCAGCAGCCGGAAATTCGGATAGGCCCGGCCGTGATCGGCGAGGAAATCGAGGAAGTCCCATTGCGGCATGAAGGCGATGAACGGCGCCTTGACCGGCAGATGGCTGAAATCGGCGACGGTGATGTCCTCAGCTCCGAAGCGGGCGACGAGGTCGTCCTCCCTGACATGCGGCAGCATCAGGAAGTCCTCAAGCAGGCCGAGTTCGTGCATCACCTGCATGGTCGAGGGATGGATGGTGTCGCCGCGGAAATCGCGCAGGAAGTCGGCGTGCTTCTCCAGCACTGTCACCGCGACGCCGGCGCGCGCCAGCAGGAAGCCGAGCATCATCCCGGCCGGGCCGCCGCCGGCGATGCAGCAGGTGGTGCTTTCCCGGCGCATCTCCGCACCCGCCTATTCGGTCAGCCTGATCCCGGTCTTCGCCACCAGCTCGGTCAGGATGGCGCGGTCGCGGGCCATGAAGGCGCCGGTCTCCTGCGGGCTCCAGGCGACGGGCTCGATCACCAGCTCGCGATAGCGCGCGACGAGCTCGGCATCGGCCATCGCCCTGTTGATCGCCGTGTTGAGGATGTGCAACGCACCCGGCTCGATCCCCGCCGGTGCGACGATCGAGGCCCAGCCGGGATAGATCAGGTTGACGCCCTGCTCCGTGAGCGTCGGCAGCTCGGGCAGTTGCTGCTGTCGCGTATCGGTGGTGACGGCGAGCGCCTTCACCTTGCCGCCCTGGATGTTGCCGAGGCTGGCGGCGAGGCTGTCGATCATGACATGGACCTGCCCCGACATCAGGTCCGCCGCAGCGAGCCCGGCGCCGCGATAGGGCACATGCGCCAGCCTAAGGCCGGTCGCCTGCATGATCATCTCGAAGACGAGGTGGTTGGTGCCGCCGATTCCGGCCGAGGCGAAGTTGAGCTGCCCGGGGCGCTGCCTGGCATAGGCGAGGAACTCGGCGAGCGAGTTGACCGGCAGGGTCGGCGAGGCGTTCAGCACCAGCGGGAACAGGCCGAGCATGCCGACCGGGGCGAAATCATAGGCGACGTCATAGGGCAGCTTCTGGCCGAGCGCCGGGGCGGCGGCGAAGCTCGCCGCGGTCGCGACCAGCAGCGTGTGGCCATCGGCCGCTGCCTTGACCACGGCCTGGCCGGCGACGATGCCGTTGGCGCCCGGACGGTTGTCGATGATCAGCGACTGGCCGAGCTGCCGCGCCAGCGTCTCGCCGAGCCGGCGCGCCGCGATATCGGTGCCGCCCGCCGGCGCGAAGGGGACGACGAGCTGGATCGGCCGCTCCGGGAAGGCGGCGCGGGCGCTGCCGGTCCCGAGCGCGCTGGCGAGCCCGGCGAGCAGGACGGTGCGGCGATCGAATGGAGGCATCGGCCTTCTCCGGCAAAAGCGGGAGCGGCGAGATTAGCGATCGCCGGCCGGTGGGGAAGGGGCTCCTTGCGCCTCAGGTGCCCGGCCGGTTGATGGTCAGCTTCTGGAAGCCCTTGCCGGCGAGCACCGGCTTTTTCGCCGAGAGGATGCGCGAATTGATGCCCTGCCAGCCGATCTCGCCGGAGAGCCGGCCATATTCGATCTTCGGGCAGCGGTTCATGATCACGGTGACGCCTCTGGCCTCGGCCTTGGCTGCGGCCTCGTCATTGCGCACCGAGAGCTGCATCCAGATCACCTTGGGCAGTGGATCGAGGCCGAGCGCCTCCTTGGTGATCGGGCCGGCGGCTTCCGAGTTGCGGAAGATCTCGACCATGTCGACCGGCTGCGGGATGTCCTTCAGCGCGCCGTAGACCGTCTTGCCCAGCAAGGTCTGCCCTGCGAGGCCTGGATTGACGGGGATCACATCGTAGCCGCGATCGAGCAGGTATTTGGTGACGATCCAGCTCGGGCGCGCCTCGTTGGCGGAGGCCCCGACCAGCGCCACGGTCTTCACCTCGCGCAGGATGCGGCGAATGAGCGCATCGTCGTAGGAGTCGTGATTCACGCAGTCAAAATCCCAGCGAATTGAACGAATTACCTGCCTTGCCTGAATCAAGGGCAAAGCCGCGCGGATGTCCGGAACATAGCGTCGGCAAGCTGGTTCCCCATCTTGAAGAATGCGGGGTAAATCCCGCTCTTCAGCACGAAGGAGGGCCTGCCATGTGCGACTACAGTCTGCACCATGTTATGTCGACTCCTGCCAAGGTCGGCGATGTCCTCAAGACCACCAGCTTTCCCGGATCGAGCACCAGGGGCTTTTGCGCCGCTGGCGAGCCGAATGTCGCGGTTTGCGTGATGCCCGGCACGGAGCTGGCGTTTTCGGCCGAGATCGAATGCGACAGGGCGATCGGCTTCCTGCCGCATCGCCGGCTCGGGGCGACCTTGGCGCGCTTCCGCCAGGTCGATCTCGACAAGCCCTACGCCCATCACGACGCGATCGAACTGCCGAATGGGCGGATCGAACTCCTGACCAATCTCTCGCAGGGCCAGACCGCGACCGTGCTGCAATTGCCGGCTGACGAGCAGGCGCAGCGGGCCACGCCTGCTGAAGCCGAGCCCGCACCGGCGAGGCATGAGCCGATCCCTCTCTTCGGCCTCTGATAGGATATTAAGAGGCGCATGAGTATCGATGCGGCGGGCTCGTCCTGGGGCGAGCCCGCCCGCTCAGCCGTGATGCCAGTCAGGCTGGCGCTTCTCCATGAAGGCGCCGATGCCCTCTTCCGCGTCGCGCGCCAGCATGTTCTCGACCATCACCGCCGAGGCGTGGTCATAGGCCGTCTTCAGTCCCATCTCGCGCTGCTCATAGAAGGCGCGCTTGCCGACCTTCACCGTCGCCGCCGATTTCGAGGCGATGATCGCCGCGAGCCGTTTCGCCTCCGCCAGCGCTTCCCCTGCCGGCACGACCCGGTTGACCAGACCCATGCGGGCGGCATCCTGCGCCGGCACCATCTCGCCGAGCAGCAGCATCTCCATCGCATGCTTGGCTGAGAGGTTGCGCGAGAGCGCGACCATCGGCGTCGAGCAGAACAGGCCGATATGGACGCCGGGCGTGCAGAAGCGCGCGGCTTCGCCGGCGACGGCGAGGTCGCAGCTCGCGACGAGCTGGCAGCCGGCGGCCGTCGCCGTGCCTTCGACGGCTGCGATCACCGGCTGGGGCAGGGCGGTGATCTGCTGCATCACGCCCGAGCAGCGCCCGAGGATATCGGCGAAATAGGCGCGGCCGCGATCGGGATCGGCCCGGCGCGCGCTCATCTCCTTGAGGTCGTGCCCGGCTGAGAACACCGGGCCGGCCGCCGCCAGCACCACGGCGCGGACACTGCGGTCATTCGCGACCGCGGCGAGGGTTTCGGACAAAGCCGCCAGCATCGCCTCGCTCAGCGGGTTGCGTGCTTCCGGTCGGTTCAGGGTCAGGGTCGCGATGCCGTCGGCATCCTCGCGCAGCAGGAGCTGCGCTTTGGCATGGGCGTTCATGGCGAAAAGCCTTTCGCTGTTTGTCCTATTGTCGGTAGGCGGGGGCCGTGCTGCAAGGGGACCAACGCCCGATCAGACCCCGGTTTTCCGCACGATGACGACCCGCATGAGCGCCGCCGAGATCGAGGCCTATCTCGATCAGGTCTTCCCGCAGCTCCACTATGGCGGCCGCACCTATTTTGTCGAGGAGGTCGGGCCACTCTCCGCGCGCATGCGCTGCGACTATCATGAGAAGCATCTGCGGCCGGGCGGCACCATCTCTGGCCCGACCATGATGGCGCTCGCCGATCTCGCGCTCTATGTCGCGATCCTCGCCCAGATCGGCCCGGTCGCGCTCGCGGTGACCACCAGCCTCAACTACAACTTCCTGCGCAAGCCGGGGCAGGCGGCGCTGATCGGGGAAGCGAAGCTGCTCAAGCTCGGCAAGCGCCTCGCGGTGGGCGAGGTCTGCCTCTATTCGCAAGGCGAGAGCGAGATGGTCTGCCACGCCACCGGGACCTATTCGATCCCGGCCGAGAGATAATTGCGGTATCCTGATACCTTTTCCTGCAGCGCTCTGAAAACAATGCATTTTTCGTCGTAACCGGGTATTTTCTCTGCTTGACATCGTTGGGGTAGCCGCCTATCCAGCGCCCACACCGCCGCCGGCTCCCCGGCGGCTTGTCCTTTTTTCAAGCAGCCGAAGGGTGCCGCGATGAAGACCATCTCGCTCAAGCCCGCCGATGTCGAGAAGAAGTGGGTTGTGATCGACGCCTCCGGGCTCGTCGTCGGCCGTCTCGCCTCCCTGGTGGCGATGCGTCTGCGCGGCAAGCACAAGGCCGCCTACACCCCGCATGTCGACTGCGGCGACAACATCATCGTCATCAACGCCGAGAAGGTGGTGCTGACCGGTCGCAAGCGCGACCAGAAGGTCTACTACCACCACACCGGCTTCCCGGGTGGCATCAAGGAGCGTTCCGCCAAGTTCCTGCTGGACGGCCGCTTCCCCGAGCGCGTCGTCGAGAAGGCTGTCGAGCGCATGCTGCCGCGCGGCCCGCTCTTCCGCCAGATCCTCGGCAATCTGCGGGTCTACAAGGGCTCCGAGCATCCGCATGCCGCCCAGTCGCCCGAGGCGCTCGACGTCGCGGCGCTCAACCGCAAGAACGCGAGGGTCTGACCATGGCCGAGGTTCTCCAGTCTCTCGAGCAGCTCGGCCAGGTCGCCAAGGGCGTCCAGCCCGAGGCTCCCGTCCACGTCAAGAAAGTCGATGCGCAGGGCCGCGCCTATGCCACCGGCAAGCGCAAGAACGCCATCGCCCGCGTCTGGATCAAGCCGGGTTCCGGCAAGATCACGGTCAACACCCGTGACCAGGAAGTCTACTTCGCCCGTCCGGTGCTGCGCCTGATCCTGCAGCAGCCGCTGATGCTGGTCGATCGCATGACCCAGTACGACGTCGTCGTCACGGTCAAGGGCGGCGGCCTCTCCGGCCAGGCCGGCGCGGTCCGTCACGGCATCTCCAAGGCTCTGACTTTCTACGAGCCCGAGCTGCGCGGCCCGCTCAAGAAGGAAGGCTTCCTGACCCGCGACTCGCGCGTGGTCGAGCGCAAGAAGTTCGGCAAGGCCAAGGCCCGTCGCAGCTTCCAGTTCTCGAAGCGCTGATCGGCATCAAAAACCGATTGTTTTCAGGGGTTGGCAGAAATGCCAGCCCCTTTTTTCTTGTGGGCGTGCTGCTTCTGGCGTGGCGGGGGCTGCGAGGCTGATCCGGGCGCGGAAAGGCGATTCCGCTACCGGATCATCATGGCGTAGACCATGAGCCCGAAGCCCAGTGCGATGCCGAGATAGCAGATCCATGCCAGGATCTCTTGCCAGCGCTGGGGGCGCAGCCGTTCCAGCTCCGCATCCGCCGGGCCGCCGTCCTGTGTCTGCAGGCCCAGCGCGCCGAGCATACGGTGGGTAGCCTCGCGGTCCGCGGTTGTTCCCTTGATGGCTCCGCCGATGATTCGTCCGAGGAGGTAGCGTTTCACGCCGGCGGTGAACGAGCCGAGGAAGAAGGTGGTGAGCACGGCGGAGAACGCCAGGAACACCACGAGCCCCGCGAGGAACAAGATCCAATGGCTCACCCGGCTCCCTCCTTCGATACAGCGCGCAGCCCGGTCTCAGGATCACGGGTTTTCGCAGCGACCCTTGCGCGGAGTATCCCATAACGCAGATGAGCGTTCCATGTGCTGGGGCATTGACCGGCGCGGGGAGCAGCTGACGTCGGCGCATCGTCCCCCGGCGAGTTCACGCCGGGCTCCATATCGGTCATCGCATCGAACGGGGTGCTAGCAGCCGTCAGCGCGCATCGTGGAAGATGATGCCGACGGTATGGCGCATGCCGGAGCGCAGCCGGCTGACGCCGTGGCGCAGGTTGACACGGTAATTGCCCTTCGAACCCTGCACGGGCCGGTTATGGACGGCGAAGGCGACTGCATCGCCCTGGCGCAATGGCACGACCTCGACGCGGCTCTGCATGCGCGGCCGCTGCTCGGTCAGGGCGAATTCGCCGCCGGTGAAGTCGCGGCCGGGCTCCGAGAGCAGGATCGCCACCTGGATCGGAAAGGCGAGGTCGCCATAAAGGTCCTGGTGCAGGCAATTATAGTCGCCCGGGACGTATTGCAGCAGCAGCGGCGTCGGGCGCGCCTGGCCGGCCTCGCGGCATTGCTGCAGGAAGGCCGCATGCGCATCGGGATAGCGCTCGTCGATGCTCATGCGGGCGTTCCAGGCGTTAGCGACGTCGGCGAGATGCGGATAGAGCGCTGTCCGCAGGCCTCCGATCAGGTCGGGAAGCGGATACTTGAAATAGCGGTACTCGCCCCTGCCGAAGCCGTGCCGCGCCATGACGATATGGCTGCGGAAATGGCTCTCGTCGGGATAGAGCGCCGCGATCCCACGGCACTCTTTCGGCGTGAGCAGGCTGGACAGCACGGCGCAGCCGAAACCGTCGAGCTCGGCGGCTAGTGCAATCCAGTCGTAAGCGGCGACTCGTGCCTCTGGGGATGTGCCCGCCTCCGGCGCCTGCATTGTGGCCTTCGCCATCATGATCATCTCGCCCTGCCTTTGCCCGACACAGCTGCGGGTGGTGGTCATCGTGCGGCGACCTTCGCCGGCCTATGCGCTCTTCGGCCACCCGATTCCCGTGGGACAGGTCAGGTTGGTCGCGCGCCTCCTGCGGGAGTGAGCATGAGAGCTCCTCGTCGTTCAGGCGCTGGCCTCCAGCCAGGCGACGACCTCGGCCCGCCGCGGATGCGGCCTGCCGGCGCCTGGGAACAGCATCGTCAGCCGGTCGCCGCTCGTGAGTTCCTCCGCGAAGGGCGCGACCAGCCGCCCGTCGGCGAGATAGGGCGCAACCAGGCTCCGGCGGCCGATCAGGATGCCGGCGCCGCCGAGCGCGGCATCGAGCGCCAGCGCATAGAGCGAATAGGACGGGCCACGGCCGGGGTCGATGCCGCGGGTGCCGGCATGGCGCAGCCAGCGCGCCCAGTCGCCACGCCAGACGGCGTCGTGTAGCAGGGTCTGGCCGGCGAGATCGGCGCGAGTCCGTAGCGTGCCGGCGAGCGACGGGGCGCAGACCGGGAAGAGGCTGTCCTCACCGAGCGTAACCGCGTCGGCCCGCGGCTGTGCGAGATAGAACAGCGCGAGGTCGAAACTGTCGTGCCGGCCGGTCGGCGGCTCTTCCATCGCGCTGATCGAGATCGCAAGGCCCGGAAAGGCCTGCTGCAGCGCCGGCAGGCGCGGCGACAGCCAGAGCTGGGCGATGCAGGGCAGGGCGGCAATCGTGAGCGCCCGGCCGGCATGGCTCGCCTTGAGCTCCTGGACGGTCAGGGCGAGCGCGTCGAAGGCGGCGCTGAGCCGTGGCCGGGCCTCCTGCGCCGCTTCCGTCAACGCGACGCCCTGCGGCAATCGCCTGAACAATGTCAGCCCGAGAAAGGCTTCGAGATGGCGCACCTGCTGGGCGATGGCGCCCTGCGTCACCCCGATCTCCTCCGCCGCCCGCGAGAAGCTGCCGAGTCGTGCTGCGGCCTCGAAGGCGCGCAGCGCATTGAGCGGCGGCAGGGGTGGACGGGGCGGTTTGACGGCCATGGGCTGCACGTAGTTGCAGGCCTAGATTTTCTAGGCCTGGGCGCGACGATAACTGGTTTGCATCCGCGCCGGCAAATCGCTGCAATGGGCTGACGAAACAAGGGCTCGGCGAGGGATGGCGATGACGGTGAAACTGGCGCGGCGCGGTTGGGTGCCGGCGGCGAGCGAGGACTATGTGCTCCGGATCGCCGGCGAGGTCGCGGCTGAGGACCGCACGGCACGCGAGACCAGGCTCGCCGATCTCGTCGCCGAGAATCGCACCATCCACGAGCGCGACTGCGTCAACCTCAACCCGGCGACAAATGTCATGAACCCGCGCGCCGAGGCGGTACTGGGGCAGGGGCTCGGCACGCGGCCCTCGCTCGGCTATCCCGGCGACAAATACGAGATGGGCCTCGAGGCGATCGAGCAGATCGAGGTGATGGCGGCGGAGCTGGCGGCGCAGGTCTTCGGCGCCTCCTATGCCGAGATTCGCGTGCCTTCAGGCGCGATCGCCAATCTCTACGTCTTCATGGCGGCGGCCAAGCCCGGCGATGTCGTGATCGCGCCGCCGCCGGCGATCGGCGGCCATGTCACCCATCACGGCGCCGGCGCTGCCGGGCTTTACGGCGTCGTCACCCATCCCGCCCCGATCGATGCCACCGGTTATACGGTCGACGTCGGCAAGCTGCGCGAGGATGCACTGCGGCTGCGGCCCAAGGTCATCAGCATCGGCGGCAGCCTCAATCTGTTCCCGCATCCGATCCGCGAGATCCGCGCCGTCGCCGACGAGGTCGGCGCGATCGTGCTGTTCGACGCGGCCCATCTCTCCGGCATTATCGCAGGCGGCGGCTGGCAGCAGCCGCTGGAGGAGGGCGCTCACGTCATGACGATGAGCACCTATAAGAGCCTGGGCGGACCGCCCTCCGGCCTGATCGTCACCAACGATGCTGGCCTCGCCGAGAAGCTCGACGCCATCGCCTATCCCGGCCTCACCGCTAATTTCGACGCGGCCAAGTCGGCGGCGCTGGCGATCACCATGATGGATTGGCAGGAATTCGGCCGCGACTACGCCGCGATGATGGCGGCGACGGCGAAATCGCTGGCCGAGGCCCTGGTCGAGCGGCAGGTGCCGGTCTTCGCGCGCGACCGCGGCGTGACCACCTCGCACCAGTTCGCGATCGAGGCCGCGCCCTATGGCGGCGGCCAGGCCGCGGCGAAGCGGCTGCGCGCCGTCAACATCCTGAGCTGCGGCATCGGCCTGCCGCTCGCCGAGGTCGCGGGAGACGTCAATGGTCTCCGGTTGGGTACCCCCGAGATCGTCCGCTTCGGCATGAAGCCCGAGCACATGCCGGAGCTCGCCGGCTATATCGCCGACGGGTTGTCGGGGGCGCGGCCCGATGAGGCGATCGCCCGCGACGTCACCGCCTTCCGCCGGCGCTTTGGCCGGCTGCACTATGTGAGGTGAGGGGCACGCGTCATTCTCGGGCGCAGCGAAGCGCAGACCCGAGAATCTCATGACGAGAAGGCGCCGTCAGGGCCTCCTCCGGCCTGAGATGCTCGGGTCAAGCCCGAGCATGACGCTGGTCATACCGCCCCAGCATCTCGGCCTTCAGCGCTTCTTCGCCGATCACCCGCGCCGCGCCGAGCCAGGCCTCTTCGATCTCGCCTGCGGCATTGCGGACGAGCTTCACCGGCTCACCGGGGCTGGCGAAGGCCGAGGCCTTGACGATGCGGCCCTGGTCCTCGCCCTCCGGCACGATCTCTCCGGCGTCCAGGAACGGGTTGAACAGCGCCGGATTGGCCATCAGCACTTTGCCCTCGACCGGGACGAGATCGCCGGCGCCCCAGATCGTCCAGAGCCGCTTACGCCAGCGTTCGGTCGCCGGCGTCGGCGCGCCATGCTCGGCGAAGGTCCGGAAGACCTGGATCACGCCGTCGAGCCATGGATGGGCGAGGCCGTCGATGGCGTTGGTCAGCACTGAGACGGTGAGGCCCTGTTCCGGCACGGTGGCGGTGCGGGTGATGAAGCCCTGGAAGCCGCCGGAATGGCCGACCCAGTCCCAGCCGTCGCCGCCACCTGAAATCGTGCCGAGGCCATAATGGCGGCCGAGGCTGCTTTCGGCGTCGGGCCAGAGCCGGCGCGTCATCTCGCGACGGCTGAGCGCCGACAGCACGCTGCGTTCGGCCTTGGGCGAGAGCTGGGCGATATAGCGGGCGATGTCGGCCGCGGTCGCGACGAAGCCGGCGGCCGAGACCATGGCGTTGCCGGGATTGTCCGCCGGGATCACGACGCGCCGGCCGAGCGGCTGCGTGCCGCTATGACCCTTCGCCATCGGCCCGGTCCACAGCGTGATATCGGGCCTGGTCTCCTTCAGCCCGGCCGGCGCGACGATCTCGCGGGCGATCCAGTCGGAATAGGGCTCGCCGGTCACCGCCTCGATGACGAGGCCGAGCAGGCCGAAGCCGTGATTGGAGTATTTCAAGCGCTGCGAGGCAGGAAAGACCGGCGGGCGCGCCAGATCGGCGAGCAGCTCGTCCTTGTTCAGATAGGGCTTGCGGTCGAAGAACTGGCCGCAATCGACGCCGTCGCGCAGGAGGCCGGCGCTGTTGGAGAGAAGCTGCGTCAGCGTCACCGCCGCGACATCGGGATGCAGGCCGTCGACATACGCGCCGGCCTTGTCGTCGAGGCGCAGATGCCCTTGTTCGGCGAGGCGCAAGATGCCTGCGGCGGTGAAGCTCTTCGAATGCGAGGCGATCCGGAAGCCGTGGCGCGGCGTCAGTGCCTCGCCGGTCGAGAAGTCGGCGCTGCCGAAGGCGGCCTCCAGCACGATCTCGCCTTTGTCCGCGATCGCGACTGCGCAGCCGGGCTGGTCATGGAAACGGCGCTGGAATTCGAGCCAGCTTGCGACATAGTCGAGTGCTGCGGGCAGCCAGGGCTTCATCGGGCAATCCATCCTCAGGCAGGTGGGACGCGCAGCTTGGCACGGGCAATGATCCCGCGTCAGCGCAGGAAAGCGGCGCGGCCATGCGTTGTGGCCGAATCGCCTTCGTCCTTGCCCTCGCGGCCCACGCGTGGCATCCGTCCGCGCAACGCATAAGGATCGTCATCGTGGACAAGACCGAACTCGCCAAGCTCGAAGCCTATCTCCGCCGCACCTTCGCCAACCACGGCATCAGCGTGCGCGCGCGGTTGAAGAAGACTGATTCGGCCGAGGTCTATCTCGCCGACGAGTTCATCGGCATCATCCATGTCGACGACGAGGACGGCGATCGCTCGTTCAACTTCACCATGGCCATCCTCGACGTCGATCTCGAGGACTGAGGCAGGGTCTCCGCTCAGCGCATCAGCCCGTCGATCGTGCGGCGCACGCCGCCGAGCATGACCTGCCAGTCGGCGACGATCGCGCGCGGGAAGCGGATGTTCACATCGACGCCGCGGTGGCGGAAGGTCACGCGGCAGGGCTCGTCGAGGCCGCTCTGGGCGGTCTCGACCGGGCAGCGCGCCGCAAAGCCGCGCCCGTCCGGCACAGAGACGTAGAGCTCGTCGCCCTCATAGGGCGAGCCTTTGCGGAAGCCGCGCACCACCAGCCCGCCCGGATTGGACCAGACGGTCGGCGTCAGGAAGCGGGCATAGGTCGAGAGCTGCGTCGCCGGCTCGTTGACCTTGTCCGGTGGGCTCAGGGTCACCAGCAGGCGATGCCGGGTGTCGGGCGTCACCGGCCCGAGGCTCGGCCAATCCAGGCGCAGGCGCGCCATGCCGACCAGTCGCCCGTCCTCGCCGTCGGCGCCCGTCAGGTTCTCCGGAATCGCCAGCACCACCTCGCCGACCCGTGACGCCTGCAGATCGGTGCCGGCGTCGGGGTGGGGGCGGGTGGCGAGCAGGGCCAGCCCAGTGCCGGCCAGTCCGAGCACGATAATCGCGGTCGCAAGCCGCAGCAGGGCGCGGTCGCCGCGCGGCAAAGCCGGCGCGGGGCGGCGCCTGAGATGATTGCGGATCAGCGCCGCGACATCGGTGGCGTTGGCGAGCGGCTGGGTCTGGTCGGGCGCGTAGAGGCTCATCGGATTCGTCTCCGGGGCCGACGCGCGGCCCTGTCAGGAAACTGAAACAGAGCCGCCTTAACGCGCCGTAAACCATGTCGGGGCCGGCGTGGTTAACCAAAGGTTAAAGCTTCGCTTTCGCAGTGACCGGCCTTGCGCCATGGTTCGCCGGCATCCGCTGGAAGCCGCGCTCGTGACGCTCGAACCCTCCGCCGTCGAGGCCTTGAAATCGCTGGTCCTCGGCTTCGCCTTCGCCGGCCTGCTGGCCAGCGCCTTCGAATTGTTCACGCAGAAGCGGGCCGGTTTCGAGCTGTTGCAGAGCGGCGGCGTCGGCGCCGTGGCGAGCGTGCCGGTGGTGGTGTTCAGCGCGCCCTTCCTGATCCTGCGCAACACCGTGCGGGGCCGGCGGATCGAAGGGCGGCCCTTCTTCTTCGTGATGGCGGCGAGCATGATCGCCTCGCTCTGGAGCCTGATCAGCGGCCGGGTCGTGCTCGACCTGCTGATGATGCTCGGAGCCGCTTGACGGCGAGGGCGCCGGCCCTGCAATCCTCCAGAGCAATTCCAGCAAAAGTGCGTAGCGGTTTTGCGCCCGGAGTTGCGTGAAGCCAAAGAGCTAGAGCTTTGGAGGCGATCTGTATTCGCCGGCGAGGCTCTGGGAGAAGTCAGGAGGATCTGCCATGCCGCTCTATTCGCTCGACGGGACCGCACCCGAGACGCCGCCGGAAGGGCAGTGGTGGCTCGCGCCCGACGCCCATGTCATCGGCCGGGTCCGGCTGGCGAAGGATGTCGGGATCTGGTTCGGCTCGGTGCTGCGCGGCGACAATGAGTGGATCGAGATCGGCGAGGCCACGAATATCCAGGAAGGCTGCGTGCTCCACACCGACATGGGCGCGCCGCTCAAGGTCGGCGCCGGCTGCACCATCGGCCACCGCGCCATCCTGCATGGCTGCACCATCGGCGAGAACAGCCTGATCGGCATGGGCGCGACCGTGCTCAACCATGTGAAGATCGGCCGCAACTGCCTGGTCGGCGCCAATGCGCTGGTGACCGAGGGCAAGGAATTCCCTGACAATTCGCTGATCGTCGGCTCCCCGGCCCGCGCGCTGCGCACCCTCGACGAGGCGGCGGCCGCAGGCCTGCGCGCCGCTGCCGCGGGCTATTCTGAGCGCTGGAAGCAGTTTGCCAAGGGCATGAAGCGGATCGACTGACCGCTTATCTGTTCCACAGCTCGGCTCTTCCGAAAACGAAGCGGGCCGGCTCCCGGGGAAGGAGCCGGCCCTGGACGTGCCCGGTCGGGGACGGGTGGGTGGGGACGTGACCGGACTCGTCGTCTGGTGGCGAAGCCCGTCTAGACTTCGCCGGTCTGGTATTCGCGCCGGGTTTCGTCCCCGCCCGGCGCGTTGTCTTGTTCAGCGCAGCGAGGCCACCGTCGAGGTCGAGAGGCCGCCGAGTGAGGCCCAGCCGGTGCGGGCCTGGGATTCACGCTTGACGTAGGTGTAGCCGGTCTGGCTCCACGGCAGGATCGCGTTGCGCTTGTTGTCGAGGATGAAGTCGCCGCGGTCGGTGCGGATCATCAGCACGGCATGGCCGGCATTCTCCTCGTCGATCACGACGGTGACGCGCATGGCACGACGCGGCAGGCCGGCTTCGGCCAGGCGCTGGCGCTTCAGCAGGACATAATCCTCGCAATCGCCCTTGCCGTCGGTCGGAATGTCCCAGCGGTCGACCACGCCCCAATGGTCCTGGTCGGTGACGGCTTCGATCTCGCGGTTGGCCTTGACGTTGGCGGCGACGATCAGCTTCCAGGTCTTGGCTGTCAGCTCGATCTGCTCGGCCTCGCGGGTGTCGACGGCGCATTCGCTCGGGCTGCGCTTGCAGAAGTCCACCCAGGCGTAAGGCGCCCGGGCTTCGCCGCCGGCGACGATCGGCGCGCTGGCGACCGGCAGGCCGCCGGTCTGCTGCGCCTCAGCGCCGGTCACGCCGGCGAGGGTGATGATGGTAGCAGCGGCCAGGCCGCGAAATCCCCGAAAACCCGAAAACATGTCGTCCCCTTTCCTGTCCCGGGAACGACCATGCTCTTGGGCTGTAGAGATCGCTTGAAATGAAAGCGGACAATTTTACTGAAATCGAGCCTATTGAAGATCAAAGTACTTACAGAGAATCATGTATAAAAGCGAGGGTAAGAATTTTCAGCCCTCGCGTGAGGAAGTCTTAACTATGGATCTCCTTAACCATCCAGTCTCTTAACCATGAGGTCGAGGCTGGCAATCCCTTGTTAAGGGTTGCCGCGCCGAGCGGGCAAGACAGGGGCACTCTTTTCACGGTTGGAGACGACGGCGGGCAAGGGCCGCCTTTGGTCGTTAGAGAGAGGTCGTTGCCGCTGCGCCTCCTATGGCGCGGCGCCGGCCTTCATCCGCCCGTTCTTCCACAGGCCAGGAGGGGGCTCTCTCAGGATATCTCTTCTGGCGAAGATTTCCGGAGCCGGAAAACGCATGGCGAGCCGCTGCCCGGCCTTGCGGGGGCCAAGCGCAGCGCCTCTGAATTGCCTTGAAGGCTCAGCCGAACGGAAGAAGCGCTTGCGCGCCCTCAGAGCTCGAGATTCTCGTCGAGCGCGTCGGCCGAGAGCGGCATGCGGAACTGGGCCGCGTAGCCCCCGTCGAAGCGGCGCACGATCATCGCCGCGGTGCCGCCGAGCCGGATCGCCGTGCCCATCTCGAACTGGTGGTCGCTGGCGAAGGCAGCGCCCGACAGCGAGATGTCGATCAGCCGCACGGCGTGCTCGCTGCCGTCTTCCAGAGTGATGATGCAGCGCGGGTTGCGCGGCACGATGCGCTCATGGCGCCGATCCTCGGGCAGGCCGAGTTCGTCGCGATTGGCGAGCCAGGTCAGCTGGGCGGTGAATTTCTCGCGCTTGCGGCTGGTCGCGGTGATGGTCATCGCGAAGCCGGCCGGCGTGGTGCGCACTGCCGTGCCTTCAATTCGGCCGAGATGCTCGAGGTAGACGATGACGCGATCGCCGATCATCGGCTTGGCCGGCGCGACCATGTGCAGGCCGCCCGGCGAGATGTCGGTGGTCTGGCAGGGATATTCCATGCGATTGGGCAGCATGTAGCGTCCGAGCAGGACGACTTTCATGCGCTGATGTCGCCGGCGCTCGACCGGGACCGAGCCCGTCTTCGGATTTTGGGGCGCCGTGAGCATTGCAAACTCTGTTTCTACCAGAGTGATGCTACCGGCTCGCGGGTTAAGAGGTAGTTAGGGCAACCTCACACACGTCCACCGGGCAGGAGCATCAGCTTCGGCCGCTTGTCCTGGGCTGCAGCTTCGGTCGGGCGCTGCGTGCGCACATCCGGCCAGATCATCCTGAGCGAGATCATCCGCATCGACTCGAGCGTGTCGAGCCCAAGCCATTCCGGCGACAAGGCCGGGGACAGGGCGCCGAGGATGCGGGCATGGGTGCGTCCGCGATAGCGCAGCGGCAGCAGCAGCAGTTCGAGATGGACGCTCGCGCCGTTCTGCGTCTGGGCCGAGAGTCCGGCGACGGCGCCTGCCGTTTCGTCCATCACGGTCTGGACCAGCCGGCGCATGTCGCCCTGAGCCTCGACGTCGGGCCAGAGCGCGGCGAAGGCGCGCCCCCGCAGTTCGCGGCCGAACAGGGCGCAGAGCCGCGTCCCGGCCAGGCGGAAGACCGGGCCGATTGGCTCGTTCTCCAGCACGAAAGTGTCGGCCAGCGCATGGCGCAGCGCGCCGGGTTCGATCTCGCCCCGTTCGGGGGCGCTCCGTTCGCCGCGCAACGTGTCCCAGTAGTCGAAAACCAGGCGGGTGCTCGGATTCTTCATGTCGTGTCCAGTCCGGTCTGCGCCGTCCCTGTTCGTGCGAAGGCGTGTCAAATCGGATCGCTTTCGTTCGAGGTGGGGACTGTCGGGCCCTTGCGAATCGGCAGGACGCAGCCCGCATGCCGTCTTGCCACGCGACCCGGACAGGGGGAGGCGGCAGGGTCGGTTAAGGTTAATCAAGCGTTAAGCTTGTGGAAGATGCCTAAAATGCCGCATAAATCGGTCGTCGAATTCGAGCCGGCGCGTAGCGCCGGGCTCACTGGAAAAGGCGGGGGCGCGGGGGCGTGACCGGCCGGGGAGGAGAGGGGAGAGCGACCGCTCTCCCCTTTTCTGTTGCCTGCCGCAGGCCCATGCGCCAGTGAGGCACGATGTCGGCGAACCCAGACGATCCCCATGGCCCGCCAGCGCGCGAGCCGGTCTTCAACCTGCCCGGCGCCGTCGTCTGGCTGATCGCGGCCCTGGCGCTGATCCAGGGCGCGCGCGAGCTGCTCAGCGAGCGTGACGATTTCCTGCTCGTCTCCTGGCTCTCCTTCGTGCCGGCGCGGCTGACGCTCTGGTTCGCGCCGGAGCGCCTGGAGGAGATCGCGCGTTCGCTCGGCACCTCCGGCAAGCCCGATTTCGTCCAGCGCCTGCAACTGGTCCGCCTGCTGCTGGCCGATGGCGGTGGTCAGCCCTGGACGCTGCTCAGCTACGGGCTCCTGCACGGCTCCTGGCTGCATCTGGTCTCGAACGTCGTCTGGCTCGCGGCTTTCGGCAGTCCGGTCGCGCGCCGGCTCGGGGCCGGGCGCTTCCTGCTGCTGATGGCGCTGTCCACCATCGCCGGCGCCCTGCTGCACTGGTGGTCACGCGAACTCGACGTGCTGCCGCTGGTCGGCGCCTCCGCCGGTGTCTCGGGTGCGACGGCCGCGGCGATCCGCTTCGTCTTCTCGCCGGGCGTGCATTTCGGCGGGCTCGGCCATGACGAGGTGGTGCGTGCGATTCCTGCCGAGCCCCTCGGCGGTCTCTGGCGCAATTCGCGGGCGATGCTGTTCGTGGTGATCTGGTTCGTCACCAACATCATCTTCGGTGCCGGCCTGGTGCCGATCCTCGGCGAAGAGACCAGCATCGCCTGGGAGGCGCATATCGGCGGCTTCCTCGCCGGGCTCCTGCTGTTCCCGCTCTTCGATCGCGGGCCGGTCCGGCGCTAGCTGCAACCGGAGCGCGCACGCTTTCGACGCGAGCGCCTTGCCGTCGCCTCAGACTTCGCTCACAGTCGAACGAGTCCAAGCTGGCGTCGTATCGCGGACACAACGATCCGCGGTTCGACGCAGCTCCCGTCGAACCCATCAAACGAGCGCCGGTCAACGGTGCCGCTACCGTCGGAGGAGAAATCGATGAACGTCGTTCACATTCTCGGCAACAAGGGCGCAGAGGTGATCTCGGTGCAGCCGCACCGGACGCTCGGCGAGGCGGCGCGGACCCTGGCGGAGAAGCGGATCGGCGCGGTGGTCGTGACCGGCGCCGATGGCAGCCTGCTCGGCATCCTGTCGGAGCGCGACATCATCAAGGCCTTGGGCACAGATGGCGCTGCCGCACTGGAGACGCCGGTATCGCGCGCCATGACCGCCAAGGTCGTGACCTGCCGGCCCGACACCAGCGTCGACGATCTCATGGAGATCATGACCTCGGGCCGCTTCCGGCATGTGCCGGTGGTCGATAACGGCCGGGTGGCCGGCATCGTCTCGATCGGCGACGTGGTCAAGCATCGCGTCGCCGAGATCGAGGCCGAAAGCCGGGCGATGCGCGACTACATTGCGATGGCGTGAGGCTTCACCGCCGTCATGCTCGCCCTTGTGGCGAGCATCCACGTCCTGAACTCCGCCTTTGATCACTGAGGCGAAGATGTGGATGGTCGGGACAAGCCCGACCATGACGGAAGAGCGTTGGATCGGCTCTTCGCGTCTAGTTCAGCGGCAGGTGATTGGCTGCGACGATCGCGGCGATCTCGTCGAGCGCGCGTTCAGCCGCCTGCCGGCCGAGTGCGATCGCCTCGCCGGCGCGGTGGAAGTCGAACAGGCCGACGCGGCCGAGCCTGGGGCCGATCATCACATCGGGCGGATCGCCAGCGAGGCGCGAGCGCGAGATCCGGTCCTGGGTGATATTGAAGGCGTCGATCATCACGCCGGCAAGCCCGGGCTGCTGCTCGTGATTGGCCTTGCCGACGATGCCGCGCATGCGCTCGCGCACGCTGCCGAACCAGCCTGTCGCCGGGCGCTGCTCGGGCGCGGGCTCCGGGTCCGGATCGGCACCATAGGACTGGATCACCGTGCCGCGACCGGTCATGTCGCTGTTCAGGTTGACGCAGAGCACGACGTCGGCGCCGAGGGCGCGCGCCACCGTGACGGGCACCGGATTGACCAGCGCCCCGTCCATCAGCCAGCGCCCGCCGAGCTTCACCGGATCGAACACGCCGGGCAGCGCATAGGAGGCGCGCAGCGCATCGACCAGCGAGCCTCGCGTCAACCAGATTTCATGGCCGGTGCCGAGCTCGGTTGCGACGGCGGCGTAGGTCTGCTTGAGGTCGCTGATCTGCAGGCCGGCGAGATCGCGTTCGAGCAGGCGCTTCAGCCGGCCACCGGAGATGAGCCCGGCACCGCCGAGGTGGAAATCCATCAGCCCGACGACGCGGCGCTTGGTCAGGCCGAGTGCGAATTCGCGCAATTGCCCAAGCTTGTCGGCAGCGTAGCAGCCGCCGACCACCGCGCCGATCGAGGTTCCGGCGATCACTTCGGGTGCGTAGCCGGCCTCGGTGAGGACATCGAGGACACCGATATGGGCCCAGCCACGCGCGGCGCCGCCGCCAAGAGCGAGGCCGATCCGCGGCCGGCTGAGGCGCGGGACGGGTTCGGAAACGAGATCGTTCATCGCAGCTCCGCCGCCGCCCAATCCAAAGGCCCGTCTGGCGATGTTCTCCAGTCTCATCGGCGCGATCCCTCCGCGGGAGAGTCAGGATCGCGCGAGCCGATGAGCGAAAGATGAACGGCGCCGAGACCCTAGGCGGCTATCAGTCGCTTTTGAAGGAAACATGAAAGCTTGGTGAAAGGATTGCCAACGAAGCAGGCGATCCCGGGTCAGAAGACCAGTGGTCCGTCGGCCGCGGTGCCGACCGGCTTAACCCGATAGAAGCAGCTGTGGCGGCCGGTGTGGCAGCAGCCGCCATCGCCGCCGACATTGACCTTGATCCAGATCGCGTCCTGGTCGCAGTCGACGCGCATCTCGACGATGCTCTGGAGCTGGCCGGAGGTCTCGCCCTTGCGCCAGAGCGCCTGGCGTGAGCGCGACCAGTACCAGGCTTCGCCCGTCTCGATGCTCAGGCGCAGCGATTCGGCGTTCATATGCGCGACCATCAGCACCTCGCCGGTCGTAGCGTCAGTGGTGACGCAGGTGACGAGGCCGTCGCGGTCGAATTTGGGTGCGAGGACCGTGCCCTCTTCGATCTCGGCCTTGGCTGAAAGGGTAGGGAAGGCAGTCATGGGAGGATCCTGAGAGTAGCGCCCGCATATAGGACGCGGAAAGCGCGCCGTCATCGCCTCTCCGTCATTCTCGGGCGGAGCGAAGCGCAGGCCCGAGAATCTCAGGACCAGTAAGCGCCGACCGGAGCCTCCGCCGGCCTGAGATGCTCGGGTCAAGCCCGAGCATGACGCGTCGGAGCGCGGGCGTTGGGCTCACAGCCCCGGCGATTTCACCATGGTGAAGAAGCGCACCTGCTCGGCTGGGTCGCGGAAGCGGCCGGTGTACTGCGTCGTCATCGTCGACGAGCCCTGCTTCTGCACGCCGCGCATCGACATGCACATATGCTCGGCCTCGATCAGGACGGCGACGCCGCCGGGCTTCAGCGCCTTCTCGATCGCCTGGGCGATCTGCGCCGTCATCGTCTCCTGCGTCTGCAGGCGGCGGGCGTAGACCTCGACGACGCGGGCGAGCTTCGACAGCCCGACCACGCCGCTGCTCGGATAGTAGCCGATATGGACCTTGCCGACGAAAGGCACCATGTGGTGCTCGCAATGCGAATAGAACGGAATGTCGCGGACGAGGACCATGTCCTTGTAGCCCTCGACCTCCTCGAAGACGCGCTCCAGCGCGTCCTGCGCATCCTCGCCATAGCCCTTGTAGAATTCGCGATAGGCCTTGGCGACGCGCTGCGGGGTATCGAGCAGGCCTTCTCGCGACGGATCGTCGCCGGCCCAGCGGATCAGCGTGCGCACGGCCTCCTCGGCCTCGACCTGCGTCGGCTGCTTGACGATGAACTTGTCTGCGGAGGGGCTGCGGGCCCGCTCTACGGACAAGGACTTAACCACATTGTCCATGTGGAGCCTCCCGTTTCGGTTGCACCGGCCTCACGACCGGCAGATCAGACAAGTTCGCCCGCTCGTCCAGCGACATGACACGCTCTCCCTAAGAGCGCATCGGCACTCTATATTGGTTGCGAAAGCCGGCAACTCCAGACCCCGGCCGGGGCAACCCATGCTGAACGACGTCTACAACAAGCGAATCCTGGAATTGGCAGGAAACATTCCGCTGCTCGAGCGCCTGCCGGCACCCGATGCGACGGCGACCGCCCATTCTCGCCTCTGCGGCTCGACGGTGACCATCGACCTGACCATGGACGAGGATGTCGTCACCGGTTTTGGCCACGATGTGCGTGCCTGCGCCCTCGGCCAGGCCTCGTCCTCGATCATGGCCCGCCATGTCGTCGGCTCGACCGCGTCCGAGTTGCGCGAGGTCCGCGAGCAGGCCCGGGCGATTCTGAAGGAGGGAGCGGAGCCTCCCGTCGGCAAATGGGCGGACCTGTCGGTGCTCGTGCCGGTGCGCGACTTCAAGGCGCGCCACGCCTCGACCATGCTGACCTTCGACGCGGTGGTCGATGCGATCGGCCAGATCGAGGCGAAGCGGCGCGAGGCGGTCGCGGGCTGAGGCTATTTCAGCCCGAACGCCTGCCGGATCTCCGGCTTCGTCTCGTCATATCGGACCCTGAAGGTCTTCTCGGCCAGCAGCGCCTTGGCGACGACGCGGCCGATCTTGTCGCCGGCTTCCAGGTCGCTCGGATAGTGGAAGCCGCAGACGAGGCGGCTCTCGCCGTAGCTCTTGACCCGCTCCTCGAACTTGTCGGCGAGCTCGGGCACGGCGTCCGAGAGCAGCGTGGCGTAGAGCGCCGCGGTCGCAGCATGCGCCGAGGGGAAGGAGGTGCCCTCCGGCCGCCCGCCGGGGCAGGGCTTGACCCGGACCTTGTTCCACATCTGGAAGGGTCGGATCCGGCTGGTCAGGCGGTTGACGCTCTTCAGCAGGATCGCGAGCTCGATCTGCGCCTCGCGCATCAAGAGTCGCGTCTCGCGATGGGTGCCGTCGACATAGTTGTGGTCCATGCCCTTCAGGAAGGCATTGAGCGTCTGGTACTGGTCGGCGATCGCCTGCTTCTCGCGCTCCGGCGTGCGGGCCGAGGAGATGGCGAGCACCTTCTCGAACTCGGCGCGATGCTCCGGCGAATTCTGCGCCGGCGGCAGGCCCATCACCTTGGCGACGTCTATTTTGGCGGCGTCGAGCCAGATCAGATAAGGTCGCTGCTGTGCCGCCGCCGGTGTGGCGAGCGCGAGCGCGAGCAGCGGCCCGCAGAGGGCGGTAGCGGAGGCTAGGAAACGTGCGCGCATCATGACCGGAATCTGGGAAGGCGGGATCGAAAAGGGGCGATGGAAGATTGGCTGGAGGGAGTCGGCAGGGTTTGCCTGAGTCATACTTGCCTAAACATGCTGAAAAAAGCCTTTCTTGGCGACGCAGCGTCGCGCTTGCGCCGCGCCGGGGCGCGCACCTGCTGATCCGCGGCTACCAGCTCAGCCTGTCCCTGCTGATCGGCCGGCAATGCCGGCACTGGCCGTCCTGCTCGGAATACACCGACGAGGCGATCCAGCGGCACGGCCTGTGGGCCGGCGGCTGGGTCGGTTTCGCGCGCATCTGCCGTTGCACGCCGCTCGGCACCTCGGGGATCGACATCGTCTGCGAGGAGCTGCCGCCGGAGGGAGCCTGGTACAAGCCCTGGGCCTATGGCCGCTGGCGCGGTGTCAACGATCCGGCATCTTGACCGGCGCGCTTGTGGGCTGCTCGGCGATCGTCCTTTGCTCGGGCGCGGAGAGAGGTTCGTTGAGCCACATCCGGGCCTTGAGCAGCGATTGGCAGTTGCGTCGATGGTAGGTCTGCCGGTCGAGGTATTCCTGGACCGGCTTCGACAGCCACCAGCTCATCGATACTTCCTTCAGCACCGTCGCTCGGTTCGGCAGGGCGGGAGGAGGCGCTCCCGCGGCCGGGGCTTTTGCGCCGGCGGCGAGCTCGGTCGTCGGACTGGTCCGCTCGAAACATTTCGGTCGTTCGATCTCGGGCGGCACGTACTCGAAGCCCGTCAGCCTGTCGACCACGGCGAACTTGTCCTGCGTCGGGGCCAAGGGTTCGCCGAAGACGAGGAAGTCGGCGACATTGTCCTTGCCGACCACGCCCGCAAGCGTGGCGAGGGCATAGGAGCCACGCGCCGCGCGGGTCGACAGCACCGTATTCACCGGGGCCATCAGCAGGGGCATCAGCGAATCGTCGCGCGGAGGAGGGCGTTGGTCGCGCTCCGGATCGGCGATCAGGTCGACCGGATCGTTGGCGATGTGGATCACGACGGGCGCGAGGCCGAAGCGCTTCAGCGCATCGGCGATTTCCGCCGTGGTCGTTGCCCCGTCATTCTCGAAATAGCCGCCGTCGACCACCCGCAGCGTGACATCGCAGCCATCGGCGAAGCGCCCGGCCGGCGAGACGATCGGAAAGCGGGCGCTGTTCAGGGCGGCGCTGGCGAGAGTGAGGTCGAGACCGTTGCCGCGCGCGATGGCACAGCTCGGCCTTGGCGAGGCCAGTTCGCCGAGAAAGCGTGACGCTTCGAAGGCGTCGACGAACAGCGTCGGCCGATCGAGCTTGATCTGGGCGGCCGGCTCCAGCTGGTTGGCGAGCTGGCTGGCGAGAACCCGCTTGCCGGTTTCCTCCGAGGTCGCGTTGAGCACGAGGAGCGGCAGCCAGTTGCCATCCTTGCGCGCGTCCTGCCCGAACCGGCTGAACGACTGGGCGAGGTCGCCCCGCGCCGGCAGCGTCTGCGCGCCTTTCGCGGCTGCGACGACATTGTCCTGATAGTGGTTGATCCAGCTGTTCTCGAGAATGGCGGCGCGATCGAGGAAATGGCCGTTCGGCCAGAACCGGCCGAGCATCGGCTCGAGAAACAGAAACGGCTCGCTGGTTACCAGGGCAAGCACGGTCGGCGACAGGAAGTCCTCGCCGGCGAGCACCTGGAGGCAATCACGCCATTTGCTCTCGTTCGGCGTCTTGAAGAAGTGCGCCGGGCTCTTGTCGATGCAGGGTGGCGACAAGGCCGGAGACTTCGGATCCCGGCGCGCATCGCTCATGGCGGCGACGGCCTGGATCGCGCCGAGCGAGCCGCCCGACACGCCCGAGATCGCGAAGACCCGCTGTGCCAGCAGAGGCACGGAGGCGTCTGGTTTTTCGCAGGCGCGGCCGGGCTGGCGGCAGGGGTTGTCGATGAGCTCGCCGAGGATGGTCGCAGCGAAGAAGGCTGCGCGCGAGGCGCCGCCTGCGATCGTCACTAGAACCGGGCGCGGGCAGGTGCCGTCGACGCAATTCGCCTGTTTCCAGGCTGCAACGGCCTCGCCGAGCTCCATGGCCGGCTGCGGTTCCTGCCTCGCACGCGAGACCAGATTCGAATGGCCACAGGAATTGGCGGCCAGGAGCCAGGCGACCAAAAGCAGCACGGTGAAGGGAAAGCGGGTCCTCTGGCTCGCCATCCCGATCTGCGTGAAGACCGGAATCCAGGCGCCGAGCAGGATCGGAACGAGATAGACGCCGGAGACGACCGCCAGCAGGCGATCGCCAAAGGCTGCGACCGCCCCGAGCATCAACAAGCCGAGCGCGAGCCAGACGGAGGCATGCAGGCTCACCGCCGCGCGCCAGTTGCTCCCGCCTTCGATGTCCGCCCTCTTCTTCTCACGGAAATGCGCCTTGGTTTTCGCGATGTCCCTGATGTTGCGGCCCCACAGAAAGAGATGGGCCGCGATGCCGCAGGCGAGGGCGACATAGAAGCCCGCTGAGCCGCTGCGCAGAATGCCGGCGGACAAGGCCAGGGAGCCGACGCCGTCGCGGGGCAGATCGGCCAGCGCGGCCTCATAACCGCGCCAGACCGCGAAAAAGGTCAGAAGTGCGAGCGCATAGGGTACGACGAGGACGAAGGCGCGAAAGCGGCGATCGTAGATCGCCATGTCGCGCGGCGTGAGTTCCCGGGACGGGCCGATCAGCCAGGCGCTTTCGCCGAGCAGATGCTCGGCGGACGCCTGGACGGCGCCGCTCCAGGCGATGATGTGGATGACGAAATAGACGAGCCAGCGGAACAGCATCTCCCAGAAGCGGGGATAGTCGGTCCCCGGTCCGAAGGCTGGTCCCTGGAAGACCAGGAAGAGGTCGCGCGCCTGCGGAACCTTGGTCAGCAGCAGGTAGCCGAGCAGGACGGAGATCGCGGCGACGCGGCAGGCATAGATCACCCGCAGCAGGTCGCCGATCCAGTTGAACGGCCATGAATCCACATCTCGCAGGACGGGCGCCGCGGCGTCCGGTGACATCGCTGGCTGCATGGCAATCGAGCCGATTGTGAGGATCGGAAGTCGATTGCATAACCTATCGGCAGACCCGCTTCGGTTGCAAGCGGAGAAGCCGCCGTGCAGTGCGTGAGGCGCTAGTTGACCTGCCGCTGGGCGCGCGCCTGTTGCAGCGTGGTCAGGCAGGCGTCGGAGAAGGACGAGCGCTTCTCCTTGAGACAGGCGGCCAGGCGCCCGCCACCGGGCTGGATGCCCGGGCAGTTCTTCTGGAAATCGGCAGAGCACACTCTGCGGATGGCGGCGCGGTCCGGCGCCTGGGCGAAGGCTGCGGCAGGCGTCAGAACGAGCGCGAGGGTCAGGGCAAGGTTGCGGGTCATGGCTTTGGCTCCGGACGGTGAAGCGACGATGCTGGCCGCGCCCGCTTTGCCATCGTCTGGCCGGAACATGACGAAACGGACAGCTTCGGCCGGCAGGCCATTCGGCGATTGCCTGCGCTGCCTGCCTCGTATAGGCCGGGCCGGCGCGTCCGATCCGGCTGCCGGCCGCGCCCTTCAAAGGCAGCCGGCCTTGGCTTACGGGGCTTGTATCCCCGAGTGAGCAGGAGCCGATCGATGACGATCTCCCTGACCTTTCCCGATGGCGCGCAGCGCGAATTTCCTTCCGGCATCACCGGCAAGGACATTGCCGGCGGCATTTCTCCCTCTCTGCTGAAGCGCACGGTCGCGATGGCGCTCGACGGCGTGGTCGTCGACCTCGGCGACCCGATCGAGCGCGACGCGAGGATCGAGTTCCTCAACCGCGAGGACCCGCGCGCGCTGGAGCTGATCCGGCACGACACCGCGCACGTCCTCGCCGAAGCGGTGCAGGAGCTTTTTCCCGGCACGCAGGTGACGATCGGCCCGGTCATCGAGAACGGCTTCTTCTACGACTTCGCCCGCAACGAGCCCTTCACCCCGGAGGACTTCCCGGCGATCGAGAAGAAGATGCGCGAGATCATCGCGCGCGACAAACCCTTCACCAAGGAGGTCTGGAGCCGCGACAAGGCCAAGGACTTCTTCGCCAGGAAGGGCGAGGCCTACAAGGTCGAGCTGGTCGATGCGATTCCGGCCGACCAGACGCTGAAGATGTATGCGCAGGGCGACTGGATCGACCTCTGCCGCGGCCCGCACATGACCTCGGTCGGCAAGGTCGGCAACGCCTTCAAGCTGATGAAGACGGCCGGCGCCTATTGGCGCGGCGACAGCAACAACGCGATGCTGACCCGCATCTACGGCACGGCCTTCGCCAAGCAGGAAGAGCTCGACGCCTATCTCAAGCAGCTCGAGGAAGCCGAGAAGCGCGACCATCGCCGCCTCGGCCGCGAGATGGACCTGTTCCACTTCCAGGAGGAGGGGCCGGGCGTCGTCTTCTGGCACTCCAAGGGCTGGCGGCTGTTCCAGGAGGTGCTGACCTATATGCGCCGGCGCCTCGCCGCCGACTATGAGGAGGTCAACGCCCCGCAGGTGCTCGACAAGTCGCTCTGGGAGACCTCGGGCCACTGGGGCTGGTACCAGGACAACATGTTCGCGGTGAAGTCGGCCTCGGCCTTCGAGAACCCGAACGACCAGGAGCGCGACCACAAGGTCTTCGCCCTGAAGCCGATGAACTGCCCGGGCCATGTCCAGATCTTCAAGCACGGGCTGAAGAGCTATCGCGACCTGCCGATCCGGCTGGCCGAATTCGGCAACGTCCACCGCTACGAGCCGTCCGGCGCGCTGCACGGGCTGATGCGCGTGCGCGGCTTCACCCAGGACGATGCCCACATCTTCTGCACCGAGGAGCAGCTCGCCGCCGAGTGCCTGCAGATCAACGACCTGATCCTCTCGGTCTACGAGGATTTCGGCTTCACCGACGACCTCGTGATCAAGCTCTCGACGCGCCCCGAGAAGCGCGTCGGCTCCGATGCGGTCTGGGACCATGCCGAAGACGTCATGACCAAGGTGCTGGAGAGGATCGCGAAGCAGTCCGGCAACCGGATCAAGACCGAGATCAATCCGGGCGAGGGCGCCTTCTACGGGCCGAAGTTCGAATACGTGCTGCGCGACGCCATCGGCCGCGACTGGCAGTGTGGTACGACGCAGGTCGACTTCAACCTGCCGGAACGCTTCGGGGCCTTCTATATCGGATCGGACGGCGAGAAGAAGCAGCCGGTCATGGTCCACCGCGCCATCTGCGGCTCGCTGGAGCGCTTCGTCGGTATCCTGATCGAGCACCATGCCGGGCATTTCCCGCTCTGGCTGGCGCCCGAGCAGATCATCGTCGCGCCGATCACCTCGGAGGCTGATGCCTATGGCGAGGAAGTCACCATGGCGCTGCTCTCGGCCGGCCTGCGCGCCCGCGCCGACCTGCGCAACGAGAAGATCAGCTACAAGGTGCGCGAGCACTCGCTGGCCAAGGTCCCGGTGATCCTCGCGGTCGGCAAGCGCGAGGCCGAGGAGAAGACCGTCACGGTCCGCCGCCTCGGCAGCCAGGCCCAGACGGTGATGAGCCTCGACGCGGTCGTCGCGGCGCTGGTCGAGGAGGCGACGCCGCCCGATCTCGCGCGGAAGAAGAAGGCGAGGGCGGCCTGACGCTGCCATCTCGCCAAAACCCGTCAGCCCGTGCCAAATGGCCCGCATGCTGACGGGTTCCTATCGCAAACGGCTTGAAGCCGATCTCGGTCGCTGGGTGGGCGAGGGGCTGATCGCCCCTGAGAGCGCCGCCACCATACGCCGTTCGCTGGCGCAGGAGGGCGGCGGCTTCAAGCTGCCGGCCCTCATCGGCCTGTTCGGCGGCCTGCTGATCGCCTCCAGCGTCTCCGCCTTCGTCGCCGCGAACTGGGAGGAAATCCCCAGGGTCGCCAAGCTCGTCATGATCCTGCTCGGCCTTGCCGGCGCGCTCGGCATCTCGGCGCGGCTGGAGAGCCGCGGCTCGACCGGTGGCGCCGATGCCGCCGCGACCTGCGGTGCGCTGATCTTCGCCGCCGGCGTCGCCCTCGTCGGCCAGATGTATCATCTGCCGACCGACTGGCCGGGCGGCGCGCTCCTGGTCGCGCTCGGCGCCCTGGTCGTCGCCTTCCTGCTGCGCTCGAACGGCGCGCTGGTCATCGCCATCGTCGCGATCGGCTGCTGGGCCGGCGGTCGCTGGGACGAGGGCGAGAGCAAGGCGCACCTCCTGTTCTGGCTGCCGTTCGTGCCGGCGCTCTGGCTGGCCGCGACCCGGCACAACCGCCTCGTCCATCATGTCGCGGCGCTGGCGCTGCTCGGCTGGTTTGCGACCTTGCCGGGCCAGCCGGCCTTCCTGCGCTTCGATTACGGCCTGCTCGCCTATGGGCTCGCGGTCTCGGCGCTGTTCGTCGCGCTCGGCGCGCTGGCGCTCGATCGCGGTGGGCCGGGACTGCTCACCGCCTTCCTGCCCTGGGGGCTGATCGGACTGATCCTGTCGCTCAATGTCGAGCTGATCCGCATTCTCGAACCCAGTGAGGCACGCGCCGGCACGGCTCACTCGCTGAACTATTTCGCTTATGCGCTGGCGCTGCCGGCGGTGGTCGGCTTCGGCCTGCTGGCGCGCGAGCGCCGCTTCGCCTGGCCGCTGGCAGCGGCGCTCGTCATGTCGCTGCTGGTACCGGTGCTGTTCTGGAGCGGCGGCGCGGTCAGCATGGCCGGCAAGATCGTCGTGGCGGCGCTGATCCTCTCGATTGCGATCGGCATCGTCGTTGCCGGTGCGGGCGGCGGCGTCCGCCGGCTCAGCCTCGCCGGCTCGCTGCTGTTCGCCATCGCGGTCGTGACCCTGCTCTGGCAGACCATCGGTACCTTGCTCGACCAGTCGCTGTTCTTCCTGGTCGGCGGCGCGGCCCTCATCGCCATCGCCAGCGGGATGCGCCGGCTCCTCGCCAAATTCAGCAAGCCGGTGGAGGCCGCGCCGTGATCCGCCTGCCGTCCGCCGACGCTCTTCTCGGGCGCGTCTCGCTGCTCTGGCGCGGCCTCGCCGCCATCGTCCTGCTCTGCGGTCTGATCCTCGCTTTGGTCGAGTCGCGTGCGAGCATTCTGCGCTCCGGCACGGAAATCCGGTTGGCGACGGCGCCGCTCGATCCGCGCGACCTGTTCCGCGGCGACTATGTCATCCTGAGCTACAAGATCAGCACGCTCGAACCCGCCAAGCTCGACGGCGACAAGAGCTTCGAGCGCAACCAGACGGTGTTCGTCCGCGTCGCGCCCGGTGCCGACGGCCTCGCCGAGGCGAAGGGCGTCTATGTTTCCCGTCCGCCTGCGCCAGCGGGCGGGGTCGTGCTCGAAGGCAAGGTGGTCTCGACCGCAGCCTGTGCCGTCAACCCGAACGGCGACCAGGACTGCAATGCCGGCCGCAGCGCCATCCGCGTCGAATACGGGCTCGAAAGCTATTTCGTGCCCGAAGGCACCGGACGCGCCATCGAGACGACCGAGCGCAAGCGACTGGAGATCGTCGCGGCGGTGTCGAGTTCCGGTCAGGCGGCGATCAAGCGCCTGCTGATCGACGGCAAGCTCGTCCATCAGGAGCCGCCTTATTGATGCACAGACAGGAATGAAGCGCGCGGGGAACCCTTCTCCCGTGTGGGAGAAGGGCAGGGATGAGGGCCTGCTCTATCCGATTGAGGCCGCAGCGGCACAGCCGCGTTCCAACAACAGCGGCGGTCCCTCACTCCTACCCCTCTCCCATCCGGGAGAGGGGATCCCGCGCAAACCCGTCCTTGTTGCTGGTACACCCGCCGACGCAGCGCTTCCGTGCCGGCGCGGCATGCTCTAGAGGATCAGCCGATTCCACAACGGATCGGCTTGAGCGATGTACGACATCAGATGGATTCGCGAGAACGCTGAGGCGTTCGATCGGGGCTTGCAACGGCGCGGGCTTGAGAAACTGTCGTCGTCGCTGCTGGCGCTCGACGACCAGCGTCGGTCGGCCATCGGCAAGTCGCAGGCCGCGCAGGAGCGTCGCAACGCCCTCTCCAAGGAGATCGGCAAGGCGATGGGCCAGAAGGATCTGGCTTTGGCCGAGCAGCTCAAGGCCGAGGTCGCCGCGCTCAAGGAGCAGGTGCCGGCGCTGGAAGCCGAGGAGAAGGCCGCGGTCGAGGCGCTGAACGCCCAGCTCTCCGCGATCCCGAACACGCCGCTCGATGAGGTCCCCGACGGCGCCGACGAGCACGGCAATGTGCTGCTGCACGCCCATGGTGTGAAGCCGGAGGAGCGCGGGCTGCTCAAGGGCGTCAACGATCCCAAGGAGCATTACGAGCTCGGCGAGGCGCTCGGCCAGATGGACTTCGAGACGGCCGCCAAGCTCTCAGGCTCGCGCTTCGTCGTCCTGGAGCGGCAGGTCGCCAGGCTGTCGCGCGCCATCGGCCAGTTCATGCTCGACACCCACACCGACGAGCACGGCTACACCGAGGTCAATCCGCCCCTGCTGGTGCGAGACGCGGCGGTCTATGGAGTGGGCCAACTGCCTAAGTTCGAGGAGGACCTGTTCCGCACCACGACGGGCCACTGGCTGATCTCGACGGCCGAAGTGACGCTGACGAACTTCGTCGCGGAGATGATCGTCTCCGAGGAGGAGCTGCCGCGTCGATACACCGCGCTGACCCCGTGTTTCCGCTCCGAGGCCGGCTCGGCCGGTCGCGACACCCGCGGCATGCTGCGCCAGCACCAGTTCGAGAAGGTCGAGCTGGTCTCGATCACCGCGCCGGAGAAGTCGCGCGAGGAGCACGAGCGCATGCTGTCTTGCGCCGAGAACGTGCTGAAGAAGCTCGACCTGCACTATCGCGTCATGACTTTGTGCACCGGCGATATGGGCTTCGCCTCGCAGAAGACCTACGACATCGAGGTCTGGCTGCCCGGCCAGAAGACCTATCGCGAGATCTCGTCCTGCTCGGTCTGCGGCGATTTCCAGGCCCGGCGCATGAACGCCCGCTACAAGACCAAGGACGGCAAGGGCCCGTTCTTCGTCCACACCCTCAACGGCTCGGGCACGGCGGTCGGCCGCGCCTTGATCGCGGTGATGGAAAACTACCAGAACGCCGACGGCTCGATCACCGTGCCGGAGGTGCTGGTTCCCTATATGCGCGGGATGACCCGCATTGAGAAGGCGGCTTGAGCCCATGCGCATCCTGGTGACCAATGACGACGGCATCCATGCCGAGGGCCTTGCCGTCCTCGAGCAGATCGCCCGGCAGCTCTCCGACGATGTCTGGGTGGTCGCGCCCGAGACCGACCAGTCGGGCGTGGCGCATTCGCTGTCGCTGTCGAACCCGCTGCGTCTGCGCCAGATCGAGGAGAAGCGCTTCGCCGTGCAGGGCACGCCGACCGATTGCGTGATCATGGCGGTGCGCTCGGTCATGGCCGAGATGAAGCCCGATCTCGTGCTCTCCGGCGTCAATCGCGGCCAGAACGTCGCCGAGGACGTGACCTATTCCGGCACCATCGCTGCGGCGATGGAAGGCACGCTGCTCGGCATCCCCTCGATCGCGGTGAGCCAGGCCTATATGGCGGGCGACCGCACCAAGATCATCTGGGACTGCGCCTTGCAGCACGCGCCCGGCATCATCCGCCGCCTGTTGGAGGAGGGGATTCCCGACGGCATCCTGTTCAACCTCAACTTCCCGAACGTGGCCCCGAGCGAGGTCGCGGGTGTCGCTGTGACGGCGCAGGGCCGGCGCGACCAGGAGCTGATGCGGCTGGAGCCGCGGCGCGACGGGCGCGGCAATCCCTATTACTGGATCGCCTTCCAGCGTTCGAAGCACGAGCCGGCCAACGGGACCGACTTGCGGGCGCTCGCCGAGAACAAGATCTCGGTGACGCCGCTCGAGCTCGACCTGACGCATGAGCCGACGATGACGCGCTTCGCGCAGCTTTTCGCCTGAAAGCGGCTGAGATGATCGAGGAAGGCGCCAGCAGCGAGAGCGAGCGCACGGTCGCCTTCCTGTTGTCGCTGCGCGCGCGCGGCGTGCGCGATCTCGCCTTGCTCCGGGCGATGGAGCGCGTGCCGCGCGAGCATTTCGCGCCGTCGCGCTTCGCCGATCTCGCCCGCCAGGATGTCTCGGTGCCGCTTCCCTGCGGCCAGACCATGACGGCGCCGCACACGGTCGCGGCGCTGGTCGGGGCGCTCGAGATGAAGCCGGATTGCCGGGTGCTCGAGGTCGGCTCCGGCTCCGGCTACGTCGCGGCGCTGCTCGCGGCGATGGGCGGCAAGGTCGTTTCGCTGGAGCGTTACCGCACGCTTGCGCTCGCCGCGCATGAGCGGCTCACTGGCGGCGGCTTCGCGCAGCTGGTCGAGTTGCGCCATGCCGACGGCTTCCAGCCCGACCGCACGCTCGGCCGTTTCGAGCGCATCCTGGTCAACGGCGTGATGCAGACGGTGCCGGAAGCGCTGCTCGCCCGGCTGGAGACGGGTGGGCGTCTGGTCGGCGCGCTTCGCGTCGAGGGGGTGGGACGGCTCGTCGTCGTCACGCGCAGCGAGGACGGTTTCGACCATGCGCTGGGCGGGGTCGTCCGGATTCCGCCACTGGCGCCGGGACTGTCGCAAGCACTCTGAGAGGCGCGGCTGGCGTCATGCTCGGGCTCGACCCGAGCATCTCAGGCCGAAGAGGGCAGCAGCCATCGCTTTCCCGTCACGAGATTCTCGGATCTCCGCTGCGCTCCGTCCGAGAATGACGACCTCGACCTTCTCAGAAATTCACCTGACCTGTCAGCAGCGAAACGCCTTCTTAACCTAACCGGCTCTTTAATGCGGACCGTAGAGTTGCGTCGTTCGCGAGTGCAGAGTCCATGCGTAAGCAAGTCGAGCTGGCCGTCCCGAAATCCGTGGTTCGCGTCGTGTCGGTCTGCGCCCTTGCGGCCGGCCTGGGCGCCTGCTCCTCGGAGGCCATGCGCTTCACCGAGGCGCCCTTCGGCAATCCCTTCAAGACCGCCCAGGCCCCGGCCTCCCAGCGCGATCCAGCCACGACCGGCTCGATCGGCCGCAGCGGGCCGAGCCAGTCCTACGAGACGGCGTCCGCCACCGGCAATCCGAGCGTGCGCAGCCAGCCGCTGGCGCCGCCGGCCGCGTCCGTTGCGCCGCGTTCCGCCCCGCCTGTCGCTCCCGCTCCGAGCGCGCCGGGCTCGGCCGCCGGCTGGAGCGCCCAAGGCGGCACCCCGATCGTCGTCGCCCATGGCGAGACACTCGATGTGATCTCCGGCCGCTATGGCGTGCCGCGCTCCGCGCTGATGCAGGCCAATGGTCTCCACGGCGAGGTTACGCCAGGCTCGCGCATCGTCGTTCCCGTCTATAACGGTGGCGGCGCCCAGGCCGCCGCGCGCCAGCCGGCGCCGAGCGACAACCGTTTCGAGCAGCCGCGTTCGGCGCCGCCGCCGGTCTCGCGCCCGGTCGCCGCTGCGCCGAACACGCTTGCCCCGAAGGTCGCGGCCGCCGATGCCAGGGCGCAGGCCGCTCAGGCCAAGGCGCAGGCTGCGGCGGACGCCAAGGAGAAGGCTGCCGCCGACGCCAAGCGCATGGGCGAGGCCCGTGCCCGCTTCGCTGCCGAGGCCAAGGCCAAGGCGGCTGCCAAGGCCGCCGGCGAGACCAAGACCGCGGCGCTGCCGGCTGCGACTCCGGTCCCCGCGGCCAAGCCGAAAGCGGCCGCGCCGGTCGTCGTCGCCAACGCTCCTGCCGACAAGGTCACCCCCCAGCCGAAAGCGGTTGCCCCCGCTCCGGAGCCGAAGGCCCCCGAGCCGCAGACCACCGCGAGCCTGCCCAAGGCCGAAGAGCCGGCCTCGTCCGGCACCGAGTTCCGCTGGCCGGCCCGCGGTCGCGTCATCGCCGGTTATGCAGGCAAGGGCGGCAATGAAGGCATCAACATCGCCGTCCCGGAAGGCACGCCGATCAAGGCGGCCGAAGGCGGCGTGGTCGCCTATGCCGGCAGCGAGCTCAAGGGCTACGGCAATCTCGTGTTGATCCGTCACCCGAACGGCTATGTCTCCGCCTACGCCCATAATGGCGAGCTCAGCGTCAAGCGCGGCGAGCAGGTCAAGCGGGGCCAGGTCGTCGCCAAGTCGGGCCAGTCCGGCAACGTCAATTCGCCGCAGCTGCACTTCGAGCTGCGCAAGGGTTCGACCCCGGTCGATCCGATGCCCTATCTCAGCAGCAACTGATCCGGTTTAGTCTTCGGCCGGTATTCGCGAGACCCCACCGGTCGAACCAGGCGGGGCGGTCCCAGGAAAGGCCGCCCCGCTTTTCTTTTTGCATGCGTCATGCTCGGGCCTGACCCGAGCATCTCAGGCAGGACGGGGTGCTGGTTGGCGCCCTTATCGTCATGAGATTTTCGGATCGACGCTTCGCTCCGTCCGAGAATGACGCCCATTTCACCCCTCCAGCTTCGTCTCCAGCCGCCCGGCCAGGTCCTGGATGTACTGCCAGGCCGTGCGCCCCGAGCGCGAGCCGCGCGTCGTCGCCCATTCCAGCGCCTCGCGCCGCAACTGCTCAGGCTCGATCTTCAAGGCGAAATGGCTGACATAGCCGTCGATCATCGAAAGATACTCGTCCTGGCTGCATTTGTGGAAGCCGAGCCAGAGGCCGAAACGGTCCGACAGCGAGACCTTCTCCTCCACGGCCTCACCAGGATTGATCGAGGTCGAGCGCTCGTTCTCGACCATCTCGCGCGCCAGCAGATGCCGGCGATTCGAGGTCGCGTAGAACACGACGTTCTCTGGCCGGCCTTCGACACCCCCATCGAGCGCCGCCTTCAGCGACTTGTAGGAGGTGTCCTGCCCGTCGAAGGAGAGATCGTCGCAGAAGACGATAGCCGGGTGCGGATCGGCCTTGAGCAGACCCATGAGCACCGGCAGGCTCTCGATATCCTCGCGATGGATCTCGATCAGCTTCAGGGGAAGGGCGCCTTTCGGCAGCCGCTTGTTGGTGTCGGCATGCACCGCCTTGACCAGCGACGATTTGCCCATGCCGCGTGCGCCCCAGAGCAGGACATTGTTGGCCGGCAGGCCGCGGGCGAAGCGCTCGGTGTTCTCGGCCAGCGTGTCGCGCACCCGGTCGACGCCGCGCAGCAGCGACAGAGCGACGCGGTTGACCTTGGCGACCGGCGCAAGCTCGTGGCCGGCAGCATGCCAGACGAAGGCGTCGGCGGCCGAAAGGTCGGGCTTGCGCTTCGCCGGCGGGGCGAGACGCTCCAGCGCGTCGGCGATGCGCAGCAGGGTGGCGAGCGTCTGGTCGGGGGCGGTGTCGGTCATCGCAGCGGGTCCGCTAATATGGCGTACCGAACGGTACGGTACGCTCATAACTCCGCTATGCTCGTGAAGGCAAGGCCATTGCACGCAGGGCAGGGAGCCCTTAGCTGGGGGATGCGGCCGAAAGGCCGGTCGCTTTCGATTGATTTCACGACATCGCTGGCTATAGTCCGCGCGATTTTGCAACCCCCGCGCCGGCCGGCCGTCAATCGGCGGCGACGTGAAGGAGCCTTCCCGTGATCACCCCCGCTTTTGCCCAGGGCTTTGGAGGCGGCGGCACCAACGACGTCCTGATGTCGCTGGTACCGTTCGTCCTGATCTTCGTCATCATGTGGTTCCTGATCATCAGGCCGCAGCAGAAGCGGGTGAAATCGCATCAGGAGATGATCAAGAATGTGCGCCGCGGCGACACGATCGTCACCTCGGGCGGCATCATCGCCAAGGTCTCGAAGGTGATCGACGACGCCGAGCTCGAGGCCGAGATCGCCGATGGCGTGCGCGTGCGCATCCTCAAGGGCATGGTGTCGGACGTGCGCGCCAAGGGCGAGCCGGTCAAGAGCTGAAGGCCGTGAGGCGCGGGGCCTGAAGGCGCCCGCGCCCGCCAACAAGGCTGTTCAAACAGATGCTTCGTCTCCAGGCCCGCAAGGTCATTCTCGTTCTGCTCGTGCTGGTCTTCGGCTGCGGGCTCGCCGTGCCGAACCTGTTCTCGCCCGAGACCCGCAAGGCGATCGAGCAGGGCGCTCCGGCCTGGATTCCGCGCTTCCTGCTGCCGATCCACGCGATGACGCTCGGCCTCGACCTGCAGGGCGGCTCGCACGTCCTCCTCGAGATCGACCGTGCCGACCTGATCCGCAGCCAGGTCACCCAGCTGCGCGACGACGTCCGCCGCATCCTGCGCGAGGAGCGCGTCGGCCTTCAGGGCGGCATCGGCCTGACCCCGCGCGGGGTGCAACTGCGCGTTCCCGAGGCAGCCGACCGCGCCAAGCTGATGCCGAAGCTGCGCGAACTCGCCCAGCCGATCGGCACCTTCGGCGCCTTCGGGCCCTCCGGCAACCAGTCGATCGAGGTCGCCGAGAATCCCGACGGGCTGATCCAGCTCAACGTCACCGAGGCCGGCGCCAACGAGCGCATCCGCCGCGCCGTCGAGCAGGCGATGGAAGTGCTGCGCCGCCGCGTCGACGCGCTGGGCACCACCGAGCCGAATATCCAGCGCCAGGGCCTCGACCGCATCCTGGTCCAGGTGCCGGGCCTGCAGGATCCGCAGCGCCTCAAGCAGATCCTCGGCGAGACCGCCAAGCTGCAGTTCCGCATGGTCGCCGATGCCAATGCCGGCGACGTCGACATGCTGCCCTCGCAGGATCAGGGCGGCCAGCCGATCCCGATCAGCCGGCAGGTCATCGTCGAGGGCGAGGACCTGATCGACGCCCAGCCGGCCTTCGACCAGCGCTCGAGCCAGCCGATCGTCAACTTCCGCTTCAACATCCGTGGCGCCCAGCGCTTCGGCCAGGCGACCACCGAGAATCTCGGTCGCCAGCTCGCCATCGTGCTCGACAACAAGGTGATCTCGGCCCCGGTCATCCAGTCGCCGATCACCGGCGGCTCCGGCCAGATCTCCGGCAACTTCACCGTCGAGGCGGTCAACAATCTCGCCATCCTGCTGCGCGCCGGCGCGCTGCCGGCAAAGATGACGATCGTCGAGGAGCGCACCGTCGGCCCCGGCCTCGGCCAGGATTCGATCCAGGCCGGCAAGATGGCGACGATCATCGCGACCGTGCTGGTCATCCTCTACATGATCGGCAATTACGGGCTGTTCGGCATCATCGCCAGCATCGCGCTCTTGGTGCACGTCTGCCTGATCCTCGGGCTGATGTCGCTGCTCGGGGCGACCATGACGCTACCGGGCATCGCCGGCATCGTGCTCACGATCGGCACGGCCGTCGATTCGAACGTGCTGATCTACGAACGCATGCGCGAGGAATCGCATCTCGGCAGATCGCTGGTTTCCGCCTTGGAGGCGGGCTTCCAGCGTGCCTTCGCCACGATCATCGATTCCAACGTCACCATGCTGATCGCCGCGGTCGCCCTGTTCGCGCTCGGCTCCGGCCCGGTGCGCGGCTTCGCCGTGGTCTTCATCCTGGGCATCCTGACCACGGTCATCACCGCGGTGACACTGACGCGCATGCTGATCGCGCTCTGGTATCGCTGGGCGCGGCCGAAGGCCCTTCCGTTCTGATCCCGCAGGCCAGGAGATAACAGACCATGCGCCTGCTTCGCATCGTTCCCGACAACACCAAGTTCCGCATCGTTCACTGGCGCCGTCTCGCCTACCCGTTCTCCGCCGCCTATTCGGTGCTGGTGCTGGTGCTGTTCCTGACGGTCGGCCTCAATTTCGGCATCGATTTCCGCGGCGGCACGCTGATGGAGATGCAGGCCAAGAGTGGCAAGCCCGACATCGCCCAAGTCCGCCAGACCGCCAACAGCTTCGGCTTCGGTGAGGTCGAGGTCCAGGAATTCGGCAATGCCGGCGAGCTCTCCATGCGCTTCGCGCTCCAGCCGGGCGGCGAGGTCGCGCAGCAGGCGGTGGTGACCAAGGCCCGCGCCGCCTTCGCCGAGGCCTATGAGTTCCGCCGCGTCGAGACCGTCGGTCCGCGCGTCTCCGGCGAGCTGGTCCAGGCCGGCACGCTCGGCGTCGTCCTCGCGATCATCGGCGTGCTGGTCTATCTCTGGTTCCGCTTCGAGATGCAGCTGGCGATCGGCGCGATCGTCGGCACCATGCACGACATCGTGCTGACGATGGGCTTCTTCCTGATCACGCAGCTCGAATTCAACCTGACCTCGATCGCGGCGATCCTGACCATCGTCGGCTACTCGCTGAACGAGACCGTCGTGGTGTTCGACCGCACGCGCGAACTGCTGCGCCGCTACAAGACCATGCCGATCCCGGAATTGCTCGACCTATCCGTCAACTCGACCCTGTCGCGCACCGCCATCACCTCGACCACCACAATCCTCGCGCTGGTCGCGCTGGTCTTCTTCGGTGGCACGGCGATCGAGGGCTTCGCGCTGGTCATGCTGTTCGGCGTCATGGTCTGCACCTATTCGGCGATGTTCGTCTCGACGCCGGTGCTGCTCTATCTCGACGTCCGCGCCGGCCGCCTCGACCAGAGCGAGGAACTGGCCGAAGCCAAGGCCCGGGTCTGAGGGCTTGGCAGAGCGTCGCTTCGACGGCTTCGTACCCGGCCGCTACCAGCTCGACGGCTTCGGCGCCGGCGGCTTTCGCTTCGCCGAGATGAGCCATCGCGGCTCGATCCTGGCGACGCCGGCCGGCATCCGGATCTGGCCGGTCACGTCCTTTGCGCAGGTGACGCTGGAGAGCCTGCAGCCGGTTCTCGACGAGGCCGGGACGATCGACTTCCTGATCCTCGGCATCGGCCACGACATCGCCTTCCTGCCGGCCTCGCTGCGCGATCCGTTCAAGGCGGTCGGCATCACCGTCGAGGCGATGGCGACGCCGGCCGCGGCCCGCACCTACAACGTCCTCGTTGGCGAGGAGCGGCGGGTTGCCGCAGCGCTGATCGCGGTCGAGTGAAGCGTCATGCTCGGGCTTGACCCGAGCATCTCAGGCCGGATGAGACTCCAATAGCGCCTTCTCGTCGTGAGATTCTCGGGTCTGCGCTTCGCTCCGCCCGAGAATGACGAGTTCCATCAAATCCAGCCAGCCATGTCGCTCCCGCGTAGCCAAGGCCGCCGGCTGAGCCTAGACTGCCGGCGCTTCGACCCGCGTGACGGCGGGAGCGGGGAGGGCGCATGACCACGAAAACCGAGGACCGCGCCGGCACTGCGCCGGGCCCGCTCTCCCAGGCCTACGGGCACTGCCTGGCGCTGGTGCGCGAGCACGATCCCGACCGCTATATCGCCTCGCTCTATGCGCCTGAGGCGCTGCGGCCCGGCCTGTTCGCGCTCTATGCCTTCAGCCACGAGATCGCCCGCGTGCGCGAGCAGGTCAGCGAGCCGCTGCCGGGCGAGGTTCGCCTGCAATGGTGGCGCGACGTGCTCGAAGCCGGTCCCGATGCGCCGGCGCCTGGCCATCCGGTGGCGCAGGCGCTGCTCGACACCGTCAGGCGCTTCCGTTTGCCGATCGGTCCCCTGTCGGGGCTGATCGAGGCGCGCGTCTTCGATCTCTATGACGATCCTATGCCTTCGCTTTCCGACCTCGAAGGCTATGCCGGCGAGACCGCGAGCGCGCTGATCCGGCTCGCCTGCCTGGTGCTGGGCCAGGGTCGCGATCCCGGCGGCGCCACGGCCGCCGGCCATGCCGGCGTCGCCTATGCGCTCTGCGGGCTGATGCGGGCCTTCCCCTGGCATGCGGCCCGCGGTCAGGTCTATCTCCCCGCCGACCTGCTCGGCCGCAACGGCGTCACCCGCGAGGACATCGTCCGCGGTCGCGGCGGGCCGGGGCTGGTCTATTCGCTGAAGGAGATGCGGGCCTTGGCGCGTATCCATCTGCGCAAGCTCAACGATCTCGGCGCCACGGTACCGGCGGCGATCAAGCCGGCCTTCCTGCCCGTCGCATTGGTCGAGCCCTATCTCAGGCAGATGGAGCGGCGCAGCTACGATCCCTACCGCACCATCATTGGCCTTTCGCCGCTGCGGCGGCAATGGACGCTGTGGCGCGCAGCGCGGGCGTAGGGAAGCTGAAGCGCGTCATGCTCGGGCTTGCCCCGAGCATCTCAGGCAGAACGAGGCGCCGGTAGCGCCTTCTCGTCATGAGATTCTCGGGGCTGCGCTTCGCTCCGCCCGAGAATGACGGCGGCTATTCCGCCGCCTGGACGCTCTTAGCCCTAACCCAACCATCCATTTCGATCTTCGCCCGCGCCGTCAGCGCCTGCTTGCGGGCGAGGCTCTTGGCGGGGCCTTTCAGGCGCTTGCCGTCGGGGCCCATCGTTGCCACGCCCTCGATGGGCGGGAACAGGCCGAAATTGATGTTCATCGGCTGGAACGAGCGCGGCCCCTCGTCGATGGTGACGATGTGGCCGCCGGTGATGTGGTTGACCAGCGCCCCCAGCGCCGTCGTCGCCGGCGGCAGCGAAAGCGGCTGGCCGAGCCGCTCGGCCGCAGCGAGCCGCCCGGTCAGCAGGCCGATCGCGGCGCTCTCGACATAGCCCTCGCAGCCGGTGATCTGGCCGGCGAAGCGCAGGCGCGGATCGGCCTTCAGCCGCAGTTGCGGATCGAGCAGCTCCGGCGAATTGAGATAGGTGTTGCGGTGGATACCGCCGAGCCGGGCGAATTCGGCATTCTCCAGGCCGGGAATCATCCGGAAGATCGCGGCCTGCTCGCCATATTTCAGCTTGGTCTGGAATCCCGTCATGTTGAACAGCGTGCCGAGGGCATTGTCCTGGCGCAGCTGCACGACGGCATAGGCCTTCACCGTGGGATTGTGCTTGTTGGTCAGCCCGACCGGCTTCATCGGCCCCCAGCGCAGCGTCTCGCGGCCGCGCTCGGCCATCACCTCGATCGGCAGGCAGCCATCGAAATAGGGCGTGCCCTCCCATTCCTTGAACTCGGTCTTCTCCGCCGCGAGCAGCGCGTCGATGAAGGCCTCGTACTGCTCGCGGTCGAGCGGGCAGTTGATATAGTCGGCGCCGGTGCCGCCCGGGCCGGCCTTGTCGTAGCGCGACTGGAACCAGGCGACGTCCATGTCGATCGAATCGAAATGGACGATCGGCGCGATCGCGTCGAAGAAGGCGAGCTCGCTCGCGCCCGTCAGCGAGCGGATGCCTTCCGCCAGTGCCGGCGAGGTCAGCGGGCCGGTTGCGACGATGACCTTGTCCCAGTCCGCCGGCGGCAGGCCGGCGATCTCGCCGCGTTCAATGGTGACATTGGGGTGGGCTTCGAGTGCGGCGGTGACGGCCTGCGAGAAGCCGTCGCGGTCGACGGCGAGCGCCCCGCCCGCCGGAACCTGATGGGCATCACCCTTGGCCATGATCAGCGAGCCCAGCCGGCGCATTTCCCAATGCAGCTGGCCGACGGCGTTCGAGGACGAATCGTCCGAGCGGAACGAGTTCGAGCAGACCAGCTCGGCCAGGCCCTCGGTCTTGTGGGCGTCGGTGCCGCGCTCAGGGCGCATTTCGTGCAGGACGACCGGTACGCCGGCTTCGGCGATCTGCCAGGCGGCTTCGGAGCCGGCGAGGCCGCCGCCGACGACATGGATGGGAGCGATTGCGCTGGATGTTGTCATGGCCGCGATGTGTCCGCGGCGGCGCCCGAGGTCAAGGGCGCGCGAGCAAAAGCAGGCCTAGAAACGCAAAATGCCCGCTCGGAAGCGGGCATTCGCTCTTCGACCAGACCCCGAGGGGAGGAACGCGGGGCCTAGGAGAAACTACTCGTCAAACCCAGGCGGTCTGAAATCAGGCCGCGTGGGTGCGGGCGACGTACTGGATGTCCGAGCGCGACAGGCCGAGATCGTCGAGCTCGCGGTCGGTCAGGCGGGACAGCTCGCGGACGGTCTCGCGATAGCGAAGGTAGGCGCGGATCTTGGCAGCGATCATGGAGAGGAACATGGTGATAACCTTTTGGTTTTGCGGGGCTTAGGCCCCGACAGCGATGAATTCGTTGTGCACTGCATATAGAGCGTTCAGGGTGCCTCTCACAGCGGCGCGGCGTCAGCTCTGTTATGCTTTGAGTGCATGACGAATTAAGGGATCGTTTGGAAACGGCGCCAGACCCGCGCAGGGCGCTTAACGATTTTGTCAGAACAGTGAAAATTTGGCCTAATTTTTAGGCGACGCAAGCTGCGGGGCCGCGCCGTGTCACAATATGGCGCGCAATCGTGCAAATCAGCCTTGAGGCGCTATGCGATTTGCACTGCAACATTGGTTGCCGAGCCGCGGGACTGCGTAACGCCCTGTTCACCATGGTCGGATTCGCGGAGAATTGCGCCGGTTTGGCCGGCGTCATCCGCTCGCATGAGGCCGGCCGCATGATTCGACGATTCGGGCGGGCGCGGGGCAGGGCATGCAGGGCGCGGGGTATTGCGAGCGGCTGAGCGGCGCCTTCTGGGCCGAGCCGCTCAATGCGGTCAGCAATGCCGCCTTCCTGTTTGCGGCGCTGCTGGCCTTTTCGCTGCTGCGCCGGCACGGTCATCGTGACTGGCCGGTCGAGGCGTTGACGGCGCTGGTCGCGATCATCGGCGTCGGCTCCTTCCTGTTTCACACCATGCCGCAGCGCTGGACGCTGCTGGCCGACGTCGTGCCGATCCAGCTCTTCGCCCTCTGCTATTTCGGCCTGGCGCTCAGCCGGTTCATCGGCCTGTCGCCCCTGCTGGCGGCGCTCGGGGCAGGTGTCTTCCTTGCCGCCTGCTTCGGTCTGGCCGCGGGCCTTGCGCCGCTGCTGCCCGCCGGCATGCGCGGCTCGGCCGGCTATGCCGGGTTCCTCATCGGGCTATTCGGAGTCGCGCTGGCGGCGAGAGCGCACGGTGATGGTGCCGCTGGCGGGCGTATCGCTGTCGCCGGCCTCGTCTTCGCGCTGTCCCTGACCTTCCGCTCGCTCGATTCGGTGCTGTGCGGCGCGATCCCGTTCGGCCTGCACTGGGGCTGGCATCTGCTCAACGGCTTGCTGCTCTATCTGCTGCTGCGGGCGGCGATCCTCGCGCCGCGCGCGGGGTGATCCGCCTTCGTCATGCTCGGGCTTGACCCGAGCATCTCAGGCCGGAGAAGGCTCCTCATGGCGCCTTCTCGTCACGAGATTCTCGGGTCTGCGCTGCGCTCCGCCCGAGAATGACGTTCTTTGTCAGCGGCAGTTCTCCAGCAGCCGCGAGGCCGCGGTCACGCCGTCGAGCGAGAAGGTGTAGCTGGTCTCGTTGCCGCGGGCCGAGCGCGCTGCCAGCACCATCTCGTCGCCGGCCTTCATCGCCGCGAGCAGCTCGCTTTCGCGCTCCAGCCGCTGCAGCCAGGCATTGTTGCCCGAGGTCAGCATGCGGAAGCTGTCGTCGCCGATCGTCACGGTGACGGTCGAATCCTTGGCGAAATCATAGCCGGTCTGGAAGCTCGACTCGGTGCGGGCCTGCGCGTTCGGCGCGGTCTGCACGAAGAAGAACACGTCGCCATGACGCAAGGTCTCAGGTTTCCCGACGGTCGGCGAGGAAACGATATAGCAACGCTTGCCTTTATCGCCGTCATAGGCGGCCGCATTCCACTGCTTGAACTGGCCGAGTGGCTGGGCTGGCGCGGCGAAAGCCGAAGCCGAGGCCGCAAGAAGGCTGAGTGCCGCGAGAGGGGCCATTCTGATCATCGGGTCATCTCCTGTTTGCATCGCAGGGATGTCCAAGAGCGGTTTAACAAGGCGTAAACAAGACCCTCACAATGCCGTGCGACGCAAGGGCGCGGGGGAGGGGGATGAGGTGTCCCTTCTCCCCTCGGGGGAGAAGGTCCCGGCAGGGGGATGAAGGCGGTTCGACCGGGTGAGTCGCCCGCCGCTCGCCCTGCATTGCGGGCCCTCATCCGTCAGCGCTCCGCGCTGCCACCTTCTCCCCCGAGGGGAGAAGGAAGAGAGCGCCCGCGCCAAACCCCGCCCGCAGGCTTGCCTGCGGGCGCTTCAGAATACGGGGCTGGCGGAGCGCCGCGAGGCGCGTCGAGTAGCATCCGCTTCCGTTGAGCCAGGAAGCGGCGCGGATGAAGCCTCATCCGCACGCCCCGTGGCGCTCCGCCTTCGGCGATTTTAAGGCTCCGGGCCGCGCTTCTGCGAAGCCGGCTGCTGGCCGGGCCGCGATGCCGTTGGAAGCCAGTTCCCCTCTTCGGGTCGTCGCTTCCTCAGCGCAATCGCAGTGGTCGCTGCTGCCGCTTCATCTAGCGAGCTCCTCGCACAGGGATCGTAGTGTCCCCAGGGCGGTGCCCCGAAGCCTCCCGGGAGCGGGGCGTAACCCCCGCCCGCAGGCGCCGACCCTCACCCAGCCTCTGGCATACCTCCGGACGGCCGCCCCGTATGGGTGATGGGCGAGGGGATCATACGGGAGGTTTTGGTAGCGGGGATAAGTTCTCTCCCCCGCTTGTATCAACCTATGGGCACAGCAACGCTGTTCTTTTAGCCGAAGGTTGCGCAGTATCCTCATCCGTAATGCGAATCGCGGCTCGGGAAAATTCCGATGAAGCTCCTCAAGTATAGGGTTACCAATTATAGGTCGGTGGTCGATAGCGGTTGGGTTGAAGCGGATCGTGTTACGGCGCTTATAGGCGTAAACGAGTCTGGTAAAACCAACCTTCTATTGCCGCTGTGGAAGCTCAATCCAGCGCGCGAAGGTGAGCTCAAGGCAACTTCAGACTATCCGAAGGCTACGTTTAACGATATTCAAGCCGACCCCGGAGAGTACGCTTTTGTTGAAGCGGAATTCGATGCGCCTGAGTTGATGGCAAGAATTTCGCAGTTGTCCGGAATATCCGAGAGCGACGCACGCATTGTGCGAGTTACGCGATATTTTGATGGTAATTATAGCATCCGATTTCCAAATCATGCCCCTCAACGCACGTTGCAAGGTAAGGAACTTGCGGCTGCACTTGATTCTGCCGCTGATCAACTTGAGAAAATATCTCCTTTGGCGAAAGAAGGCGATCTCAAGAGCCAATTTGCTGAATCCATCCAGAAAGTTTCCGGTGGTGTCGATAGCGTTAGCGCCTACAGTGCGGCCGCTGTTCGTGAACTAGCCAACCGACTGCGCTCGACCCTCCCGGAAAATCCGGCAGCTACCAGCTCGATTGTGCCGCGATTTCGAGCGCTGCTTGATGATTTGGAGGATATCGCAAAGCGTCTTGAGCTGCGCGATCCAGAAGAGGCGGAGGGAGTATTTGATCTAGTAACCGACGCGCTGCCGAAGTTCGTTTATTACTCAAATTATGGGAATTTAGACTCAGAAATATATTTGCCTCATGTTGTGCAGAATATGCAGCGAACGGATCTGGGCGCCAGAGAGGCCGCGAAGGCCAGAACGCTGCGCGTTTTATTCAGTTTTGTGAAATTGCAGCCAGATCAAATTCTGGAACTCGGCCGGGATATTCAACCTAATGAGAGCGCAACTCCGGATCGTATAGCCGAAATTACAGAGAATAAACGTACCAGAACCATCATGTTAAACTCGGCGGGGACTGACCTGACCAAGAAATTTAAGCAATGGTGGAAACAGGGCGACTACACTTTCGAGTTTCAGGCAGATGGCGATCATTTCCGTATATGGGTGAGCGATTCTCGCAGGCCAGAGAAGGTCGAGCTAGAAGATAGGAGTGCTGGCCTCCAGTGGTTTCTCAGTTTCTATCTCGTATTCCTGGTCGAAAGTGCGCAAGGTCACGAGAATGCTATCCTGCTTCTTGATGAGCCTGGGCTATCATTGCATCCTTTGGCGCAACGAGATCTGTCGGCTTTCTTCGAAAATTTGGCGGTAACAAATCAGCTAGGCCTCGTGGACAAAGCTTGACCAGAGACTCGCGGATTGATTCAAGGCTTCTTTTTGGAGGAAGCCTTGGGCGAGTGGATCGGTCTGACGGACGAGGAATGGGCGTTGATTGGGCCTTTGCTGCCGGCCGAGCACGGGCGCGGTTGCCGACCGGCGCAGGACAACCGCCGCTACTTTGAGGGCATGATGTGGTTGGCGCGGAC
>Ga0209127_100080_pt1 | contig 67899 bp, 55 predicted proteins | sample LakSupMetagenome_FD_187469 | JGI IMG/M metagenome (GOLD analysis project Ga0209127, IMG submission 187469) | Freshwater microbial communities from Lake Superior, Canada - Sta WM archaea (SPAdes) (version 2) | ecosystem: Environmental > Aquatic > Freshwater > Lake | place: Lake Superior, Canada... | reverse complement strand
CCATCTGTGCCGCCATGGCGCTGAGCACGCCGGTCTTGCTGCCGAAACGCCGTATCACGGTTTGGCGAGTGGTGCCGGCCGTTGCGGCGATGTCGTCGAGAGTGATCTCGTCGAACCAGCGCTCTGCAAGGAGCGCGGTCAAGGCCTCGACAATCTGCTGCTCGGTATCCTGGACCGCTTCGGCGCGCGCTGATTGACGATAGGCTCGCGGAGACATCAAGTCGCCTCTTAATTTAACGTTACTCGAAGTAACTCTAAATAAGAGAAACGTCAATGTCTGCCGCGAACCTGTCGCCTGAATTTTCTCGCATTGCCCTCGCCATCAGAACTTCACACGAAAGTTGTCCGCACGCTCTGATGGAGCCGTCCCGCGTCACATCCAAAGACAGTGCTGTGGCCGGGGCAGCACTCTATCGATTGTCGCCAGGCGAGGATCGGCTTTTCTAGCGCCCCTGCCAAACAGGCGTTCCTAAAAGAATGTGCAAGCCCGTGGCGAATACCCAAAAATAGCACCAAATACCTTGGCACGCGGCCTTGAGGGCGGCCATTAGATCGGACGACAGGCTAATCTAATATTTCCAGCGCCCTCTGATGTGCCTCATCGCTGCGGCCGACGTGGCCAGGCGCCCGACGGCGGGTCGAGGCGTCGGCTTGCATGTGCTGGAAAACCGGAAAAGCGATCGAGGTTGTCTTTACACTTGGCAATGGCCTCGGCTGGAATCCTCCATCCGGCAAACAGGGCGGCCCACGATCGCCTTCGTCAGCCCTTCGGACTATGTCAGCTTCCAGCTTAAGGGCTCCGCGACTACGCGCGACACTGCCGCGCAAGACCTTGAATATGCCGAGCGCTTCATGACGGCTGCTACGAATGTGCTTGAATCCCTTGGTATTAATCGGAGCAATATCGCGCGGCATAAGCGTGCCCGACATCCATGGCCGTACCGCCAGCCGCGAGACGAGCTGGATCGCGCCCACGCTGACCGTCGTGGCGCCGACGGGCCAGTTCGAGGTCCTCGATGACTGGGGCGACCTTGTCGGCATGCGCGGCAGCGGCTCGAACGGCGGCGTGCTCGAAGACATCTTCGTGCCGACACATCACCATCCGCATGAACCACGCGGCAACACTGTTCGGCCATACGCCGGGCAGCAGGCTGCACGACGGAGAGTCCCTCTACGGTAGACTGTTCAACGCCTTCCCCGAAGGCAGCCTTGCAGCCGTGGCCGTAGGCATGGCGAAAGCCGCGATCAATGAATACGCCCACATCGTCAAGACCAGGAATGCCGGGCCTTCGGGCAGGCTTCGCGTCGGCATGGGCGACTATCAGCGCACGCCTGGCCTCGCCATCGTGATCACCGATACCGCGCACGCTGCAACATCCGGGGCGCCGAAATTTACGTGGAAAGGTCGGCGGCTCGGTTGCCGGCACCACGCCCTTCACCAACGAGGCAGGCCTGTGCTGGACGGCATGCATCACACGGTCGAGAAGATGGTTGCCGAGGTTGTGGAGCCCCTTGCGGACACAGCGCCCCGATCCTCGACATCGGGCCGCCCCTTCCTTGTAGGATCGGTCGCTGCAGCCAGAGCCGTCTTAAAGGTGAACCGCCAGCAGCGGAGCCAAAGCCATCGTTCGGCGGCCGCCATTCTTGGCGTGACTAAATGGCGATGTCCGTAAAATCGACACCGCATCGAACGACTACAAGGGGGCCGGAAGCAGAATGGCAGCAAAGGAATCATAGCCCTCAATAGCGGCCATTGTGCTGAGTGCATGGCGTCAGAGTCGTTTTTCTTCAACTATAAAGGTTGATGGTCCTTCTGGCTTACTCGCCAGGTTTCCAGTCCGACATCTGCAACACATTTCCACCGAGTTTCTGGAAGGCGCGCTGGCGGCACGAAAAGACGATGATCTGCTGCTCCCGCGCCTGACGGTGCAGCGCATCGAACATCTTCTCGATACGGTCGTCGTCGGAATAGACGAGTGCGTCATCCAGAATGACCGGGGCCGGTCGGCCATCCTTCGCCAGCAGGCGGGCGAAGGCGAGCCGCGTTAGTACGGAAAGCTGCTCTCTCATACCGCCGCTGAGCCGCTCGACATCCTCCTCCTGCCCATTGCGTAAAATCTTGTGCGGCAGAAGCGTCTTGTCGTCGAATGTAATGGAGACATCGTCAAAAAGCAGGCCGAGCAACGGTCGAAGCTCGGTCATCACCGGCTTGAGATAGGTCTCTCGCGCCTGGCTACGCGCGGCTTCCAGAGCAGTTCGAAGCCGCTGGAGTACCACCACCTCCTTTTCGTAACCGGCCACACGCGCCTTGGCGGCGGCGAACGCATCGACGCACTCCTGCCACTTCTCCTCGACCGCCTCCTCCGAACGTGCTCGTATTTCGGCGCTGAGACCAGCGATCTCCTCCCGCAACTTGCCGATTTCCTTCTCTGCCGCCTCCACAACAGAGCGGTGACGGCGCAGCGTCGCCTCCGAAGAAGCCAGGTCGCCGGCAGTTTCCCGCAATTGCTCGACGGCATCCTGTTGCCCAGCCAGTTGGGCGTTCAGGCCTGCCAATCGCGCGGCCATCCCGCTTTCGCGCTCGACGCGCGTCGCGTCCGGTCCGAGCAAGGCCTCGACCTGTGTACGCTCAGCATCCAGCCCGACAAAGATCGTTTGCGCTGCAACAAGGGCGTCAGCAGCAACCACAGGCAACGGCTCAGTCTCCCGCCAAGCCTGCCGAGCGGCCAGCTGCCTTGCTTCGGCCGCCTCATGCGCAGCGCGAACCTGGGCCGGGTCCTCCTTGAATTCCAGAAGGTCGCCAGCTATTTCCCTGTGCGCCGCCACGTTTTCGCGCAGTTTCGGCAACCCGTCCGACGCCAGCAGTGACAGGCGCGTCCTTTTCTCGCGCAGGTCTCCTTCCCGGCGTTGCACGTCCAACTGCCTCTTGCGCGCCGCCGCCAGGTCGTCGACGCCCATGGAGGCAAGGAGTATGCGGCGGCGATCCTCCGACTGCTGCACCTGTTCGCCGCCATCGGTCTTCGGGCCGGATCGCAGCGTAACCAGACCGACACCGGGGATCTCCAGTACAGCCTGTCCGTTATAGCTATGCGCCTCGCCGTCCTTCAACGGCTTGCCGTCGAGGCTGACAGCTGACGCTTGCGGCTCGTAGGCAATCGCGACGGAGGGGCGACCAGCCTCGGCGACGGCCTTGAGCTTGGCAATCTCGACGTCGAGCGTTTCGAGTTCCGACACGGCCTTTTCAGGCAACCGCAACAGCGCCAGCGCCGCCTCCCCCTCCTCGATTTTCCGGCGGACCGTTTCGGCCGCATCCAGCTTCCTCTCCAGTTCGGCCAGCCGTTCGGCGGCTTCGCGCGCATTGAGCGCGGCATCGAGGCGTTTCGAAAGCGTCCGCGCTTCCTGTTCCTCCGTTTCGGCGATTTCGATATCGGCTCGCGCCTTGGCTGCCGCTGCCGCCGCGGCATCGCGCCTGGCAAACGCCTCTGTCCGCCGGCGCTCCGCCTCGCCAAGCTTTGTCTTGAGTTCCGCAGCCCTTTCGAGGGCGGCCGTGAACTCCTCATGTTCGCGATGCGCGTTACCACGCTGCTCCTGAAACAGTTTGAGTTCCGCTTCGGCGGCGCGGAGGGTTTCGGCTTGACTCTTCGCCGCATCGAAGGCGGCTTGCGCGGTCTCCATGGCCTTTCGCCGTTCATCGCGGTCTTCGGCACGGTCGAGTTCGGCGAGCCGTCTGGAGGCCGCTGCGCGCTTGTCGAGCGCCTCGCGCAAGGTCCTGACCTCGGCGCCCAGCTTGTTCTCCTCGGCCTCCAGATCCTCACGCTCCTTAATCGCCGCTGCGTAGCGCTCCCCGGTCTTTGGCCTGCCACCAGGGGTCACGAGCCGCCCGAGTGCCTCGTCGGCCGCGGCCATGATCTCGGCCATGCGGCGGCCGCCGGTAACGGCTTCGACCTCCCCCTGCACCGATTCGAGCAGACTCGTGCGAACCTTCGTCTCGCCCTCCTCTTCCGCTCTGCTGCGCTTCTCAATGCCGGTCACGCCCTGACGCACCCACAACAGGCCAGCCGGGCCGGCCGTGCCGCCGCGCACGAGGTTCGTGATGAAGCCCTCCGCCTCGTCGGCCTGCGCGACCAGCCGGCCATTCGCGAGATCGACAACGCGGGCAAGGCCTCCACCGTAGAACTGCTTGGTGATGCGGAACGCGCCGGTCTCCGTCGCGATGTCGGCTTCAACCAGCAGACTGCCGCCGCTATAGGGCCGCAGGTTCCTGACATCGCCGGCCGTGCTCGAATGCGACTGGAAAAACAAGGCGTGCAAAGCCTCAAAGCTGGTCGACTTGCCGAATTCGTTGGCGGCCGTCAGCACGTTGACGCCGTCGCCGATGCCCTCGATGGCGACGCCGCGGCCGGCGAAGCGCTTGACATTGAAAAGCCGCAGCGCGGAGATCTTCATGCAACCACCTGCGCATAGGCGTAGAGCCGGCCCAGCGCCGCCCGGGCGATCTCCCGCTCCTCGGCCGAACGGGCTGTATCGCCGGCTTCGGCAAGCAGGGCGTCGGCGGCCTCGCGCAGCGCGCCCGCACGGTCTATGGCGTCGAGGTCGCCGGCGTCGCATTCAGTGGCCAGAGCCGCATCGTCGAAGGAGAGCCAAGCGAAGTCGGGCCGTGCATTCTCGACCGCGCGTGCCAGCGCCGCGCGTGCTTCCAGCCGTGCCCGTCCGCCGGCGACCAGCGTGACAAGCACCTGCCGCCTCGCCCGGGCCTCGGGAAGCAGTGATTGCATGAGCGCAACGGCGTCTTCGCCGTCGAGAAGGTCGAGCGCCAGAGTGCGCCAGGAGAAGGTACCGGTTTCCAGCACCGTCACGTCCGGAAGCGCCGCTGCACCTTCGATCGATACCAGCAAGGCCTCGCCCGGCCGGTCGTGCTTGAAGCGGTCGGGTTCCGGTGTGCCGCTGTAGCGCGTGCGCGGATCGATCTCGACGCCGCCGTGCCAGTCGCCGAGCGCTAGGTAGGACAGGCCGGCGCGGCGTGCGCGATCTGGCGCGATCACGTCCAAACCGGCGCCCTCTTCGGAGAAGCTTGTGACCGCGCCATGGGCGAGGCCGATGCGGATCGTCCCGTCGCCTGTGACAGCATTGTCCATCCATTCGGACAAATCCCGGCCCGGTCGCCGCGTCGTACATGGCGCCGGCAACAGCGTAACACCAGATACAAGTTCGAGCGGCGTCGCATTGAGCGCCAATGTCACGTTCCTGGGCGCCTGTGCGCACAACGTCGACCAGAGCTGCGCGGCCTGGAGTGAATCGTGATTACCCGGCAGGATCACCCAGCGGACGGACGCATGATGACCCATTTCGGCAAGCGCCTGGCGTACCATGTCGGACGCCGGGGTCTCGGTGTCGAACGTGTCGCCCGCGAGCAGGATAGTCGATGCATCATGATTCCGTGCCTGCTCCGCGAGCCTGCCGATCGCGGCATGTCGCGCCTCGCGCAGCTTGGCGGGCAGGTCGCCGGTAAACTGCCCAAAACGCTTACCCAGATGCAGGTCGCTCGAATGGATGAAGCGGAACGTCATGAGGCGCTTGTATCTTGCTTCGCCATATGAATGCGAGCCCGCTCGATAGCTTCGTCGAGCCTTGTGCGCGCGGTCGCTGCGAGCCGCTCGACACCGAGCAGTCGCGCCATGTCGCGCGGGGGATCGGGCATGTCCACCAAAGCAGGATTGTCGACAACCACGGAGGCAAGTTCGGCCAAGGGGATATCGGCGATCGCACGCCGCGACTCTTCGTTCACCGATGGACGATAGGCCAGCACGTCCACAATGAGCCCCTTTTTCCAGATGAACACGCCGCTGGATTCGCTCGTCGTGTCGTAGCCGCGCAGGTGAAGGTCGATCCTTTCACGGATGCGCCCACCGGTCCGCAACCAGCCATGCGCCCGCGCAATGTATTGCGCCAGCACATCAGCCGGCAACGGGCTTTCACCGTCCATCACCGCCTCGATCATTCCCTTGAGCGTGTCGCGATAGGCGAACTCATAGAAAAGGTCCGGTTCTGCCTTGAACATGGAGAGATCGGTCACCCGATATCCGGAACTGTCGGTTGGCGCGGATTCCGCTGTGGTGGTTGGTGGCAGCGGACTGACTGTTGCGTTCGGAACTGGTAGATCGGATGATGAAACGAGTTCGGTTTCATCGGTGGCCGGCGGCGGCACGACTTCGTCCTCCGGCGGCAGAAGCGCGTCGCGGATTTCTTCGGTTTCCCCCAGTTCGTGGCCCATGTCCCAATGCGTCTCGGCTGCCGCTTCTTCGGCACTGCGTCGCTCCCGACTTAGCTGGAGCAAGGATTCGAGATCGTCGTGCAAACGGTCGGCACAGCCTTTCGCGTCGAACCACCAATCCGTCGACCAGACCCGCAAGATGTTCCATCCCAAGCCCCGCAGCACCTGCTCGCGCACCTTGTCGCGGTCGCGCGCCGTGACCGAGCTGTGATAGGTCGCGCCGTCGCATTCGACGCCCGCCAGATAGGCGCCGACGAGATCGGGGTGCCTGACGCCGAGGTCGATGCGCAAACCCGAGATGCCGACCTGCGGCACGACCATCCACCCGCGCCGTTCCAGTTGAGTGGCAACCGCCTCCTCAAAGGGAGAATCGAAACCGCCAACCGATCCGCGATCCTCCGCCGGCAACGCGATCGCCCCCCGCTCCGCGTAGTCGAGGAAAGTCTTGAGGTGATGGACCGCTACATATTTCGATTTGGCCGGGTCGATCTGGTCAGCGGTGAAGCCTGAGAAGACGACCAGTTTCTGCCGGGCGCGCGTCACCGCCACGTTGAGCCGGCGCTCGCCGCCGTCGCGATTCAAGGCGCCGAAGCTCATCGGCGGCGGTTTGCCTGAAGCGTCTTTCCAGAAGGCGATCGAGAACAAGATGACGTCGCGCTCGTCGCCCTGCACGTTTTCAAGGTTCTTCACGATGGTCGGCTCCACCCGGTCCTCGGCGAAGAACCATTCGAGTTCCGGCCTATCTCGCCGCGCGGCGTCGAGCAGGTCGAGGATCAGCGACTGCTGCTGCGCGTTGAACGTGATGACGCCGAGCGTCGGGCGCTCCCGCTCCGGCATCTTCAGCCAGCGTTCCATGCGTTCCACCGCCTCCGCGACGACGGCTTCCGCCTCAATGCGGTTGGTTCTGCTCTTGCCCTTGTCGTAGACGCCGTGGGGAATCTTGTGCAGGCTGACCGCCCGATCCTCGACCGCCGGCGACGGGAAGGTCACCAGCCGGTTCTGATAGTAATGATGATTGGAAAAGGCGATCAAGGACTCGCTGCGGCTGCGATAGTGCCACCTGAGATCCCGCACCGGGATGCCGGATGCCCTTGCCTCGTCGAGGATGCTTTCCAGATCCTTCTCGTAGTCGGCAACGTCCTCCTCATCCTCGTTGCGGCCGAAGAAATTGGTCGGCGGCAACTGCTTGGGATCGCCGACGATGATCGTCTGGCGGGCGCGGGCGATCGCACCGACTGCGTCCCAGGTCGTGATCTGGGAGGCTTCGTCGAAGATCACCACGTCGAACAGCGCCTGGTTCGGCGGCAGGTACTGGGCAATCGACAGCGGCGACATCAGCATGCAGGGCGCAAGCTTCGGAAATGTCTCGGGCATCTTGCCGATCATGTCGCGGATGGACTGACTGGGCCTTTGCAGTTCCATCTGGTGACGCAGCAGGCCGAGTTCGGAGTGCCGGGAGATACCGGCAACCGGCAGGCCATGCGCAACTGCGCTGATGACGCGGCGGGTCGCGTGGGTCCGCACCATGTCATCGACCTCGCGGAACTCCTTTATCGCGTTCTCGTGCTGGAAGCGCCTGAAATTCCTTAGCACCGGATCGACATCCAGAACCTTAGGCAGCCACCAGCGGGCGTACGCTAGCCGGAATGCGTGGCGCGTCTCATCGGCAGCGATCGTCCCAGCTTCGAGCATTTCGATCAAGGGGCCAAGCCCGTTGTGGACGGTGCGCCGCCGCGCCACGCACCAGGCGGACCAGTCACGAAGAAGATTGCGCGCCTTGACCAAGTCGGCCATCTGCATGGCAATCTCGCCGGGGCTCGCCTGTGGGCTAATCGCCCTGTCGGCAACCTCGGAGAACCGCCTGCTGGCCGCTTCCATGCCCAGCATTGCAGCAAGAAACCGCGTGCCTACATGCCGCAATTGCTCATCAGGGCTGCCACGCAGGCTGGGCGCGACTACCCGCAGCATCGGCTTGACCTCTTCCGCGCTCAGTCCCGGCAGGCGAAGCGCGCCACGGAGTGCACCGCTCAGGTCGAGTACATCCGAAACCGCCGCGATATCGGTCGCCAGCCCCTGCACCTTCAGTCGCTTGCCGGCTAACGGCGTACCGTCGATGCTTGCCAGATGTTCCTTCATGCGACGCAAGAGAGGCAGGTCGCGGGCCGGATCGGCATTGCCACTACCCGCATGGCCTTGCAGCAACTTCTGGACCTTTCGCCTGCCCAGCATCGCATTCGGCCAGAAGGATGCATCAGCATCCCGCCATTGGCGTTCCATGGCTTCCGCATCAATGTCGCGCACGGCATTTTCGGAATAAGATGCCGCCGTGCCTGTTTCCGCCTGCCGATAGGCTTTGATCGCTCGGCCCAGTTCCGCAAGAGCCTCGTCCATTACCGAGAAATCCCGATCAAAGGCGACGGACAGGTCGACACCGTTGCCCCGATCCAGCGCTGTCGCGAGCTTCGCAAGCGCAGCCAGTTCCTCCGGCGAAGCCTCACTCTCTCGTGTGAGACCAAGACAAGTGCGGTAGGCAGAGCCGGCATCGCGCAGCAATTCCGCCGCGTTGCGCAGCGACTGCGCAGCCGACATCAGACTATCCTGCCAGCCGGACGACCAGTCCTGCGCGTCGATGAGGTCCAATGCGGGATGACGCTCGACGGAGGCGTAGACCCGTCCGGCTTGCGCCGCCATGTCCTCCAGTGCCTGAATCGCTGCGGCATCGTGCGTATCCCGCTCTGGCCAGGACAATTCGGGAGCCGGGGCGTCGCCGCCCTTAAGCGCAATGCCGAGCGCGAGATACGGCGTCCAGCCGTTCGCGTATCGTTTGTGTAAGGCATCGACATAGGCGTTGAGCTGGTCGCGGTGAACCCTGAGCCGTTCGTTCACAGCCACCCATTCGGAGGCATCCATGCCGCTTCCATGTTCCCAGGCCGCCTTGAGCTGGCCAAGGAAATGCTTGCGGTCTGCCTTGCTGGAATGGAGCTCGATACATTGATTGGCGAGGCCATGCTCGCGAAGGCGACGGTAGACGACGTCGAGTGCTGCCGTCTTCTCGGCGACGAAGAGCACGGTCCTGCCTTTGGCAAGGCAGTTCGCGATCATGTTAGCGATGGTCTGGCTCTTGCCCGTGCCAGGCGGGCCTACGACGACGAAATCGAGACCTTCGGCGGCGGCGATGCTCGCTGCGGTCTGCGACGAGTCGGCCGGAAGCAGGGATATGATGTCCGATGGCGCATAGATACAATCTAGCTCGCGCTCGTCCTGGAATGAGGAGACCCCTTCCCCCTGGCTGAACGACTGTTCCGGCGTGTCGATCAGGTGGCGCACGACCCGGTTCTGGCGCAGCGCATCCGTGCGTTCGACCAGATCCTTCCACATCAAGAATTTCGCAAAGGAGAAGGTCGAGAGCGCGGTCTCGTCGATCACCTCCATGCCTGGGACATCGCGAACGGCGCTGCGCATGGAAGCAAGCAGTTGCGGTACGTCGACGCCACTGTCGTCCATTGGCAGGTCGCCCGAGAACTGCGGCAGCTTGAGCTCGAAATCGCGTTCCAGAAACTGCAAAAGAGTGGCGTTGAAGCGCGGTTCGTCCTCATGGAAGCGAATGGTGAAGCGCGAGCTGGCGCTGCGGCGCTCCAGTCGAACGGGAACCAGGAGTAGAGGTGCGCGATAGCTGCGTTCGTCCTCGGCCTTCTTCTTCCAGCGCAGGAACCCCACGGCCAGGAACAACGTGTTGGCGCCGCCTTCGGCGAAGTCGTTACGGACCTGTCGGTGCAGATCTACAAGCCGTGCTTCGAGTTGCCTGGCGTCGAGCGGCGAGGGCAGCTCGTCACGAAGCAAGGCTTCGGCCGCGAAATTGCGCTGGATATCGCGGCCATGCACGTCGCGATAGAGGGCGGCATCGCGCTCGCCGAGAGGGTTCTGCTCCGGCAGGGAGATGACGCGGATTGCAGCGCCCTGTGCAAGCCGGTCTTCCAGATAGGCCACATCGGTGCACAGGAATGGAATCGTCTTCTTCGAGTCCGGGAAATTCAGGAGGCGGTTGCGCAGCGTCAGGTCGAGAAGCTTCTTCTGCCATCGGTCGATGCGCCCCGCAGCCGTAGTCGGTTTTTGCTCGACCGTTTCCTTCGGGAACTCGCCGAATGACGGCGGCGCTGGCAGGGGAAGGTCCGCGACCGCCTGGTGTTCATCCTCTGGCACGGCCCTCCGCAGTGGCTCATGAGAGGCAAGCGGTGTGATGCCACCGCTACGCGCCCGGCGCACGTCAATGGCGGCAACGAAGCCATGCGCTGCCTCCTCTGCAAGGCGCGGCTCGAGCGCTTGTTGCGCCGCCTCCATCATCATCGCAGGGCGGTGCGTCACGCCGGTCGTCTCGAAGACAATCAATTCCCGCGAGGCAAGCGCTTTGCGCACCTCCATCTGGTCCGTCTCGATGGCGTTGCCAAATGTGCGCTTCGTCAGCCAGACGCCCGCTGCGGCATGCCCATCGAACATTAGGATGACGGGATGCAGACCTGCAGCCTCCAGCGCGGCGGCAAAAAGAAGCGTGGCGTCGAGGCAGGTTGCCAGCATGTCCTCGGCAATCGTTCCCGGTCGCCTGACCTTCTGCCCGCGGCTCTCGAAGCTGGCCGGAGGCTCCGCGTAGTGAAGCCCCATTGAAGCGATCGCCGAATAGACCGAGGCGGCCAACATGAAGGCGCGTTTCGGGTCCTGCGATTGATAGCCGTCGAGACCCGAGGCATGGCCGTGGGCTGCTAAGCGCTCGGCGGCCTTTCGCAGCAGCGCCGAGACTATCGGATCGTTCGGCATGACGAAGGCCGGCAGCAATTGCACCATGTCCGCAACACCACCCCACTCGTCACGGGCGAGCAGTCGCACTGCATATCTGTGCTCGTCCAAAATCTCGGAACCGGCGATAAGCCGAAGCGTGATCTCACCGCGTTCAGCCTCATTAAGTCCAGCCAAATAGCCGGCGTCGAGTTCGATCTTCCGATCGCCGAGCGGAAGGTGATCGCCGGGGACGATCCGATCGATCGTCCATGTCTTGGAACGCAGGAAAGCGGGCGTGGACGAAAGCTCCAGACGCAGTCTGTCGACTTGGCGGTCCGACTGGTTCTCGACACCTATTCGTCGAAGAACGGGGATGGCGTTCTGGTAGGAAGCATAGGTGAAGCTTGAGGCAATATCGGCGAAGATCTTTGGTGACTGCGGTTTCTCGACCACGGTCATGTCATTCGTTACATGTTGTTGATCTTCTAGTGTCATCGCATCACCCCGCCCGACCACAAACTACCGTCACTTTACCTGAAAGCGAAAGTCCTAATCCGCTCAGGCGCAGTAGCAGCGATAGAAAGCGACGATCTGTGAACAGCGACTTCCTCCCTGGGGCCGAGAGCGGTCCTTCCGCTTTCAGAATGACGGCGCGATAAGGCTGCCGTTCGCCTGCTCGTGAAGGATTACTTTGAAATCTCTGTTGCGGTCGGGCACGTTGCCTCCAAGACTTGTGGGTAAAGGTGAGCGCGTGGCTGAGATTTGGGAACTGCAGAACAAGCCGGCATACGGTGGCACGATAGTAGATGCCGGTGTTAATCCTGAGGACGGATCGTCCTTGGTAATCGAGCTCACACAAGACGAGGGAACCCAATACCTGAGCTATTACCTGAGCGAAAAGGCGTTCAACCGGAGCAAAGCCTCAGGCGTCAACTTTGCCGACGATCACTGGCCTCTACTGCTTGCCGAGTACGATTTCCCAACACGGTTGCTTACCACATACCCGATATGGCTCAGGTCCAATCAGAGCAATTTCACCAAAACGAAATACAAGTCTATTAAACGTATATCTTTCGAGGATCAGTCGCCGATGGACTTCCAGGTCGGCTTTGGAATGTTCTTTGACCTGCCCACTGGTTTCCACCGCAGGCCATTCGAAGGCTTCGGTGTCGATCCTCGGATTCGCTACATCATGAGTGCATTTGACGAAGTGGAAGGCGCCGCCGGGCTTACTATCTGCGGTGACGACGAGATTTCGATCGACGGAGAGGAGATCCGGCTGCCGGAACATATCTACCACGACGTACGTCTGGACATTAATCGTGCTCATGATGCAGCGGTGAGGTTCGCAAATGGGGAAAAGGTGAGCTATCTCCGCAACCGTCTCCTGCCATCCGTTGTGCCAGGTTTCGAACCCGATGATTTCGAGCGACCAGCCGTAGACTTGCAAGACACCGTGCGGTCCGCCCTCGTCAAGAAAGGCACCCCACGCTCCCGGAACACCAACACTGCTGCAGCCGTCCGAACGGTGATCCGTCAGGTCGACAATATCGCCAAGGACGATCCCGTGCAGCTGTTTGAGTTGAGCGAGAAGATCGAGCTCGTCTCGCTGCAAATCCTCATAGAGGACATGTCAAAGGAACTTCTCAACGGACGAAAGGAGGGATTTTGGCAGGAGTATTTCGTCCAGAACCCCTTCGTTCTGAAGATGCTCTTCGGCCTGCCTGTGATTGTGTACACTGATCAGGCATCTGTCGGAGGCATGGGCCTCAAGCGTTCCGGCGAGAAATATGCTGACTACCTCCTAGAGGCGGGTTTGCTAGGCAACCTGGGTATCGTCGAGATCAAAACGACCGAAACCCCGTTGTTGACGAAAGACCCCTACCGCCCACCGACACTTTATGGCCCATCCACGGATTTGTCGGGTGGAGTGAACCAGCTCCTCGACCAGAAGCTCAGACTGATCAAAGGTATTGCGGCAAAGAAGGAAGAAGACGACCAGCCCCACATTCAAGCCTGGTCTGTTCCCTGCATCCTGATCATCGGCAGGCTGCCGGAAACGCACGACCTAAAGAGGTCGTTCGAGATCTACCGAGGAAGCCAACGAGATGTGCTGATCATCACGTTCAACGAACTCTTGGCCAAGCTAAAAGCATTGCACGAATTCCTGTCGACTAGACCGGACGAGCCCAAGGAAGACCTCTCTGACCAATTCGCCGATCCATGACACAGGCTGACCCGGTTGAGCTTCTGTGTAGCGAGATCTCGTCACGACGCGTGAGCTAGCCACCCCTAGAGTGGCTCCACTAACGGACGTTCGAGAGTTGAGAGTCTGAGCTTACCACGCGGAAAGCGGCGCGCCAGATCGGCTGCATTGCGCCTGCGGCTCGACTTTGCGTTGATCCCATCCCTACAATTCGAATCAATGCCCTGGCGCGCGACAATGGGGCTTTGGGGGAGCGCATGAAGATTTCCAAGGTCAAGATCACCAATTTCAAGTGTTACGAGGAGACCTTCACCCTTGCCTTGAACGACGGCCTCAATGTGATCGTCGGCGCCAACGAGTCCGGGAAGACCACGATCCTGGAGGCGATTCACCTCGCGCTGACAGGACTGCTGCACGGCCGCCCGTTGAAGAACGACCTGACGAGCTATCTCTTCAACTTGGCCGCTCAGAACAAGTACGTGCGGAGCCTCGGCACAGCATCCCCGCTTCCGCCGCCAGCGATCACCATCGAGTTGTTCTTTTCGGGGTCCTCAAATGAACTGGCGGAGCTCGAGGGCGACGGAAACTCTGAGAAGGCCAAGGACAGTGGCGTCGTCTATAAGATCGAGTTCGACGAGGAAAGTTACAAAGGGCCGTACGAGGAGTTGGTGAAAGCCGGCGCGCTTAGCTCCATCCCGGTTGAGTACTACATCACGACCATGCGGTCGTTCGCGCGTAGGGGCATCACCGCTCGCAATATCCCCATCAAATCCGCGCTGATCGACTCGTCCAGCACCCGACTGCAGAATGGGTCGGACGTCTACGTCTCCCGGATCATCCGCGACGTGCTGGAGGAGAAGGAGCGCGCGAGCATTTCCCAAGCCCACCGGAAGCTCAAGGAAACTTTTGTGTCGGACCCAAACCTAAAGCTAATTAACGACCGGATCACCCAGGCTGCTAAGATCAGCCAGAAGGCGGTCAGTATCTCGGTCGATCTGTCGTCCCAGACCGCCTGGGAAAGCAGCTTGATGACTTACATCGACCTCATCCCCTTCCAATACATCGGCAAAGGCGAACAGTGCGTGATCAAGACCAAGCTGGCTCTCAGCACCAAGAAGAACGCCGAGGCGACGGCGATTCTGGTTGAGGAGCCGGAGAATCACTTGTCGCACGCGCGGTTAAACGAACTCATCGCCGACCTGACCGACCAGCACGGGCAAAAGCAGATCATCATTTCCACGCACAGCAGCTTCGTGGCCAATAAGCTCGGCCTCGACCACCTGATCGTGCTGCGTGGCGGTGAGGTGGCGCGCATCTCGGAACTGAAAGCAAGCGACTTCTTCAAGAAGCTGGCGGGTTACGACACCCTGCGCCTAGCGCTCGCCGCCAAGGCCATCCTTGTGGAGGGCGACTCCGATGAACTGGTCGTTCAGCGGGCCTATATGGACGCCAACGGTGGCCGACTACCTATCCAAGACGGCATCGACGTCATTTCTGTTGGCACGGCCTTCTTGCGCTTCCTTGAACTGGCCAGCGCCCTGAAGATCCCGGTCGCCGTGGTCACCGACAATGACGGCGACACCGCCGCCGTCGAGAAGAAGTACGCTGCATTCAAGGACTCCGGCACCGTCAGGATCTGCTTTGATCCCGTCGTCGACACCGGAGCGCTGATGATCAAGGACAAGCCCTTCAACTACAATACGTTGGAGCCAAAGCTCCTTAAGCCCAACGATCGTGCGATGTTAAATACCATCCTCGGAACGTCGGCAACCGCTGACGACGAGTTGCGCATTTACATGAGAGCCAACAAGACCGAGAGCGCCTTGGCCATCTTCAATTCGACGGCCACGATTACCTACCCGGACTACATCCAGAGAGCCATCGCGCCGTGATCGGCGAGAACAAGATCGTCATCGCCGCCGCCGGCTCGGGCAAGACCACCTACCTCGTCGAGGAGGCGGTGAAGATCACGGGTGAGCGGGTCCTGATCACGACCTACACGGAGTCGAACGAAACCGAGATCCGCCAGAAGTTTTTCGACTTGGTCGGCTATGTCCCGGCAAATGTGGTGATTATGACATGGTTCAGCTTTCTGATCACCCACGGAGTTAAGCCGTTTCAGGGCGGTCTGTTCGACTTCCCGGTCTCCGGCATGGTACTGGCCACGACCCAGTCGGGCCTGAAATTTCGGACTCGTCAGGGTCAGCCGGTGTTTTGGGCCGAGAATGCCATCGACAAACACTATTTCGACCCAAGCCGGCGGGTCTATTCCGACAAACTTCCAAAGCTCGCCATCCGCTGCAACGAAGAAAGCGGCGGTGCTGTGATCGACCGGATCAGCCGCGTCTTCCCGCACGTATTCGTAGACGAAGTACAGGATCTAGCGGGCTACGATCTCGACATCCTGGCAGCGCTCGCGCGCAGCCCGGTTCGACTGCTCATGGTCGGCGATCCTCGGCAGGTGACCTATCTGACGCACCATGAACGACGCTACCAGAAGTACGCCGAAGGCGGCATCATCGACTTCCTACGCAATGAGCTTCCCAGGAAGGTGTCAGTCGACATCGACGAGACCACCTTGAATCGGTCGCACCGCAACAGCGCAGTCATCTGCGCAGTGTCGTCACGACTGTTTCCGGCCCTGCCCGCCAGCCAAGCCTGTGAATGTTTGCGGTGTCGCACGGGAACGGGGGCGGTCACTGGCGCCTTTATCCTCCAGATGGCCGACTACGCCCACTTCCTGGCGACCGTCCGGCCGATGCAGTTGCGTGACAAGATCACCAGCCCCAGCGTAGATCGCCGGTGGCCCGCTATGAATTTTGGGGAGTCGAAAGGCCGAGGCTTCGACCATGTGGTCATCTTGCCTACCGAGCCGATGCGCCTCTGGCTCTCCGATCCCGCAACAAACCTGAAACCCCAGACCCGGGCGAAGTTCTACGTCGCTCTAACGCGCGGTCGCCACAGTGTGGCCATAGCGATGGATTGGGGGACCGCCCCTCTGCCCACGGGATTTTCGCTCTACGAGCGCACAGGCCAGTGTGGCGCCGGCCCCGCCGGGCAGATGGCCGATATCGGGAACGGCGACCGGCATCATGAATGACGAGAATGAAGGCGCATAGAAGACATCCCGCCGCCGAGGGCGGCGGTCGATCATCTTGACAAAGCACCGCCAATGGAAGTGTCCCGCTCCGATGCGCCGCGATTCAGACCGCTATGCTTCCTGATAAACTCTCTCCGCGCACATACCATGGCTGGGATCATAACGGATTTCCAACGTCGTAACATCGCGCCGTGACAGATGTTCCTGGCGACGCACCAGCATCAATTTAACTTGACGTTTTCGAACTTTGCCGCAAGCGAACCGCGTCGCATTCGATGCTGAGGCCGCGATGCGCTTCTGAGGGATGACCTACTAGGAATGCTCTTTCCACCGCTCAAGACCCGTTTAACAGGCGACGGCCCGTGTCGACTACTGATGCTGTTCGTCCGTTTGATTAGCCGCTTCCTCTTCCGCTTGTTCAGGCTCGAAGCCAAGGAGATCGATCATAATTCTAACGCGTTCCACCAGCGCATTGTCCTCCCCGCGAAGCTGACCTCTTAAGGTATTGTCTAATGCCTTTACCTCGTCAGGCGACGCTTTTTCCAGGCAGTGCTTCATGTCCTTCTGGCGCTGGCGGACAAATTGCAGGACTCGCTCGGAAGGAGAAATCGCCAGTTTATGGAGGAACGCTCCGACGGCCGCATCCGGATTCTTATCGAGCGGCATCTTGATCGCGATCGGATGATACATCTCGATGTAGTGTGCCACGCCCGTGGGCGTAGATGTCGTAGTCGCCAACGCGTTCAAAACCTCGAATGCGATTGTCTTGGTATTGGGAACAGGCAGCGCCTTGCAAATTTGCGGCCAGTCTGGCCGATATTCACGTCGCGTTTCTTCAACGCAGATTTCCAAAGTGTGCTTCTTGATCGCCTCGCCAAAAGCCGCAGGCGACAGGACAACGTCTGAGTCTTCCACGCGCGTGATCAGCAGTCCCACCGCGCCTGTTGAATTCGAAAGTGCAGCCAGCCAATCTTCGCCCGACAACGAGCCTAGCTTGTCGTCGACGATCTTGAGAATTTCAGATGGAGCTTGGCCCTCCGGAGCCATGGCGATATCCCGCGCTAGCTGGGGGGACAGATTGAGGATATCGACATCGTCTATTGCCTTCCTCCAATCAATTTTCTCTTCGGCAAGTTGCTGTAGCAGCAGCGTTGTTGTGTCTTGGCCAATTGTCTCGCGTAGTCGGTCGAAGTCGGACATCCACTTAAGATTTGAATCAATCCAGTAATCGTGCTCCTCGACGACCTTTCTCAGCACTCGAGGAAACAAGGGGGCTGTGCTACCCGTAGAAATCGCATAATTGGTCCAATCGGAAAACCTACCACGGTTCGACACGACCGCGGACAGTGCGTCGATGAACTCCTGGAACCCACTGCTGCTCATTCGGATACTTTTGTACCATGCGATCGCGGCCGTGTTGTCACCAAGATTTGGATGGGTGGCGGGTGGGGTATGCTCAGTGGTGCCGATAGCACTGACGATCAACCAAAGACCGTCCGCAGCTCTCGGAACTGAAGTCTTCTCGGCTGTGAACGCGTGCCATAGCAGGGTTCCATCTTCGACGACGGCTCTGAGGGTCGTTCGCACTTCCTTTTGCCTGCCGGCAATCTCGACAAGTTCCGCCAGCATGCCGAGGCGATCACCGTGTCCCTTGTCCAGTAGGTCAGCGGGGCTACGTAGGATACCTGCAATTACTTCGATGAGAGGGTTCAACTGCTTAGAGTGCGGGCGGAGCAGTGAGTCGAGTTCGGGGATCGCTAAGCGAGCAATATTGGGTGCATCGCTAGCCGTTTGCTTCAGTGTTTCAATGATCATTGCGGGCTTTACCCGACAGCTTAACGCCCCGAATGAATACTTAGTCGGGCTGAATGCGGCCGCAGCGTTGATGCAAAAATTAGCGTCATCTGGTGGCTGCGTATCCCGCTGGAAAGAAATTCGTGTATCCTTTCCTGCAGATCTTTCAAGGGCATCAAATAGATCCACCATCGACGCAGCCCATACCTCAGGCGCAGGTCTTAAGTTAGCTGGTGGCGACATGTAATTGCGCAGAAAAATGGCTGCTTTGGCAGCACGGTTGGTGTCCAGATGCTCTATAATTTTGCACAGACCTGCAAATGCTGCGGCCGGTTGTTCTTGAATTGACCCTAGGCTGGGTAGAGAGTCTCCGAGCATATTCCAGCAGTTTTTTGCGAAGCTGCTTTCCAGTTCAACCTTTTCCAGATTGATGGCAGCTCTTGAAAGTATTTGCGGGCTTTGTGCCCACTGATGCGCATCACTGTCGAGAACCTCGTAAGCTGTAGTCTCGAAACCTGTGGCCTCTTTCCACCCATTGAGGTCCCCAGCGTCGATAGAGGTAAAGGCTTTCGCAATGGGGTCGGCGAGTAAGACTTGTCGAGCGTGAAGCGGCTCTACGTTAAAGCAGAGCGCGGCCAGGTGGTCAGTCCACGCTGATGGCAAATGTGTCAGAGACTGCTGAGGAAAAAGGCCTTTGGCAATTACCGTCGGATCCGCCTCAATTATCTCCCGGTGGAGCACATAAAATCCGATGGTGACTATCGGAATGCTGTGGCCCCACTGAACCCAAAGTGCCCCAACTTCGTTGACGAAAGAGATAATACGTCGCGGAGTTGCCATCAGGCTTTTGTCGCGGAGCGCGAGCTGCAGTATGCGGTAAAGATGATATCGATCGTCGAGATGCGCTTCGCCCGAGATCTGTAGTCCGAAGGCCTCCACTAGCTTCGCGTCCAGAAAGGACTTCCAATCGCTTGTAACTGGAGGGGCGACCCGAATTACCCGATCAAACGTCTTTTCGAAGAGATCGATATTTGGGTCGCCTCCAGACGTCTCCACAGCATGTCCTTCGCCAGTACCGCTGAAGGCGCTCAGAACGTGGCCCCTATCGTAAGGTATGACGGCGATGACGTGCGCAGCTGGTCCCCGGATCTGTGACGGGTTGGGCGAAAAGACCGCCCACATTTGCGACCAGGCGGCGCGGACTTCGTCCCTAGGCAACCTATCGATGTTGTCGAGCACGAAGACTATCCGTCGTTTGTCTTTCTGTGCTTTCGACAAAAGGTCGCGGAAAAGTCCGTAAAACTCGAAGGCAGTAGGATCTTCGTCGCGGATGTTTTGCTCAATGGTCTCCCTTTTTTTCTCGTTGGAGAAGATCATTGCTGTCTCAGACAGAGCATAAAGAAGCGATCTGTCGGTAGCGCCTCGCCGCCAAGCTGGATTCCACATCAGCTTGATTGCACGTCCGATAACCCAAACAACAAAAAGGAACGGGACAATGAGTGTGATGATTTGGGGCCAGTTCAGCCCCCAAAAAACAGTGTCAGGAACTATCGGTGGTGCACCCGGAAACACGGGTGGCGCATCTGCAGTAAGATGGCTGTATCCAATGGGGGCCAAGGCCAGCAGCAAGAGAAACACCAAACCCGGCCACGTGTAGAGGCTAAAGCGATCCGTTCCAATAGTCTGAGTGCGATCCCGAATCCGGCTGATCGCATGCGTCACTTCAGTGGTAGTGAGATACTTTTGCTGCTCTAGCCACGCGACGAACTCCTCCAAAAACAGCCGGCGGAAATTGTCTGTCTGATGTCTCCACAGATCGAAGGTGAAGAGGTCGTACTTGCCCTTGGGCAGCGCCTTGGCCGCCAATTTGATGACCATCGACTTTCCGGTGCCCCAGCTTCCTTCCAAGCCAATTGCACCGTCACGTGTGCCGATTTGGCTGATCGTGTCGGCTAGTGCCGTGGCGGTCCGCGTGTGGCCTCCTCCTGCGAAGGCATCGTCATCCGCCGCGTTACCGGTCAGTATCTGCGCGTGCGGTTTCGTCGGCGTTTCAGTCATGATTGTTGATTTCCCCACCAAAGAACATCAAAGCGCGAGAACATGGCTTCGAACAAGCAAAAACAACCGGTGTTCTTGGCATCGTCCGATCATTTCCACTTCTTTGTCCCTCAGTTGATACTGTGACAGCCTTTCAACTGCATGCGGGCACTCGTTCCTGGCATTTGAGGTCTTGAATTCCCTATGCCCGCCTAGGCGGGCATGGTTTACGAGACCCCGCCTGAATTTGTCATCGAAACTACCGCGGACGGCTTCGGTTTTGCCGACAGGTCCAAGATTGGCTTTGCGAATGACACGAGGGACGCGAATGCAGCTTTCATGCGGGACTCTCAGGTGCCGACAAACATGTCCGCCTCTGGCAGAGGACTGCACCAGCAATTCTTCGCCACGACCAAGCGGTCGAGGAATGGCCGGTTTTAGGGCTAACTCGGACACTGCCGAAGCGACCGACATGAGGGCGCAAAACAGACAGTACACGGAGTCCGGCAGCCCCAACCAGGACGACACTCTATGCGCCGAGCCAAAAGAACGGCCCAATCAGGTGTTCTTCGGGTTTTAGCGGCGTAGATCGGGAAAGGCGGTTCCCGCCGGCGCGTTCGCCCAACTCTGCAATGTCTGTCCGCCATCGATCAGCCAGTCGACACCGGTGATGTGGCGAGCCTCATCCGCGGCGAGGAACGCCACCGCGGCAGCAACATCTTCCGGCTGCCCGATACGGCGTAGCGGAATGCGATCGGCGAAGCGCTGGATGCCCGCCAGATAACCAGCCCGATCGGCCGCCGGAACGCCCAGCGATGTCTCGATAACGCCGGGGCAGATCGCATTGACGCGAATGCCGTAGGGCGCTGCATCGAGGGCGGCAACCCGTGTCAGGCCGACAACGCCATGTTTGGTCGCGGTGTAGCCGGCGCCACCCGACAGCACATCCCAGCCGGCCATGGAGGAGCCCATGTTGACGATCGATCCTTCGATGCCGACTGAGATCATCGCCCGCAACGAAGCTTGGAGCACCAGAAACATGCTGCGCAAATTGATCCGGACGATGGTGTCCCAGTCATCGACAGGCAAATCCTGAACCGGGGCAACTTTGCCGGAAATGCCGGCATTGTTGAACACCACATCAAGACGGCCAAAAGCCTTCACCGCCTTCGCGACGGCTTCACTGGCTGCCCCTTCATCCGAAACGTCGGCCGTAATGGCGAGCGCCTTGGACCCGATGGCCGCCGCCGTGGCGGCGGCGCGCTTCTCATCGATATCGACAATCGCGACCTGCCCCCCTTCCCTGGCAAATCGCTGTGCAGCGGCACTACCGATCGCGCCCCCGGCGCCTGTGACGAGGACCGCCTTACCTTCGAAACGCTGCATGCCGATCTCCTTCAATTCTTGTAGTCGCGCCAAGAATAGCGTGGTTCGAAGCCAAGCGTTCTGCGAGCGTGCCCATTGTCGAGGACGGCCGAGAACCCCGGGAGAGCCGAAGAAACCGGCGTCGAGGGGAAGCCGTTGGCAATCAGCGTTTCCGTCTGTTCTTCCGAATAGGTATCGGCAGCGCTCAGGAAGGTGCGCAGGTGCCCCTCCCCCTTCCAGCTCAGCGCCTTCAGGAAAGCATCGGCGGCGTCGCGAGCATCGAGATAACTCCACAAATCGCGCGCCGATTCACGCAGCTTGCGGCGAGGCTCGACGACCTCAAAGAAATCTTCCGGCGTTTGGATCCATGGCATTCGCAGACTGACCGCTGAAAACGCGCCGCGACGCACCGCGGCTTCGACGATTTCCTCGCCCAGCCATTTTGACAGCCCGTAGGCATCTTGCGCGCCCACGGGATGGTTTTCATCGATCGGAAGATAAGCCGGTGCAGCGAGGGTTTCGGCGAACGGATAGCCCAGAACGCTGAAGGAGGAAGCATAGATGAAGCGCTTTGCACCGCTCAGCGCCGCCGCCTCAACAACATTGTAGCTGATGGCAACATTGGTCTTGAACACTTCCGCCGGTGCCTTGCCGACGGGGCGCGGAATGGCGGCGATGTGGACAACCGCGTCGCACTGCCTGACCAACTGCAGCGTTGTGCCGAGATCAGTCAGATCGGTACTGATGTGGGTCCAGCCGCCGTCCCCCGGCGCGACAGTATCGATGCCGAGAACATCGTGCCCCGCCTCGACAAAGGCGCTTGCAACATGGCGGCCCAACAACCCGCTTGATCCTGTGACGATGATTTTCATGCCGTCCCTTCTCCGAGCACCGTTACGCCGGCGGATATCATTGGTGGTCAAACAATCGGACACCTTAAACCGCTGGACTTGTCAATGCTTTTGCTGGTCCGATCCCTTGCTTCGGGATCAAGATCAGCGTTGTGGTAAATTGCGAGCGCGCCAGGCGGGTGAGTTGAATGAGGCAGCAAGGATTGACTTGGAACCCGTCTCGGTTTTTTGTATGACCACCAACAATTGCCCGACGTGGAGGAGGCCAGGTCATGCCATTGGATAGTTTCTCGTCGCATCGACAGGAAGTTGGGATCGCAGTCGATCCTGGTCGGGTCGCCGTCGTGGTTGTCGACATGGTCAACGACTTTTGCAAACCGGGCGGCGCCATGGTTCTGCCGGGCAGCGAAACCTTGCTTGCGCCGCAACTGCGGGTCATCGAGGCCGCTCGCGCCGTTGGTGCACCGGTGATTTGGGTGCACGACGCACATCGCCCCGGCCTGCGCAGGGATCGCGAATTTCTCAAGCGCTCGCCGCACTGTATCGAGGGCACATGGGGCGTCGAGATCATCGAAGAACTCGGTGCCCGCGCCGATGAGATCCACCTCATCAAGCGCCGCTTCTCGGCATTCTTCCAGACGGACCTCGACCTGACGCTGAAGGACATGATGGTCGATCAGCTGATCGTCTTCGGTGTCGTCACCAACATCTGCGTGCGGTCCACCGTGCATGACGCATTCTTCAACGGCTACCAGGTGGTCGTGCCCGCCGATTGCTGCGCGGCAACAGGCCCGCGCGAGCAGGAAAGCACGCTCTACGACATCTCCACGCATTTCGGCGTGGTCAGCGATTCCGCCGCCGTCGTCCGTGCGCTTGCCGACGGGGCCTTCGTCGAGAATGTGAACATCGCAGCATGACCTTGACCGTGTCCCAGGCTTCCAGCCCGAAGGTGAAAGCAAACCGTGACGATCCTCGACAATGCCCGTAAGTCCAAGTCGTCGAAAAACAACAGCATCAGCCGCGAAGACGCGATGATGCGGTATTCCGAGACTGGTTATGATCTCGACGCGCATCCCGCGCACGTCGTCCGCCGGGCGCATCAGCGTGCCACGCTCTGCTTCCAGCAAGTAATGGCGGGAGAAGACCTCTCGCCGACGCAGTTCGCCGCCCTTGCCACGATCCTCAGACAGGGCGACGTATCGCAGAACCTTCTTGGTCGTATGACCGCGATGGACCCTTCCACGATCAGCCTCGTGGTGCGCAAACTGCTCAAGCAAGGCCTGATCAGGCGTAGCCCGTCCGAGACCGATCAACGGCTCGCCATCATTACGCTCACGGACGAGGGCACGCGCTATACGCTCGACCGGCTCGAACGCAGCGTCGAGGTTGGCAAGCGGCTGCTTGCCCCGCTCTCACCCAGCGAACAGACTACACTTCTAAAGCTGCTGCAACGTATTAGCCGCGACGAAAACGGGGGTTCGGAAGGCAAGTGATCGCCTGATCCGGCCATCGCCAATCCAACACCGCGACAAGGAACCACCGGCCTCGCCGGTGGCCGCCCTTCGTTGTGCCAAAAAACAAGCCGACAGGGAGCCTTTCATGTCGCACGACCAGCAAAGCACCGCCAGCCAAACCGGCAAAACCGGCAAAACCGTCATTCGCAACATCGGGCTGTTGCTAAGCGGCGATATCGAACGACCGATCCTCCGAGCGGATACGATTGTCATCAGTGACGGACTGATAGCCGGCGTCGGCACGGCCACGGAACTCGACTTGAGCGACGCCGCGACGGTCATCGACGCGAATGGCTGTGTTGTCACACCCGGGCTGATCGATAACCACGTTCATCCGGCGGCGGGCGACTGGACGCCTCGTCAGAACCAGATCGGCTGGATCGATTCCACACTTCATGGCGGCGTCACCACCATCATCTCCGCGGGCGAGGCGCATTATCCGGGCCGGCCCAGGGACATCATCGGTGTGAAGGCGCTAGGCATTGCCTCGCAGCGGGCCTTTGCCAATTTCCGTCCCGGCGGCATGAAGATCATCGCTGGCGCGCCGGTGCTTGAGCCTGGCATGACTGAAGCCGATTTCCGCGAACTGGCGGACGCCGGAGTGACATTGATCGGCGAGGTCGGTCTCGGCGGCGTCAAGGACGGCCCTACCGGCCGCCAGATGATCGCCTGGGCACGCAAATACGGCATGACCTCGATGACCCACACCGGTGGTCCGTCGATCCCGGGTTCGGGACGCATTGGCGCCGACGTCGTGCTCGAGGTCGACGCCGATATCGTGGCGCATATCAATGGCGGACCGACGGCGCTGCCCGACGACGAGATCCGCCGTATTTGCGAAGAGAGCCCGCGAGGCCTCGAGATCGTCCACAACGGCAATTTGCGCACCGGACTGTTCGTGCTCGGCATCGCCAAGGAGCGCAACATTCTCGACCGCGTTGTCCTCGGCACCGACGGCCCTGCGGGCTCGGGCGTGCAGCCACTCGGTATCCTTCGAACCATCTGCCACCTCGCCTCGCTCGGCGACGTGCCGACCGAAGTCGCCTTCTGCTTCGCCACCGGCAACACGGCGCGCGTGCGCAAACTCGATGATCGCGGCGTCGTCGAAGTTGGCCGAGCCGCCGACCTGGTGTTCATGGACCAGGCGGCTGGCGGCATCGGCCGTGATTTCCTGGACAGTCTGGCGCTCGGCAATTTGCCAGGCATCGGCATGATCATGATCGACGGCGCCCCATGCACCGCCCGTAGCCGCAATACGCCGCCGGCGATCCGCATGCCTGAGATCGTCGCGGCCTGACCCGGCCACAGCGCAAAAGAAAAAGGCGGCCTAGGAGCCGCCTTTTTTGTGGGACTGCGTGGATCTCAGTTCACGCCGTCGATGCCGACAATCTTGTCCTTGCTCAATCCGCCGATGCGCGGATGCGGACGCCCTGAACCGGTAATGGCGATTGCAACCACGATCTCGTTGTCGCGCGGGGCATCGGGGATACGCACCTCCATGCCATCGAAATGGCTGCGGACCTTCGCCGCGTCCTTGTGGCCCAAAGGAATATCGAGGGGAACTCCCATACCGCCGCGCTTTTTGGCCGACGGGATCAAAGCCGCAGCCTTGCCTAGTATCGCGCGGAACGGCGCGCCAAGCTTGGGGTGCAGGATCGCCGCGGCGTGTTCCAGTTCACCGTCGGCACCAACGGCCGCCGCCTTGCCGAAACTTTCGACCCGATCGGCGGAAATGCCGAGCGCCGCAACGGCGCGGCGCGGCAGTATGTCGCCGAGTTCTTCGCCAATATCGGAAAGTGCGGAAAGGTCATCCATAAACCGGCCAGCGAAGGGATTGTGGATCACCGCGACCGCGGCGGCGCGCCTTGTCGGTGGATGGACGAGCCTGCCGCCCTCGTCGCGAACTTCCTCGACGATGGTGATGATCCGGCGGATCTCGGCATTCATCGCAGGCCGTCCTCACCCTTGATGTCCTGGGCTTGTAGGCCACCGGCACGGGCATGCACGCGAGCGCCGGTCGTCATGGCCAACACCAGAACCATCTCGTTGTTTCGGGGGGCGTCGTTGATGCCAACTTCGATCGCGTCGAAATGGCTGCGCACATAAGAAGCGTTGACATGCGTGATCGGTATATCGATGCGCACGCCCGGTCCGCCGACTTTCTTGCTCGATGGCACGATCGCCTTGGCGCCGCCGAGCAGTTCACGCATCGCGTAACCACCGGGATTGTGCCAAAGCGCACCATGTTCAAGCTCGCCGCCGCCGCCGACGATGGCGCCCTTGCCATAACCTTCCACCACGGAAGCGTCGCCGCCGAGCGCATCGACGAGCTTGCTCGCCATTTCCAGGCCCAAGGGCTTCAGGTCTTCCATGAAGGGTTGGATATCCTCGACATAGCGACCGGCATAGGGGTTGGCGATCACCGCGAGCACGGAACCACGTTTCACCGGTTCGGGACGTATCGGCCCGCCCTCGTGAAACACCTCCTCGACCTGCACGACCAATTTCCTGACGACCACGTCCGGCATCGACTGCTCCCAAATCAGACAGCTAAAACTTGTTAGAGTATCAACAATTATCGATCCACCGGTTTTGTCAAGACGCATACGGGGAAACGCGGCGGCGTCGATCGTCCATTACGGTTTCAGGCAAGCGTCTGGCCGATTGACAGTTTGTTTGACCACCCATAAAGTCATATGACCACCAACAAGTTTGGGACATCGAAAAACGAGCCCGGAGCCTTGGAGGCGGGAGCTTTAATGGGGAGTGAGATGAAAAGCGTATTCCAAAAATGCATGATCGCCGGCGTGGCCCTCGTCGCCTCGCTCGGCTCGGCTGCAGCCGCCAACGGCAAGGTGTCGGTTGCTGCGATCTCGGGATATTTCGCGCAGGGCTTCGGTGTTTCCATCGTCAACGGCCTCAACAAAGCCAAGGACGAATTCGGCATCGACCTCAAGCTTGTCGACACCGGCAATCGTGCGCTCGACTATGAGGAACAGTTCTCCAATCTCGCCAAGGGCGGTCAGTACGATCTGATTTTCGTCATGGGCTGGGAGTTGGTTGACGCGCTTCAGAAGGCCAGCGCCGCCTATCCGAACCAGCGCTTCGTCTTCATCGATGGCGTGCTCGACAGCGACAAGATGATCTATGCCAATTTCGCCGAGGAACAGGGTTCCTTTGTTGCCGGCGCACTCGCTGGAATGATCGAGAACAAGGGAACCGCTTTTGAGAAGATCGGTGGCGGCAAAGCCATTGGCTTTGTCGGCGGCCGCGACATCCCTGTTATCCGCAACTTCCTGGGCGGCTATGAGCAGGGTTCGAAATATGCCGCTCCCGATGTGAAGGTGAACGCTGTTTTTGCCGGCACTTTCGATGACCCCGCAAAGGGTAGCGAGTTGGCTCAGGCGCTCTACGGGCAAGGCGCCGACATCGTCTACAATGTCGCAGGCCCGACGGGCGAAGGCGTCATGCAGGCAAGCGCAGCCGTCGACAAATATTCGATTGGCGTCGACGTCGACATGTGTGCCTCGGCGCCAGGCAACGTGCTTGCGTCGATGCTGAAGCGCGGCGACATCGCCGTCTACAGTCTGATCAAGGACGAGGTCCAGGGCCGCAAGATTACCCCCGGTACGCGTACCTTCGACCTCGCCTCCGGTGGCGTCGAAGTTAAGGTCTGCAGCGACATTGCTCCATCGATCCCGGCGGACGTGACGGCCAAGCTTGACGAAATCAAGAAGGGCATCGCCGACGGCTCGATCAAGGTCGAACGCCACAAGTGAGCACAACCTGTCTCCGGAAGCTGGACTTCCGGAGACATCTTTTTCCGAAAATCAGATAGATATGGGTCGGCTCCGCTGTTCGGGGCGGATCGGACTCAAGCTGCGAGGCAATCGTGTCGGACACGTCGCCAGCCAACACTGAAAAACCGACGGCAACGGCCGAAACTGCCGTTGAATTGATCGGCATCACCAAACGCTTCGGCGCTTTCGTCGCCAACGAGAACGTCAACCTCACGGTCAAGCGCGGCGAAATCCACGCCATCATCGGTGAGAATGGCGCCGGCAAGACGACGCTGATGAACATCCTTTTCGGTCTGCTGCAGCCCGACGAAGGCAAGATCAAGCTCAACGGCAAGGAAATTGTCGTCACCGATCCTGCCATGGCGATCGATGCCGGGCTTGGCATGGTGCACCAGCACTTCAAGCTGGTACCATCGCTGTCCGTCGCCGAGAACGTGTTTCTCGGCATGGAAATCCGCCGCAACGGCCTGATCGACCACACCGCCCAGATCGACAGGACGCGTGAACTGTCCGAGCGCTTTGGCCTCAAGGTGGAACCGGAAGAGCGCGTGTCTCTGCTCTCTGTCGGCATTGAGCAGCGCATCGAGATCCTGAAAGTGCTGGCGCGCGGCGCGCGCACGATCATCCTTGACGAACCCACCGCGGTGCTGACACCACAGGAAAGCCGCGAGCTGTTCCAGACGCTGCGCGGCTTCGTCGCCGGGGGCATGACCGTCATCTTCATCTCGCACCACCTCGAGGAGGTGATGGAGGTGTCCGATACAGTGACCGTGTTGCGTCACGGCAAACACGTCGCCACGCGCCCGACAGCCGAACTCACCAAGGCCGATCTGGTCCGCATGATGGTCGGTCGCGACGTGAGCTTCGATCGCCGCCCGCGCGGGAAGACCGACGGCCAGGTGGTTCTTGAGGTGAGGAACCTCTGGGCCCGCGACGACCGCCGCCTGCCGGCGTTGCGCGATGCGAATTTCACAGTGCGCGCCGGCGAGATCGTCGGCATCGCCGGTGTCGCCGGCAACGGCCAGACGGAACTGGCCGAAGTGCTGTCGGGCCTGCGTCCGGCAAGCCACGGCTCCGCCATGCTCAAGGGTCGCGATCTGACCACGCTGTCGCCGGCCGAAATTCGTGAGGCGGGCTTCGCCCATGTACCCGGCGACCGCATGGTGCGTGGCGTCGACGGCTCCGCCTCAATCTCATCGAATTTTTTGATGGGGCGCCAGTTCAAGGCACCGTGGAATCGCGGGGGCCGTCTCGACTGGCGCGCGGTCGCCGATCAGGCGACGGAGATGATCAAGCGTTTCGACATCCGCGCACGCGGGCCAGAAGACACAGTCAAGCGCCTGTCGGGCGGCAATATCCAGAAAGTGGTGCTGGCGCGCGAATTCACCAATGAAGCGGACTTCCTGCTCATCGACCAACCGACGCGCGGCGTCGACATCGGCGCGCAGGAATCCATCCACGACGAGATCATGCGCCAGCGTGCCGCTGGCCGCGCCGTGCTCGTCATCTCGGTGCAGCTCGACGAACTGCTCACTTTGGCCGATCGCATCCTGGTGATGTTCAACGGCCGCATCATGGGCGAGGTCGATGGCGACAGCGCCGACAGCGAAAGGATCGGCATGATGATGGCAGGCCTGGAAGCTGAGGCTGCGACCGGCGAGGTAGCGGCATGAGCGAGAGATTGCGCGCCTTCTACGGCCAGATCATCGCCGTGGCGATCGCCCTCGCCATCGGCGCGGTGATCATCGTGCTCGTCGACGAGAGCCCCATCAAGGTGTTCATGACGCTGCTCAGAGGCGCGTTCGGCGATCAGGCCAAGGTTGCCGGCACCCTGCTGCAGACGACGCCAATCCTGATCTGCGGCATCGCCGCCTGCATTGGCCTGCGCGGCGGCATGTTCAATGTCGGCATCGAGGGCCAGCTGTTCCTCGGCGGTTTCGCCGCTGCCTGGGTCGGCTTCGCCCTGCCACTGTCGGCCGGCCTGCATGTCGTGGTCGGCATGGCGGTGGCGGTACTTGCCGGTGCCGCCTGGGTGGCGATCCCTGCTTATTTCCGCGCGCGCTACAACACCAACGAGGTCGTTTCGACGATCCTGTCGAACTATGTCGCGGTGCTACTCACCTCTTACTTCACCATCTTCCTGTTCAAGCGTCCGGGTGGCTGGTCGGAGACCCCGCCGATCCTGCCGACGGCCTATTTGCCCGAACTGTTCTCGTTCTCGCGGCTCAACTGGGGCCTGGTCATCGGCCTCGCGCTGGCGCTCTTTGTCGCCTGGTTCTTCCGCCATACCGCCAAGGGCTACTCGGTCTCGATGGTCGGTTCGGCGCCGAAATTCGCCGAATATGGCGGCATCGACGTCAAGCGCCAAGGCTTCCTGGTGCTGCTCGCCTCGGGGGCGGTCGGCGGCCTTGCCGGGGGCATCGAGACGCTCGGCGTCCATCACCGCTTCATGGAGGGTTTTGCGCCCGGGTTCGGCTTCGACGGACTGATCGCGGCGCTGCTTGCCAACGGCTCGCCCATTGGCACCATCTTCACGGCGCTGTTCTTCGGCGCTCTGCGCAACGGCTCGCTGCTGCTCGAAACCGACACCAACGCCTCGCGCGAAATCATCACCGTCATCCAGGCCCTCATCATCCTCAGCGTTTCGGCGCAGGTCTTGATGAAGCGCCGCGGCGACAGCACGGCGGGAGAACGTCGATGGAAGTTCTGAGCAGCCTGTTTAATGTCGCGCTGCTGGTCGCCATGCTGCGAACCACGGCGCCGATCCTGCTCGTCGCTCTCGGCGGTTCGTTCACCACCAAGGCCGGCATCTTCAACATCGGCCTCGAGGGCCAGATGCTGGTCGGCGCATTCTTCGCGGTGCTCGGCTCGATCTGGTCGGGCTCGGCCCTGGTCGGCGTCGCCTGTGGCGTGGCCGCGGCACTGATCTTCGCGCTCGCCTTCGCCGTGCTGGTGGTCTCTTTCCGCGCCAACGAGGTTGTCGTCGGCCTCGCGTTGAACATCCTCGCAGGCGGCATGACGATTTCACTGATGAAGGCGATCTTCGGCACGCGTGGCTCGATCGTCGGCAAGGGCATCGTCGGCCTGCCCAAGGTGCAGATCCCTGGTGCGCGAGACCTGTTGGGTTCGTGGGCACCGCTGGTCAACGGCTTCACGCCGATGGTCTATGTCGCCTTCATCGCCGTGCCGCTTTTGGTGCTGTTTTACAAGCGCACGCGGCTTGGTCTCTATATTCGCGTCGTCGGCGAAAAGCCCGAGGCTGCCGAGGCGCTCGGCATCTCCATCACCCGCGTGCGCTACACCGCCTCGCTGCTCTGCGGCCTGCTGGCCGGTCTCGCCGGTGCGCATCTGTCGCTTGGCTACATCACCATGTTCACCGAGAACATGTCGTCTGGTCGCGGTTTCATGGCCGTCGCCATCCTGATCTTCTCGGCCGGCGATCCGCTCAAGGTGCTGGCGGGCTGTCTGCTGTTCGGCTTCGCCGACGCCTTCTCGCTGCGGCTCCAGACCTTCGGCTTCCCGTCCTACCTCATCCTGGCGGTCCCTTATCTGGTGGCACTGGTGGCACTGTTCGCTCTGTCCTACCGCAGCCGGCCGAAGATCATCCGCGAGACGCTGGAGAGTATGAAGAAGCTGCTCTCCGTCGAGAACAAGCCGGCCGGGACCGGCACCAACGCAGGTTGAAGGATCGCATCAGCACAATGGAACGCATCATCCTCGACGTGGATTCGGCCGGCGACGACATTCTCGCCGTGCTGTTTGCCGCGGCCAATCCGAACGTGAAGCTGGAGGCGGTGACTACGTGCACCGGTGCCGCCGGCCCGATCGAGCAGGTTACCAATGTCGTGCTCAACACGCTGTCGCTCGCCGGCCGCGACGACATTCCGGTTCACGCCGGCGCCTGGCGGCCGATCGTCGGTCACTCCAGGGCCGACATGGAAGCGCCTGTGCATTTCGAAAAGACGCTTACCGCCCGCTTCGGCGACCGGCTGAAGAAGTTCAACCCGCCTGCGTCAAAACCAAAGCGCGATGCGACGCCGGGCCATGCTGTCGATTTCATCATCAAGACGGTGATGGCCAATCCCGGCCAGATCACGCTTGTCACCACCGGCCCGCTGACCAATGCGGCGATGGCGCTGTTGCAGGAATCCCGGCTCGCCGGGGCGCTGAAGCGGCTTTTAGTGCTCGGCGGCACCTTTACCACGCCCGGTAACATCACGCCGGTGACCGAATACAACATCTGGGCCGATCCGGAAGCGTCGCGCATCGTGCTCAACGCCGAGGTCGACAAGATCCTCGTGCCACTCGACATTTGCGAAGACAACCGCGTCGCCACCTCCATGCTGACGCGCGACGACATCGCCGACATGCAGGCGAAATCGAAGGATAATCCCGTCCTCGACATGATCGCCGACGTGTTCCCGATCTATATCGACATCTGGCGCGAGTTCTTCGGCCTCGTCGGCTTCCCGCTCGACGACGTCATCACCGTGGCGCTGGCCTTCGATCCCGAACTTTCGACTCTGACCGAGCCGCTGTTCGTCGACGTGCTGATCGACGGCCGCGTCTCGCGCGGCCAGACGGTCGCCTATCGTGGCTTCCAGATATTGCCCGGTGGCGGCCCGAAGACGACGCGCATCGGCACCGATCTCGAAGGCCGCCGCTTCCTCGACATGTTCAAAGAAACCATCGCGCGTTACGAGCGGACGGCGTGAAGAGTGCAATCATGAAACCTACACCCATCCTCTTCGACTGCGACCCCGGCCACGACGACGCCATCGCCCTGGTCATGGCGCATCGCTCGCCAGCCATCGAACTGCTCGGCGTCACCACCACCTGCGGCAATGCCGAGCTGGAAAAGACGACGACCAACGCCTTGCGCATCCTCGAATACATCGGCGCCGGCGACGTGCCAGTCGCTGCCGGCTGCCACCGCCCGCTGGCGCGACCGCTGGTGCTCGGCACCGCCGACGGTCCGAGTGGCCTCGAAGGTTCGCCCTACCTGCCGCAGGCGACCATCAAGCCGGTCGATCAGCATGCGGTCGACTTCCTTGCCGACAAGCTTCTGGCCTCGCCCGAGCCGCTGCTCGTGGTCGCCACCGGACCGCTCTGCAACATCGGCCTATTGATCCTCAAGCACCCCGAGGTGCTGCCCAAGATCAAGGAACTGATCTGGATGGGCGGCGTGTTCTACCGCAAGAGCGAGATCATCACGCCGACCGAGTTCAACGCCTTCTGCGATCCCGAAGCGCTGAAGATCGTGCTCGATTCCGGCGTGCCGATCCTCATGGTCGGCCTCGACGTGACCATGCGGGTGCTGGTCGAGAAGGCGCAATATGCCGAACTCGCCACCATCGACACGCCGCTGGGCAAGCTCGTCAACGACTGGCTGCTGTTCTACGAGAAGCTGCATCGCAACTCGATGGGCGTCGGCGGCGCTATGCACGACCCGCTAGCGCTGGCGCTGGCCATCGATCCCACACTGGTCAAGACCCGGCCGGCCCATATCGCCGTCGACCTGACCGGCACCCATACCTTCGGCGCAACCGTCGCCGACTTCTGGGGCGAGCGCGGCGAGAAAGACAACGCCAGGATTGCCTACGACGTCGATGCCGACCGCTTCTTCAAGTTGATGTTCGATCTTTTGAGAGATTGAAGGTTGCACTTCAAATAGTGAGGAAGGGGAGGCTGGGCAGTCCCCTCCCTCGTTTGTGAGAGCCGCCCCTATGGATGTCTGCCGCGCGTCACAAGCTGTGTTGCGGTCGCGTGATGCGCAAGCCTTGCCGGTGACGCCAGGGGGAACACGTGCAGATCCTTTTTCGGTTTGTCAGCTCGGGAATGGGTAAAGATGCCTCAATCATCGGCGCCACAGGAGCACGAAGTACATTCACTCTAAGTCCAACCCTGCCGTGATCGTGATGGCTGGATGGGCCGTTGGTTCAACGCAGGAACGACGCGCAAAAGGAAAACCGGATGTTAGGCTCGGTCACGTGCCCAATGTCGGTGATCCGGGAGGGAACTATTCATCATCCGGGCCGGAATCGATGAACCTGAGTATGCGCCCGTCGACGGGAATGAGCTTCTCGCTGCAACACTGGTAGCCCGCGGCTTGGCCTGGTAGGCGAAAACCTTCGAGATCTTAGCGGCCGGCCTGATGTCTCGGATAGACACGGATCGAGCTGTTTATGAGTATGCCCACCGACTGCCGATTCCGGCGCGACCGCGACGTCCAGCGGAATCACCGCCAAGGTCTGCGTTCAGGAAGCTGCGAGGCCGATCTCTACGGCCGAAACGACGGCGCATTGCTGTCCGGAGTGAGTGACCGCGCTATTTCTCTCGTTTTTCAATCTTTAGATTTGGGAGGTCGGGTCGCATGGATACCACACCGGCCTCCTTCAAGGCTGTGTATCCAACTTTTTTGAGGAGCTTCTCTGTTTTGGCGCGCTCCTTGTCGAGTGCGCTCTCACGCTTGACCTTGGGCATTCGTCCTCCATCTGAAACATTGTCGTTCGCCAGCAAATAGATTGCCAGCACTATCGCGGACGATGTCAGCTTTGATGTCGCGGCAGAGACTACGTCAACGGCCGGAATGAGGGCGCAAAGCCGACATCCATCGCTCTGCCAGAAGGAATGTCCACCATGTCACTGCTGACTTGGGCAAACTTTGCCCGGCGGCATTTTTACTCGCAGTAAAATGGCCAGACACTAGCCTTGACGTCGCCCGCATATCTGGGCACACAGGTGATGCACAAATTGTGGCAAAGCGGCTTCGATAGAACAAATTTCCAAGCAAGATCAATGATCTAGCAGAGATGCGAGATTTGCCTGACTGGGAATCCAGGTTCCCCAGCCAAACTGGATGCCTAATGCACAAATTGGCCCTCGCGCTTCTTCCATCCTTGTTGTCGCGATTGTTTCCGCAACACGAATCAACGGTTATCGGAAGACATCTCACACCTCGCAACAGCCCCATTGGCAGTTCGGCGGTGCCAGAACATCAGTCGCTTCTTCTGATCCGCAGACTGTTTTACGAACGGCTGGCTGGGATTGCAGGCCAATTCTAGCAGCCGGATGCCGGTTCTTCAGCTTTTCCACGGCGGTCGGCCTTCCCCCTGCGTGCGGGGCTATTCGGTCCGCCGTTGCACCGACATGCGGTTATTGAACGTAGTAACTATCCGACCGATGTGTTCGTCCAAATACATAGTGGGTAGGCAGCTACCGGTTTGCGACTTATCACAGGGTATCTAGCACCCTAGAAAGCCTCGCTGACCGACAATTCACGCATCCGTCGCGCGTACCGAAAACCTGGCGCTGGCGCGCATTTCGGCTCCGGGCTCCAGCCTTGTCATGCCGTGCGCGATCGGTCCTTCCGGCAGGTTGAACGCATCGACGGGGTGCGAGACCGGTTCGAAACAGAAGAAATCGGCGTCGCCCGACGGAGAAAACAGCACGTATTGATCCAGATGTTCGCTCGCCTCGATGATCACCGACAGGCCGCGATCCGGCCAATCGATACGAGCATTGCGATCCCAGCCGGCGAACCAGTTGTTGACCCAGGACGACGGCAGTTTCCGTAGCGTGTTGAAATCCAGTTCCGGATGATCGGCAACAGCTTCGACCGATCGCGGCAGGTGGTCGGTATGTTCCAACCAGGCTAGGTCGGAACTGGCGGTGAGACAGGTGTTGCGGTCCCGTACGAACCACGGGTGGAATCCCAAGCCATAGGGCAAGGCGATCCCTGCCCTGTTCGTAGCAGTGAGCTCCATCACGAGGGTTGTTCCCTCCAACCGGTAGGTCATCGAGGCATCGTAGCGGAATGGTCCCGGCCCCTTCCCTTCGAGAGTCAGTAGAACGGTCTCGTTCGTCTTTTCGGTGACTGTCCAGACCGAGGAGAATCCGCTGCCATGGATGGGGTATTTTTCCGTCGGCATGTTGCGCTCGACCGGATGAAACGTGCCATCGAAGGCAAAACCGCCGCCCGAGACGCGCCCCGAGAACGGGATCAGCAGGATGTTCGACAGGCCGAACGGCTGTTCGGTTTCAGGGTCGACCGAACGAAACACCGGCGTCCAGCCGCCTTTGTGCATCACATCGAAGGACGTCAGCCCCGCCCCCAGATCCGGCCTGACGGTAATCCTGGCGACCGCATTGGACAGGCCGAGTGGCGCCATCACCAGCCGCCGTCGACATGGATGTTCTGGCCGGTGATCATGTCGGAGGCGGGCGAAACCAGGAACAGGACGAGCTCGGCAACGTGCCTTGGCTCGATCCGCGATTTCAGGCACTGATTTTCGAGGATCCAGTCATTGTACTCCTGCAACCGGTCGGCGAAGACCCGCCGTTCGGCGTCCGAGACCACCGCGCCCGGCGAGACGGCGTTGACGCGCACCCCGTGCGCGCCGAGTTCACGGGCCAGCGTCTTGGTCAGGCCGAGCATGGCGCCCTTGGAAGCGACGTAAGGCACATAGCCATCCCAGCGGCCATTCAGCGTCACCGAACAGAAATTGACGATCTTGCCATAACGCTTTTGCTTCATCTGAGCCGCCACCGCGCGTGTCAGCGCGAATGCCGCGGCTGAATTCACCCGCAACTGGTCTTCGTATTCCTCAAGCGAGAAGGCCTCGAACGGCTTGTTGATGATCAGGGCCGCATTGTTGATGAGGATATCGATGCCGCCCGAGCTTTCCGACAGCGCTTCCCCCCGCGCCTGCGTGCCGGAAAGGTCGTTGAGATCCTGGCCGACATAGGAAGACGCCACGCCGTGCTTCGCAGCAATCCCGGCGGCGAACGCCTCGCCGCCCTCGGCGTCCGGCCGGTCGAGCAGGAAGAGGTTGGTCCCGGCCTTGGCGAGAATATCGGCCTGGGCACGCCCCAGCGTTCCCAAAGCCCCGGTGAGAAGCACGTTTTTCCCGGCAAGTGTCGTCATGGCGCTCTCACAGAAGCTCGTGGACTTCATCGATGGAGGTTTCGGCGGTCGGCCGATCGAAAACGATCTCGCCGCGCGCCATCGCCACGATCCGGTCGCAAGACTGGAACACGTGCTGCATGTTGTGCGAGATGAAGACGCCGGTCAGCCCCTGCGCCTTCAGCCCGCGCACGAAACCGATGACCTTGTTGGTTTCCTTCACCGACAGGTGATTGGTCGGCTCATCCAGGATCAGCACCTTCGACTTGAAGTGCATGGCGCGTGCGATCGCCACGCCCTGCCGCTGACCGCCCGACAGTTCGCCGACCAGGGCATCCGGCGACCGCAGATGCAGATCGACGTCGGCGATGGCCTGGACGCTTTCCGCGCGCATCCGCTTCTGGTCCATGAGGCCAAAGCCGCCAAGCTTCCATTTCAACGGCTCGCGGCCGATGAACAGGTTGCGGGCGATGGACATGGTCGGAACCATCGAATTGTACTGGTAGATCGTCTCCAGGCCGTGATGCATGGCATCCTTCGGCGAGCGAAGGTGAACCTCCTTGCCCTCGATCAGGATTTCGCCCGCATCCTGGCGGTGGACCCCGGACAGGATCTTGATGAGGGTGGATTTGCCGGCACCGTTGTCGCCGACAAGGCCGACGGTTTCTCCAGGATGGATCGTCAGCGAAACGTTCTTGAGCGCGTGGACGCCGCTGTACCATTTCTGAAGGTTGCGGCATTCGATGATCGGCGTCGTCACTTGCGCACCTCCACCTTGATCTTGCGGGAGATCCTGGCCATCCAGGCGTTGGCGATGACCGCGAACATGGTGAGCAGGCCGATCGCGAACTTGAACCAGTTGGCATCGACGCGCGACAGAACCAGGCCGTTGTCGATGGTGCGAATGAGCAGCGTGCCGATGATGGCGCCGAACACCGTGCCGATGCCGCCGGCAAGCGCTGTGCCGCCGATGACCGCGGCGGCCACGGCCTGCAGCTCCAGCCCTTCGCCGATCGACGGCAGGGGCGAGCCGAGGCGCAACACCTGCAACAGGCCGGCAAAACCGGCAAGCATCGAACACAGCATGAAGCAGATGATCTTCACGCGCTTGACCGGAATGCCCATCGAGGAAGCCGCCTCGTTGAAGCCGCCGGTGGCGCGGATCCAGTTGCCGAAATTCGTCAGCGACAGAAGCGCCGTGGCAAGGGCGGCGATGGCCACGAACCAGATGAAGGACATCCGCAAAATCGAACCCTGCCAGATATAGTCGGTAAACAGCCAGGTCGGCAGGTTGTCGGGCAACAGCGGCGGGAAGCCGCCCGAAATCACGATGGTGAGCGAGCGCGCGATGAACAGCATGCCGAGCGTCGTGATGAAGCTCGGTATGGCGAATTGCAGCGTGATGTAGCCGTTGATGAACCCGATCGCGGCACAGATCATCAACCCCAGCAACAGAGCCACCGGAAAGGGAACTCCGTCGTTCAGCATCACCGCTATGCTCATCGGCATCAGCGCGAAGACCGAACCCACCGAAAGGTCGAATTCGCCGCAGATCATCAGGATCGTCACGCCGATGGCCACCAGCGCCATTTCCGGCAGCAGGCCCATGACGCCCCGGATGTTTTCCATGGACAGCAGGATGCCGTTCGACTTGATCTGGAAAACCGCGATCAGGATGACGAGCAGCGCAAGGCCGGCAAGTTCGGGCTTGTCGAGATAGATTTTCAAAAACCGCTTCATAAGGCTCACACTCATTGCCTGGCGCCCTGCCAAACCGGGCAGGGCGCCTGAGAACATCGGAAGATCAGCGCAGACCCTTCTTGGACATTTCCATGATCGCCGGCACATCCTTCGGCGTGACAATGCCCTGCCCGGTGTCGATGTCGGCCGGGGTCAGGCCGGCGGTCTTGTAGAGATAGGTTTCCATGACCGGCATGAAGCCCTGCATGTAGGGCTGCTGGTCGACCTGGACCTGGACATAGCCGGCCTGCATCTGCTGAAGCACCTCGGGCACCAGATCGAAGCCGCCGAGAAGCACCTTGCCGGGCGCGACGCCGCGATCCTTGAGCACCTTGGCGACACTGGCCTCCCAGTAGCCGGTATCGAAATAGGCCGTCGTGTTGGGATTGGCGTTCAGGTAGGCGCCGATACGGTCGGCGGTGAGGGCAAGATCGGTGGCGGAATCGATGCGCGTGATGTTGATCTCGCGATCCTTGTGCTCGGCCTTGTATTCCTCCAGGAATTTTTTCACGCCGCCTGCCCGCTGCTCGGACCAGGTCTGGCCCGGAGCGTTGACGCCAACCAGCAGGTTGAGCGGGCCTTCCTTCGGGAAATTCTCGGACTGGGCCTTGGCCAGCGCATAGCCGGCGGCAACAAAGCCCTGGCCTATGAAAGCCTTGCGGGCATTGCCCTTGGCGCCCTGGCTGTCGTCGACATTGACCGCCAGCACGAGAATACCGGCATCCGTCGCTTCCTTGATGGCGTTGTCGTAGGCCTTGTCATCGACGATGGCGACAAAGATCGCGTCCGGTTTGGAAGCGATCGCGGCCTGCAGATTGGCCACCGCCTGCTCGACCGAGCCTTCCTGCTGGGTGAGAACCAGCTGGCACGTGGCGCTGACCTTGGCGCAGGCATCGTCAAAACCCTTCTTGACCGACTGCCAGAAGGTGTTAGACGCCGACGAATGGCTGATGAATACGATATTGAGACCTTCGGCGCCGGCCGGCGATGCCATCAGCGACAGGCCGAGTGCGGTGGTGGCCAAGAACTTCTTGAGCATGTTTTCCTCCGTTGACGTGTTGTTATTGTTGGGTGTTCCCGCGCTGCTCCCGTTTAGCTTCGGTCGAACAGTCCGGCTCTGCTGCTGGCGATTTCCGGCAGCGAGTTCAGAATTTCACGCAGATGCAGGCGCATGGCCTTCTCGGCGTCCGCCTGGTCGCCGGTCGCGATCGCCTCGACGATGCGTTCATGCTGGTCGATCAGCCGGCTGACATGCATGTCGTCGACGGACAGGAACCGCACGCGGTCCATCTGCGCCTTGACGCTTTCGATGACATTCCAGGCGTAGCTCTTGCCGGCCGATGCCGCGAGCGTGCGATGGAAGCGCTCGTCGAGGCGCAGGAAGGCAGCCCGGTCATTGTGCGGAACCTGCTTCTGCAGAGCGATCTGCTCGCGCAACTCCTCGATCGCGCTGGCGGCGTTGTTTTCGGCGACCAGACGCACGATGTCAGCCTCTATCGCCTCGCGCACGAAGCGGGCGTCCATCACGGCGGCCACTGAAATCTTGGTCACGAAGGTGCCGCGTTGAGGCAGAACCTGCACGAGGCCTTCCTCGGAAAGCTTGATGAACGCCTCGCGCACCGGCTGACGGCTGACGGAGAGGGTTTTGGCGACTTCGGATTCGGAAAGGCGTTCGCCCGGAAGAAGCTCCGCCTGGATGATCTGCCGGCGCAGCAGACGATAGATCTGCGGGCCGACCGTTTCCGCCGGGGAAATGCCGGCGGGTACGTTGGTGATCTGCATACTGCCCTCCTCCCAGGGTCAGAAATTAATCTAGCATACTACCATACAAGTCAAATTGTTTCTTCGTTTCACCATCAATTGGCCTTGGACGAACGGCGGCAGACGGTGAATTTCCGATCCAGATCCTCGGCAAGCTCGACGCCGTGGCCCGGGCCTGGCGGAACGGTGATCATGCCGTCCGTGACGGTCGGCAATTGCGTGGTGAGGTCGGCGTACCAGGTCTTGTAATAGGCACGCACGCTTTCCTGAACGAGCGCATTCGGCGCATTCAGGGACAGGTGCGTCGACGCTGAAAGCACGACCGGGCCGGTGCAGTCATGCGGCGCGACCGGCAGGTGCCAGGTCTCCGCCATCGTGGCGATCTTCTTGGCCTCCGATATGCCGCCGCACCACGAAAGGTCGAGCATCACCACGCCGGCCGCATCCGTTTCCATCAGGTCGCGAAAAGCCCAGCGTGTCGCCAGCGTCTCGGAGGCGCAGAGCGGCGCGCGGCTGGCGGCCGCATAGCGTTTCAGGCTCGACAGCGAGTCCATCTTGATCGGGTCTTCGTGCCAGAAGGTGGCGTATGGCTCGAGCGCCCGCGCGATCTGGATAGCCGGCGTCAGCTGCCACATCGAGTGGAACTCGACCATGATGTCGATCTTGTCGCCGACCCGCTTGCGGATCTTCTCGAAAGGCTCGAGCGCCTTGCGCAGGTCCCGCCCGGAAATGTACTGGCCGCCGCTCTTTTCGGCCGCGATGTCGAACGGCCAGATCTTCATCGCCGTGATGCCGCTGGCCAACAGGTCTTCGGCCAGTTCGTCGGCTCGCTCGAGGAACCCGTTCAGGTCGTCATAGTCCCTGCCCCGTTCGCCGAGGCCATAATTGGCCGTCTGCTGGCCCTTGGCCTGGCGCATGTAGGTGTTGCCGGCGCAGGTGTTGTAGGTGCGGATCTCTCGGCGCGAGAAACCGCCGAGCAGTTGAGCAATCGGCAGATTGGTCACCTTGCCGAAAAGATCCCAGAGCGCGATGTCGATGGCGGAATTGCCGCGCATTTCCGCGCCCGTCGAACGGAAGCCGAGATAACCGTTGAGGTCCTTGGAAATCTTGTCGATTTCCAACGGGTCGCGCCCGAGCAGCTTGGGTGCCGCAACTTCGTGGATATAGGCCTCGACCGTCTCGGCCATGAAGAAGGTCTCGCCCAGGCCTGCGATGCCTTCATCGGTATGAACACGTACCCACAGGATGTTCGGGAATTCGGTGACCCGGATTGTTTCGAACGCGGTGATCTTCATCGATCAGTACACTCCAGCGGCCAGCAGCGCTTTAACGGTCAGGTCGAAATGCTCGACCATGGCGGCCTCCCCCTTGGCGGGGTCGCCATTGGCGATGGCCTGGGCGATCGCCAGATGCGTGTCGACGCTTTCCTGCCGCGTCTCGTTGCTGGCGCGGCTTGCCCAGCCGATCGGCCAGGTATGGCGCGTCACGACATGGAAGGAACCGACGATCATCGCGAACATGGGATTTTTCGACGCCAGGCCGATGGCCTCGTGGAAGGCGATGTCGTGCTCCATCACCTTCACGGGCTCATGAAAATCGCGCTGCATGGCCTCGGCGAGGTTCAATATCTCGGCCGCCTCCCTGTCCGTGCGCCGCAAGGCGGCAAGCGCCACCGTGCGCCGCTCGACCGTGCGCCGGACATCGAAGATCTGCTGGATGGTCGCCTGATTGGTATGGACGGCGTGGTCGGTGATGATCGCCAGCACGTCTGCCCTTGGCGCCGCGACGCGGGCACGGCGGCCGTTGCCAATGTCGATCAGGGTCAGTGCTGCAAGCGAACGATAGGCCTCGCGAACGATGGTGCGCGAGGTGCCGGTCAGCTCGGAAAAGGCGCCTTCGCTTGGCAGTTCATCGCCCACCTGAAGGCCGTTCTCGCGAATATGGGTCTGCACGGCCGTCATCACGCGATCGAGCAGCCCCTCGCCTTCCGGAACTTGATCCGCCGGAGCCTGCATCGTTGAAACCGTCTCCATGACATACCTATCATACAGGTCTTGTTATACCTATCGATAGATATGCATTTTCCTCTTGTCAACGCCTATCGAGGGCATCGCAGAGCGAACGCGGCCGCTATTCTTTTGGAGGGGCAGATATCAGCGCCAACCGCTTCCGCGGCTTGGCAATCGGCAGGCACACCGGCGCAACGACGCTGGGCTTCTAGCATCAGCCGGCATACGCTATGTCAGGCGAACGAAATCTGCTCAGTTCCCTGCGTTGCCGAAACAAGACAGATCCGGTCGCAGCATCGACTGCGGCCGGTTGATGGCACGCGTACCGGAACCAGGCGTCAGAGTAATTTCCGTGCCGCCAGGTTCCGCATCAGATGCGAAGTGCCGAACACCCAGGGTGGGCAATCCGTCGACAATTTCACGCGGTTGGTCAGCGAGCCAAGCTCGTCGTTCGAAATGGTGACCCTGTCGCCGATCTTGTGCGTGAACCCTTGTCCCGGCGTGTCGCGATCCTCGGTCGGCGCGAACAGCGTGCCCATGAACAACACCAACCCGTCGGGATATTGATGGTGGCGGCCGATCGTCTGCGAGACGAGGTCGAGCGGATCGCGGCTGATTTCCTTCATCGAGCTTCGACCATCGAGCACGAAACCGTCGTCGCCGACGACTTTTAGCCGGAGCTCGGCGTTGCGCACATCGTCAATGGAATAGGTCGCATCGAACAGGCGGATAAACGGCCCGATCGAGCAGGACGCGTTGTTGTCCTTGGCCTTGCCGAGCAGCAGGGCGGACCGCCCCTCGACGTCGCGCAGATTGACATCGTTGCCGAGCGTCGCGCCCACCACCTTGCCGGCGGAACTCACGACCAGCACGATTTCCGGCTCTGGGTTGTTCCACTTCGATATCGGATGCAGGCCGACATCCGCCCCATGGCCAACCGAGGACAGCACCTGCGCCTTCGAGAACACCTCGGCGTCCGGGCCGATGCCGACTTCAAGATATTGCGACCACACGCCCACTTCGATCAGCGCTTCCTTGACCTTGGCAGCTTGCGGCGAGCCCGCCTTCAGGTTGCGCAGGCTGTCGCCGACGATGGCGACGACTTTTTCTCTCATCTTGACGGCAAGGTCCGGGTTACCGGCGGCGCGCTCCTCGATGACGCGTTCGATCATCGATCGCGCAAAGGTCACACCGCACGCCTTGACCGCCTGAAGATCGTTGGGGGCCAACAGGTGCATGGCCTGCGGATCCTGACCCTCGGCGGTCTGCGAAAGCAGCGCCTCCAGCGTTGCCAGCACCGGGCCGTCGGCGCGTACCGCATAGTCGGCCGCATCCTCGCGTTCGAGCAGATCGCGCATCGTCGGCGTGGTTTTCGAAGTGATGTCGATCAGCTTGCCGTCACGCACCACGACAAGGCATGGACCGGCCTTGGCGGGGTCCCAGACGCGTCCCAGAAAGATGCCGGTCTTGAATGTGTCATGTCCAGCTGTCACGTCCGGCACTCCGGTTTTGCATTTGCGGTCGAATTTCCGCGTATGTGCAAATGCGTATACGCGCGGGGATGAGTCTAGTAGTCGACAACACGATTATCGTTTGGATCAGCCCATCGGGTGTTCGGCACCGTGGCGAACCAGCCGGGACGCGCCGGGTCGCGGTCATAGGGATAGCCGCCGAGGCTCTTGTACAGGTCCGCGTATTTTCCGAGCTTGTCGCGATCGATCTCGACGCCGAGGCCAGGTGCCGACGGCACCTTGATGGCACCGTTCTCGTAGCGCATCGGCCCGCCGACGATAATGTCGTCCACGAGCTGGTGGTAGTGCGCGTCCGCATGGAAGACGAGGTTCGGCACGACCGCGCCGAGATGCAGCATGGTGGCAAGCTGGATGCCGAGTTCGCCGGACGAATGCACGGCGATGCCGAGCTGGAAGGTCTCGCAGACGCCCGCCGCTTTCACGCAAGGCCTGATGCCGCCCCAGAAGGTCGTGTCGAGCAGGATGACGTCGACCGCGGGGTTGAGCACATTGGCGGCAAGCTGCTCGAAATTGATGACGACCGTGTTGGTGGCCAGTGGCATCGTCGTGTTTTCGCGCACCCTGCGCATGCCGTTCAGGCCCCAGGTCGGGTCCTCGTAATAGTCGTTGTTGAGATCCTCGATGCCCTTGGCGAAGCGGATCGCCTCCTCCACGGTGAAGGCGGCGTTGGGATCATAGCGCACGCTGTCGGAGCCAAGCGCCTTCGCCCAGGCGCGGTAAACCTCGAGCTCGTAGTCCGGCGGGAAGACGCCACTCTTCAGCTTATGCGAAGTGAAGCCGCACTTCTTCTTCAGCGCCAGCGTCTGCTCGATGAGCTGGTCGGCGGTGCGCGTCTCGCCCTCGCCGGTATCCTTGTTGGGCAGGCGGAAGAACATGTAGCTGGCGAAGGGCACCATCTCCCGCATCTTGCCGCCGAGCAGGTCGTAGACCGGCACGCCGAGGAACTTGCCCATGATGTCGAGGCAGGCGAATTCGATCGCCGCATGCATCTGGGTGCGGTTGTTGTAGAGGCTGGCGGTCGGGTTGCAGATCATGAAGCGCAGATTTTCCAGCTCGAACGGATCGTGCCCGACGAGATAGGGTTTCAGCGCCCGGAAAGCTGCCTCCGCGCTCTCCCCACCGCCGCCCATCTCGCCGAGGCCGACAATGCCCACATCGGTCTCAACCTCGACGATGGTGCGCACGAAACGCCCCCAATGCGCCCCGTTGGAATGGCGCAGCGGCGCCTCCAGCGGAACGGTGACGGTGGTCGCGCGGATATCGGTGATTTTCGGTCGCTTCATGGAAGGCTCCAAGGCAAGGCTATCATCGGGAAGACATCGAGAAACGGTTTCATAGCGGATTTTCCGATCACTCGGACCAATCACTCGGGAATCACGATACCGAGCTTGGCGAGCACGCCGCCGTCGATCTTGATGTCGGCGCCGGTGATGAAGCGGGCCTTGTCGCTGGCAAGGAAGGCGACCAGATCGGCGACCTCGGCCGGCTTGCCGACGCGACCCAGCGGATGGCCCCTGCCCCAGGCATCCAGCGTTGCCTCGGCGGTGTTGTCGCCTTTCCAGATATCCGCCGCCCAGTGCAGCATGGGCGTGTCGATCGAGGCCGGGCAGACGGAATTCACGGTAATGTTGTCCGGCGCATGGTCGAGCGCCATGGCGCGCACCAGCGCGTTGATGGCGCCCTTGCTCGCCGTATAGGCGGCCACGCCCGCCTGCGAGGCATAGGCCTGCACGGAGGAGATGGCGACAATCGCGCCGCCGCCACGCTTCTTCATTTCTGGAATGGCGAATTTCGCGGCGAGAAAGATGCCCTTGAGGTTGATGTCGAGCACGTCGTCCCAGACCTCTTCCGGCGTATCGACCACCGTGCCATAGCGCTGGATGCCAGCGCAGCAGGCCAGCACATCGACGCCGCCATGGTGCGAAACCGCCATTGCCACCGCCGCCGCCATGTCGTCCTTCGAGCGCACGTCGCCGACGAAGCCCGCCGCATGATCGCCAATCGACTTGACCGCATCATCGACCGACGCCTTGTCGTTCGCGACGACCAGCACCTTGCCGCCGCCAGCCGCGAAGCGACGAGCACAGGCAAGGCCCATGCCGAGGCTGCCGCCGGTCACGACGATGCTCTTGCCGGCAAATTCGTTCATTGTGTTTTTTTCCAATCAGGCGCCCCGAACTTCGACTCGGCGACGCCGCGGCCGACGCCCTCGACGGCGAAGAGCCCGCCCTCCAATGGATGCGCGTCGAGATGGGCGGCCGACATGGTGAAACGCGCCGAAGTGACATAAAGCGTCGAAAGATCGGGCCCGCCAAAGGTGCAACTCGTCGGCCAGCTCGCCGGCAATTCGACGAGACCGACAAGATCGCCTTCAACATCGAAGCCCGCTACAGCGGCCCCGCCGGCGACGCGGCAGTTCCACAGCCGGTCCTCGGCGTCGAGGCAGGAACCGTCCGGAAAACCGCGCGCGAAACCGGCGACGATGGTGCGCCGGTTGGCCAGCGTTCCCGTGGCGACAGCACAATCGAAGAGATAAATCTCGTTCGCCAGCGTGTCGGCGAAGAAGAAGCGGCCGTCCCGCGTCCACCCCATCGTGTTGGTGATGCCGTATTCGTTCGGCGTCAGTTGCGAGACGCCGCTGTTCGGGTCGATGCGGTAGATGGCGCCGGCATTGCGGTCCATCTCCTTGGGCGAACCGTCCGGATGGAGATTGCTCTGCATGGTCGACACCCAGAAGGTGCCGTCCGGCGCGACACGCCCCTCATTGAGCCGGTTGTCGGGCAAGTCAGGTTCCGGCACCGCGAATTCCTCGAAGGCGCCGCCCGGCCGCCACAGGCAGACGCTGCGGCGCAGGCCGACGATGAAACCGCCATTCGCCCGCATGCCGATGGAAGTCACGAAATCGGGCGTTGGCCAGACATCATGGCGGCCGTTCGCCGGTTCGAGCCGGTGGATGCGCCGGCCGACAATGTCGACCCAGTAGAGCGCCTTTTCCTCACCAGACCAGATGATGCTCTCGCCGACGACATCCTTGGCATCGAACAGTAAGGAAACCGCCACGCTCATGGAGATACCGAAGCTTCGATCGAGAACATGCTTTCGTCGGCCTTGCCGGATGCCTTCTCCTGGCCCGCCAGGAAGCCGACCGGCAGATCATCGATGCCGGTCGCACCCGAAACGAAAACCGTGACGGGATGTGGGCCGTCGCGATGCGCCATTGTGTCCTCCCAGACCATTTGCATTCTTGTATGCAAGATATAACGAGCGGTCAAGCATCGCTCCATGAGCGTATGGAAAATGTATATTTTTCAGGCTATCGTGTGCCGATTGAAGGATTGCATGCAAGAAAACAAAGAGCTTATGCTTCATGGCGCGTGACACGAAAATCTCGGCGGCGGAGCATTGTTATCGCAGCCTTTCGCAGAAGATCATCAGGCTCGAACTGAAGCCGAACGAGCCGGTGGGCGAGCATGCGCTGGCCGATCTGCTCGGCGTCAGCCGCACACCGGTGCGCGAGGCCCTGTCGCGGCTGAGCGCGGAAGGTCTGGTCGATCTGCGATCCCGCGCGGGCGTCGTGGTCGCACCGATCCGCATGGATGCGGTCCGGACGGCGCAGTTCGTTCGCGAACATCTGGAGCTGGCGATCGTCGCCGAAGCAGCCAGGCAGTCGAACCGCCGCATCCTGCTTGGCATCCGCCAGACCATCGAGGAACAGGAATTGGCTGTCGCGGAAGACAATCCCGACCTGTTCTTCGAATGCGACGAGCGCATGCACGCGCTTTATTGCAACCTGGCCGGCCGCGACGGCGTCTGGGGGTTCATTTCCGACGCGAAGAAGCACATGGACCGCGTTCGCCGCCTGTCGCTCCAGGCGGGGCAGCTCGACCAGTTGGTGGACGATCACCAAAAAGTCCTGGAGGCCGTGACGGCAGGCGACCCGACCGCCGCCCAGGAGATCATGCAGATCCACCTGCGGCGCGTCATGCTCGACCTCGGCGAGCTCGCGCAGCGGTTTTCCTCCTATTTCGAGGCGGACAACGCCGCATCCTAGCCGAAGGAACCCGAGGCGATCGACCCCGGCGAGCACCAGGCCGTGCCGTTCGACGGGACGCTAGCCCGTCGAACACAACGGCTATCGGCCTGGCGACTATTCTGCGGCAAGCGCCGTCACTTCGCGGCGGAACGGCAAGGCGTCGCCGATATCCGGCTCGTCCAGTTCGCGGGCGAAACGGTGGCCGGCATAGGTCGCCCAGGCAATCGGTCCGGGCGCTTCGGCATCGCCGATCACCTTGATCGAGCGAATGCCGTTGTCGGCCCACTCCGCCCGACGGTCCTTGAGCTCGCTCCAGAGCCCGTCGTTTTGCAGCCGCGAGGTTACCAGCACCACCGCGTCGGCCGCGATGTCGCGCTCCGCGCCGGTATAGGCGCAGGCCGTGGCGACACCGCCGGCCTTGATGCGCGTGACGGCGCGGTTCAGCACGATCTCAACGCCGAGTTCGGCCAGCCGGCGATGGATGGCGCCCTGCTCCAGCGTGTTGCGGGTCCAGTCCGACACATAGGCTGAAGCAGTCACCAGCGTGACCTTCGCGCCTTGCCGTGCCATGAGTTCGGCCAGCACGCCGCCCATGTAATAATGGTCGTCATCGAACAGCACGACATTGCCGGTGGGCACCTTACCATCCATCAGATCATCCGGCGTGTAGACGGGCATGGCCGGGTCCATCGGCATCGGCACGACATGGGCGCGGGCGACGCCGTCGCGCCGCCATGTCGAACCGGTGGCGATGGCGATGTTCTGGAAGCCAAAGCCAAGGATGTCGTCGGCGGAGAGCCGGCTGTCGAAATAGACCTCGACATTCTGCATCTGTCCGATCTGATACTGGCGATAATCGCGCACCCGTCCCCATGCCGAAAGACCCGGCAGGCGGCATTCGCGTGCGACACGCCCGCCGAGTTCGGTTCCGGCTTCGGCCAGCGCCACCTGATAGCCGCGCATACCAAGCGCACGCGCCGCTTCCAGGCCGGCGGGGCCGGCACCGACGATGAGCACGCTTTCGCTCGCCCCCTTGGCCTGCATGCGTTCCGGATGCCAGCCCTTGCGCCATTCCTCCATGAAGGTCGGGTTCTGCGTGCAGCGCGAGATCGACATGGTCATGTCGCCGGTGATGCAGATGTTGCAGCCGATGCATTCGCGAATGTCCTCGATGCGGCCTTCCTCCACCTTCTTCGGCAGGTAGGGATCGGCAATCGACGGCCGCGCGCAGCCGATGAAGTCGAGCGTGCCCGACTTGATCATCTTCACCATCACGTCCGGAGAGGTGAAGCGCCCGACGCCCACGACCGGTTTCGACGTCAGCTTCCTGATGCCGGCGACAAGGCTTTCCTGTGCTGCCTCTTCCTTGAAGCGCGACGGGCCGGAACAATCCTCCCAGGCACCATGGGCGAGATCCCACAGGTCCGGCAGATCGGCGTGCATCTCGATCATGTCGCGCACTTCGGAATTGGCGAAGCCCAGTTCGCCGATCATCTCGTCCAGCGAGATGCGCAGCGTCAGCCCGCAGGTGTCGCCGATGGCGTCGCGACCCTCCTCGATCAGTTCACGCATCAGGCGTGAACGGTTCTCCAGCGAGCCGCCATATTCGTCGGTGCGCTGGTTGGTAGCAGTGGACAAAAAGTGCTGGATGATGCCGAAGCCATGCGCGCCATAAAGGCAAACCAGGTCGAAGCCGGCCTGCTTGGCGCGCTTGAAGGCGTTGCGGTGCCAGCGGCGCAGGTCTCTGATATCCTGCTTGTCCATGGCGCGCGCCTGCACCGGGTCGTTGGTGAAGGTGCGGATCGGCAAGGCCGTCGGCCCGCGCGGCACTTCACGGGTATAGAGGTTCGGTCCGTTGATGCCGGAGTAAGCGAGCTGGATGCCAGCCAGCGCGCCATGCGAGCGCATCGCCGCCGCCATCTTGGCGAGTGCCGGAATATCCTGGTCTTCCCACAGCCGCAGTTCGATGAACGGCGTGATTTCCGAGGTGTGGTGCATCTCGGTCTGCTCGGTGAAGATGACACCCCAGCCGCCTTCCGACTTGGTGCGCCGCATCTCGGCCGCTGCAGAAGGGTCGCGATAGCCGCCGCCGTTGCAATGCGGCACCTGATAGAACCGGTTCTTCGCCGTCACCGGCCCGATCTTCATCGGCTCGAACAGAATGTCGTAGCGGGGATCGCGCATGAAACTTCCTCTCCTCGCCGGCCCTGCCGCCGACGCGACTGCCAATCGGATCGTCACGCAACCCAGGCAGCACGGCCCTAGTCATAAGGGTCGCCAAGCACCGGAAAACTATAGTTTTCTTCTGCACCGCTTAGGAGTGGCCTAATCGCCGTGTCGTCGCCGGTTAGGATCAACCGATGCAGGACGAAACCAAATATGACTTCATGCGCAGGAAGCCCAGATCATAGGATGCTCTGAACAATCAACGTCGACTGAGGGGGGATCAATATGATTGCGTTTAAGCTTGGTGCAGAAGCTATCGGCCTTGATGTATGGGGACCTCCCGAAAATCTTTCGGCTGTTACTTTAGAAGGCAAACCGGTCATGCACGGCAAGAATCTGTATTCGTCGAACGGCGGACAGGTCCTCAGTGGCATCTATGAAGTTACGAAAGGCCGTTTCAAAGTAATCTATCCTTTTCATGAGCATGCCACTGTGCTCGATGGCGAGGTGACAATCAGCGATGAAGCCGGGAACAGCGTGACATACGGTCCCGGAGATAGCTGGTTTTGCCATCAAGGCGAGGTCGTGACCTGGGACGTCAAGGACCACCTCCGTAAGACCTTCTTCGTGGTGACGGTCGATCGGTTCGTAACCGTTGCTGCTCAGCCTTCAGAGCCATCGCGCTATCAGATCGCAGGCTAGGCAATTCTAGCAAAGCTGCGCAGCGGTTTTGCGTCCGGAATTTCGTAAAAACAAAGAGATGGAGCAATTCCGCGATTCAGAGAAAAGCGGAATTGCCCTAGAACCGGCTCAAATCACCAGGCAAGCTGCAGTATGGACAGCATCCATATCCTCGAAAGACTGATCGCTTTCCCAACAGTGAGCCGCGATTCCAATTTGGCTCTGATCAACTACGTGGCTGAGCTGCTGGAAGCAAAGGGCATCCAGTGCCACCTCATTCCCAGCCACGACGGCCACAAGGTCAATCTTTTCGCCACGATCGGCCCGGCCGACCGGCCCGGCATCATGCTGTCCGGCCATACCGATGTGGTGCCGGTCGACGGCCAGGACTGGACCGTGCCGCCCTTCGCGATGACGAGCCGGGACGGCAAGCTGCTGGGGCGCGGCGCGGCCGACATGAAGGGTTTTGTCGCCTGCGCCGTCGCAGCGGCGCTGAAGGCGGCCGAACGCCCGCTGCGCACGCCGCTGCATCTGGCCTTGTCCTATGACGAGGAAATCGGCTGCCTCGGCGTTCGCAGCCTGGTGGAAATGCTCGCCGCCGCGCCGCAGAAACCGCTTCTATGCATCGTCGGTGAGCCGACCTCCATGCAGGTCGCCACCGGCCATAAGGGCAAGGTCGCCGCGCGCGCCATCTGCAAGGGCCGCGAAGGCCATTCCGCACTCGCGCCGCTCGCGCTCAACGCCATCCACCTCGCCTGCGATTTCGTCAATGTGCTGCGCAGCGAACAGGAGCGGCTGGCCCGCGACGGTGCGCGCGATGGCGACTACGACATTCCCTACACCACCATCCACGCCGGCAGGATCAATGGCGGGGTGGCCCTGAACATCGTGCCGAACCTTTGCCAGGTCGATTTCGAGATCCGCAACATTGCGGCAGACGATCCCGACACCATACTGGAACGCCTGCGCGGCGAGGCCGCACGCATCGTTTCCACCGCCGCAGAAATTGCACCTGAAGCCGCCATCGATATCGAAATCACCAACACTTATCCCGGCCTCGACACGCCGGTGAATTCGCAAGCGGTGGCTTTCGTGAAATCGCTGACCGGCGCCAATGGCACGATCAAGGTGGCATTCGGCACCGAAGGCGGCCTGTTCAGCCGCGATGTCGGCACGCCGACGGTGGTGTGCGGACCGGGCTCGATGGCGCAGGGCCACAAGCCCGACGAATTCGTCACGGTCGAACAGATGCGCCGTTGCGACGAGATGTTGGAAAAATTGCTGGAGCGGCTCGCCGACGAGGCGTCGCCAGTAACTCGATAGCCGATCTACCCGACGACACGCTCGGTGCCGAACACGCCCTGCTCGACCACGAAGCGGCGGCAATGCTGGATAAAAGCCTGCACCGTTTGTGTGCGGTGCTCCGCATTGGGCATGGCTATGCCCATGGTGAGCGGGCGCAGGTCTCCAGCCAGGGGCACGAACACCAGCGGCTTGCCGTCGGGCGAAAGCGTGTTGAGCGGTCGCATATTGGCAATGCCATAGCCAAAACCATTGGCCACCATCGAACGCATCACCGCGATGTCGCCGGTGCGCTCGGCGATATAGGGTCGAAGCCCTTTCTGCTGGAAGGCGGACAGGAAGTATTCGCGGCTGAACGGCAGATCGAGCAGAACCATCGGCTGATCGACCAGTTCTTCCGGCGCTATCGAGGTTCTGGTGGCCAACGCATGTCCCGCCGGCAACATCACATAGGCCGGCAGTTGCATCAGCGGCTCGAAGGCCATGTCCTGTGAAAGGTCGAGATCGTAGGTCAGCGCCACATCGATGTCGCCACGCTGCAGCAATTCCAGCAACTGGCCCTGGTTGCGCTCGAACTGGCGGACGCGGACATCGGGATAGCTGTCCTCGAACCGGCGGCGCAGCGTCGGGAAGATGATCTGGGCAAAGGTCAGCAGGCAGCCGATCGCCAGCGGACCCCTCACCTTTTCGGCGATATCGCCGGCGACGTCGTGCAAGGCATCCGCGTCAGCAAGCAGCCGCGCCGCCTCTTTCAGGAACACGCGACCGCCGGCCGTCAGCGACAGGCCGTGCGAATGCTTGCGCACGAAAAGCTGGACGCCGAACTCCGTCTCGAGCTGAGCGATGGAAGCCGAAATGGACGGCGGCGAGACATTCACCTGCTCGGCAGCCTTGGCGATCGATCCCGCTTCGCCGACGGCAACGAAATATTCCAGCTGTCTGAGGGTAAAGCGAAGTGGCATGGCTGGTTATGTTGCCAGTTTCGGCGCGCGGATCAAGGCGTTGGTGTTCCTCAATATTTGATCCACGTGGTCTTGAGCGCGGTGTATTTGTCCAGAGCATGCAACGACAGGTCGCGGCCGAAGCCGGACTGTTTGAAGCCGCCGAAGGGCGTCATCGGGCTCAGCGCGTCGACGGTGTTGACCGAAACGGTGCCGGCATGCAGGCGCCCGGCGATGCGGTGCGCGCGCGAAAGACTGTCCGTCCACAGCGAGGCGGCCAGGCCATAGACGCTGTCATTGGCGATACGGACGGCCTCGTCTTCGTCGTCGAAAGCGATGACCGACAGCACCGGTCCAAAAATCTCGTCACGGGCTATGCTGTCGTTCGGCGAGACATTGTCGAAGATGGTGGGCTGCACGAAGCTGCCGCGGCCATTGACGGTGACCTGCTCGCCGCCGGCGACAAGCCGCGCGGTCTTCTTGCCGGTCTCGACAAACCGCATGACGTTGGCGGTGTGACGGGCATCGACCATCGCGCCCATCTTCGAGGCCGGGTCGAGCGGATCGCCCGGCTGCGTCGCGGCGGCTCGCGCGACAAGCTTCTCCACCATCTGATCCTTGACGCTGCGCTGGACCAGCAAGCGCGAATTGGCCGAGCAGACCTCGCCCTGGTTGAAGAAGATGCCGAAGGCAGCCATGTCGGCCGCCGCATCGAGATTGCCGCAATCGGCGAACACCAGGTTCGGGCTCTTGCCGCCGGTTTCCAGCCACACCTGCTTCATGTTGGACTGGCCGGAATACTGCAGGAACATCTTGCCGACAGCGGTGGAACCGGTGAAGGCGAGGCAATCGACGTCCATGTGGCGGCCGAGCGCCTGCCCGGCGGTCTCGCCGAGGCCAGGAACGACGTTGAGCACGCCGGCCGGCAAGCCGGCCTCCATGGCGAGCTCCGCCAGCCGCAGTGCCGAGAAAGGCGACTGTTCGGCGGGCTTCAGTACGACCGAATTGCCGGCTGCCAGTGCCGGCGCGCATTTCCAGGTCGCCATGTCGAGCGGGAAATTCCACGGCACCACCGCGCCGACCACGCCAAGCGGCTCGCGCCGCACCAACACCAGATCGCCCGCACCGCTCGGTGCGATCTCGTCATAGATCTTGTCGATCGCCTCGGCATACCACTGGAAGATGCCAGCCGAGCCCGGCACGTCGACGGTGGCCGCGTCAGTGACCAGCTTGCCCATGTCGAGCGATTCCAGCAGCGCCAGTTCGTGCAGGTTCTCGCGCAACAACTGTGCCAGGCGCAGAAGCACGTCCTTGCGATGACCGGGCGTCGCCCGCGACCAGGCGCCGGAAGCGAAGGCGCGACGTGCCGAGGCAACGGCGAGGTCGATGTCTTCCTCGCCGCAGGAGGCGACTTCGGCCAGCGTCTCGCCGGTTGCCGGGTTGATGCTCGCGAAGGTGCGGCCGGAACGCGCGGCGACGAACTTGCCGTCGATGAAGGCCTTGTCACGGAAGCGGATCGTTGCCGCCTTGCCGATCCAGTCCTTGTGGCTGAGTTCGCTCATGCGGGCTCCTGCTTCACACTTTGCTTAGGGTTGTCCGTCCGGACTATTCGTCGCCGGGCACGCCGTAGCTCGGCGCATCGGAGGGATTGATGGCGCGGGTCACATAGGCGTCGAGCTGGGGCTTGTAGATGTCCCAGAGCTTTCCCAGCTCCTCGATCGGACAGTCTTCCGTCCAGTCGCAGCGCAAATCCGCCACCGGCCAGGCCACTTCGCGCACCAGCTTCATGCCGGCCGAACGGACCGGTCCAGCCTCGCCGCCGGCTTTCAGGGCTGCCCGCATCGTCGCGATGATGCGGTCGCCGAGATGACCTTCCGAGGCGAGGAACGCGTCGACCATCGCCTGCGGCACGCCTGAATTGGCGAGCAGATTGCCGCCGCAGGCGACGTTCTCAGCCCGCGCCTCGGCCCAGATGCCAAGCGCCTTTGGGCCGGAATGGATCGCGCTGATGCCGGCGCCGTCGACGGCCAGCAGCTGCCGAAATTCCATATACGCGCCGGTGCGCTTCAGAATGGACACCGCCTCAGTGGCGGATGCACCGCGCGCCATCAGGTCGAGCGCGCGGGTGCCCAGCGTCGGGTCGGTGACGTTCTGGCTGGCGACCGCCCCCACATTGGCCTGCGCATAGGCACAGCGCGCGGCCACAGCCGGCGATGACGAGGACACCGCCACACCGAACATGCCGGTGCGGCTGCAGCGCGCAACGATCGAGAAGGTCATGCCGCGCCCTCAGTCCGGGATAACGGCTGTGCCGTCGATCTCGACCAGCCAGTCGGGCCGGGCGAGCGCCGACACCACCAGCCCGGTCGATACCGGATGCACGCCCTTGATGTATTCGCCCATGGTCCGGTAGACCGCCTCGCGATGGCGAACGTCGGTGATGTAGACCACCACCTTCACCAGATGCTCCATCTTGCCGCCGCACTCCTCGATGAGCTGCTTGATGTTCTGCATGACCTTGTGGGTCTGCTCGACCGGATCGTGGCTGCCGATGTTCTTGGCGGTATCGAGATCCTGCGGGCACTGGCCACGCAGGAAGACCGTGGTGCCGCGCGCGATCACCGCCTGGCAGAGATCGTTGTCGAGCTTCTGCTCGGGATAGGTATCCTTGGTGTTGAACTTGCGAATGCGGGTATGCGCCATCGTGGTCTCCATCGGAACGGGCCAGCGGTCCCTCGTCGAGCGACGTTCGACCCATGCCCGCATCTGCTGTGCGGATATTCGTCGGGCGGAATGAGCGCCGAAAGAACAGTCTTTCTCATCGCTGATAAGGCCGGGCCTAATCAGCGAAAGTCAGGGCGGCGGGCAGCGCAACCGCCGTCGGCTACGCGTCTTCGGTCTGCTTTATAGCGGCGGCGTGGTAGGCCAGATATTTGCGCTGCGTGGAAATGCGGTCTGCCAGATGTTTTGCATCGTGCCAGACACCCCAGATGAAGGAGGAGCCCCGGCGCGACTGCCAGGGCAGACCGAGGAAATAGATGCCGGGCACGCTCGACACGCCGCGCTGGTGTTTCGGTCGGCCCTTCTCGTCGAAGGCATCGACCTTCATCCAGCTGTAGTCGACGGAATAGCCGGTGGCCCAGATGATCGAGGTGATACCGGCCTTCGCCAGATCGAGTTCCAGAATGGGATTGGTCATGCACTCCGGATCGGGATCGAGCCGGCGCGCTTCGGGTTCTTCCGGTAGGTCGAGACCGTTGGCCAGGACATAGGCGTCGGCCTCGTCCATCAGCGATAGATGGTTGGCATCGCCGCGCGCAACGTTCTGGTTCAGGTCAGGCGCGAAACGCATCACTCCGTCCCGAAAACTCTCGGCGCGGCCGACAAGCGTCATCCCACGCGCCGCAAGACGCCGGAAATCGATCGTCTCGCCGCCGCGGGCGCCGCTGACGGCGATCGTGACGTGTTCGGTGCCCGGGCCCGGCGTTTCGGCGTCCCACTTGTTCAGCACCCCCAGCCACCAGCAGAAATCGCGGCCGCGATAGCTGCGGAACGGACGGTCGTGCGGTCCAACCGCGAGATAGACGCGCTTTCCCGTGCGAACGAGTTCATCGGCGATCTGCACCCCCGACGATCCGGCACCGATCACCAGCACCGCACCCTCGGGCAATTGCTGAGGGTTATGGTAGGTGTTGGAGTGGATCTGGACGATACCCGCGCTGTCGGGGACGATATTCGGGACAATCGGGTTCTGGAAAGCGCCGGTGGCGGCAACGACGCTGTTGGCCTCGATCACGCCGTCCGACGTTTCGACCCGGAAGCCGGGGCGGCCCGCAAGCCGCTGCACTTGCTTCACCTCAACGCCGCAGCGGATCGGCGCACCGATCATTTTCGCGTAGGCGACGAAATAGTCCGCAACCGTTTCCTTGGAAGGAAAACCGTCGGGGCCAGTCTCCTCAAACTCCATGCCGGGAAAACGATCGTGCCAGGCCGGACCGTTGGCAACGAGTGAATCCCATCTCTCGGAGCGCCAGCGTTCGGCAATGCGATGCCGTTCGAGAACGAGATGAGGCACGCCGCATTTGCTCAGATGCTCGCTCATGGCCACCCCGGCCTGGCCCGCGCCAACCACAAGCGTGTCTACTGTTTCGACCGACATTTCTGCGCCCTTTTCTGGCCTCCGGAAGTTTCTGCGGTTGCAGCGGAGGTCTCACGGCTGGTTTACTGGAGGGGTCGGGTCGCGAAAATTACGATTTCACGTGGCACTGGTTAGCTTGTCCCTAAATACCGGGAGGCTGCGGTCCGTCGCCCCGGACAGTCAGAGATAGAGGCTCCTGGCTGCCTTCGACGACAACAGCTCGCGAGCCGGTCCCTCCTGCGCGACGCGGCCCTTGACCAGCACATAACCGCGGTCGGCGATCCCAAGACCCATCTCGGCATTCTGTTCGATCAACAGGATCGTCGTGCCGCGCCGATGCACTTCTTTGGTGATCTCGAAATATTCGTCGATCAGCTTGGGCGACAGGCCAAGCGACGGCTCGTCCATGATGACCAGCCTAGGTTCGCCGATCAGCGCGCGCGCCAGCGCCACCATGGCTTGTTCGCCACCCGACAACGTTCCCGCCACCTGACGCAATCGCTCGCGAATGCGCGGGAACAAGTGACACATCTTGTCCAGTTGCGGCTCGAAATCCGGTCCCCGGCCGGAAACGGCATCATAACCGAGCCGCAAATTCTCCTGCACGGTGAGACTGGGGAACAGCCGCCGCCCCTCAGGCACTAGCCCGACACCGAGCGCCGCCAGATTCTCGGTGCCGAGCGAGGCCAGGTCGCGGCCCATCACCTCGACCCTGCCGCGTTGCGCCCGCACGACGCCGCAAACCGTCATGAAGGTCGTGGTCTTGCCGGCGCCGTTGGGCCCGAGCAGGCAGACGAGCTCGCCGGGCTGCACGCTCATCGTCACAGCGCGCAGCATCGGCACCGGACCATAGGCCGTGTCGACATCCTTCAACTCAAGCATGGACGGCCGCCTTTCCGAGATAGGCTTCCTGCACGCGCGGATCGGCCTTCACGGCCGCGAAATCGCCCTCGGCGATCTTGCTGCCATAGTCGATGCAGATGACTTGGTGCGGGAAGGCCTCGACCACGCGCATGTCGTGCTCGATCAGGATCACGGAAAGATCCGCTCGTTCGCGCTTCAGGCGCGCGATATCGGCGATCAATGCATCGGTCTCGATCTCGTCCATGCCGACGGAAGGTTCGTCGAGCAACAACAGCTTCGGCTCGGAGGCCAATGCACGGGCAATTTCCAGCCGGCGCCGGTCGGCCTGCGCCAGTGTCCCGGCCAGCCTGTAGCGCTGTTCGAACAGATCGCCCGACCCGGCCTTGAGCAGCGCCTCGGCTTTTTCCACGCAGGCAGCCATTTCACGCCGCGATGCGCCGGGAAGAAACAGCGCGCCCAGCACGCCGGTCCCGGTGCGCGTGTGCATGCCGATGATGACGTTGTCCAGCACGCTGAGGTCGGAAAACAGGCGCGAGGTTTGGAAGGTGCGGCCGACGCCACGCGCAACCACGTCATGCGCCGGGTGACCGGTGATGTCGGAACCGTCGAAGCGCACGCGACCGGACGTCGGTCGGTAGACACCGGTGACGACATTGAACAGCGTCGACTTGCCGGCCCCGTTGGGTCCGATGACGGCCAGCACCTCGCCGCGGCCGACCGAGAAGCTGATGTCGTTCAGCGCGACGAGGCCGCCAAAGCGCATCGTCGCGTTCTCGACCTCGAGGAGAGCGTTCACTTGCTTTCTCCGTAGCTGCGCATGCGCTGCGGAAACAGGCCCTGCGGACGGATCATCAGGAAGCCGATGATAACGATGCCGAAAAACAGCAGCCGGTAGTCGGAAAAGGCGCGCAGCTTCTCGGGCAGAATGGTCAGCAGGAAGGCGCCGACGATAACGCCGAAGATGTTGTCCATGCCGCCGACGATCACCATCGTCATGATAGTGACGGAAACCAGGAAAGTGAAATTGTCGGGCGAGATGTAGGAAACATAGAAAGCGTAGATGGTGCCGGCGAAGGCGGCGAGGAAAGCATCCACCGCGAAGGCCAGCACCTTGAACCAGGCGACATTGATGCCTTGCGCACGTGCCGCGATCTCGTCGGCGCGCAGCGCGTTCCAGGCCAGCCCGATGCGCGAGGAATGCAGGCGGCGGGCAGTGACGATCGCCACCACCACCAAAGCGGCCGAGAGGTAGTAGAAATTGGCTTGGCTCGGCAGTTTCCAGCCGAACACGACCAGCGGATCGGCAAAAGAATGGCCAAACAGCGAGGGCGCGGGAATACCGACCAGCCCGTTGGGGCCGCCTGTCCAGCTGAGATTGTTCAAAAGCTGCTGCACCACCACCCCGAAGGCAATGGTGACCAGCGCCAGATAGGTGTCGCGGGTGCGCATCGACGGGATGCCGATGAGGAAGCCGAACAGCGTCGCGGCCACGGCGGCGACAGGCAGGGTCAGCCAGAAGCTCATGCCGAAATTGATGGCCAAAAGCGCCGACACATAAGCGCCGATGCCATAGGAGGCGCCGGTCGCGAAATTGGGAATGTTGGCGCTGCCGAGCTGGAAATTCAGCGCCAGCGCCAGCACCGCGTAGAGCTGGGCGACGATGAGCAGATGCAGGACATAGGTGTTCGAGCCGACCACGAACGGAAACAACAGCACGACCACCGCCGCCGTCCCGACCGCCACCACGGGAGCCTGGGAAAAACTCGCCGTCACCAGGTCGGCGATCTGCGGCCTCTTTTCCAGGAGATAGAAGCCCGCAGCCAGCAGGGCCAACAGGCCGATGACCTGCCAACCGCCTTCCGCCTTGAGGATCAAATAGAGGAATCCGGCACCGCAAAGCTGTGCCGCGACGGCAATTGTCGCCGCCTTGCCCTGGCCAATTGTCGGCGATGAAGAACCTGCGCTCATGTTACACCTTCACCATGACGGCGCGACCGAGCAGTCCTTCAGGGCGAAAGAGCAGCACCCCGATAACCAGCAGGAAAACGAAAACCAGCCGGTATGAGGCACCGTCCGGCACGAATGTCTGGGCGAGCACCTCTATGCCGGCGATGATCAGGCCGCCGAGGATGGCGCCGGGCATCGAGCCCAGCCCGCCAATGACCGCCGCGGAGAAGCCGAGCAGGCCGGCCATGACGCCGAAATCGAACCGCGTCACCCCGGCATAGCTCGCAAACAGCAGGCCGGCGATAGCGCCGATGGCCGAGGCGACGAAGAAGGTAGCGCGGAAGACACGCGTGTCGCGGATACCCATCATGCGCGCCACGACACGGTCCTCGGAGGCCGCGCGGATGCGCAGACCGAGAGGCGTCAGGCGCAGGAAGGCGAAAAGCAGGGCGACAAGCACGAATGTCAGCGTCACCACCAGCAGGGAAAACCAGCCGACCTGCACGCCCGCCACTTCGAAGGCGACGCCCGAGGCGAGCCGCGGAAAGGCGTGCGGGTTGGAGCCTTGCGGGTAGAGATGGCGGATCAGTTCGCGGATGACGATGCCCAATGCGACCGTCGCCACCAGCGCCATCATCGGCGGCGCGTCCCGGAAGCGCCGGATCACCACCTTGTCCAGGGTCACGCCGATGAGGCCGACGACAAACACGGCAGCGCATGCGGCAACGATCAGCCAGGCGGGGCTCGCAACCCCGACGGCGATTGCCAGTGCCTGGGCGATTGCCAGCGCGATGAAGGGTGACGTCATCGCCACATCGCCATGCGAGAAGTGGATGACGTTGAGAACGCCGAAGATCAGGCTGAAGCCGATGGCCAGCAAAGCATAGATGCACCCGAGGGTAATCCAGTTCACCGCTTGCTGGACAAATAGCTCTGCCATGCCGCCCGTCTCTCTCCCTTGGAGCCCGGACGATTACCAGCGCCGCCCCTATGAGCACATAATGAATCTCCGATGTAGCAGATAGCAATTTCCGAATTTCGCGAGGCGGTAGCGGCGAAATATAGTTGCGCTAGATGGCGGTCTCCCGATCGGCCGGAACGCGACCTTCGCGGAAGAAAACAAAAAAAGAGGTGGAACCATGCTGAACAGACGCCGCGCGCTTGCGCGCATATCTTCACTGCTGGCCGGATCCGTGTTCGCGCTCTCCTTAGGGATGGCCGAGGCCAGCGCCGACCAGATCAAGCTCGGTTTCATCGGACCGCTGTCCGGCGGCAACGCCCAGCAGGGCCTTGGTGCCCGCAACGGCTTCCTTCTCGCCATCGACGAGGCCAATGCCAGCGGCTATCCGCATCAGGTCGAAGGCGTTGTCCTGGATGACGCGTCGGACCCCGCAGTCGGCGTTTCGGCGGCCCAGAAGCTGATCAACGACCCCGCCGTCGTCGCGGCGACGGGCCATTGGAACAGCTCCGTCGCGCTCGCCACCATCCCGGTCTTCAATCGCGCGCAAATGCCGTTCGTCGTCTGGGGTGCGGTCAGCCCGAAGATCACCGAGCAGAACCTTCCCAACGTCACCCGCGTGACGCCTACGCTGGTCAATGAGAACAAGCCGCTTGCCGAGGCAATCGCCAAGGAAGGCAAGGTCAAGAAGATCGCCATCATCTCCGACACCACCGATTATGGCGCGGCCAACACCAAATGGTTCGGCGACTTCTTCAAGGCGGCGGGCGGCGAGGTCGTCTTCTCAGATGCGGCCGCGGTCGGAACGACCGACTTCCGTGCCATGCTGACAACGGCCAAGGCAGCCAGCCCGGACGCGATCTATTTCGGCGGCGTGGTCACCGAGGCTGCCCTCGTGCGCAGCCAGATGGCCGATCTCGGACTTGGTTCGCTGCCGATGTACGGCATTTCCGGCATCTACGATCCGAAGTTCATCGAGATCGCCGGCCCGGCCGCCGAAGGCACCATCGTCGGCACGCCCGCCGTGCAGACCAACCCGAAGCTGGAGGCCTTCTACAAGGCGTACGAAGCCAAGGGTTATCCTGATCCGGCCGGCTCCTACGCCAAATATGCCTACGAAGCCACGCAGATCCTGCTCGAAACCATCAAGGAAAAGGGTATCGAGGACAAGCAGGCGCTGAGCGAGACCGTCCGCGCGATCAAGCACGATGGCATTTTGGGTACCGTGTCCTTCGACAAGGAAGGCCAGACCCAGATGCCGGTCGAGATCGACCGGTTCATCGTGCACAGCGGCAAGTGGGTCAAGATGTGACGACCTGCCGGCATTGCGCCATCGCGCGCAATGCCGGCGGCCCATTCACGTGGCGGCTTGCCATGCCCTTCCCATCGAGATCGATTACATGGATATGAGCCGCTCGCCGCAGCACAAGAAGGCGGTGGAGATCAAAGGTGTCTCCAAGGCCTTTGGCAACTTCCAGGCGCTGAAGCCGGTAACCTTCGACATCTACGAAAACGAGTTCTTCACGCTGCTTGGCCCGTCTGGCTGCGGCAAGACCACGCTGTTGCGGATGATCGCCGGCTTCGAACAGCCTTCGACCGGCGAGATATCGCTACGTGGCGCCAACATCCAGGCCCTGCCCCCGCACAAGCGCCGGGTAAACACCGTGTTCCAGTCCTATGCGCTGTTTCCGCATATGACGCTGGAGCAGAACATCGCCTTCGGACTGGAAAACCTCGGCTGGTCCAGGGATCGCCGCTCGGCGCGCGTGGCCGACATGTTGCGCCTCGTGCACATGGAAAAATTCGCGGCCCGCAAGCCACAGCAATTGTCGGGCGGTCAACGCCAGCGCATCGCGCTTGCCCGGGCGCTGGCCCCCGAGCCGGAAGTGCTGCTGCTCGATGAGCCGCTTTCGGCGCTCGACCTCAAGCTCCGGCAGGCCATGCGCGATGAACTGCGCACACTGCAGCGCCAGACCGGCATCACCTTCGTGTTCGTCACCCACGACCAGGAAGAGGCGCTCGACATGTCGGACCGCATCTGCGTGCTGGGCGATGGCGAAATCCAGCAATTGGGAACGCCGGCCGACATCTACGAGGAACCATCGAACCGCTTCGTCGCCGATTTCATCGGCGAGACCAATTTCCTCGAGGCCGACGTCATCGCGCTCGATGGCGACAGCGCCACGGTGTCGATCCCGCTCGGCGTGACGCTGAGTGCTCCGCACAAGCAGGCCGTGGCCGGCGGCAAGGCCGTGATGTCCATCCGCCCCGAAAAGATCAGCCTGCCCTCGCAGGATGGCCATATCGCGGCCGAGGGCACCATTGTCGGCGCCAACTATCTCGGCGGCTACACACACTATGTGGTGGACGCGAACGGCACCTTGCTGCGCGTTTCCAAACGCAACAGCCAGAGCCGCGACCGCACGCTCGAAGTCGGCCAGTCGGTAAAGCTCAGCTTCGCGGCGGAATCGGCGCGGATCCTGGGCGCATGATCGGGCGCCTGAAAACACCCGGCTGGAACGTGCTCGGCCTTTTGCCGGCACAACTCATCATGCTTCTGACGCTGATCGTGCCGGTGGGCATCATCATCCTGGTCTCGTTCTCGACCCGCGGCCCCTATGGCGGCTTCGACTATGTGTTCACCACGGCGCCCTACAAGCAGATCCTGTTCAACGAGGGCTGGTCGGGCGAGCTGGAGTTCAATCCGCAATATCTGATCGTCGTTGCTCGCACGATGATCCTGGCCGCGGCGACGACAATCATCTGCCTGCTTCTCAGCTTTCCGGTCGCCTACTTCATTTCGCTGCAGAAGGCGTCGGCCAAGATGATGCTGATCTATCTGGTGACGCTGCCGTTCTGGGTCTCGATGATCGTGCGCGTCTATTCCTGGATCATCATCCTCGGCAATGACGGGGTGATCGCCAAGGCGCTGCGAGCGCTTGGGCTGGTCGACAATATGGGCAGCCTGCTCTTCACCGACACGGCGATGCTCATCGGGCTCGTCTACAGCTACATTCCCCTGATGATCCTGCCGGTCTTCGCCTCGATCGAAAAGCTCGACCCGGCGCTGGTGGAGGCTTCGCACGACCTCTATGGCAGCCGCTTCACCACATTGCGCCGCGTGATCCTGCCGCTGTGTGCCCCTGGAATGATCGCCGGCGCGATCCTCGTCTTCGTGCCTTGCCTGGGCGCGGTGCTGGAACCGACGCTGCTGGGCGGTGGCAAGACGATGATGATGGGCAATCTCATCCAGCTGCAGTTCGGTGCTGCCCGCAACTGGCCGCTGGGCGCCGCCATCTCCATCGTGCTGATGTGCGCGGTGATGATCTTCCTGCTCTGGCGCGGCCTTCAGGCTACCCGCAAGGAAAGCCGGGAGAGCAACGCATGACCGGCAATGTGCGGCGCTATCCGGGCTTCGGCCTGTTCAGCATCATCTTCTTTGTCTACCTCTATCTGCCGATCGCGGTGGTGATCTTCTATTCGTTCAACGCCAACCGCATCGTGGCCAATTGGGGCGGCTTCTCGCTGCACTGGTACACAACGGCCCTGTCGAACGCCGCACTTGTCGGCGCGGTCAAGACGTCGCTTTTCGTCGCCAGCATCGCCACGGTTCTGTCCACCATCGTCGCGCTGATGGCGGCGCTGGTGCTGGTGCGCGGCAGGAATGTGCGCTTCCGGCGCGTCTCCGAAACGATCGTCAATCTGCCGCTGCTGCTACCCGAGATCGTCGTTGCCGTGGCCGTGCTCATCCTGTTTTCCGAACTGGGCCTGACCAACGGTCTGCTGAAGCTCACCATCGCGCACACCACCTTCTGCATCCCCTTCGCATTCCTGCCGATAAGGGCGAGATTGCAAGGCATGGATGCCGATCTGGAGGAAGCCGCGCGCGACCTCTACGCGTCGGGCTGGGTTGCTTTTCGCCGGGTGACGTTGCCGCTGATCCTGCCCGGCGTGTTCGCCGGCGCCATGCTCGCCTTCGTCATTTCGATGGACGATTTCATCACCAGTAATCTTCTGAATTCCGGCGGCGCCACCACCTTGCCGGTCTATATCTTCTCGCTGATCAAGCAGGGCGTCTCGCCACAGCTCAACGCCATCTCGACGCTGATCATGATCGTTTCGGTCGCGCTGGCCACAGTCGCTTTCCTGCTGCAACGCCGCCAATAGACAGAGCGAGCTTTTTCCTAAGCAGCACGTCGGGCAAATGAAATTTATCGCCGTCGCCCGTTTGTTATCGTTCCCCGAACCATAAAGATAAGGGGAACTCCATGCCTATCCGCATCCGCATCTCAACGCTTGCCGCCGCCAGCGCCATCAGCCTTTTGGCGACGGCCTCCGCGTGGGCCGAAGGCACGCTTTCGATCTATGCCTGGGCCGATTCCATCGCGCCCGACATGGTCGCGAAGTTCGAAAAGGAGACGGGGATCAAGGTCACCGTCGACGCCTTCTCCTCGAACGAAGATCTCTTGACCAAGCTGCAGGCCGGCTCGTCGGGATACGACATCGTCACGCCGTCCCAGCATTTCGTGAAGATCATGATCGACAGCGGCCTGCTCGAGGATATCGGCGCCAGTTCGATGCCCGCCTTCCAGCAGATCTCGACACAATGGCAGAAGCAATGGTGGGACCCGACCGGCAACTATTCCGTGCCGCTGGCCTATGGCAATGCCGGTTTCACCGTCAACCGCAACCTCTACAAGGGCCCGGTCGACAGCTGGAAAATCTACTTCGAGCCGTCCGAGGATTTGAAGGGCAAGATCGCCAGCCTCGCCCAGCCCGACGAAGTCATCCCCGCCGCGCAGAACTATCTCGGCATCAAATATTGCAGCGAAGACCCGCAGGAGATGAAGCGCGTTCTCGACCTGTTGAAGGCACAAAAACCGTTCGTGGCTGCCTATTCGAGCGACAACATCGAAAACCGCATCGGCGGTGGTGAAGTGGCCATGCACTTCTGGTGGGACGGCAACACCATGCGGCTGCGCCGCAACGACAAGGCCAATGTCGAATATGCGATGCCTAAGGAAGGTCTGGTCGGCTGGCTCGATTCCTACGTCGTGCCGAAGGGCGCGACCAACATCGAAAACGCCAAGAAATTCATCAACTTCATGACGGAACTCGACAACGCGACCGGCCAGTACAACTACTACGGCCATTCGTCGCCGGTGAAGGTGGATGAAGCGAAGGCGCTCTATAACAAGCAGAACGCGCCCGAACTGTTCCCGTCCGCGCCGGTCAAGATGGGCCAGGCCTGTTCGCCGGCCGCGCAGGAACTGGTGACCAAGGTCTGGACCCAGCTCCTTCAATAGACCGTCGATCGCCTTGATTCACTTGGCATTTCATACCCGCCCATTCCATGGGCGGGTCGTCCCCCTGCTCGCTCGACAAAAGCCATGAATGAACCATTTGACTACATCGTCGTTGGCTCCGGCTCCGCCGGCTGCGTCTTGGCGAACCGCCTCAGCGCCGATCCGGCAACCAGGGTCTGCCTGATCGAAGCCGGCGGCAGCGACCAGAGCCTGCGCGTCAAAGTGCCGGCGGGCATCCTCTCGCTCTACGGCAATCCGAACTACGATTATTGTTATGTCGGCGTGCCGCAGCCGCAGCTGAACGGCCGCCGCATTCCGGTCAATCGCGGCAAGGCGCTCGGCGGCTCGACCTCGATCAACTCGATGGTCTACATCCGCGGCTCCGCCGCCGATTATGACGAATGGGCGCGCCTCGGCTGTAACGGCTGGTCCTATGATGACGTGCTGCCGGTCTTCAAGCGGCTGGAGCGCAACCTGATCGGCCAGGACAGCCACTACCACGGAAGCGACGGGGACCTTTTGGTCGACAATCCCCGCGATCCCAACGAATTATCGCGCATGTTCGTGGCGGCCGGTCGCGCTGCGAACCTTCCGGAAAACAGCGATTTCAACGGCGAGAGCCAGTTTGGGCTCGGCGTCTACAACGTGACGCAGGACCGTGGACAGCGTTTCAGCGCGTTCACCGCCTTCGTGCGCCCGGTCATAAACCGCCCGAACTTGACCATATTGAGCGAGTGCCAGGTCAAGAGCATCGTCGTCGCGGACAAGCGCGCGACCGGTGTCCGCGTCCTGCGCGAAGGCGTGGAGACGACACTGTCGGCCCGCGAAGTGGTGCTTTCGGCGGGTGCCATCAACTCACCCCAGATCCTGCTCGAATCCGGAATAGGCCCCGCCGAAGAGTTGTCGCGCGCTGGTATTGCGCCGGCTCACGATCTGCCCGGTATCGGCAAGAACCTGCAGGATCATGTCGACGGCATGATCACCGTACGCTCGTCGAGCACGCGCGGCCTGGGTCTTTCCCTGGCCAACCTGCCCCGAATCCTTGCCGCGCCCTACCGGTACCTCGCGCGCCGCAAGGGAATGCTCACCACCAACTATGTCGAAGCCGGCGGCTTTGCGCGCACCAGATATGCCGGCGAAGAACCGGACATCCAGTTCCACTTCGTGCCCGGCTACCGCAGCCATCGCGGCAGGCTGGTCGAATATGGCCATGGCTATGCGATCCACACCTGCGTGCTCAGGCCGAAAAGCGTCGGCGAAATCACGCTTTCACGGGACGGCTCACGCCGAGCCATCCACATCGACCACCGCTTCTTCTCCGACGAGCAGGATGCACGGGTTCTGGTCGAAGGCATCAAGATCGCCCGCAGCATCTTCGCCTCGTCGGTGTTCGATCCGCTGCGCGGTGCCGAGATACTGCCCGGCAAGGACGTCCGCTCCGACGACGAGATCCTCGCCTATCTGCGCGCCGAGGCGCTGACCGTCTACCATCCGGTCGGCACCTGCAAGATGGGCAACGACGCCATGGCTGTCGTCGATCCCCGCACCTTGAAAGTACGCGGCATGGAAGGGCTTCGTGTCGCCGACGCCTCCGTCATGCCGCGATTGATCAGCGGCAACACCAACGCGCCGACGATGATGATCGGCCAGCGCGCGGCGGATATGATCCTGGGCTAAGCGTGGGTGGTGTCGGGATGCAGTCGTTGCCGCTGCCCCTATGGGACCGTTAGCCGTGTCGCCCTTGTCCAAACGCAAAAAACCCGGCCTTGCGCCGGGTTTTAGATTTGGTTGCGGGAGTAGGATTTGAACCTACGACCTTCAGGTTATGAGCCTGACGAGCTACCGGGCTGCTCCATCCCGCGTCAACCGAGTTTATGTAAGCATTTGCCTACATAAAATCCACCGATC
>Ga0209127_100079_pt1 | contig 69108 bp, 60 predicted proteins | sample LakSupMetagenome_FD_187469 | JGI IMG/M metagenome (GOLD analysis project Ga0209127, IMG submission 187469) | Freshwater microbial communities from Lake Superior, Canada - Sta WM archaea (SPAdes) (version 2) | ecosystem: Environmental > Aquatic > Freshwater > Lake | place: Lake Superior, Canada... | reverse complement strand
GCATCCGCGCCGATGGCCAGGACGTCCCACTAACGCCCGGCATGTCGGTCACCGCCGAGATCAAGACCGGCGATCGCCGTGTCATCGAATTCCTGCTCGATCCACTCATGGAGATGAAAGATGAGGCGTTTCATGAGAGGTGAAGAAAAGCATCGTCGTGACCACATGCAGCCGAAAATTTCCTAAAATCACAGAGATATTTACGATGAATAGCCTCAGACGCGCTATTAACATCTCGTCGAAAAATCCGACAAATATTTCCTTGGATGAGTACAGAGATGCGCTTAGCTTTGTTAAGGTCTCTGAGTTGAAATATACGGATATATATACTAATAAATTTTCTTATTTATTCGGACTCAGAATGTACATTCTGATGAGAAGTTTTATTATTTTTTTCGTAGCGTCAATTTTATTTACGTCTATTTTTACTGCGAGTCCTACCTTCCGCTCGCCCTTCATGGAATTTCCTCTACCAGATTGGCTCTGGCCATGGAATTTTTTATCACGCGATTTTTTCTTAGCGTTAGTGAAAGATAGCCTGTTACCGATGCGAGCAGAAGACATCGATATATATATTAAACTGTGCAGTTACTTGAGTTTTATTTGGATACTATGGGCGGTATCAATGATTTTTATCAATATTGTTATTTCCGGTGGATATGATGTCTCAAAGCCGCTGGTTGTAGTTTTATGTATTACAGCGCTATCGGTGGCCGCTTCGGCATATCCGGCATTCAGGAGTTCAAGTATAGGCCCTTCAGTTCATGATTCTCTAGATCTTATATCAATCAAGAAGGCTTTTCTAATCTCGTTTACGTACTTTTCCATAGTATTTTCTGTAATAATGCTGTTAGTTCAGTTTAAGAGCAGGCCGAAAGTTTGCGATGCAGAAGATGGTGGTGGGTGAAATTTTGTTAAGCATAGAAACTTCCACTTCGAGGCGTATGGTAAATTCACAAATATAAGACGGCATGGAGCGCAATATGTCGAGCAGCATTGGTCCGAGCGTATCAGGTTCGAATGATCGAAACCAGGAACTAGGGAGCAAAGTTCTCGGTTATTCACTGGCGGCGCAAGATGGATTCATTGCGGGCGTTGCAGCTTTTACGAAGAGTGCCGCGCGGACTACGTTAAGCCAGAGCGGCATCTTTCGTCTCAGCAAGAAGAGAGGCGCGCGCCTCGATTGCGGAGCGAACCGAGTCGACAAGCTCATCGGGAAAGCTGTCTGGCAGCGAGCTTATCACGCCATCGGCTTGGCGCATGGCATGCGCTGACAGATCATCGAATATCGCGCGCATGAGAGATTTGCCGACACCGGCAATGTCCGCTGTTTGCACAAAATGGCGAGGCATGATGTCCAGTACCGGGTAGTGCCGGTTCTTGCCAACGGACATAGCCAGCTTGAATTTCTTGCGCTGAATTTGTCCGGCATCAAGGCTCGGCTGCGCCGTCAGCACGTCGTACATGGGCGTCATGCGAAAGCGTCCGCCAGGGTCGAGGAACACGCTGAAATTCTTGGCATGGCCGTCGGTCGCGCCGAGCATCCAGAACACAATGCATGTCCGCATAAAGATGGCGATATCGTCCTCGGGCCTGTCGCTGCCTTTCAGAAGCTGGACAATCTCCCGCATGCCCGGACCGCCATCGGATTGGTATTTGCGTGTAGGCGGTACCGAAAGGGCCTGACAGATATCTTCCTGCGGCAAACGAAGAAGGCGGCCGTCTCTTGCCCACCGACGGTCGAAGCGTTCGACGATCAGGGTACGGCGCCCTCCGAAATCAGCGATCTCCACATTCGCGGCCGGGATGCCAAAACCCTCCAGCAGCTTAAGGCAGAGATACTCGTTCTCGACGCTATTCGAGAGGTCGATCCCGTTGGGAAGCTGTCCGATCTGCGGTTTGAGGATATGGGTGGTCGCAGTTGTGCCGGTAGGCTTGAACCATTGGCCGTCGACACGAAGCAGGGCGGTCTTCTCCTGCGCGCCGGCGATCGAGATGCGAAAATCCTCATCTTCCCCGACACCCAGGGGAGCGCTGGCCAGATTGTTGATGATCTCGCCGATTTCGCCGTCGGCGACGGGTTTCCCATCGACCTGCCCGACCGTTCCCGGATCAGCGCCATCGGAAAGAAATTGCAAGGCGCCGACGCAATCGTGGCCAATGGCTGTCAGCAGGCTGTAGGCATCGGTACCGCCTGCGCCGACACGCTCGGCTACGCGCTTCCTGATGGGCTCATTATCCGGCAGCAGGTTGTCGAACACGTTGATGACGGGCGTGCCGATATAACGGTCCTCGCGCAGAGGCAGCGACAAGGAGACCGGAAAGCCGTGCTCCCAGCCGAGCCATTTGTTATCGTACTTGAAGTCGATAGCGCCTGTAGCTTCCCGGCGCAGCAGCCCGACGAGGCGGCCGTTTAGGAAAACATTCAGAGGCGCGTTTGCTTTCCTTCTCGCCATTAGAAAATATCCTCGATATCGGCAGCGCGCGCTTCGGTACGCGGCCGCACTACAAGCTCAAGGCGGAGAGCGGATAGAGCTTCCATCAGAGTCCGGAGCTGCACAGCCGGCTCGCCGGCCTCAAGGCGCGAAACAGTCCCCTGGCGGAGATGGATTTGCTCACCCAATGCGCCTTGCGTTAGGCCGTACTGTTTGCGGACGCGACGCAGGATGGCGCCGAGTTGTTTTTCCGTGCGGGCGATCTGTCCGTTCATTGGGAACCTCCAGCTGAGAATATACGTGACTCCGTATAAAATTACAATATACGCATTCGCGTTTAAAATGCAATTATACGCGAGTCCGTATAAATGAAAATTATGCGCGGTCACGTATAGATGGAGTTTGAAGTCATAGGCTGTGCAGTCTGTCACACATTCAAAAAATCCGACCCCGAAGAACGAAGCCAACTTTATCGCCAAATTGCCGAACGGGTGTGGAACCCCGACGCCCTTCTGCGTGAGGTGAACGCATGACTAGCCAAAGCTGCCAATGACCATTTGGTAGCGTTTGGAAAAGTGAGCTCGTAGCGAACGTGCAGTCGCGCGCCGCTCGAGCGTCTAGTTTCGGGTTGGTTGTCAAATGGCGGCTATCCGCCGAGCTCGCCCCGATAGCGGACGGACGGCTTCCGGCCCCCGTTGCAGGCGTCACCGACTTGCACGGGTTGCAGAATCGAAAAGAGCGCGGACATACGGAATTCGTCCGTTCGATTATTTCACGAATCTTTCAGCACGGCGTCAGGACATTCATCTGATGCGGGGCACACACTCTCCTCAATGCTGGTCGGCACGGCCATCGAAGAGGAGACGAACATGTTGCAGCCAAGTTTTGCACTCACCGCGATGATGACCGGCTTTGGACTGGGCGCAGGTGCGATTTTCTCGATCGGTCCGCAGAACCTCAAGCTCATCCAGGCTGGAGCCTTGCACAGGAATCCTGCCGTGGTGGCGGCAACGGGATACCTTTCCGAGATCCTCATTGTGATCGCCGGTGTCTCCGGTGTCGGTGCTTTCTTGCAGATAGTGCCTTCGGTCCAGACTGCCATGCAGACCGCAGGTATCGCCTTCGTCATATGGTGTGCGATCAAGGCGTTGAGGTCCGCCGGTAGTGCGAACCGGCCGGAGTGGGCACGAAATGGTGGCGAAACCCGCGGACAGGCCATCGTATCAATGCTGGTCACGACCTGGTTGAACCCACTGGTCTATATCGAGATCATGCTGCTCGTTGGGGTGTTTTCCTCAAGCTACGACAACAGCCTGCGTATCTGGTTCGCACTCGGCTTCCTCGGTGCCTCAGGCGTACGTTTCTGCGGGCTTCCAGCCTTCGGACGCGTCCTTGCGCCATGGCTGCAAAGCCCCCGAGCGCAAGCTTCATTCAACCGTCTCGCCGGCTTGCTGCTGCTGATCGTTGCCGCCTCGCAAGCGGCGGCCATCCTCTGATCGACAGAGGAGAAGGTCATGATCATGCCCGCTACAATGACATCAGCACAGTTCATGCTGGCGATCTTCACCTTCACCGATGGCGCAGCAGATCGTTTCCGATATCCCTCCAAATCGCTGCGTCCTGCGCGATCGGAACGGCGCTTCCACACATTCTGCTGCCTGGCCGTCATCGGCTTGACCGCGTGGAAGCGCCATACGCACGCGAGGGCTGGTGCTAAAGTGCCACTTGGGCCCATTCAGAGCGCCAAAAGCCCCGCAACTTAGTTTCGAGCGCATTCGTGCAGAATAGCCCCATTGTTGTTCTGGAGCCTGGATATGATGAAGTCACAACGTAACAGCTTGCTTCTATCAGACGGCGAGACAACAGCTTTAGTCGACGCCGTTGCTGATATCGCAAAGGCCTATTGGCTTTCGCTTCCTGAACGGCGGACCTACCCGGCAACAAGCGGAGCCGAGACCGAGGCGCTGTTGACCCGTTCTTGGTCTGAGGAGGGGATCGGGCCCGCCGTCTTCGAAAGCTTTGGTCCAATTGCGGATCGATCAAGGCCCGCCGGCGACAGGTTCTTCGGTTATGTATTCGGCTCCGGCGAGCCTGTCAGCGCGGTAAGCGAGCTTCTGGTTGCTGCGCTTAATCAGAACGTTACCTCATGGCGGTCGTCGCCGGCCGCGACGACCATTGAACGCACGGTCATAAGTTGGCTGGCGGACGCGATTGGGTGTCCAGGTCTCAGCGGCAGTCTCTGCGGCGGTGGGTCAACCGCCAATCTGATGGCGCTCGCGATAGCACGCGAGGCCAAATGCTCCGCCAACGAAAATGGAAGTGGCGGCGGCATCGTCTACTGCTCGAAAGAGGTTCATTTCTCGATTCCCAAAGCCATGGCCTTGTTGGGGCTTGGTCGGAAGAATCTTAGGCTAATCGAGACCGATGACGCTCTACGCATGCAACCCGACTTACTACATCGCGCCATAACCGATGACCGCGCCGCCGGCTTGATGCCGATTGCCGTGATCGCAACGACTGGCACGGTCGTCAGCGGCGCGATCGATCCCGTTGAAGAGATCGCCGCGATTGCGAGAGAACAGGATCTTTGGCTGCACGTGGACGGTGCGTATGGCGGCCTCGCTGCTCTTGCGAAGCCTGAGTATTTCGCGGGTCTCTCGCTTGCCGATTCCGTGTCAATCGATGCTCATAAATGGCTCTATCAGCCTGTCGATTGCGGCTGCCTGCTTTACCGGGACCGGAACGCTGCGCGCCGCGCCTTCTCGCAACAGGCGGATTACGTCCGGGTGCTCAACGAGGACCCGATCGAGTCGTTCGTCTTCTTTGACGAGTCGATCGAATTGACTCGACGCTTTCGAGCCCTGAAACTCTGGATGTCGCTGCAGTATCATGGTCGCGCCGCCTTCCGCGCCGCCATTGAGCAAGACCTTGCAAACGCCCAATTGCTGGCCCGCAAAATCGAGGAACATCCTGAACTCGAACTGTTCGCACCGGTTTCGCTCAGCGCGGTTTGTTTCGGTCATCGTGACAAGGACAACGAGGCGCTCCTGCGCCGCTTGATTGCGCGGGGTCGGGTATACCTCTCCAATGCCAGCTTCGGTGGGCGGTTTACGCTGCGGGCCTGCTTCGTCAATCATCGCGCGACGCCGCAGTCCGTCGATCTCATCGTGAGCGAAGTCATCGATGCCGCAAACGAAATCAACGACTAAAGATCGGATCTTGGAGGCATGCCCAATTCGAGAAGAAGACCCGCCAGCCGGTCACGGTAAGCGGCGTCGCGATATCGTTCCGATCGCATGAAGCCGGCCATGCTGTAGCGCGGGAATTGGAGGCGAAGAGTATGGATGATGCCCGATGCCTGCTCCTTCTTTCCGCGCATCGCCAGCGCCAGGGCAAGATTTACAAAGGAGGCAGTGTCGTCCGGCTCCTGTTCAAGGTTGATTATCGCGAGAGCCTCGGCTTTGACGAGATCACCTATCGCCAGCGTCGCCAGCGCCTCGACATAGGTGTACCAACCCGGCGATCGCGGGCTCAATTGCTTCGCTCGGGCGACGAGATCCAGTGCATCTTTCGCCTGGCCCGCATAAACGTGGACGAGCCCGCAATAGGCGATTGCCCAGGAGTCGCTCGGCGAAAGCCCGACAGCCGTTCTGCACGCCGTCAAAGCATCGTCGTGTTTGTCGCGCAGGAATAGAATACCGCCTCGGAGCATATGCGCGGTGGGAAGGTCGGTTGTTATCGCAAAAGCCGCATTGGCCATGCTCTCGGCCGCGCGAAGGCACTCTCCGCGATCGAGATCTGTGTTGAACCGCGCATCCCAGTAGTAGCACAGCCCGAGTTGGATCATTGCGCCGGTATAGGATGGGTCAAGCTCAACGGCCTTCGCAAGCCTGGTTCGCGCCGCGCGCATGGAAATAGCGTTGAATTTCAGGAACTCGGTGCGCCCTGCGCACATCTCGGTCCATGCGGCGAGGGATCTCGTGCCACCTTCCCACAACTGAGCCAATGCGCCGAATGTCAGTTCCGTTTGGGTGGCGACCGCGACCTTCCTCACGATTTCGTCCTGGGCTTCGAACACATGTTCCAGAAGGCTATCGAACGTTTCAGACCAAATCTGTTGCATGGTTCGAGCATCGACGATTTGCACCGAAAGACGTATGCGTTTTCCACTCGCTTGAAGACTCGTTCTCAGAACGAAATCGACACCGGCCGAGGTCGACCAGGTTCTGAGCTCCTGATCTGTTTCGAAATTTGGCGCGGGATGGATCACTGTCAGCTGTGGAATGCGCGACAGTGCGCTCACAAAATCTTCGGTCAGCCCCGACGCCAGCCACGTCAGGGCACCCTCTTGACTAAGGTCTCGGGTTGAGCCGATGGCCACCGTTGAACGCATATTGGATCGGAGAACGTCGGTGGTGGTCTCATCTTTTGGGCTGGCGCAGACATCGAACAGCTTGCTTTCAAGAACATAGCCTCGACCATGCACCGTTCGGACGAGAGTTTCGGCATCGGTCCCTAAGGCCTTGCGAAGATCCTTGACGCACTGCGTCAGCGAGTCGTCAGTTACGATGCGGTCTGGCCAGAGCGCCGCCATCAATTCTTCCTTGGCGATCACGCGATCTGGCTGACCAAACAGGTAGGAAAGAAGCTTAAGCGTCCGGGGTCGAAGCCAAATTTCATTTTCGCCGCGCGTTAAGCGCTCGGCGTCGGGGTCGAAGCAAAAATCGAAGAACCTAATGAGAGGCATACATTCTGTCGCACACCGATGCTCTTACCAATAGACGGGTCTGCGGACGATGGACAGCCGTATCGCGAGAGCGACGTAGCTTGGGGGGCGGTTCCGGAAGTCAAGGCTCTGTCGTTCGGACTTTGCCAGCTTCCACCCTTCCAAAACATCGCTGCTCGCAGCCACCGCCGTTCGGTCCAACGAGGGCTTCTTCAACGGCACTAGGTGGAGCTTGTACCAATGGTAAGGATGGGATCAGCCGGATTCTGCGACGGGGAACGCCTCGATGAGGCTCGCCGTCGAGGACGTTAGGATCACGCGTTTCAGCTTGAACCCCGCTGCAGTAAGCAGGCTGGCATATTCCTCTTCGGACCGCTCGCGTCCTCCGTTGGTCAGCACGAGTTGCTGCACGTCCAGCATCTTGCCCCACGACGACGCATTTCCCGGAGCAAGGACATGCTCGATGATCAGACCAGCTTTTGCCGCGTAGCGCCGTTCGGCAATACCCGCCTCCTGCCGGGTGGCGTTCAGCGCCAGCCGCGCGAATGGCCGACTGCCTGATTGAAACGCTGTCGCCACGCCTGCCTGTCCACGTCGCGCGCGCGGTATTCGACGTCACCTTTGGCGATGGCAGGAAGCTCGGTGCCAACGGCAAGAGCCGCTAGCGCCGCGCAGCCGAGGCTGGTCAATTCGTCGAAGGATCTGGTGCTGATATTCCGACCCAGCGCATCGGCAAGAAATTGCGAGAAATACGGGCTGCGCGACAGGCCGCCATCGATCGATAGGTTTTGCGCGACCGCCACCTCCCGCGCCATCGCACCGATCACCTCGACGGTGGCAAGCGCTACGCCTTCAAGCGCGGATTGGCACATCTGCTGCCTGGTCGTGTCGGAGGACATGCCAAGCCAAAGGCTGGCAGCGCTGCGGTCCCAGTAGGGGCAGGCCAGTCCGGACAGGGCTGGCACAAAGACTAACCCACGATCGATCGCCGGTGCGTCGGTGAAGGTCTGCAACTCGTCGACGCCGTTCATCAGGCCGATCCGTCCAAGCCACTCGACCGCCGATCCTGCGTCATAGACGCCGCCGTCGACGGCGTAGACGGTTTCGTGCGGCGTTTGCCAGGCGACCGTCGGCAACAGGCCGATCTCGGGGTTGCGAACGATCCGCGAACCGGTGACGGCCAGCGCGAAGGCGCCGGTACCGAAAGTGATCTTGGCGTCGCCTGCCTCGCGGCAACCGTGTCCATAGAGAGCCGCTTGCTGGTCGACGATGGACGCGGTCACGGGCGTCTTTCCGGCCATGCCGATGACAAGCCCGGCAGACGGTCCGATTTCCGGCAACGCATCGATCGGCACACCAAATAGCCGGCAAAGCTCCTCGTCCCAGCCCATGGTTTCGAGGTTCATCAGCGAGGTGCGTGACGCCGTCGTCGCGTCGGTGACGAACCGCCCCGTCAACCGGTCGAGGAAGAAGGCATCAGTGGTTCCGAGACGCAGGCGACCTGCTGCCTGGGCGGCGCGGACGGCGGGAACATTGTCGATGATCCAGGCCAGCTTGCTGGCGGAGAAATAGGGATCGAGCGGCAGGCCGGCCCGCGCCAGCGTCACCGCTTCGGCACCGCCCGCGCGAAGACGTTCGATGACGTCCTTGGTGCGATTGTCCTGCCAGACGATGACCGGCGACAGCGGCTCGCCTGACACGGCGTCCCAGGCGAGGCAGCTTTCACCCTGGTTGTCGATACCGATCGCGTCGACGTCACCGGCCGCGTCGATACACGCAGCGACATTGCGCAACAGTTCATGCGCGTCATGCTCGACCCAGCCAGGATACGGAAAATGCTGGGCGTGACGCAGCGAGTGGGCGATGCGCAGGCTGCCATCCGTTCCCGCTACCAGCACGCGCGTCGACGTCGTTCCCTGGTCGATTGCCGCGATCCGCATCTAGCTTGCCTTGTCTTCGATGAAACCGATTGAAATTGTTTCCGCCTTGTCGCAGGCTTGCAGCACGGTCGCCAGCGGAACAAGAATCCGCCGTTCAGGCAGCACGCTCATATGTTTCTGCCAGATTGTGCGGCCAGCGCTCTCGACCTTCAACAGGCCGCTGCCGCTGGCCTCCGCACGCAACTGGATATGGTCGAGGCAAGCCGTCGTCGAGGGTAGCGCGATCCGCTGCGGTACTGTGAGTTTCAACCCCGGGCCTCGCTCGACGGTGATCGCTTGTCGAGCCATGGGCAAAAGGCCATCGAGATCGTCCGCGACAACGGAACCGATCCGCGCGCCCTCTCGAAACGACCAGCCGGCGGTCTCGACCGGACGCAGCAAATTGCCGGCGGCGAAATAGGCGGGATCGCTGCAACGCCCGAACTGGTCGATCGACGGGCCACCGCTACCCGGATCGACGGCCAAATGGCTGAGGCGAGCAAGCGCGGCTTCCGGCACGAAACGTCCTGTGAGAAGGATGCCGTCGCATGCGACCTCGCTTGTCGAGCCGTCTGCGAGCCGGAGCGTCACGGTCTCGACACGCGACCGCCCCTTGATGTCCCTGACTTCTGCACCGTAGTGCATCGGTATGCCGAGCAACCGCGGAAACAGGTCGAGCGGTCGTCGCGCGGTTGGCCGCGAGCCGGTTTCGACCATCGCGACCGGGCGGATGCCGGCCTTCCAGCAGGTCAGCACGGCGGAAAGGCTGACCAGTTCGGTGCCGACGATGACCGGCCGGCGAAACGGCTTCGAGTGCTCGATATAGATGCTGTGCTGCAGCGTTCCCGTGGTGATGACGCCAATCGGCCGATCGCCTGTCATCAGCCGCGCCGAACGCGGCATCTCGCGCGCGCCCGTCGCCAGGATTACGCGGCGGGCTGAAACCTTAGCGGTGCCACCCGGCATTGTGACAGCGAGCGTTCCCGACGGCTGAAGTGCGGTGACCGTGGTGTTGAGTCGGATGTCGACACCGGCGTCTTGCGCGGCGCGGCACAACTTGTTGGCATAGGCTGGGCCGCTCAGCACGCGACCGAATTCGCGCATACCGAAGGGCGGGTGCCCGCAATGCCGGGGTACGCCGCCCGCGACGTCCTCGCGCTCCAGGATGGTAACGCGCAAAACCCCGCGTTTGCGCAGGGCAAGGGCTGCGGCGATGCCGGCGGGGCCGCCGCCGACGATGGCAACATCGGTGGCGATCGGCTCATTCATCGCTTGTCTCCACCGCCAGCGGTTCGGCCAGCTTCCCGGCCGTCAGCGCTGCAATTCGAGCCTGGCAGTAAAATCCCTGGCAGCGCCCCATGCCGGCGCGTGTGCGGCGCTTGAGCCCGCCAATGTCGCCGGCCGGCAACGGGCCTGCGAGCGCCTGTTCGATTTCGCGTTGGGTCACCAGCTCGCAATGGCAGACGATCTCGCCGTGGCCATCGGCCTGCCAGTCGCGCGCCATGTGCTCAGCAAGGTTGGGCATGTGCGGCCAGAGCGGATCGGTAAGCGGCGCGCGCTTGTCGTCGCCGAAACCACGGTGCAACTCGGCGACGTGGCGCGCCAGGCCAAGCGATGCCGTGAGGCCCGTCGAGCGGATGCCGCCGACACTGATCCAGCGCTTTTCAAGATTGGCGGTGACGCGGTATTCCTTGCGCTCGGTCGCCGGGCGAAGTCCGGCATAGATGGCGGTCACCGGAGCATCGGCGAGCGCCGGAACCATCTCGGTCGCCTTGGCGATAAGCATGCGCAATGTTCGCTGGTCGACGTCGGCGCGGTCGCGGTCGATCTGTTCTTCCGCCGTCGGGCCGACGAGCACATTGCCGAAGATGGTTCGGGCCAGCACCACGCCCTTGGTGCGATCGTTCGGCACAGGCAGGATGATCGTGCGCAAAAGAGCTGCGGCGGCCTTGTCGAAGACGACGAACTGGCCCTTTCGCGGCAGAATGGTGAAGCTGGAACCGCCGAGTAGCCGCTCTTCCAGAATATCGCCGAACAGGCCTGCGCAATTAATGACCGTTTGGGCGCGAAGCTGGCCCTTGGGCGTATCGAGGAGCCAGACGCCGTCTTCGAGACGACCGGATAGAACTTCCGCATTGAACAGCGCCTGCGCACCGTTCAGCACCGCCTGGCTCAGATAGGCGAGCGGCGCCGACCAGGGGTCGATGACATGTTCGCCCGGCACAAGCAGCGCACCGCGGACGCTTGTGGCAAGATGCGGTTCGCGCCGCAACACCTCGGCTTTGTCCAGCAGGCTTACGTCGTCGACGCCGTTCGCTCGCGCCTGTTCGGCGATGCCGTTCAGACGCGGCAAATCTTCGCCCGACCAGGCAACGACCATCGCCCCGGTTTCCAGCAGCGGCAAGTTCATCCGATCGCGAATCTCGATATACTCGCGGTACCCCGCCTGCATGCATGCGAGTTCGAGGCTTCCGGGCGGTGCGTCGAAACCGGTGTGCAGCAACGCGCTATTGGCTTTGCTGGCGCCGGCCAAGATGTCGGGCGCCTTTTCCAGGAGCACGACACGTGCACCATCCAGCGCAAAGCGCCGGGCCACGGCGCAGCCGACGACGCCGCCGCCGACGACCGCTACGTCGAATAAGCCGATCTGGCTCTTCATCATCTGTCTTTCTGAACGCTGGCGCAGGTCAGGCGTTGGGCATCGGGAACGGTGTCGGGTCCATGAACCGTCGCAGCACGTTCAGTGTCAGTCGGGAGATGTTGTTGTCGAAATTGTTCCAGGGCAGCGAGCCGGAATAGGCAATGGAGCCGACCGAAAACACCGCCCCGCCATTCGGCGTCTCGAAGAAGACGAGATCGGCACGGACCTTGTCGCAGACGTCGCCGGTGGCGCCCATGAAGTTGAACAGCATGTCCTCTACGACGAACACGTGGGCCTCGGTATGGTGGCCGGAACTGGCCACCACAAGGGAATGCGGTGGCGAACCGATCGAGACGTCGTGGCGGTCGAGTTCCATGCCAGCCGCGCCGCCGCCGGTCAGGCCGAAATCGCCCAGGATCTCATCGTCGACGCCTTCCATGATGAAGGCGGCGCGCGGGTCGTCGGCACCGGGCGCGCGACGATAGGGCGAGGACTGGTCGAAACCCTGCGCGGTGAAACCGACGCCAACCAGGTGGTTGGGGCTGCGGTTGCCCTGGCGCCGCCACAAGCCGCCATATTCGCCGGTGAAGCTATGATAATACTCGCCCGTCGGCGGCTCCCAGGCGCGGCTGCCGCCTTCTGCCCGACGCACCTCGATGATGCCCGGCTGGGTGGCGTGGTAGGCGATCCGCCAGTAGAAGCCATTGCCACCGAGATAGATCAGCCGCCCACCGCTATGGGTGAAGCGCTGGACGCCGTCCCACATTTCCTTGGAATAATATTCGGGGTGGGTGGCGGTAACGACCGTCCGATAGCCGCTCAGCAGGCCGTAGCCTTCCTGGTGCAGGTCCTCGTCGGTGATGACGTCGTAGTCCTGGTCGAAATTCTCGAGCCAGCTGGTGATGTGAGTGTCGGCGTTGAACAGCCACAGATGCGATGGCCCCGCGCCATGGTTCGCCTCGACCTTCGGGCGCAGGTTGAGCACCGGGCGAAGGCGTGAGGAATAATAGACGCCGCTGCCGTCCGAATGGAGATCGTAGAGCGAATGGCCGTATTCGCGGTGCTCGTTGAGGAACTGCTGGTGCGGATGTAGCACCAGCGCGCGGTTGAGATGGAGTTCGACCAGGCCGTCATTGGTGCCGAAATGCTCGTTGGCATAAGCCATGTAAGTGGCGAGCGGGAACAGGAACGCCAGCTTCGACGTCGGCTTGCCGCGTGCCGGCCTGACCACGAAGGTGACGAACTGCTCTTCGCCTTCGGCTTCAATGCGAACGGCATAGATGCCGCTTTTCATGCCTTCGGGGATGGTCAGCGCGAAATCCGCCTGCCAGCCGGCGTCGTAGATGTCGTCGTCGTGGAAATGGATAGCCGACCATTGCTCGGGGCAATTCTTCCAGCACAAGCCGTCTTCGCCGGTGAAATTGTGTCCGGTCACGCCGCGCGTCGGCATGTTGATGATGACGCCGTGGCGCTCGCGGCCCGAGACGTCGTCGATGCGGATGCCGGGAATGTCGCGCGAGAAATCCCATGCCCCGACAAGGGTTCCCGCAAGCCGCTCCGGCCAGCGGTCGCCACGCAGTACCTGAAGGTCGGTCAGCAGCAAGCTGGCATTGGAAATGCGCGGCCGATCGATCTTGCCGTTGTAGAGCGCGCGCCCGACGCTGCGCCCGGCATCCTCGCCGCCCCAGCTCGCCGCAAACAGAAGCGGCGCCGAATTCTCCCAGGCAATATCAGCTGGAAGGACGGCGCTGGCCGATCCGCTGTCGTCGATGGTCGGAAACTGGTGCTGCGGTTCCTGATGGACGCTGGCCTCGCCGCTTGCCGCGTCATAGGTCACGGCGGCGAAATACCAGTGCTTGGCCAGCATCGGCTTGCCGAGGGACAAGGCCTTGCTGGTCTTGCCGTCGGAGATCTCGATGCCGACTGAACCGTCGTCGGCGACGACCATGGCGATGCCGCGGCCGGCCGTTTCATCCCATTTGGAAATGATCGCTTGGCGACCCTTGAGCGGGGTCGTCGGCATGATCATCGCTTGCAGCGAAAAACTCCGGGAGCCTGCGAAAATGTCGCCGTCGATGCGTGCGAATGAACCGGCGTGGATCACTTGGGGCCGGCCGGGATGGCGGCCATCGATCGCGCTCGGCACCGGCACCAGCTTTACCGGCGGCGCTTCCGGCGCGGTATCACCCTGCACGACCCTGACCACACTCGCCTGATAGTGCGGATACTCGCAATTGATCATGAAGCGGATGGCGTCGCCCGGCATCGCGCTGACGCGATCGGCATATCCGGTGATTTTCAGCATGAGCCAGTCTCCAAAGTCTACGCCGGCACGGTCGTTCAGTCGTTCAGGTCGATGTCGAAATGCCGCTTCATGCGCAGCTTGAAGATTGCCCACTCGGCATCGTTCAGGTCGTGGAAGACGCCGTCGAGCAAGGTCATCGGCTTGCCGCGCCCGTTCATCTGGACGAGCCGCCATTCCTCGTGCGGTCGAGTGCACAAAAGAGCCAGCTTGCCGGTCATCGGTTCGCTGCGGATGCGGTTGATGAGACGTTGCAGTGCCGGGCTGTGCTGGCCCGTGGTCTTGGCGCGGAACTCGGTCACCAGTTCACCGAGGTTTCGGCCTTGGATCAGCCTGTCCAACTCTTCTCTCGCCACCGATGCCTCCCTTTCCTCGCCGTGATCGCATCCCGATCCGGATAACCTGCGCCACACATTCCCGTCTGTTCGTCGCTTCCATAAGGTTCCAGGGCAGCGGCGTATCGCAATTCGGTCAATAGAACGACTGGAATAATTGTTGTCAATGACCGAACGGTCAATTGCTGTTTGAAAAACACAAGGGCGGCAGGCGGATGGATGTCAGCCCGGTCGTCGCTGCAGGAAGAAATAAAAGTCTGGGCTGGCGGAGGCGTCAGGTCGCGACGATGACCTCGACGCCGGCGGCCAGCAGAGCGTCCATCGTTTCGGCAGGCGGCCGCACGTCGGTAACGAAGCGGTCAATGACGTCGAGCTGGCAGACCTTGGCAAATGCGCCACGGCCGACCTTCGAGTGGTCGCCGATGATGGTGAGCCGGTCCGCTTGCTCGATCATGGCTCGCGCCACCTGGGCTTCGCCGAGCGAAAAGTCCATGACGCCGTTCCTGGCATGGATCGCGCCAATCGTCAGCACCGCATGCGCGGCACGGAAATTGGAGATCTGCTCGATCGTTGCCTCGCCGGTGGTTTCCCCGGCATCAGCCTGGTAGAGGCCGCCCAGCAGGAAGACGCTGTTGGTGTGCCCGGACAACGTTGCCGCAATCGCCGACGAATTGGTGACAACGGACAAATTGCTCAGGTGCGACAGCTCCTCGGCAAGGAACAAGGTGGTGGTTCCGGTGTCGATAAACATCGTTTCACCGTTGCCGAACAATTTGGCGGCAGCCCTGGCAATTGCCCGTTTGCCTGCCGTTTGCTCCGACATGCGGATGGAGAACGGGTTTTCGTCGACCAGAGACGGCAGACATGCGCCGCCGTGGAATTTTCTCAACGCGCCGGAGGCGGCAAGTTGGTTGAGGTCGCGGCGTATCGTTTCACTGGATGCCGACAGTTGCTGGACGAGATCCTCGACCAAGATACGCCCTTTTTCGCGGGCGACATCCATGATCATCGTGCGGCGCTGTTCTGGACTGAAGCGGCTGAAAGTCATTGATTCTTCGCAACATCTCGTAAGGAAATCTACGCGGTGCGGCACCGTTTCGTAAAGGGCCGCATCGCAACTCGCCTTTCGTCGTCGGCGCCGTCATCAAGAAGCCGGTACAGCGTCATTGGCGCGGCGTGAACATGACAGTGACAGCCGTCGGTCAAAAAACTTCGGTCACCCGCATTGACTGAACGGTCATATTGGATACCATATTCGGGCTACTGGCTGTCTACAACGTGTTGCCCGACAAAAGCAACGACTATAGCGTTCGTTCAAGAGAGCCGGCTTGCTATTCAAGTGACTTGACAGGCGCTGCTGGTCTGTTGAAGTCTTGGGCTGCTGCGGGAGGAGTGCGCAGTCGGTGCGTGTCTCGCGTGGGAACACAATCAACGCCACTGTTAAGGTGAGGGGAATAAATCAATGAAATCGACAAGACGCACGTTTCTTGCGGGCGCTTCGGTGCTTGGCGCCGGCTCGCTGCTGATTGGCGCCGGGATGGGCCGGTTCGGCAGGGCATGGGCACAGGATGCAAAGACGCTTGTCTTTGCCGCAGCTGGCACCGTGACCAGCAGCTGGGATCCGTCGTCCCATACCATCGCGCCGCAGATCACTGCCGAAGCTCTGGTGTTTGGCCGTCTGACCAAGTGCCTGATGAAGCCGGAGAACCCGGGCGAGATCCTGCCCGACCTTGCGCTCGAGTGGAAGGTCATCGACAAACACACGCTCGAATACAAGCTGCGTCAGGGCGTGAAATTCCACGACGGCAAGGAATTCAAGGCCGAGGACGTCAAGGCGACCTATGAATACGCCTCGCAGCCGAGCCGTCCGGCCTCCGCGTGGTATCCGGGCCAGGTCGAGGTCGAGATCGTCGACGACTATACGGTCCGTCTCAAGACCGAGAAGTTCGGCTACCCGGCGCTGAACTTCTGGTACGTCTCCGCCTTCCTGCCGATCCTGTCGGCCAAGGATGTCGCCGATCCCAACATTCTCAAGCAGCGCCCAAATGGCACCGGCGCGTTCCGCTACGAAGCGACCAAGGGCGATCAGATCGTCTTCAAGGCCAACGACGCCTTCTACGACGGCAAGCCGGAAATCGACACGCTGCTGTGGACCTATGTCCCCGACGCCAACACCCGCGTTCTCGGCCTGTTGAACGGCCAATATCATCTGACCGAACGGCTCGAGCCGGAACAGTACAAATCTCTAAAGGCCGAAGCCAACATCGTCACCAACAGCAGCCTGTCGAGTGAAAACAAGTATCTCCATTTCCGCTGCAACAAGCCGCCCTTCGATGATGTTCGCGTGCGTCTCGCCGCGGTCCATGCCATCGACCGCGCCCAGGTTCTGGCGGTTGTCGGCGAGGCAGCGAAGGCTTCCAGCAGTCACATCTCGCCGGTCAAGTTCGGTTATGTCGACGTTCCCGACTATCCGAAATACGATCCGGAACTGTGCCAGAAGCTGCTGGCCGAGGCCGGCTTCCCCAACGGCCAGGGCCTGCCCGAGATCGAATACATCACCTCGGTCGGCTTCTATCCGAAGACCCGCGAATATGGCGAACTGGTCGCCGCGATGCTGCAGGAGCAGGGCTTCCCGGTGAAGCTGACGACGCTCGAACCGGCGGCCTGGGAAGAGCAGATCTACCGTCGCGCCGACGGCCAGGGGCCTGGCCACATCATCGATGTCGGCTGGATCACGGGTTCGCCCGAGCCGGATCTGGTGCTGCGTCCGAACTACTATTCGAAGTTCGCGCTGATCAACGGCATCAACGACCCCGAGATCGATGCGTCCCTCGACAAGGAGCGCAACGCCGAGACCACTGAGGAACGCCTGAAGATCCTTCAGGAGGAGACGCTGCCGCTGCTGGCCGCCAAGGTGCCGAGCCTGTCGCTGTTTTCGTCCGTGTTCCTTCGCGCAATGTCCAACAAGCTCGAAGGTGCATATTTCTATCCGAACGGTCCGATCGATCTCAGCAAGGCCAAACTGGGCTAACTGTCGTGTTCCGGGCGGCGGTGAGGCAGCACGCCTCCGCCGCCCGGACGACAGCCCACCATGGCGCGCCGGCACGCGCGCTCGATCCTTTCATTCATTCAGGGACGGCATCATGGCCTTCGCGATCGAGTTCTTCCTGCGGCGGATAAGCCAGGGGCTGGTGATCGTCATGCTGGTCGCTTTCGTGATCTTTACGCTGCTGCGCGTGGTTCCGGGCGATCCGATCCGCATCATTCTGGGACCGATGACACCGGCAAGCGTGCTGGAAGAGACGGCCAAGAACCTCGGCCTGCGCGACCCGCTACTGGTGCAGTTCGGTCGTTTCATGGGCCAGGTTGCCTCCGGCGATCTCGGCCGATCCTTCATTCGCGGCGTGCAGGGCGGTAGTACAGGCGGCTCGCAGGATTCTGCCGGCTTCAATCCCGAAAGCCGCGCCTCCGTTGCCGACCTGATCGGCAAAGCCTTGCCCTACAGCCTGCAACTCGCGGCACTCGGCGTCGGCTTTGCATTGCTGCTTGCCGTGCCGATCGGCATGGCGGCCGGCCTGCGTGCCGGAAAATGGCCGGATCGGCTCGGGCTCTATGTCAGTTCGCTGTTCGTATCGCTGCCCAACATCTGGGTCGGCGTGGTGCTGATCTTCCTGATGTCGGCCAAATCAGGGCTGCTGCCGGCGATCGGCTATCATGGCTTTGCCTATACGATCATCCCGGCAATGGTGCTGGCGATCGAACTGTCGCCGGTGATGATCCGCGCCATCTCGGTCTCGGTGGCCGCCAACCTCGGCGAGGTCTATTTCGACGTCGGCATGGTGCGCGGCCTGTCCCGCCGCACCATGGTCGTCAAGCACGTGATGCGTAACGCCGCCGTGCCGCTGCTCAATCTATTCGGCGCGCAGATGATCGGCATGCTGCTCGGCGGCCTGTTCGTGGTCGAATACATCTTCAGCTATCCCGGCATCGGCATGCTGACCATCAATGCCGTTTTCCAGCGCGACTTCCCGATCATCCAGGCCGTCGCGATCCTGGCCAGCGGAGCGCTGGTAGCGATCAACATGCTGGTCGACTTCGCCTCGACGACCATCGATCGCCGCTTGAAATTCTGAAGGACGGCCTCCCATGACGACATCGACCGCCGAGGCAGCCATGACCACTGCCGCCACCCAACCCAAGAGCCGCGGGGTTACGGCGCGCATCGTGCGCCGCGCATGGGGCTACAACGAGATGAAGATCGCGGCGTCGATCTTCCTGGCGCTGACCTTGCTGACCCTGTTTGGCCCTTACCTGATCGACGCTTCGGCGACCAAGATGGACGTGGCCAGCAAGTTCCTGCCGCCGCTGTTCATGGAAGGCGGCAAGCTGCCGCATTTCCTGGGCACCGACCAACTCGGCCGGGACCTTCTGCTGCGGTCGCTGATCGGGCTCCGCAACGCCTTCGCCATTGGTGTCGTCAGCGTCATCGGCATGTTCATCCTTGGCTGTGCCATCGGCATCTATGCCGGCTACCGCGGCGGCTGGGCCGACGTCATCCTGATGCGGTTGACCGACGTGCAGATGTCGATCCCGGTCGTCATCCTCGCCATCACCATCCTCGGTATGTCGCGCCCCTCGCCCATGACCATCATCGCCGTCCTCATCTTGGCAAGCTGGCCGGTCTATGCCCGCGTCTCGCGCGGCGTCACCCTGGCGGAGCGCCAGAAGGAATATGTGCGGGCAGCAAAAATCCTCGGCGCCAGCGACTTCCGCATCATGGTGCGCCACATCGCGCCGAGCATCCTGCCGCCGATCGCCTTCGTTGCCGTCCTCGACGTTGCCCGCATGATGATCTTCGAAGCGATCTTCGGCTTCATTGGCATCGGCATCCAGCCACCCACCCCGACCTTCGGCACGATCATTTCGTCTGGCACGCAATACCTGCTCAATGCGTGGTGGATCACCATTGTTCCCGGTGTCCTTCTGGCGCTGTCGCTCGGCAGTCTCAATCTCATGGGCGGCGTTCTCGAACGTGCGCGCAACCACATCCTGCAGGGAGGGGAATGATGTCAAAGCCCCTGATGTCCAATCCGCAATCTGCTTCCGCGCCGCCTATCATGGAGGTGCGCGGCCTGTCGGTGGTCGTCAACACCGTTGCCGGCGAGCGCTCGATCCTTTCCGATATCGATCTGACCGTTGCGCCGCGTTCGGTGCTTGGCATCATCGGCGAGAGCGGCTCCGGCAAGACGGTACTGTCGCGCGCCCTGGTCAACTGGATCAAGCCGCCGCTCAAGATTACCAAAGGCATCGTCAACTATGGCGGTCGCGACCTGCTCACCTTGCCTGCCTGCCAGATGGCTGGCCTGCGTGGGCGCGAGATCGCCTATATCGGCGCCAACCCGACCAGCGCGCTCGACCCGACCGTTCCGGTCGGGCATCAGATCCTCGAAAAGCTCGGCGCGGTCGCGCCCGACCTGTCGCGAAGCGAGGCCCGCAAGCGTGTCATCGATACGCTTGAAGCGGTCCGCATTCCATCGCCGGCGCAGCGCTTCGACGAATATCCGTTCCAGTTCTCCGGCGGCATGATGCAGCGCGCGCTGATCGTCGATGCGCTGGTCTCCAATCCGAAGCTTCTGATCGCCGACAATATCACCCAGCCGCTCGACGTCACGGTGGCCGCACAGATCCTGCGCCTGCTGCGCGACCTGCAGAAGGATTTCGATACCGCCGTCGTCTTCGTCTCGTCCTCTCTCGGCATCGTCAGCGAGATCGCCGATGACATGATCGTGCTTGATCGCGGCCACATCGTCGAGCGCCAGTCGGTTGGCAGCCTCATCAGCCAGCCCGAGCACGGCTACACGCGCGAGCTGGTCGCCAAGGTCCCAAAGATCTGGGCGACCAGTGAAAAGCCGCCGCAACCCTCGTCTGGCGACGTCGTTCTCGATGTCCGCGATGTCGAGAAAGTCTACCGCGTTCGCGACCGCACCGCCATTTTTGCCGACCGCAAGGTGCGGGCGGTGCGCGGCGTGTCATTCACGGTGCGCCGCGGCGAGAATTTCGGCATCATCGGTGAATCGGGCTGCGGAAAGTCGACGCTGTCGCGCCTGCTGAGCTGCCTCGAAGCGCCCGACACCGGCCAGATCCTGTTCGAGGGCAACGACATCGCCTCGTTGCGCGGCAGCGAACTACTCGGCCTGCGCCGTCGCTTCCAGCTGCTTCTGCAGGACCCCTACAACGCGATTGCCGCGCACAGCTCGATCGGCCGGACCATTTCCGAACCGCTGCTGATCCATGGCCTGGGCTCCCGGCACGAGATCGAGAAGAAGGTCAAGGACGTGATGGCCGAGGTGGGCTTGTCGCCCGCGCTCTACAACCAACTGCCTGTCGGCCTCAGTGCCGGCCAGCGCCAGCGCGTCAACATTGCGCGCGCCTTGGTGCTGGAACCCGAACTGCTGATCCTCGACGAGACGCTGTCCTCGCTCGACCAGGTTGAACAGGCCAAGCTGCTCGACCTGTTCGAGACGCTGCAGATCAAGCGCGGCATCACTTACGTCTACATCTCGCATGATCTGGCGATGGTGCGGCGCGTCTGCGCCCGGATCGCAGTGATGTATCTCGGCCGCATCGTCGAACTCGCCGACAACGACACCATGTTCGGTCGCTCGGCGCATCCCTACACGCGGGCCCTGTTGAGCGCGGTGCCGACGGTCGAGGAAAAGCCCTACCGCACCGAGACCTACCTTTTGGAAGGCGAGCCGCCGGACCCGATCGACATCCCCGCTGGTTGCAGCTTCCGCACCCGCTGTCCGTTCGCCTTCGACCGTTGCGCGACCGACGACCCGGCCCAGACGATCTACGCCAACGGCAATGCCAGCGCCTGTCACCTCGGCCTGAACGGGTTGCCGGTGGTCGACGTGGCGAGGCTGGCTGCGGCTCATGTAGCACGTCCATGACGCTATCCACACCGTCGAAGTCTGCATGACCGGACGCCACGGCAGCATCGGAGCACGTATCTGAATGGCATCGGCTGAAGCCTTTTTCCGTGATCGTCAGGCGGTCTATGCCGGCTGGCGTCAGCATCTGCATCAGTGGCCCGAGGTAGCGTTCAAGGAGCACCAGACCGCGGCGTTCCTCACCGAGCGTCTGGTCGAGATGGGTTTACAGGTCGAGACAGGTATTGCCGGCACCGGATTGGTGGCGACCCTTGAAGGGCGCAAGGAGGGCCCATCCATAGCCCTGCGCGCCGACATGGACGCTCTGCCGATGCAGGAAGAAGGCAACCGCAGCTATCGCTCGCGCAACGACGGCATAAGCCATGCCTGCGGCCATGACGGCCACATGATCATGCTGCTCGCTGCGGCCGACTATCTTGTGCGTGAACGCGACTTCGGCGGCCGGGTTCGCTTCATCTTTCAGCCCGCCGAGGAGGCTGAAGGCGGGGGCCGTCTAATGGTAGAGCAAGGCCTCTTCGACCGCTTCCCGGTCGATGCCGTGTTCGGCCTGCACAACTGGCCGAACCTGCCGCTCGGCACGGTGGCAGTCAGACCCGGGCCGATGATGGCGGCGATGGACCTGTTCACCATCGTCATCAACGCCAGGGGTGTGCATGCCGCCTTGCCGCATCTCGGCACCGACGCCATCGCCGCGGCGGGTGCGCTGATTTCAAGCCTGCAGTCGATCACCAGCCGCTCTGTCGATGCGCTCCAGCCGACCGTCGTGTCGCTGACCCAGATCCACGGTGGTAACTCGCTCAATGCGCTGCCCGGCGAAGTGACGCTGCACGGCACGGTGCGCGCCTTCTCTGACGCTGCGCGGGCGAAGGTACGCGAACGGCTTGACCAGATTGTCGAGGGCGTGGCGATCACCCATCAAGTTCGCATCGCTCTGACGTTCGAGCCACGCTATCCGGCCACCATAAACGACAATGGCGCAGCAGGTATCGCCGAGGCGGTGGTTGAAGACCTCTGGGGCCGAGACGCCGTGCTAACCGAATTCGAGCCAAGCATGGCCTCGGAGGATTTTGCCTTCATGCTCAACGCCAAGACCGGTTGCTACGTGTGGATCGGCAACGGCAACGATACGCCGCTGCACAATCCCGCCTTCGATTTCAATGATGCGCTGATCCCCTTGGGCGCGCTCTACTGGACATCGGTGGCAACCAATTGGTCGACGGTCAAGAAGCGTAACTGACGGCGCCCGCCGACAGACCTAACAACTGAGGAGGACAAGTATATGAGACTGACCGGGAAACGCGCGCTTCTGATCGGGGCGGCAACGGGCATCGGGCGCGCCTGCGTAGAGGATTTTGCCAGGAACGGTGCTGCGCTGGTTGTCGCTGACATCAACGAAGCGGCAATGGCGGAAGCTGTTGAACTCGCCCGCGGGCTGGGTGCCCGCGCTCACGGCATTCGCTGCGACGTCCGCGACGAGATTTCGGTTCGCGACGCCGTGGCGTTTGCCGATAGGAAACTTGGTGGGCTCGATACATTGGCCTTCTTCGCGGGCCTGATGCGGACCGGCGCAATCGACGCGTTCGAAGCCGAGATATGGGACGCGATCTTCGACATCAATGCGCGGGGCACCTTCTTCGCCGCCAAATATGGCGCTCCGGCCCTGCAGCGTGCCGGCGGTGGCAGCTTCATCACCACTGCCTCTTTGGCAGGCCTACGCGGCGCGCCGGGCATGACTGCCTATGCCGCCGCCAAGGGCGCGGTCATTGCCTTCACCACTGCGTTGGCGCAGGAACTCGCGCCCTCCAACATCCGTGTCAACTCGGTGTTGCCGGGTTGGATCGACACGCCGTTCAACAATCCGGCGATCGACTATATGGGCGGGTCGGGCTCGCATGGCGAGATCGTCAAGCGTATCGTTCCGCTAGGCCGGCAGGGCACGCCGGCGGAGGTTGCGCCGATGTACACTTTCCTCGCCTCGGAGGAAGCGCGGTACATTACCGCCAAGTCGATGATGGTCGACGGCGGCATGGCGCACTGAACCGCGATGCGATGTGCGGGTCTTCTCTGTCGTCTCGGGAAAAGTCGAGCAAGACGCTGAAAAACCTGTAACAACGGCAAAAATGGAAATGACGTATGCGCTCGGGCGGCGTAGAGAGCGGAGAGGATGAGCGAAGCGAACCTTTTGACGGACGATGGCGAAGCCGAGTCGGACGAGCTGCTTGAATCGCGCCGTCGGCTCGGTATCAAGCTGAAGCTGGCGCGTCAGACCAAAGGTCTGACGCTGAAGGAACTGGCAAAGCGCAGCCAATGTTCTGAAAGCCTGCTTTCCAAGGCAGAGAACGGCCGTGCGCTGCCGTCTTTACCGCTCATCCATCGGCTGGTTCGCGTGCTGGAAACCAATATCAGCTGGCTTTTCGAAGAAGGCGAGCCCGACGACTCACCGGTGTTTCGAGCGGGCACACGCCCAATTGTGACCCTAGACGATCGCCCAGGCGATTGGGCGGGCATCTCCTTCGAGCGGATAATACCCTACAAAGGCGGACATCTCCTGCAGAGCAATATCCACCACATCGCCATAGGGGCGAAAAGTGGTGCCGCCATCTCGCATGAGGGCGAGGAAACCGGCTATATCTTGCGCGGCCAAATCGACTTGATCCTCGATGGCGTCGTCTACAGCCTGAAGGAAGGCGACTCCTTCTGTTTCCGCTCGCACATTCCACATTCCTACCGGAACACGGGCGTCGAGCCTGCAAGTATTCTATGGACTTGCACGCCGCCGACTTTCTGACGCGTGGCCGAGGTTGTGGTGCTGCCGCTACTCTAAGGGGAATGCGGACTGCCTGAACTCCTTAGGGCAAGCTCTACGCCGACTTTTCGAAGGTCGAGGATTATGAGGCCGCCCCGGGCAAGCTGTTGCGACGCCTTAGGAGATGCCTCCGGCCCAACGGCATCTAGTTGCGGGCTTGGTACGCATCGATGACGCTACTTTTCAGGACGGAGCCGAGCACGTTACCGAGGGCTGCGATGTGTAGAAATCGTCCGCCTGATCCCGATAGTTGGCGGCAGGCCTCGACTTCGCCCTGACGCCGCTACCACGTTCCGCGTCCCCTATGGCGGTCATTTCGGATCTGGCGTCTCCGACCAGTCCGTCAAGGCAAACTTCAACGCCACGTTCCGAGGGAGGATTGCCGCGCGGTTTCCGAAAGCCGGTCCGTCGCGGACCCACGACGGACCGGAGTTCGACGCTTATGCCACTCGACGTGGCGAAGTTCCTCATTGGCGACCCAGAAAGCTCCTCTTTGCGCCTCCTCGATTGCGGCTCTCGGCATCGTGTTGGCGTTACCCTTTAGCTGGCTTGGGAGGGGCGATTTCGCTCCGAGCCTCACCGCATCGACTACCAACAGCCATCACGATCCCGCGCCACTGCACCTCGAGGCCGCTCAGGCGCAACCAGATGACGCGCAATCGCTCTCAAGCGGCGCGGGCAGGGCATGCGCACCCGGCAAGTCGAGCGCCGAAGGCGCACGCGTCATCTAGTTGAACTGGGCGGTCTTATCGTCAAATCCGACATCGTGGACGTTGCCCGTGATGACCGTGCCACCATCCTCGGCGCGTTCCCCTGGATGGCCGGCAAACTCAGAAGCGACGACGACGAGCGCCAAAACACTCTGGGCCGGAAGGGGGAAAGAGGTTTTCGCGACGGAAAAGTCGGTGCGCACCGCGAAAGAGAACGTGGAGATTAAAGTCGAATGGGGTTGAGCTGATTTGATTTGGGATTGAACTAAGCTGCTGTCGAGACAAATTATGCGCAGTTTGAGAGGGTCCTCCTGTCTAAGAGGCCGTTTCGAAAGGGGTTGAGAAAGGCCGGTTCTGGCGCAGCGACGACAAGGGGACTGATCATGATGATCGTCGGCATTTCATTCTCAGATGGCTTCGAGCACGACGGTTCCTGCGGCTTCTAGCCGAACACGGCCTCTTCCGATTCGAACGATCTGTATGGGAGCCCGCTTTTCTTCGAGCCGGCGGCGCAGAAGCAAGAGCCGGGTTTCAAGATTGTCCTTAATCTCCGGCATCTGTGCTCCAACAGCAAAGCGCATCTCTCGGTTGGTGAACTCGTTGCGACCATCGCTCCTGCGCCAATCAAGCATCAGGCGCAGCAAAGCACCTGCCACACCTTTCACGATGTAGGCTCCGTCTATGAACACACTGTCGTCGACGCGATGGCAGGTCACGCGGATTCTCTGCCCGCCAGGGGCTGCGGGTTCGGGCCGAGGTGAAACTTGCATAGGTTCAGCGGTTGCTTCGCGCTCACTTGCCCGTAGGGCGCTTGCGGCTCGTCCTGCAAGGATTTCGAGAGCCGCTTCATCATCCTCGCGAAAAGCCAGCCGAATCTCGCTTTCGATGAAAAGCACCCCGGTCACCGTACCGCGGTCGGTCATGGGAACGGCGATCTGGCTCATCGCCGTAGACAAATGTGGGAAGGCAACCGCGCGAGTGGTGCTTTCCGAAGTCTCCGCCTCCTGACCTACGGCTTCGCTTAGCCGGCGCACGCGGCTCATGTCACTGACCTTGATCGTCTGGCCGCTCGTTGCTGCCGCCGGGATCAATCCCTCGCCGCCGGCGACTTCCGATCCCACTCCCGAGCGCTCGTAACCTATGCTGCCCATGGTAACCAGAGAGCCCCGGTGACCGTTGCGGATCAGGACGAGCGCATGGTCGTACCCAAAGACCTGCTGGACGCTGCAGAGCAGGCTGTCGATGATTTCTTCCGCCTCAGCCTGCCGTTCAATCGCTTTTACCGCTTCTGAAAGGGCTGGGAGGCTAACGGGATTGCGCCTGCTTGGCGTGGTTTCCACCGGGGAAGGCACCGCCTCGATCTGGTGCACGCGGAAAATATCGGCGCTCCGAAGCCGCATGACATCCGACATGCCTACCTGGGCGCTGCTCGCCTTGAGTTGCCGTGTAATCTTGTCGAACAGGGGACCGACATCGACGGAGCGCACGAAGCTGACATCGAGCAGGAATTGGTCTCCGGTAATGCCATCGACAAGGACCAGCGCAACCTTCGGATTGGCGCGCACATTCGCTGCTGTCTTGGCGAAGAACTGGTTGGAGAGAGCAACATGTTCGTCATCGACCCGCACCACATGCGAGAGATAAGAAGCATTCGGCATCCCATCGGCCGAAGCGCTGGCGATGACTGAGGGGATGACCCCTTCAAAGCAAGCTGAAAGATCGGCCAGCCGAAGGCTCATTGTGACCTCATGCCGGCCAACATGCCTGCCTGCGGTCCGGGTGTCTGGATATAGATTTCGCGGACATTCAGCCGGGCGACCCGCGCTTCCCGGTCCGTGAACCATGGCGCGATATTGCTCCGGGGAATACCAAGGGACGCAAGCACATTCGTCGTCGCCGCCATGAAACGTCCGGCACAGTCGAGATCGTGCGCTGCAATCTCCCGCATGGCGGCGGAGCCCTTGAGCTGGAAGCTGACATAGTCCGGAGGGCTGACAAAGGTGACGGCGAGCCGTCCGGTCTGCCGGATGGAGGACTCCAGCCGTGGCCATTGCCAAGCAGAAAAGACAACCTCAATTGTCTCCCGGTCTTCGAGCACATGCAAGCCGACGCCGCGACCCGCTATCGGGCGACCAGTCTCGTCGGTGGCAGCGATGAGGCACATCAGCGGGCGATGCAAATACTCGATCAGTCTGTCATCCAGCCACATGAGTACCCCCAAGAATAGCGCGCCAAGGTATTTTTAGTGTTCTTTTAGGGTATTCGACACGGGCTTGCATATCCTTTTAGGAATGCCCGTTTGGCAGACCCGCTAGAAAAGTCAGTGCTCGCCTGACGACAATCGACAGATCGCCTGATCCGGCAGCGGGCCTCCCTTGGCGTTCAGCCAATGAGGCTCTGTGACCTCGCTGACGGAACTGAGGGATGACACACGTCTTCAAGCGAAAATGGAATGATGCGGACGTCCAGCCAACTGGACGCCTATCTCACCAGAATTGGAGCAAGCTGGCGCCTCCGGGCCTTCTGGCTTGGAGCCGGCGCACAAGACTCGGCGGTCGGCCTTATGTCCCTTCCGTCACGGCGGTGTCGCTGCTTACTCTCCTGACACTGGCGCCCGCGCCCGCCGCGGCACAATTCATCTGCGACAGCACGACTCCCGGCGGCGCCGACGGCGCGAGCACCACTAGCCCGGGCAGCATGGCTTGCGGCACCGGCGCGCAAGCGAACGGTGGATTTTCGACAAGTGTTGGTCCAAACGCCGGTTTAAGTGGGTCCGGCAGCCGCAATTCAGCCTTTGGTGTCTTTTCCGGCCAGCTCGTCACCGGCAACAATAATACTGCTATCGGTGCGGACGCCGGTCAGAACATCAACGGCAATTCGAATTCAGCCTTTGGCGACAGCGCCAGCCAGTTCGTCGTCGGCAACTACAACACCGGCAGCGGTTCGGCCGCTGGCCAGAATGTCACCGGCTCGTACAATTCGGCCTTTGGTAACGCTGCGGGCCAGCGCGTCACCGGCTCGTACAATACCGCCAACGGCTTCAATGCTGGCCAGAATGTCAGCGGCTCCTCGAACGCGGCCTACGGCGACAGCGCGGGCCAGAATGTCACCGGCTATTTCAACACGGCAAGCGGCTTCAATGCTGGCCAGAATGTCAGCGGCTCCTCGAACGCGGCCTACGGCGACAGCGCGGGTCAGAATGTCATCGGCAGCAACAATACGGCTAATGGCAAGGAAGCAGGCCAGCACGTCACCGGCGACAGCAATACGGCCAGCGGCGCCGCCGCAGGCCAGAACGTTAGCGGCGCCTCAAACGTGGCCTATGGCGACAGCGCGGGCCGAACCGTCACCGGCAGTTACAATACGGCCAGCGGCGCGTTCGCGGGCCAGCGCGTCACCGGCGGTTTCAATACGGCCAACGGCTACAACGCGGGCGAGGATGTCAGAGGATCCTCGAACGTCGCCTATGGCGACAGCGCGGGCCAGAGCGTCACCGGCAGTTACAATACGGCCAGCGGCGCGTTCGCGGGCCTCGGCGTCACCGGCGATCGCAACACGGCCAGCGGTATCGCCGCCGGTCAGACTGTTAGCGGAACCTCCAATGCGGCCTATGGCGACGGCGCGGGCCGGAATGTCACCGGCGATCGCAACACGGCCAGCGGCGTTGCCGCTGGCCTGACAGTCAACGGCTCCTCGAACGCCGCCTATGGCGACAGCGCGGGTCAGAACGTCACTGGCGACCGCAATATCGCCAGCGGTATCGCCGCCGGCCAAGACGTCGACGGTTCGTCGAATTCCGCCTATGGCGACAGCGCCGGTCAGCACGTCACCGGCAACCGCAACATCGCCAGCGGCATCTCCGCAGGCCAGAACGTCAACGGTTCGTCGAATTCAGCCTCTGGCTACAGCGCTGGTCAGCGCGTCACTGGCAACGACAATCTCGCCAGCGGCACGTTCGCCGGTCAGGACGTTAACGGCGCATCGAATTCAGCCTATGGCGACAATGCCGGGCAGCGCGTCACCGGCAACTACAATGCCGCCACCGGAATCCTGGCAGGCACGCAGGTCACCGGCGACAAGAACATCGCCAGCGGCTCGATCGCCGGCCAGAATGTCACCGGTTCGCGCAATTCAGCCTTTGGCAACAATGCCGGCCAGAGTGTTTCCGGCTCGTCGAATACCGCCCTCGGCGACAATGCCGGCCGGAATGTCACCGGCTCGCGCAACATCGCGATCGGCGACAACGCGGGATCGAGCATGGCAGCCGATGACGCCATTTCGATCGGTTCCGGCGCGCGCGCCAGCAATTTTAGTGCTGTGGCGATCGGCTCACTCTCGGAAGCGAGCGGCGCGAACTCAACCGCGATCGGGCCTTCGGCCCATTCGACGCATGGCAATGCGACCGCGATCGGCAACGGTGCGAAGACGACACGCGCCAATCAAATCATGGTTGGCACAGGCGCCAACACCTACACGCTTGCAGGTGTTTCATCGGGCGAGAGCAACGTGGCGCAATCGGGGCCGTTGCGCTTCGTGACAGCGGACAGCGCCGGCAATCTCGGAACGTCGACATTCGATCCCGCCTCGGTCGCGGCACTCGACGGACGGGTGGGATCACTGGAAGGCCGTGTCGGTTCGCTGGAGGGCCGCGTCGGCAGCCTCGACGCGGGCTTGCGCGAATTGCGTCGGGAGGGACGCCGTGGCGTCGCCGCCGCAATGGCGATGACGACAGCGCCGATGCCCTCTCTTCCCGGCAAGACAACATGGGCCATGAACTACGCCAACTTCAGGGGAGAAAGCGCGATCGGCGGCTCCTTCGCGTATCGTCTCGACACCACCGTGCCAATAGCGTTGACGGCCGGTTATTCCTGGGGCGGCGGCAACAACCACGGCATACGGGTCGGTGCACAGGGCGAATTCTGATTCAATCCTCATGAGATGGCCATGCTCGATAGTCTGACAATCGAGGGGCCGACATCGCAACGCCTGCGGGATCTTCATTGTCCATGCTGACACCTCGTTTTTTCCAGGCCGTCTCGCTTGCTCTTGTTCTGTGTCTGACGTCACAACCCGGATCCGCGCAAAGTAAACCGGACGACAAAAAAGGCCCGCAGCCGGCGCAGATCGATCGCAACGGCGTTCTCACTTTGGTGCGATCGACAATTCTCGCCCTGCAACACGCCAATCAAACCGGCAACTATACGGTACTGCGCGATCTCGGCTCACCCGGTTTCCAGCAAGCCAACACGGCCGCTCGCCTGTCCGAGGTATTTGCCGACCTGCGTGGCCGGAATTTCGATCTTTCGGGCGTTGCTGTGTTGGAGCCGCAACTTTCGCTGCTACCGCAGATCGAAACCAACGGCCTGATGCATATGGCCGGTTCTTTCCCCTCGGTTCCGCTGCAAGTGAATTTCGAACTCTTGTTCGCGCCGGACGCCGGCCGCTGGAAGCTCTTTGGAATTTCTCTCAATCTGGGCCAATCCGGACCGACACCGCCGGAACCCTCACCTGCCGTGCAACCTATGCCGCCTAAAGCGCCAGCGAAATCACAACGGCTGCCGTCTACGAAAAAACCGCCGCAGCCAACACAACCGTAGCTTCCGCTCCAACTCTCCCGGCGTCGTCGCTGTGACCGTGCAGCGCTGATCTCTATGAATATCGTGCCCGAGGACGTTTTCCATCCCTACTGGTTCACCCTCGAAAGCATAGCGCATCCTCAAACAGCGTGAAGGCTGTCGAGGCGTGCCGCCGGTGGTGATAGTAGAGACGGGGAGGGATAGACATAGCGCGCGTCATCGGCAGCGCAGCACGCCATTCACCCTTTTTGCCCGTGAATGCGAGGCATCAATACCGCTTTCGTGCTCAGATTGAGCATGAGTTTCCTCGATAATATATAGCAAATTTATAGATTTACTCGCATCGGTAATTTGCGGGTGAAATCATGGCGCAAGCCGTCCTTATTGAAACGGCGCCAGCGGACGTTATTGTCGTCGGCGGGGGTCCTGCTGGCTGCTGGGCAGCGTGGAATGCGCGCGCCAGCGGTGCGTCGGTCATCCTCATCGACAAGGGCTACGTTGGCACCAGTGGCGCGATGGCCGCCGGCAACAATACCACCATAGACACGGTCCGCGGCACTGCGGAACGCGAGTTTACGGTCAACCAGCGCATCAATCGCGGTCTCGGCCTGGTTCGCCGCCCCTTGGTCGAGAGTGTCCTGGATAAGGCGCGCACGAATCTCGATCTGCTTGCGCAGTGGGGCTACGCCTTCCCAATCGACGAAGACGGTCGGCCCTATCGCGGCATGCTGCGCGGACCTGATTGCCTGCGCTTCATGCGCCAGCGCCTGATCAAGGCCGGCGTGCGTGTCATCGATCATTGCCCGGCCGAAGAACTTCTTCTGACCCGCGACGGCGCGGTCGCCGGCGTGCGTGCACGGTACCGCAATGGCCGGGGATTGCTGGAAGTCCGCTCTGCCGCGGTTGTTCTGGCGACGGGAGGCTGTGCGTTCCTCAGCGGCGCGATCGGAACCAACAATCTGACTGGCGACGGCTACCTGATGGGAGCCGAGGCCGGCACGACATTGGCCAGCATGGAGTTCTCAGGTCAGTACGGCATCGCGCCGAGTTTCTCCGGCGTCACGAAGGGCATCGTCTATTTCTGGGCGACGTTCTCGGATGCCGACGGTAACGAAATCGTGCTGCCCGGGGATCGCCAGAGCGTAGCGAAGCACCTCTTGAACGGTCCGGTCTTTGCGATCCTGGACAAGGTTTCGCCGCGGTTGCAGGAAGGTTTCCGCAAGGGTCAACCCAACATCTTCGTTCCCTTCGATCGCGCCGGCATCAATCCATTCAGCGAACGTTTCCCCATCACATTACGCCACGAGGGAACGGTGCGCGGTACAGGCGGCATCGTCATCGACGAGCGCGCAGCAACGAATGTGCCCGGTCTCTTCGCGGCGGGCGATGCCGCTGCCCGGGAAGGCATGTCGGGCGCGACAAGCGGGGGCGGCGGCCCGAACGCGTCCTGGGCACTGGCAACCGGTTCCTGGGCCGGCGAGGATGCGGCCGCCTTTGCGCGGCATGTCGGCCCGCATCAGGCGTCGAGACCCATCCAATCCATCCGCGCCCGGCCGACTGTCGACGGCCGGAGCCGCAAGGCGCACATCAAGGCGGTGATCGAACAGATCAAGGGCGAGACACTGCCTCTCGACCGGGGCTTTTTCCGATCGGAAGAGAGCCTGAGCCGGAACGCGACCAAATTGGAGACTCTGTGGAGAGACGATGCCTGGCGTCGACCCGGCGATGCCTATGATGCGGCCCGCATCCGCGAAGCCGAGGCGCTGATCGCCACGGCACGATGGGTGACGGCAAGTGCGTTGCTGCGCCGTGAAAGCCGCGGTGTTCATCGTCGCACGGATGCCCCTACGAGTGATCCGGCACTGACGACGCGCATCGTGAGCGGCGGCCTCGATACGCCCTGGGCCGCCTACGACCTTGCGCGGGACGAGACGGTGAGGGCGGCTTCATGATCGAGCTCGTCAGCGCGGAGCGCTGCATCAAATGCGATATCTGTGTCGCGGCTTGTCCCGACAATGTGTTCGACGCCGTCAAGAATGGCATTCCCGTCATCGCCCGCCAGGATGATTGCCAGACCTGTTTCCTCTGCGAACTCTTCTGTCCCGTGGACGCGCTTTACGTATCGCCGCTAATCGATGCGATCGAGAACCGCAGCGAAGCCGACCTCGCGGCAAACAACGTGCTCGGTAGTTATCGGCGCGAGATGGGCTGGCGGAACGCCAAGCCCTACGGCACGGCCGCCGACCTCAGCTACCGGATGTTCGAAAGCGGCGCGATCGTTCCCTGATCGGCCGAAGCCACTCGCAAATTCTGGAGATACCAATGCAACGATATCTGACAATGCTCATGGTTGCCGCGGCAGCGCTGTTCAGTGTTGTCCCGGTGCAGGCCGAGGACGCTCCGGAGGTCATCCGCATCGGCGATGTCGGCTTCGGCTTCGGCAAACCGTTCGGCGTCGGCCTGCTGGCGATCGCGGATGCCAAGGGGTTCATTGCCGATCAGTTCAAGGACACCAAAACCAAGGTTGAGTTCACCTATTTCACCGGCACCGGACCGGCGATCAACGAAGCTCTTTCCAACGGCCAACTCGACTTCGCCTCTTACGGCGCCGTGCCCAACATCATCGGCAAGTCCAACGGGCTCGATACGGTGCTTGTTGCGTCTTACGGCGGAACAGTCATTTTTGGCGCCGCGCGTCCTGACGTCGACATCAAGACGGTCACAGACCTCAAGGGCAAGCGCATCGCAGTCCAGAAGGCGACGATCATTCACTGGGCACTCATCCAGGCACTCAAGAATGCCGGACTGTCGGAGAAGGACGTGACGATCGTCGATTTGAAGAATGCCGATCAACTCGCCGCGATCGCTGCCAAGAGCGTCGATGCCGTATTCGGCGCCGACTTCCTGCTGCCGCTCGAAGACAAGGGCATCGCCAGGATATTCTACAAATCATCAAGCGCCGGGCCGTCGGGCGACGGCTTTGGTGCCTTCCTCGTCACCGACAAGTTCCGCCAAGCGCATCCCGAGGCTGCGCAGAAGGTCGTCACCGGCTTTGTCGCGGCAGCTCACTGGCTGGCCGACGACAAGAACCGCGACGAGGCATTCCAGATCTGGTCGCGGGCCGGAACGCCAGTTGCGACGATCACCAAATCGAACGAAGGCACCCTGCTCAAGGGCAAGTACAATCCACGCCTCGATGCGTTCTTCAAGGCCCGTTACGCCAGCGCCATTGCCTTCAACAAGGAGCAGAAGCTTACGCGCCGCGACGTCGATCTCACCGCATGGGCCGATTCTTCTTACCTCGACAAGGCCATCTCGGACTTGAAGCTGGATGGTTTCTGGGCCGAGCGTGACGCCACCGGCGTCACGACCAACTAGTCGAGTACAGGGCGATGGCTTCGGTCGATCTGAAAACAGGCGTTGCGCGCGATTTCGGAGGGCCAGCGTCCACAGCCGTCTGGCTGAGGCCGTTGCCCGATCGAACCGGTCGGCTCGCGGCAAGGCTACTCGTTGCGTCCGCGCTGCCGGTCGCCTTGGGACTTCTCTGGCAGGCCGCCGTTGATGGCGCCTGGGTCTCGGCGCAGGTCCTTCCGCCACCCGCCTGGGTACTGCAGACCTTTCTCGACCTTGTCGGCGGGGGTGAAATCGGCTCGGCCCTGGCCATCAGCTTCACCCGTATCGCCCATGGCTTGTCGATCGGGGCGTCGTTGGGATTTCTGTTCGGCCTGCTGATCGGCTTTTCCCGACGTGCCGACGCTTATCTCGGCGCGACTTTTCGCGCGATCGCCACCGTGCCGTCGCTCGGTTGGCTGCCTATCCTGATCCTGCTTCTCGGCATCGATGAATCCCTGAAGATCGTCATTCTCGCCAAGGCATGTTTCGTGCCGATGGCGATCAGCATCGCCGAAGGCGTGCGCAACATTCCGCCGCGTCTGGCAGAGGTGGCGGATGTGTTGGCATTGCCGCGCAAGACCCGCTTCCTGAAGCTTACGCTGCCGGCCATCGTGCCGTTCTTCTTCACCGGCCTGCGTCTGTCGACCGCCCAGGCTTTCGTTTCGCTCATCGTCGTCGAGATGCTCGCGGGAACGGACGGCATCGGTTACCTGATGGTGTGGGGCCGCACGCTGTTCCAGCTCGATATCGTCATTGTCGGCATGCTGGTCGTCGGCGCCACCGGTTTCCTGTTGGACGTCCTCCTGCGTCGGCTTGAAGCATATTTCGCGGATCCGGATCTGCGCCATGGCTGAGGCTTCGCTTCCCCGCATCCTGGCGGCAATCCCGAAAGGAGCCTGGCTCCCCTTGGGTCTGCTTGCTGCCTGGGCGATTGCCGCAGGCAGTGGCGTTGCCACGAGCCCGCTCTTCGTTTCCCCGCTCGAGGTGCTTCGCGTCCCGTTCGCCGATCCCGACGGGCGTGAGGTCTGGGCCTCGCTCGGCGCAAGCATCCTTCGCATCGCTGGCGGCGGTGTGACGGGCGCGCTGCTTGGGCTGATCCTCGGCACGCTATGCGGCCTCTCGCGCGTCGCCTCGCTCGGTATCGCGCCAACCATCAACACGGCCCGCCAGATTGCCGTCTTCGCCTGGATTCCGCTGTTCACAGCCTGGTTCGGAAATGGCGAAACGACGAAGCTGGTGTTTACCGCCCTGTCGACCTTCTTCCCCATATTCCTGGCGACGGAGCGAGGTATACGCTCCACGCCCAAAGCGCTTGAGGAAGTGGCACAGGCACTCGGCCTGCCGTTGGGCAAGCGGCTTTTGCGTTTGTATTTCCCAGCCGCATTGCCGACCATTCAGGTCGGCATCCGGATCGCCGTGCTTTCGGCCTGGATCGGCACGATTGGCGCTGAATACGCGATCGGCAATGGCCGCGGATTGGGCAGTTTCATCGCCAGCGCACGCGACCAGTTTCGCATGGATATCGTTCTGGTCGGTGTCTTCTTCCTCGCCGTGGGCGGCGTGGCGCTCAATCATGGCTGCGAACGGTTGTTTGCCGTCCTGTTTCCTTGGGCAAAGGAGTAGCTCTGTGAACACCCCTTCTGCCGCCTTGTCGATCGGCCGTGTCGGTAAGTCATTCAATCTCAACGGAACCCACAGGGAAATTCTGCGCGATGTCTCCTTCGCAGTCAGCAAGGGCGAAATCGTCGGCGTGCTTGGCGCGTCCGGCTGCGGCAAGTCCACGCTCCTGCGGTTGATCGTAGGCTTAGACAAAGAATACTCTGGCCGCATCGCCGTATCCGGCGAGGAAACCAAAGGTCCGAACCGCAATGTTGCGATGGTCTTCCAGGACCATCGACTATTTCCGTGGCTGACTGTTGCCGGCAATGTGGGGCTGGCACTCGAGGCGCTCGACCTTTCGGCCAGGGAGAAGGCCGGCCGCATTCGGCATTATGTCGATCTCGTCGGTTTGTCCGACTATATCGACGCCTATCCCAAGCAACTCTCCGGTGGCATGGCGCAGCGCGCCGCCATTGCGCGGGCGCTCGTTTCCGAGCCGAACATCCTGCTTATGGACGAGCCGTTCGGTGCCCTGGACTCGTTATTGCGGTTGCGGTTGCAGGACGAGCTCCTGCGCATCTGGGATCGCAACAACATTTCCATCGTCATCGTAACCCATGATATCGAAGAGGCCCTTTACCTCGGCGATCGCGTGATCATCCTTGAAGCCAATCCCGGTCGAATCCATTCCGTCATCGATGTCGGCCTCGATCGGCCCCGATTGCGGGACGATCCGCACATGGCCAGCCTGAAGCGCCAGTGCCTGGAACTGGTCTTGGAACCATCGGCGCGGGTCAGTTCATGAGTTGTCGAGCCAGCCTGCCGGTGATCATGTTCTTCATTCGCTGACGAAATTGGGACAGTGTGTGTGCCGGCCTCGTCAGCTAGATCTATTTCCTTGACCTGCCTTTGCGAACCCTATTGTTCGCTTTCGGCCCCAGTCCAATCATCTAAAGCCTTGCCGTGGCTGTCCGATCGCTTTCGGTGCGGTTCAACAGTTCGCAAGGAGATTGGCAGCTAAGAGCCGTCGTTTCGGTTATTCGTACGGTCCAATTTTTTCCCAAAAACGGACATCTCCGGTGTCAATAGTCGCACGTTCGAATCTCTTATGGTGCGCCGCTCTGCGGCAAAGCACGAGGGGCCACCCTCGGGGCGCCAGTTGCTGGCAATCGTTCTTTGCCCGTGGTGGTCCATTGTGCATCCGTCACGCCAGCAACTAGCCGGTCAGAAACGATTTCATCGACTCGCGTTCTTCGATGATGAAGTCGAAAAATGCGGATATGCGCGGCGTTCGCCTGAGATCAGGATGCGCCAGCAGACGCCAGCTTCGTGACAACTCGGCAACCGGCCCCAGCACACGGACCAGATCCGGCTCTGCATCTCCCAGTGCGGCCGGCAGTGGCCCGACGCCAAGACCGGACTTCACCGCATAGATGAGGCCAAGGACACTGTTGGTGCGCGCCGCCATCTTGGCCTGCGGCGCAACATCCCTGAGCCACTTCGCCGCCCGATGGTTGCTCAGCGTGTCGTCGAATCCCACCAGATGATGACGAGACAAATCCTCGATTCGTTCCGGCCTGCCGTGGTGCTCGATATAGGCGTGGCTAGCATAGACCGCCCAGATCGATTCGGCGATCTTGCGGCCCACCAGTTCGTCGTCTGTGTCACCTGACCGGAAGGCGACGTCCGCTTCGCCTTTCGACAGGTCCAAATAACGATCGCTAGTCACGAACTCGACCCGCAGCTTCGGATGGCGCGCGTGGAAACGGTCGATTAGCTTCGATTGCGTCATTCGGTAAACGATCGGCTCCGGACATGTGACCCGAATGACGCCAGTCAGGTCCAGGGCAGTGTCGGTCACCCGACGCTCGAAGTCGGTGACGGCAACCTCGACGCGTTCGGCGTAGGGCAGCAAGGCTTCACCCAACTCGGTCAGCCGATAGCCGCTCGGCTGACGCACCACCAACTGCCGTCCGATCCGTCGCTCAAGCTCGCTGAGCCGCCGATGTACGGTCGATTGACTGAGGCCAAGCGCCTTTCCCGCCGCGATCGTGCTGTGGTGGCGCGCAACGGCCAGGAAGTATTTGAGGTCGGTCCAGTCGAACATGTTCCGATTATGCACTTCTGCCGCCCCATTTCGCAATGTTGCGGCTCCCCCCGGATCAGCCATTGGCGCATAGTTTCCTCGTTTCCTTCCGGTTGAACGGGTTGGGATACACGCCGATCAACGGTTCGGCTGATGCGTTCGCTGCGCGCTTGAAAGCAGAACTCGTCAAATGGAGAGATGTTGCTCGCGCTGCCAGCATCAAAATTGTGAACTGATCCGACGGGGCTGATGGGCCTCGAACTCGAACGCGCCAGTTGGGGCATGCCATGAGCCTCCAGTCATTGCTCACCATTTCGCAGCGTCTAAATGCCTCCATGGAGGCGCTTGCAGCCATCAGTGCCGAACTGCGACTGCGGCAATCGGATACACCGGCCGACCCTCGCGTGCGCGCACGATTGCGGGACATCATTGAGAACATCGAGCCAGGGCTCCTAGATGGCTTGTCGGGAGATCAACAGGCAACGGTCCTTGGGTCGATCGACGCATTCTTTCGCCAGGCCGTCGACCTGATCGACGATCCGGGCCGCACCCCGGGATGGTCTTTCAAGGACCCCGCCATCCTGCAATCCTACGGGCAGATGTCTCGTCGCGTGGTCCACGTGATCGACGAACTGGCACCTCAGTTACCGCAATTCAACGATACGTTGCGGCGACCGGGTGCCTTTCTCGATGTCGGAACCGGAGTCGGTTGGCTTGCGATCGAGGCAGCACGCACCTGGCCGGCATTGCGCGTTGTCGGCATCGACCCGTGGGAGCCGTCGCTCAGTCTGGCGCGGAAAAACCTGGCAGATACCGGCATGGCGAGCCGAATAGAGCTTCGCGCGGAACGGCTGGAGGATCTTTCCGAGCGCGATGTCTTCACGCTTGTCTGGCTTGCGGGGCCGTTCCTGCCGCCCGAAATCATTTCGACTGCACTGACAACGATCCGCAACGCGCTGAAACCCGGTGGTTGGCTGGTGTTTGGGCTCTTCGCCACTCCGGCGGATCCGCTTGGACAGGCTCTAACTGCATTGAAGGTCGTGCGGTCGGGCGGATATCCTTGGAGCAACGAGGATGTGGAGAGCAAAATGCACAGTGCTGGCTTTGAAGAAATCAAGTCGTTCACACCACCACATCTCGCACGATTTACCGTCGGCAGGCGCCCGCACTAGAGCTGCCGACGACTCCAAGCGCCGTTCCCGCGATCGCGCTTTGTGCCAGCGCGTCCGACACGCCCGCGATCCGCTGCACCATTGAACCGTGAAGAAAGGGACCTTCGTCATGGCCGCCAAACCTTCCGCCAGCGAACCCGCCGCGCAAACAGCGACGCGCCAACAGTTGAATCAGATGGAGCAGGCTTGGAACGACGGTGCGCCTCTAATTAAGCGCTGGCTGGGAGAGGCGACGTTGGCCATGTTGAGCATGGCCAACGTGAAACCCGGCGCTCACGTGCTTGATGTGGCCGCCGGTGCCGGCGGCCAGACCCTCGATATCGCTGAGCGCGTAGGGCCTCGCGGCTTCGTGCTCGCGAATGATTTGTCGCCGGACATTCTGCGGTTCGCGAAGCGGCAAGCCGCAGCCGCGGGCCATCAGAATGTCGAGATACTCGCCTCGGATGGGGAGAATCTTCAAATCGAGGACGCCCGATTCGACGCAGTGGTCTGCCGGATGAGTTTGATGCTGTTCCTTGATCCGTTGCAGGGTCTGCGGGAAATGAAGCGCGTCTTGAAGCCGGACGGTGGCGTCTGCACCATGGTCTTCTCGGCGCCTGACAACAACCCGTGTGTTGCAACTTTGATGTCAATCGCACTCCAGCATGCAGGCCTGGCTGCGCGCGATCCGTATCAACCGGGCGGGCTGTTCAGCTTGGGCAAGCTGGGATTGATCGACGATCTCTTCAGCCAAGCTGGTCTGCGCGCGATCGCAACAACAAGAATCGCTGCGCCGTTCAAGCTCCCCACCGCTCGGGACTACGTTGACTTCGTCAGAGCGTCTGCAGGGCTGGTGGCGCAAATCGTGCAGCGCCTGGAGCCGGCGAAAGCTCAGGCTGCGTGGGCCGATATGGAGCAGGCGTTAAGCCGATTTGAAACGACAGACGGATGGGTGGGACCAAACGAACTCCTGTTGACGGCAGCGCGGCGATGATTCGGCACGCTTGAAGCATTTTCAAACGAAGTGACGATAAGTTCGCGAAGTTCGATTCCAGTCACCGCGATTACTACTCCCGCCTCGGCCACGGCCGAAGAAAACTTGGCCAGGGCCAAGAGTTCGCCGCCGCCGACAGACGCTCGACGAGGCGGGAACGCTGAAGACTGTTTCTAAGCGCAACGGAACGGCAGCTTCCCCATGCTCAGCTCCCGAAAGCCGACAGTCCGCTGCCGCCCCCCTAGCGGACATGCGACAAGCGTAGAAACGGCGATGTTTGGTGGCGAGAAAAGTTCGAATCGCGTGCGGTCGGATGGCCAGCAGGCCAGGTTTCAGCAACTCTGAATGCCGCCAAGTCGACAGCGAACCTGTTCCGCGATGGGCATCGATTAGTCTTCTTCTCTGAGTTCGGACGGTGTCATGCAGTAAGCGGCCCGGAAGACCCGGTTGAAGGTTACGAGATTCTGAAATCCGCATGCGAAGGCAATATCGATAATGCGATGGCGCCGAAGGACTGGATCTCGCAGCATCATCCTGGCTTTTTCCAGCCTTTGTTCGCGGATATAGCGAGCGATGCTCGAGCCGCCGCGTTCGAAGTCCTTCCGCAACTGGCTCGTGGACACACGCAGGTGGACGGATATGTCATTATCGCTGAGGAGCGGATCGTCAAGGCGCTGGGAAATGTAGCGCTGCGCCAACATCAGACGTCCGCGGCTCAAGGTTCCGAAACGTGGGCTTTCGTCGCCGAGAGTGGGACCTATGACCGAGGCCGCGGCTGCGATCAGATCGGCGATATGATCAGATGCGAACTGCGTGATCGGCGGACCCGCAGGCTCCATCTCCCCGGCCAGGACATCGACATAAGCGCGCAAAAGCCGATTGACGGTTGATGGGCCATCCACAACCGTCATCAGGCGATCTTCGAAGAGAGCGCATCGCTGACGAACGCGCTCGCGTTCGGTCTGTGCGGCGATGAGACCGCATTGCCCGTCGCCCACCTGAATGATCGACGGTGCGCTCTGCTCGATGAGCACGGACGCTCCCGGGGCAAGTTCGACGCTCTTTCCCGATTGGTCGACGCCGAGCCGGGACAGCCCCGCATTCAGGAGCAGCACGACGTTGTTCGTGTTGTGAGACGCAATGTCATTGATCGTCCGCGAAATCGACTTAACGGTGCCATGGATGGTGCCAACGGCCACATCACAGGTTCGGGCAATCCTGAGCTCTCCCTGGAACGATCTGCCAACGGCCGGATCGGCGTGAAGATTGGCGTAGCCAGACGAGAGCGATGAAATCCACTGCTCTTTCCGCAGTGTTTCATCACCAATCAGCGCGTCTGAACTGTAAACGATCCTCTGCACATATCCCCCACAGGCTGCCGACACGCTCGCGGATCGTATTGCGACGACATCCGTTCGCGGCCCTCCCCAGAAGGGCTGCCCGGCCAACACGCCAGTCAAAGCATCGCAAAATACTGGGCTGACCTCAACTGGCGGCTTATCACCCTCCCGTGCAGATGGGGCAGACCGGGTGTTTTAAGCGAGACGAGCGGCATTCGACGGAATACGAGCGATCATTTGGCAACGCTCAAATACCCGCGACATCGATCAAGTATCGAATTTGACTATAAAACTTGTCGCTCTTGATGAGACCGGGATCTGTTCAGTCTTTACCGTGCTGATGAGTGTCTGGTCTGACTAGGATCTCATCGTTGCTGCACAAGACGGTATTTTCATCACGCGACCTGCCTTCCGATCTGGACGGCAAGGCAAGATTCGCGCGCTGGCAGGAGATGCACATCGCGAAAATCGGGTCGGTCGAATTCGGGGCTTCGGACAATCTGCCTTTCGAGGCTGAAATCGAGGCGACGATCATAGGTCCGCTGATCCTCGGCCAGATGGCCGGCACGATCAGGCAGTCCAAGAGACAGGCTAGGAACGTCGCCGATGATGGGCATGATGGCTATCTCCTGTTCATCAACAGGGGCGATACGGCGTTGGCCGGCACGCAGGTTGGACGCGACTACAGTATCGGACCTGGCCAAGCGGCGTTGGTTTCGGCGTCCGAGCCGTCGAGGATGATCGGCGGCGACAAAAATCTCTGGACCAATGTGGTGATCCCCCGCGATGTGCTCGCCGCCGCATTCAAGCACATCGATGATCGGCTGGCGGTCTGCATCGATGCTGAAAGCGAGGCGCTGGGCCTGCTCACACGCTACTGCCGCATGATTGAACTCGGCCCGCCTCTGGTCGCTCCCCATCTCATTGCGCATGTCAGCGAGATGGTCGTTGATCTGGTCGGCCTTGCGATCGGCGCCAAGGGTGAAGCTGCCGAGATCGCGAGCTTGCGAGGCCTGCGCGCGGCTCGATCACAGGCAATTCTGGCCAAGATCGAGGACGGTTTCACCAATCCCGATATCTCCGCACGGAAGGTTGCACAGGAACTCGGGTTGTCTGTGCGTTATGTCCATGAACTTCTGGAAGAGACCGGCTCGAGTTTTGCCGAGCACGTCCTTGAATTGCGATTGCAGAAAACGCGGCAGGTCCTGTCCAGCCGAGCCCATGACAAGTTGCTGGTGAGCGAGATCGCCTATTCCTGCGGCTTCAGCAGTCTTTCCTATTTCAACCGTGCTTTTCGCCATCGTTTCGGCTGCACACCGGGTTCCGCGCGGTAGCGCCAACGGCTCGACATGCCTTGTCGCGACCTTGTGGGCTCGCTCTTCTATCGCTGCGCTCCAGGGCAAATCGACCGCTCTCCAGGGCAAGACACAGATCGGAACCCGCGATATCCGTGAGGCATTCGGCGCGCCCTCGTCCCTCAGCGAAGTCTGAGTTGCCGACCGCTCCCTGCCCGATTTCCGGAGGCCTTTTTCGCATTCCCCTCACTCTCGGCGTCATATCGGTACTGGCGCTCCTGCTTGTCCAAGGTGAGAAAGGCCGTGCCAAGCCACCGAAGCCGGAGGATGTCGCTGGAATCATTGGCTTCCTGCTGCGTGTCCATGACGGAGCCTGTCCCGGCCTGACCTTTGACCCGGTGGCCATGTCACGCATGATCGACCCTCGCGGTATGACGCTGGACGCCATCAAGCGCCGGTACCGCAAGGACTTCGACGAGAGCTATGCGGAAGTTGGATCGCGGATCGCCGGTGAAGGGCTGCCCGCCTATTGCGATCTGGTACGGACGTTCTTCGGCCGGAACCCAGGCGAAACTCCCGGATTGGTCGTCCGCTGAAAACTGTTCCCGGATGGGTTCAGAGGACCTGGTCGCGCTCCCGGCGGGGCTCATCATTCGTGGTGCGCAACGCCAGACAGCACGGAACTCTACCGTTGCCTGACGGTAACGCTGTACCAAAAAAACTCCCACCGCACTCCAGGGCAATTCTGCCGCAGTACAGGGCAAGACCATTTCGAAACCCGATGCAATAGCTCCGAACACGAAGCCAAGCTGTTGTTGAATTTGGGGGTTTACATTCGCATGGATAGTCTCGGGATCCACAAGGCATCATATTTGAAGTCTCTCGGGCCGGGGGCGCTCGGTGCTCGCCGCCTTCTGTCGTCGGCCTCCGTTTTCGCGATGGCGCTATCGGCTGGACTGGCCTTGCCTGATGCTGCCAGAGCGGCCGATTGGACGGGTGCGACATCCACCGACTGGTTTACAGCCGGAAACTGGAGCACTTCCGCCGTCCCGACAGCGGCGGACGTGGTTACGATCGACACCGTCACGCCGAATCCGACGGTTGTGAATGCGGCAAATGCCGCAGCGCTGTATCTTTATCTAGGTAGCGGCTCGCTCACCACAGGTGCATTGACGATCTCCAATGGCGGCACGGTCAGCAGCACCATCGGTGAGATCGGCAAAGCCGCCACGGCGACGGGCACGGTGATGATCACCGGCGCAGGTTCGGCCTGGACTGTCGGGCAGGATATCAGAGTCGGCAGTTACGGCGCCGGCACACTCACTATCTCGAACGGTGGCGCAGTTAGCAGCTACTTCGGCTATCTCGGGGTGCAAGCAGGGTCCCATGGCATCGGATCCGTTGACGGCGCAGGCTCGACCTGGACCAATGTTGGCGACTTCAACGTCGGCCTGGCAGGCACGGCTGCGTTGACCATTTCGAACGGCGCTACGGTGAGCAATGCTGCGGGCTGGGTCGGCTACCTCGCCGGTTCAATCGGCACGGTGACGGTCGACGGGGTGGGCTCGACCTGGGCAAATAACGGCGGCTTGACCGTCGGCCGAGCCGGCGACGGCACGCTCAACATTCTCAATGCTGGGACGGTGAATAGCGTCATTGGCATTGTCGGCGACCTCACCGGCTCCACAGGCACGACCCTCGTCGATGGCGCCGGCACGACCTGGGGCATCGGCGGAGCCCTTGTTGTCGGCAAAGGCGGCCAAGGTAAGCTCGCCATCGCCAACGGCGGCGCGGTGAGCAACGACACCGGCTATGTGGGATACGACGCCGGTTCGGCCGGCTCGGTAACCGTCACAGGCGCCGGTTCGAGCTGGACCACCAGCTCAGACGTCACGGTCGGCTATTCCGGCACAGGAACGCTGAGCATCCAGGGCGGCGGCACGGTGAGCGCCGGCTCCAACGGCTACATCGGCAATTTCGCCGGCTCCACGGGCACGGCCACGGTCGACGGCGCCGGCTCGACATGGACCAATGGAGGAGGCCTTGCTGTCGGCTATGGAGGCATCGGCACGTTGACGGTTTCCAACGGCGGCGCGGTGAACAACGGTGGAAACCTTGTTGTTGGCACCCTCGGCACGGGCACGGTGACGATTTCGAGTGGCGGCGCGGTGAAGAACGACACCGGCTATTTGGGTTTTCTGACCGGCTCTGCCGGCACGATGACGGTCACAGGCGCCGGCTCGACCTGGAACAACAACACGGACGTCGTTGTCGGTCATTCGGGCGCGGGAACGCTGAACATCCAGGGCGGCGGCACGGTGAGCGCCGGCTCCAACGGCTATATCGGCAACCTCGCCGGTTCCACCGGCACCGCGACTGTCGACGGCGCCGGGTCGACATGGACCAATGCAGGGGGCCTTGGTGTCGGCGTCCAGGGCGCCGGCACGCTGACGGTTTCGAACGGTGGTGCGGTGAGCAACGGTGGGACCCTTGCTGTCGGTATCCAGGCCATCGGTACGGTGACGATTACGAGCGGCGGCATGGTTGGCAACGACACTGGCTATGTGGGTTTCGCCGCTGGTGGCGCCGGAACGGTAACGGTCACAGGCGCCGGCTCGTCATGGAGCAACGCCGGCAATCTGTATGTCGGCTACGACGGCGCGGGCGACGTGAAAATCACCAATGGCGGTGTCGTCACCAGCAACATTGGATATCTCGCCTATGGCACAGGTTCCGCGGGAACCGTGACGATCGACGGCGCCGGTTCGGCTTGGAACACACTGACCGGCATCGCAGTCGGCACATCGAGCGTCGGGACGTTGAGCATCACCAATGGCGGCAAGGCCAGCGGCGATGCCGGCATCATCGGCGCGATCGCGGGCGCCACCGGTACGGTGACGATCGATGGGGCAGGTTCGCTCTGGACAGCAACTCAGCGCCTGTTCGTTGGGGCCGGCGGCAACGGCAGCATGACGATCAGCGGCGGCGGCGGCGCGATCAGCGATGAAGGTGATATCGGCTTCAGCGCCGGATCTTCGGGCGTGGCGACGGTCACGGGTGCGGGATCGTTCTGGACCAACAGCGGCGCCCTTTTTGTGGGCCGCGACGGCGCGGGCACGCTCAATATCCGGAGCGGCGGCGCCGTCACCAGTTCTTCCGGCTACGTGGGCGATGCCGCGGGCTCTAACGGCACGGCGACAGTTGATGGCGCAGGTTCGACCTGGACCAGCAGCGGCTCCCTTAGCGTCGGCATCGACGGCACCGGCTCGTTGATCGTTTCCAACGGCGGCAAAGTCAGCAATACGACCGGCTTCCTCGGCGTCAAACAGGGCTCCATTGGTTCGGCGACGGTCGACGGCGCGGGTTCTACCTGGACCAGCAGCGGCAGCCTTGCCGTCGGCCTCGACGGCTCGGGCACATTGACCGTTTCAAATGGCGGCACGGTCAACAACGACGTGGGTTTTCTGGGCGTCAATCAAGGCTCCAACGGCAAGGCGACGGTCGATGGCGCCGGCTCCGCCTGGGCCAATACCGGCTCCCTTGGCATCGGCTTCGACGGCTCAGCCACGTTGATCGTTTCCAACGGCGGCAAGGTCAGCAGCACAACCGGCTATCTGGGCGTCAATCTGGGCTCGATCGGTTCGGCGACAGTCGACGGGGCAGGCTCCACCTGGGCCAATAGCTCGGGTCTGTTTGTCGGCGCTGGCGGTACGGGCACGCTGACGATCGCCAACGGAGGTACTGTGTCGACGGGCGGTGTCGCCATGATCGCCCTGCAGCCCGGCTCGGTGGGCACGCTGAACATCGGCGGTGCGTCAGGGTCGGCTGCTACGGGCGCCGGCACGCTGAGCGCCACGTCCGTCGTGTTTGGCTCGGGCACCGGCACGATCAACTTCAACCACACCGACACGAACTACATCTTCGCGCCGGGGATCAGCGGCGCCGGCACGATCAACCAGATCGCCGGCAACACAAACCTGACTGCCGATTCCAGCGGCTTCACCGGCGCCACCTATGTGACCCGTGGCCGCCTGGCCGTGAACGGTTCGATCGCCAATTCAGCGGTCACAGTCTCGGGCAGCGGTATCCTCGGCGGCAATGGGACGGCTGGCAGCGTCGTCGCCAATGCCGGCGGCATCATCGGCCCGGGCAACTCGATCGGCACGCTGACGATCAACGGCAACCTCACCCAGGCCGCCGGCTCGACCTACCAGGTCGAGCTGACCTCGACCGGCCAGTCCGATCGCATCAATGCGACCGGCGCGGCGACGATTGGCAATGGCGCGCTCCTCGATATGATCAAGCTCGACGCAGCGCCCTATGTCATTGGCACGCACTACACAGTGCTGCAGGCCAATGGTGGCGTCAGTGGGACCTATACGCTCACCGGCAACACCAAGCTCTCGGCCTTTATCGGCCTCGTCGACAGCTACGACCCGACCCACGTCTATCTCGACGTGGCGCAGACCAAATCCTTCACCTCGGCTGGGCTGACCCCGAACCAGATCGCGACTGGCGGCGGGGCGGAGAGCCTGGGCATCGGCGATCCTGTCTACACGGCTGTTGCCTGGCTTCCGACCGACGCAGCCGCGCAATACGCCTTCGACCAGCTCTCGGGTGAGATCCATCCTTCGGCTCGCACGGCGTTGATCGAGGACAGCCGCTTCGTCCGCAATGCCGTCAACGATCGCCTGCGCGCCGCCTTCGGTACGATCGGCGCCTCAGAAGCCGCAGTCGCGACCTATGACGGCCAGCGGGGGATGGCTCCGGCCACGACCGATCGCCTCGCGGTCTGGGGCCAGGGTTTTGGCTCCTGGGGCCACACCGACAGTGACGGCAATGCCGCGCGTCTCAACCGCAAGACAGGCGGCTTCTTCATCGGCGCCGACACTCCTGTCTTCGAGACCTGGCGCTTTGGCGCGGTCGCCGGCTACAGCCGCACTGACTTCGATTTGAAGGATCGCCGCTCCTCCGGCGCGAGCGACAACTACCATGTCGGCTTCTATGGCGGCACCACCTGGGGCGATCTCGCCTTCCGCACCGCCGCGGCCTACACTTGGCACGACATCTCGACCTCGCGGAACGTGATCTTCCCCGGCTTCGGCGACAGTCTGAAGGGCAACTACAATGCTGCGACCGCGCAAGTCTTCGGCGAGCTCGGCTATGGAATCACGGCCGGTGCTGCCCGTTTCGAACCGTTCGCCAACCTTGCCTATGTCAGCGTCCATACCGACGGCTTCACCGAGCAGGGCGGGGCGGCCGCGCTGAGCAGCCAGCGCGCCACCAGCGACGCGACCTTCACGACGCTGGGCCTGCGCGCCTCGACAGCGTTCACGATGGGCGACGTCAATACGACGGCGCGGGGCATGCTCGGCTGGCGTCATGCCTTCGGCGACGTCACCCCGTTCTCGACGATGCGCTTCGCCGGCGGCGGCAATGCCTTCTCGATCGGCGGCGTTCCGATCGCCCGTAACGCGGCCGTGATCGAGGCCGGCCTCGACTTCGCGCTGACACCCGCCGCCACGCTCGGCGTCACCTATGGCGGGCAGTTCGGCTCTGGCATGTCCGACCAGTCCGTCAAGGCAAACTTTAACGTCAAGTTCTGACGGAGGACCGCCGGCAATCCGAAAGAGGGTCTCTCTCTCAGATACACCGCCCTACCATTCGGCCTGGCGCTCGATTCCGGGATCACCTTCCAGTGGTGGCGCCGCTGCTCCGCTCTGGATCTTGTTGCCGGGCTTCGCCACAGCGCTGGATCGTGTGGGGGCGCTGTCACGTTGACGGCCGGTCCCCACCCTTCTCGGTCTCTGGAGCCAGTTTCACAACCGCGTAAAGCGGACATCGCCGGAGATCTAAATGGAGGGCAAGCCACGCTAAGAACGGTCGAGGAGGTCACTCCAGCGAGAAGGTTTCGGACCGCAGTCAGGATAACCGATAAATGCGTCGGGCATTGCCTGTGCCGATCGCTGCCTGTTCGTCAGCCGAGAGGTCTGCCAGCAGTTCTTTGGTGATTTCGATCCAGGCCGGTAGTCCGGACCCGAGATTGACGACCGGCCAATCGCCGCCCCACACGATCCGTGCCGGCGTAAAGACTTGAACGATATGATCGATCCAGCGTCGCAAGGTTTCGACATTCGCAGTGCCTGGAGTACAATAGGCCGTCACACCCGACAGCTTCACGCTCACATTCGGGGAGCGAGCCACTTCCGAAATTGCGTCAGCCCATACTGAGAATGCATCGCCGGCAATATCGGGAACGCCGCAATGGTCCAGCACGAAACGCTGGTCCGGGCAGGCTTTGGCAAGGTCCGCCGCGATAGGCAACTGACGCGCGAGAAAACACATGTCGAACGCCAGGTCCTTGCGACCGATCTTGCGCAGGTTCTTACGGAATGTTTCGGAGCGCGACATCTCATCGTCGACAACATGGAGGATCCGTCGAAAACCGGCGACGGATAGCCGATCGCATTCGTCGAGCCAGGCGTCGAACCCTTCGTCTATCTCCGGACGACATGAAGCGACCTGCGCCAAGAGGCCATCGCCGCCGACGAGCGAGGCGACGAACCTTGCCTCCTTCTGGTAGTCGGCGTCATCGACGCCGGTTTCCATGAACACCGTTCCGATGACGTCATCGCCGCGCGTCAGTTCGCCATAGTCAGACCGCGTGAAGTTGCCGGAAGCAAGTGCCGGGATGCCGTTGGTCCAGCCGTAGCCCAGTTGGTCGCGATAGATGAGGTGTTGGTGGGTGTCGATCAATTGCATGGCGCCAAATCCTTGTGACGAAAATCAATCGGCGATCACGTCTTGGCGCTGCCGGCCAAGGCCAGCGATTCCCAATTCGACCACATCGCCGGCTTTGAGGTATCTCGGAGGCTTTTGACCCAGTCCCACACCGGGAGGGGTCCCGGTGGAAATAACGTCGCCGGGATGCAGGCTCATGAACTGGCTGAGGTAGCTGACAAGAAACCCGACGCCGTAGACCATCGTCCGTGACGAGCCATTCTGCATCGTCGCGCCATTGACCTTCAGCCACATGTCGAGGTTCTGTGGGTCCGCCACCTCGTCGCGGGTGACGAGCCAGGGGCCAATCTGGCCGAAATTGTCGCAGCTCTTGCCCTTGGTCCATTGTCCCGAACGCTCAATCTGGAAGGCGCGCTCGCTGACGTCGTTGGTGACGGCATATCCGGCAACGTAATCCATCGCATCGGCCTCTGAGACGTATTTCGCCTTCTTGCCGATGATGACGGCCAGCTCGACTTCCCAGTCTGTCTTCTCGGAACCGCGAGGGATGACGATGGGGTCGTTCGGTCCGCAGATCGCACTTGTCGCCTTCATGAAGATGACAGGTTCGGGGGGAACCTGCATTCCGGATTCCGCAGCGTGATCGGCATAGTTGAGGCCGATGCAGATGAATTTTCCGGTTCCCGCCACGCAGGGCCCCAGACGGACACCAGCATCGACGGCTGGAAGCACGCCCAAATTGGCCGACCCGATCCTTGCGAGGCTGCCGTCGGAAAGCACATCGCCGGAAATATCCGGAATGATGTCGCTGAGATCGCGAATGACTCCGTCATGCCCCAGGATACCGGGCTTTTCGGTGCCTGGCGGTCCAAATCGCAACAGCTTCATATCCATTCCTTCCCGTCAGGTGTTTGACCATCCGCCGTCAATCACATGCGCGACCCCGGTCGTGTATGAACTTTCGTCGCTGGCGAGATAGACGACCAGCGCCGCTATCTCCTCGGCTTTGCCGATCCGGCCGATGGGCTGACGCGCAATGAATGCGTCCTTTGCCGCGTCGTAGTCGCCAGTGGCACGCAGGCGCTCTTCGAGCGAAGGGCTTTCGACCGTTCCGGGGCAGATCGCGTTGCAGCGGATACCCTTGGTGATGAAATCGGCAGCGATTGACTTGGTCAGTCCGATAACGCCCGCCTTTGTCGCGCCATAAACAAAGCGGTTCGGCGCGGCGATCACGCTCGATGCGACAGAGGACATGTTGATGATCGATCCGCTCCCCTTGTCGATCATGCCGGGCAAGAACGCCTTGCACATGCGGAACATGGCCGTCAGGTTGAGGTCTATGCTGAAGGCCCATTGATCCTCGTCGCAATCCAGAATGGTTCCGTTGGCAACGAAGCCCGCGCAGTTGAACAGGATGTCGACGGCTCCGAGTTCATCGGCAATTCTGGCGATGGCGTCGGTGTCCCGGACGTTGAGAAGGCGCTGCTCAACCCCTGACTCCGAAAGTGTAGCGAGGGCGCTTTCGCTGATATCGGTCGCGAACACGCGCGCCCCCTCGCGCGCCATGGCGATGGCGGTCGCCCGGCCGATCCCCTGACCGGCAGCGGTGATCAGCGCGGTCTTGCCTTTGAGACGGGGCATGATTTCTCCTTCAGATCGGCAGGCAAGACGGCCCGATTGGCTCGAACTGCTTGTAAGTGAGGATGAATTCGCGATGTCCGAGCTCCTCCGATTTGGACTTGGCTCCCGAAGCCAGCGCTAGGACGAGGTCGTAGATTTCCTTGCCGATCTCCTGCAGTGTCGCTTCGCCGGTCAAGACGCGCCCTGCATTGACGTCCATGTCCTCGGAGAGGCGCGCATACATATGCGGGTTGGCCGCAATCTTGATGACCGGTGAAATGGCAGAGCCGACAACCGACCCCCGACCTGTCACGAACAAGGTGCAATGGGCACCGGACGCCATCATTTCCACGATCTCGGCGTTGTCGGAAATATTGGGGAAGCCGAAGCGGACCTCACCGTCCGGCACGACATCCATCAGATAGAGGCCGCCTTTCGGTGGAATGTCACCCGGTTTGATCAAGCCGGAGATCATCGATTGTCCGGATTTCATGTAAGCGCCGAGCGACTTCTCCTCGATCGTGGAAAGACCGCCATCGGCATTGCCGGAGGCAAAGCTGCCATAACCGAGCGTCGCATAATAGCGTGCGGCCTTGCCGATGCTTTCGCGTAGGATATCGCCGAGTTCAAGTGTCGCCGCGCGCGACGACATGATGTCCTCGCAACCGATCAGTTCACCCGTTTCCTCGAAGATGCACGCGGCCCCGTTCGACACCAACATATCGAATGCGATACCCGCGGCCGGATTGCCGGTAATGCCTGATGTGCCATCCGATCCGCCGCACACGGTCCCGACGATCAGCTCGCTGACATCCATCGGGACTGTTGGCTCCAACGTCAGTCTGCCTGCTTGCTCCTTCACCCATTCCACGCCTGCGGCGATCGTGGCGCGCGTGCCGCCGTTCTGCTGGATGACCAGCGTGTGCACCGGGCGGCCTGACGTCTCAATGACTTCCCTCAACGCGAACCGATTGAAGCTCTCGCAACCCAAACTAACGAGCAGGACAGCGCCCACGTTGGGATGTGTGCAAAGCCGTTCCATCATCTTCTGGGCATAAGGATTGGGGTAGCATCCGGGGAAGCCAATCAGATGCGCATCGTCGGGCGCGGCTTCGGCGATCTTCTTCGAAACATGGTGGGCGCATTCCACCAGATAGGCCACCGCAACAACGTTCCTGATGCCCTTGCGGCCGTCCGCGCGCAGCCAGCCCCTCATGCTCCGTCTCCTTTGTTCAAGGCGTGGGTTGCCGTGTAGTCGCTCTTGAGATTGTGAAGATGAACATGATCGCCAACCTCGATCCGCGCAGTCGCCGATCCGATCGGGGCGTTGTATTTGAGCACTTTCTCCCCGATCCCCACCGGTTTGCGCGCGATCTTCTGACCAAGGCCGAGGCGGTGGGCGGTTGTCACGCGCTTCCCCTCGACGAGAATGCTCTCTCCCGCCTCGATCTGATCGCGCAGAACGAACACACTATCATTGGGGGCGAGCAGCAAGAGGCGTGGGTCGTTTTCTTTTGAGCCGGTCATGGTCAGAACACCTCAAAAGTCGCGTCGTCTATGGCGTCCCAATCGAGATCCATCCCCATGCCGGGCAGCTCCGGCATGGTCGCTATGCCGTCGCGGATGGGCAGGTCACCCTTCAGGCCGAAGGAAAACTGCTGCATCGGCCAGAGAACTTCCAACCATCCGCAGCCGCGCACCGCGCCGCACAAATGAAGGTTCACGATCTCGAGAGGATGGAAGATCGTTGTGTGAAACTCACAAGGCATATGGAATGCCTCGGCGAGATGGGCGGTTTTCAGGGCCCCGGTTATTCCCCCGGACCATGAGACGTCTGCCCGCAGGCCGTCCACGACGCGGCGAGCGGCATAGTCGGCGAGCGAATAGGGGTGCTTTGCCAGAATTTCGCCACCGATGACGGGGATGTCTAGGATGCGGGTAAGTTCGGCAAGCGCTCCGACGGCTTCGTCGGGAACGGGCTCCTCAAGCCAGAGGTAGCCGAGTTCCTCAAGAGCGCGTCCAAGTCTCAGCGCCCCCTCGAATCCATAGCTCGGCTCAACCGGGTCCGACATCAACGCGAAATCGTCGCCGACGGCCTGACGAACGGCCTCGTGGATCTCGATATCCTCTTCGACCGACCGGCAGGGTGGATGCAGCTTGTAGCCGCGCAAGCCGGCGCGCTTCACCTCCAGCGCCTCGGCCGCGTAGGCCGCGGCGTCAGGCAGGAGCAAGGACGAGGCGTAGACCGGGACGTCGCGGCGCGCTGCTCCCAGATACCGGTAGAGCGGCAAACCCGCAGCCTGTGCCGAGAGCAACCACAGGCAGCAGTCAACCGGACCCCAGCTGTAGACGGGCAGAAGATCCCACCAGCGGTCCGCTTTGCGCCGGTCGTGCCAAAGTGCTTCCCGTTCGTGGACATTTCGGCCGACCAGAAACGGCCTCAACACATCTGCTGCAAGAACGCCGGCACCGCGAACCGACTTTCCACCGAAGCCAAAACAGGACGCGCTGCGGCCGTCATCGGTATGCACCGTGTAGACGAGACACTGCATATTTCCGGTGGAGCCACTCGCGAGGCTCGTCACAGAGGCAAACCGCTCCGGAACCTTGCAACCGCGAACGTCGAGCGCCACGATCTGCATCAGAATTTTCCATGCTGCAGATAGGCCTGCTGTGGGTCCATGCCTGAAAGGATGGCTTTGCGCACGAGGCTCTCCTTGCTCATGGCTGCTACGCCCGCTTCGGCGATCTCATCTAGCCGCTCATGCGCGATGACGATCATTCCGTCGCGATCACCATGCAGCCAATCGCCAGGCCGGATGAGGACGTCGTCGATGAGGATTGGGACTTCGGTTGCCGTCGGCATCCACATCCCGACGACGTCGCGCGGCGTGTTGTGGGTACCCCAACAGGGAAACCCCAATCGCAGGATAAAATTCGTGTCACGCAGCGCGCCGTCGACCACACAGCCAAGCACGCCCTTGGCTTTGAGCGTCTCGGCGGAAAGCTCGCCCATCTGAGCAATGATGTGATTGTGCGGTTGGCTGATCCAGATGTGCCCGGGCTTTGCCTTGGAAAGCAGGCCCGTCCAAGCAAGCAGTGTTTCGTGCGCGCTGGCGGTCTCGTCGATCCGACCTTCGATTGTGAAGGCGGGTCCCGTCAGAACGCCTTCGGGGCTGAGGGCGCGTATTCTTGGCGGCAAGGTGAAGTTGCGCAAGCCTGCGCCGCGCATCACATCATGCAGGACGCTGGTGTAGCAGCTTTCGAGTTTTTGCCTCAGTTCAGTCATGGTGGAATACCTCGTCCATCGACGCCCACCATTCGCCGTCCTTGCGTGTCGCAAGGGGTTCCTGGCAGGGCATACATACCTTCCACCAATCCTGGGTGCGGGGATCGGCAGCCATTCTCGCGGCGTCGGCCGCAAAATCGATGCCGACATATTCCCAATAGCCGAAGAGCAGATTCTCCGGTTCCCTGAGGAAGATCGAATAGTTCGTGATATGGCAGTCGGAAATCTTGGCCAGGATTTCGGGCCAGACCGCCGCATGAAGCCGCTTGTATTCGGCAACCGTTTCCGGCTTCAGCGCGATGACCATTCCCATCCGCTTCATCTCAGCCTCCGTGAACCGAATGACTGCCGGCAACAGTCTGGCTGACAATGGCCGGCATGTCCCAATCGATACCCAGGCCCGGCGCATCGGACGGGAACGCGCGGCCGTCCCGAATATCCAGCCTATTGCCTGCAATCGTGTCGAGTTGGGGGATGTACTCGAGCATCCAGCTGTTCGGGATGGCGCAGACGAGACTGACATGCAGCTCCATCAGGAAGTGCGGGCATACTGCGACGTTCATCGCCTCAGCCATATGCGCCACCTTGAGCCAAGGCGTTATTCCGCCGACGCGCGCGACATCCACCTGCACGATGCTGCAGGCGCCCATGCGCAGATAGTCGGCAAATTGGCCTGGCGAATACATGCTCTCGCCGACTGCAATCGGCACAGGCGATTGCTGCGCCAGCCTGATGTGCCCGGCGAGATCGTCGGCCGGCATAGGCTCTTCGAACCATGATACGCCATGCTCGGCCAGCATGCGGGATCGCATGAGAGCTTCATGGAAATGAAACGCCTGATTGGCGTCAACCATCAGGCGGTAATCGTCACCAACCGCTGCACGCACTGCGGCAAGGCGTTCGGAATCCTGCATCAGTGTGGGACGCCCGACCTTGATCTTGGAGCCGGCGAACCCTTGCGCCTTGACCGCCAGGGCGTCGTCGACAAGCGCCGCTGTTTCGATGTGAAGCCAGCCGCCTTCGGTCGAATAGAGATCTATGCTCGGTTTGGCACCCCCCGCCATCCGCCAGAGCGGCAGGCTGGCGCGCATGCAGCGCAAATCCCACAAGGCTGTATCGATGGCTGCCAGCGCCAGCGACGTTATCGCGCCGACAGCCGTCGCATGGGTCTTGAACAGGAGATCGCGCCAGATGCGCTCGATCTCTTCGGCCTCGCGACCGATCAGCATCGGAGCGAGCGTTTCCTTCAGGAGAGAGACTACGGCCGGTCCACCCGTGCCGATGGTGTAGCTGTATCCGACGCCGAACGCGCCATCCTCGTCGGTGACGACCACGAAGGGGGTCTCCTGGCTGACGAAACTCTGGATCGCGTCGGTGCGTTGGACCTTGGGTTTAAGGTCCACCATGCGGATTTCGACACGTTTGATCCGCGCCATTATGCGGCCTCCAGCGAGAGGCCGCTCGTCGTGTCGAACAGATGCGCACGATCCAGCGCGAGTCGGAAATCCAAGGTCTCACCCGGCTTGACGAGCCTTGGACCGTAGAGCTTGGCCTGCACTTCCTGACCGGCAATGCGTGTATAGAGCAGGCTTTCCATGCCGAGCGGCTCCGAAAGCTCGACAGTGAGCCTCAGCGTCGCTCCCGATCCATCCTGCGAGAGACCATGTCCGACAGGGCTTATGTCGTCCGGTCGGATGCCCAGCACCACTTCCTGGCCTGTTTCGGTCTTGGCTTTGAGCCTCTCCGGGATCGGAATGGAGCTGCCATCGGCAAGCTGCACCGCGCCAGCGTTAATCTTCCCTGGCAGCATGTTCATGGGAGGTGAGCCGATAAATGTCGCGACAAAAGTGGTGCGCGGCCGGTTGAATACCTCCATCGGCGCGCCTGCTTGCTCAATACGGCCATCGCGCATGACCACGATACGATCAGCGAGCGTCATCGCCTCCACCTGGTCATGCGTCACGTAGACGACGGTCGTTTTCACCTTCTGATGAAGCTTCTTGATCTCGGCGCGCATCTGACCGCGCAGCTTGGCATCGAGATTGGACAGTGGCTCGTCGAACAGGAATACGTCCGGATGGCGCACGATGGCGCGCCCCATGGCGACGCGCTGACGCTGGCCGCCGGAGAGTTCTGCGGGGGTGCGATCCATCAGGCTGGAGAGCGAAAGGATGCCGGCCGCCTCGTTCACACGCTGCTCGACCTCTGCCGGGGCCATTCCGGCGATCTTCAAGCCGAAACCCAGGTTCTCCCGCACATTCATGTGCGGATAGAGCGCGTAATTCTGGAAGACCATGGAGATGTTGCGCTTGCGCGGCGGCAGGTCGTTGACGATGCGGTCACCGATCGAGATCGTCCCGCCGGAAATGTTCTCCAGCCCGGCGATCATTCGCAAGGTGGTGGATTTACCGCACCCCGAAGGTCCGACCAGTACGACGAATTCCTCGTGCGCAATGTCCAGGTCGACGCCATGAACAACGAGGAATTTGCCATAGGCCTTCATCACACCCTTGAGAGCAATCTCAGCCATGGGATCAACCTTTCACGCCGCCGAATGTCAGACCGGCAATCAGATGTTTTTGGACAAGGAAAGTCAGCGCGAGCGCCGGGATAATGATGATGACGGCCATCGCACACATGCCTGCCCAATCGATCGTGAACTGAGCCGTGAAGTCGAGCAGGCCGACCGGAAGCGTCTTTGAATCTGTTGAGCGCGTGAGCTGACTGGCGAGCGCGAATTCGTTCCAAGACGTCAGGAAGGCGAAGACGCCAGCTGCTGCGATGCCCGAACGTGCAAGCGGAAACTCGATTTTCCAGAAGGCTTGCCAGCGGGTGCATCCATCGACCTGTGCTGCCTCTGAAAGCGCCAGGGGGATCTGCCGGAAGAAGCCGTCGATCAGCCAGATCGTGAAGGGAACGTTGAGGCTTACATAGACGATGACGAGACCGAGTTTCGTGTCGATCAGGCCAAGCTTCGACCAGATCATGAACACCGGCAGGGAGAGGGCGATGCCCGGCACAGCCCTGAACAGCATCAGGCCGAGGAATATCCCGCCTTTGCCTGCGAAACGATAACGGGCAAACGCATAGCCGCCGGCCATGCCGATCACGAGGGCAATGAACGTCGAGGTCGCCGCAATGATCACGGAGTTCATGAAGTAGCTGCCGACAGGCAAGCCGATCTGTTCGGAGCCGAGGCCGAATATCTTGCGGAAATTGTCCAGCGTCAGGTTCTGCGGAATCCACACCGGCGGCTTGGCCAGAATTTCACTGTTCGGCCGAAACGCGGAAAGCACCACCCAGAGGCCCGGCACGCACATGATGATCATCAGCAGGAAAGTGGCCAGCCACAGGCCCGCGGACTTCAAGCGCTGATTGATCGGAGGATGGAATGTCTCGGTCGTGCTCACTGCTCGCCTCCCATGTAACGGCGGGCGGAAACCAGCTTCCGATAAAAATACCAGGTGAATAGGATCGACAGGATGGTGGAGATGTAAGCCATCGAATTGGCCATCCCCATCCGCGCGTTGTCATAGCCTTCGCGGGCAATAATCGTCCACAGAAGCTCGGTGCGGCCGGCAGGCCCACCACCGGTCATCACCTTGACGATGTCATAGGCACGGGCCACATCCAGCGAACGAATGGTCATTGCGATGTAGGCGAAGGGCATGATGAACGGCAGCGTGATGTGCCGGAACACCTGCCACGTATTGCAGCCGTCAACCTTCGCCGCCTCGAGCGGATCGCTGGGCATGGCGAACAGGCCAGCCAGCAGCAGGATCGCGAACACCGAAGTGCTCATCCAGATTTCTGCGAAGGCGAGCGAGAACATTGCCAGCGCTCCGTTCACGAGCCAGGGCAGGGGCGTCGCGATCAGCCCAAGAGCGAGCAGCGCGTTGTTCAAGATGCCGATATTGTCGTTGAAGATAAACTTGAACTGGAAGCCGACGAGGATCGGCGAGAACATCATGGGAAACATCATGATTGTTCGCAGTGTCCGCTGACCCCAGGTGACCTTGTTGATCAGAAGCGCAATGCCTAACCCCAGCAGCAATTCCAGATTGATCGCGATCGTCAGAAACAAAATCGTGCGTCCGAACGCGATCCAGAAATCGAAGTCTGTCAGGGCCCGAGCGTAATTGCGCCAGCCAATGACGGTGTAGAGTGTTTCGGGGCGGACCAGGCGATAACCGGTGAAGCTCGTGTAAAGTGAGAAGACAAGCGGAACGAGAACCACGAATGCCATTGTGATCAGCGCCGGAGCGAGCAGCAGAAAGGGTGTGGACGCCCCGCTACGCCAGAATGGCAACGCCTTGCTTGCCTTGCTCACGAAACACCCTCCAAACCTCAAGAAAGATGGAGGACGCCGGCCGGAAAACCGGCGTCCGATAGCCATAGGCCGCTACTTGATGTAGCCGGCATCCTCCATGATGCGGCGCGCTTCCTTGGCCGCCTCGTCGAGCGCTGCCTGCGGGGTCATTTCGCCCAGAATGGCTTTTTGCAGGCGCGGCCAGATTTCGTTGGAGACTTCGATCCAGGGCTGGATCAGCGGCGGGGTGAAAGCGTCTTCCGACATCGAAACCTTGTAGGTCTCGAAGACCTTGACCATGAATGGATTGTTCTTGGCCTTGAATTCGGCGGTCACGTCCTCCCACACCTTCGTGCGGGTCGGCAGCAAGCCCTTGCGGGCTTCGATCATCTGACGGTCATGGTCCGTCAGGAAGGTGATGAGCGATGCCGCGGCAGCCTTGTTGTCGCATCCCTTGGTGATCGAGAAACTGTGGCTTCCCGCCCAACCGGTACGCTTGCCGCCGGCACCTTTCGGGGCCCGCACGAGGCCGACATCGCCAGCGATCTTGGAGTTCGCCGGGTCGTTGAAATAGGAAGCCCAGCCGGCCCAATCGAGGTTGATGGCAATCGTGCCGGAGCCGAAGCCGAGACCCGTGTCATCCCACAGATAGTTCATCACGCCCGCGGGAACCGCCTTGGCGTCGTAAAGGTCCTTGAACCACTGGACCGTCTTGACGCCCGCTTCCGAGTTGAAGGTAGGGTTCCACTTGTCGTCGAACAGCGCGCCGCCGTTGGCGACAAGCATTTCGTAGAAGCGTCCTGTAATCGCTTCATCCTTGCCGACATACTGGGTGCCGTAGAAGTCAGGCGCCTTGGTGAAGAAAATCGCCTGATCCTTCACCTGGTCCCAGGTTTCAGGCGGCGCGAGGTCGTAGCCATACTTGGCCTTGAAACGATCCTTGTTGGCCTGATCTTCGTACAGCGACTTTTTGTAGAAGAGATTGGATACGTCCGAATGGCGCGGCAGCTGGACCAGCGAGCCGTTGACCGTCGAGTTTTTGATCGCCAGTGGATCGAACTGAGCCAGCACGTCTGCCGGGATCACAGTCTTGAGATCGATGTAGATATCGCCGTATTGCGGCGCGAAAGAGGTGTGGTTCGAGCCGACGCACCAGTTGAGCGTGCCGGCGGCGATGTCCTGCTTGATCTCTCGGTCGAGTTCGAAGTGGTTCTTTCGGCTGAGAATCTCGACCTTGGCTCCGGTCGCCTTCTCCCATTTCGGGATCTCGGCATAGAGCGGCTCGTACTGCGCACCGCCGATCAGCTTCACTCGAAGCGTATAGCCTGGGAAGGACCCGTAATCCTGCGCCACCGACGTCACGGACGTACCGCAAAGCAGGAGCAACCCCACAGCCAATTTTCCAAGCATGTTCGACATTATTTCCTCCTCAACGTGTTTGTGTTGTTGTTACGAGCGCTGTTCCCTGCTGCGCCCGCATCCGGCCGTCAGGCCAAATTCCTCGATGATGCGCGCCTTGTCGGCTCCAAGTTCGGGCGCGGGTTTGCTGCTTGTCAGGACTTCGCCATCGATGCGGAGCGGGCCGCGCAGCGTCTCCAGGCTCACACCAGGTCCTGACAGGTTCTGGATCATCGACAACCGGCGGAACGCTTCCGACTCGAGCAAACGAGGCCAGTCGGTAACCTCCGCGCACCAGATATCGGCAGGCTGCAGAATGGAGATCCAATAGGCTGTCGTCTTCGCCTCGATCGCCTTGGCAAGTATGCGCTTGATCTCGTCGCGATCGCGCATCAAGCCTTTGGCGTCACCATACCAGCGCTCGAGGCCCGGAACCTGCATGAGGGTCGCCAAGCGCTCCAGAGAAGGGGTCATGGCAATGGCGAACCAGCCGTCGGCGGTGCGGTATACGCCATAAGGTGCGCCCAGATAGGCATGGGCGCCGTTGACGGCCGAACGATGGGGCGCTCGACGGCCGTCATTGAGATAGGTGGTCAGAACTTCGAACTGAAAGTCGAGCAGAGCTTCCAGCAGGCTGGTTTGCACTTGCGCACCCTTGCCGGTTCGAGCTTTCCGGACCAGTCCGGCCAGAATGCCCTGGGCGAGCGCGTTGCCCGCCAGGATGTCCGCGGCGGCGAGCCCCATAGGTGTGGGTGGGTCGTCCGCGCTGCCAGTCAGCCAAAGCAAACCGGACCGGGCCTGGGCGAGCAGATCTTGCCCGGGAAGGTCAACCCATGGGCCGGCTTCGCCATAGCCGGAGATGGAGCCATAGACGATGTTCGGCGATATCGAGCGAACGTCTTCATAGCCGAAACCTTGTCGCTCGATCACGCCCGGTCGAAAATTCTGCACCACGACATCAGCCTGCGCGATAAGTCCGCGCACGAGCGCCCGGTCGTCCGGGTCACGCAAATCGGCGGAAAAGCTGTCCTTGTTGCGGTTGATCGCCTGGAAGAGTGAGTTCATCCCTCCGATCTCGGTGTCGGAGAGATAGAGTGTGCGGCAGAGATCGCCGGTACCCGGACGTTCGATCTTGATGACCCTGGCGCCGAGGTCCGCAAGCTTGAGGGTGGCCAATGGCCCCGACAAAAACTGCGAAAAATCGATGACCGTGATGCCATCGAGGGGGAGCATCATGATCTGCACTCCCGATAAGCGGTGTTAAGTGAGGCTATTGTCGCGGCGCTGTCGGCTTCGCGGCGCAGGAAGGCGTGGACGATGTCGCCTGCGCGATCCTGCAGTTTCATGTATCCATGGTAGCGGGGACGCACCCAGGCCGTCTCGAGCGTCCGGCGCGTATTCCTGAAGAAGTCGCTTGTCGTGTTGTTGCAGACGTCGTCATCCCACGCGGCCGCGTGAGCCGGTTGACCGCCACTCGATGTGAAAAGGCCACGCTGGCAATCGCCTCCGGCAATCCAGAAGGCGTAGTCGACCGCAATGTCTTTGTGTTTGCTGAAGGCCGACACCGCGATGCCGGTGCCGCCGAGGACAGTGCCTTTCGGTGTGGCCTGCGAAATACCGGGCGCGTCGTGGAATACCAGGAGATGGGGACAAAAACCGTCCCGCGAATAGTTTGTATAGCCGTAGCCGAACGGCGAATAGGAGGGACCATCTGCGTCGCGGCCCATCCATTCATAGATGCCAATCGGGTCAAGCGACAGGCAGCGCTTGTCCATCAGGCCCGCGATCTCGGCCAGCAGCTCAAGCACATGCCCGGCATGTTCCCGGTCCAGCAGATCGTCGTCAGTCTCAGCGACCGGGTAGTCAAGATTTCGAGCGATGCCGAAGAACGTCATCAACGCGTTGATCGGAACCAGGGCAAACGCAACCTCGTCTTTACGGGCAAGGTCCAGCACCTCGCGCCACAGTGCTGGGGCTTGCCTCAGTCTGTCAGGACGCAGGCAAGCGACCGGCGTGGCTGTATCGATCGCCAAAGCCCATTGCCGTCCGGCAAATTGATAGGATGGATGCGACAAGCCTACCGAGCACGCCGCGAGCCGCGCCATCTCATCGTCGCGCAGGCCGTCCAGCGGCAACAGGTTTCCTTGCTGGGCAACCTCGCCAACATGCGGATGGTCGATCACCATCAGATCGTAGGTTTCAGCCATTTCCGCGATAGGCCGGTCGGCGAAGGCCTGAAGGCTTCGCTTTTCCCAGGTAATGCTGACACCCGGATGCCGTCTGGCATAGTCGAGCGAGGTGGCGACCATCGGGTCAAAGCCGCGCGAATGATCCCAGGTCATCCCACGCAGATCAGCCACGCGCGGGCTCCTTCTGGTTCTGTCTTTTCCTGGCCTCTTCGGCAAAATCGGCCGGATTTCGGTAGGATGCAGTCAAAAGGTGTTCGGCGTAGAGGGCAATCTCGCCTTCGTTCTTGAAGACCGAATAACTGACCCTGAGCTTGCCCATCGTCTCATTGTGAACCTCCTTATGGAGGTTCTTGCGGATCGTGTAGATTGTGTCCCCGATGAACACCGGCTTGATAAAGCGCAGGCGGTCATAGCCGTATGAGAAGGAATTCAAGCAGTTCGTTGCCGCCAGTCCGAGGCCAAGTGAGAAAACGAACGCGCCCGCCACGAGCCGCCGCCCGAACACTCCTTCTTCCCTGGCGAACATGTCATCGCTGACATAGGGGTGATGGTCCATGACCAGGCTGTTGAACAGCATGGACTCGCCTTCGGCGATCGTACGGCGGATCGACCTTATTTGATCGCCGACTTGAAAATCCTCGAAGTACCAGTCCTCTGAATTCCAGACAGGAATGGCGGCGTGCTCTTTTGGCAGGCCGGGTAATCCCCTGGCTCGAACGCCGATTTCGGCCATCGGCATCTCCCTCCCAGGATGGTGTCTGCCCTCTTCGTGGCAGGCGCGGCCGCTTTTGATGGGCAACACATCGCAGACGTATTTTCACTTGTCAAATTCTTTTTCATATATCAAATTTGTAAAAATCAAGGAGAGAGCAATGGAAGTCCCCCAGCACTTCGAGGACTACAGGGTCGGCGACGTGCGTCAGTCAGGCGGACGCACGATTACAGAGGCCGATATCGTCATTCACGCCGGACACTCCGGCGATTTCTTTCCACACCACATGGACGCCGAGTTTTGCCGGGGGCAGCCCTTCGGCCAGCGCCTCGCACATGGAACGATGACGTTTGCGATCGGCATCGGTCTCACCGCGACCCAGATAAATCCGCATGCAATGACCTATGGCTACGAACGGCTGCGTTTCCCCAATCCGGTTTTCGCAGGCGATACGCTCAGAACCAGGATCACGATTGGCCGAAAGGCCGACGACCCGAAGCGGTTGGGATACGGACAGGTTGTCGAGATATGCGAGACGACCAATCAGGACGCCAAGACGGTGATGTACTGCGAACACATCCTCCTAGTGAAGAAAGAGGGTACGCCATGACATCGATCGAGCATTCCGAGCAGAATTGGCCGGCACCGAACAACCCCAAGCCAATAACGATTGTCGGGGCTGGCGGCATCGTACGCGATGCTCATCTGCCCGCATACAATCAGGCCGGACTGAAAGTGTGCGCGGTGACCGATCTCGACGCGGGCCGGCGCAGCGCGCTCGCCGCGGACCACGACATCGGCAAGGTCTATGGATCGGTGGCGGCCGCCGTTGCGGCGCTGGGGACAACTTGCGTCTACGATGTGGCTGTACCGCCGGTTGCGATCTTGAGTGTGTTGCGGGATTTGCCCGAGCATGCCGCCGTGCTGATCCAGAAGCCGATGGGCTTGGATCTCGCCGGCGCCAGAGAAATACGGGCACTGTGCCGGGAGCGAAAGCTCAAGGCTGCGGTCAATTTCCAGCTCCGGTTTTCGCCGATGATGATGGCGGCGCGGCAGGCGATCGCGAAGGGCCTGATCGGCGATCTTCTGGAGATTGAAGTGCATGCGAACATCTTTACACCATGGACCTTGTTTCCCTTCTTGCTGACGATGGATCGAGTGGAGATACTCGTTCACTCGATCCATTACCTCGACAGCATCCGTGCCTTGTTCGGTACGCCGAAAGGGGTGTTTGCACGATCGATGGGTGACCCGCGGGCGCCGGGTTTCGCTCAGACGCGAACCAGTGTCATGCTTGATTGGGGTGACCAGCGACGCGGGCTGATGAGCATCAATCACAATCACCAGGCTGGGCGGAAATTCCAGTCGGCATGGTTTCGTATCGAGGGAACCGAGGCGACCATGATGATCAAGCTCGGCGTTTGTTTCGACTATCCACGTGGCGAAGCCGACGAGCTTTGGTTCTGTCCGAACGGCGGCGAATGGCGACAGGTGCCGCTAACGGGAAGCTGGTTCATTGAGAGCTTCATGGGACCGATGCGCAACGTCCAGCGCTTCGACGCGGGCGAAGACGACCGCTTGTTCTCCGGCGTTGAAGACGCGTTCGAAACCATGGCGCTGGTGGAAGCCTGTTTCGATGCGATGGAGCGTCCGCCCGTCCCCCTTCAATTGAACTAGCATTTCGCTCCATATGGTTTGACGAACAGCGATTCGCTGGAGAATTGTCACAAACACTAGGAGAAGGATCGACCTCTCTTGCGGCGCAACCTGCCGGCTTCCGTATAACGGTGCCGGAGACCTCCAGCCGCTGGCGATCCGAGCTTTGGGAGCCGGCAACAATGAATCGACCGCCAATCTCCGATCCGGATGCATCATCCCCACGTTACACGGCCCCTGCGCTCGAAAAGGGGCTCGATATTCTGGAACTGCTGGCATCTTCAGAAGGCGGTTTGACTCAAACCGAGATCGCGAAGGAACTCGACCGCTCGGTTTCCGAGATATTCCGCATGTTGGTTGTCCTGGAGGCACGAGGTTACATCGCTCAAGACGGAACGTCCGACCGTAATGTGCTGACGACGAAGCTGTTCGAACTTGCGCACAAGACGTCGATCATTCGCAGACTTTCAACAGCGGCTGGCCCCGCAATGCGGGAGTTGGCAATCGCAATCAATCAGTCCGTGCATTTGGCGGTGCTTTCGGAAGACGCGGTGCTCATTGCAGCACAGGTCGATCCTCCGGCAAGGCACGTGCTTTCCGTGCGCCTTGGAACACGGGTCGATCTTTGGCGCGCATCATCTGGTCGCGTCATGATGGCGTTTCAGCCCGAAGAGACCCTCGCTGCCATGTTCGACCGGGTAGCGCTACCTGAAGATGTGAGCGAAGTGCGTCTTCGCGAGGACCTCGCGGAGGTGCGAAAGCGTGGCTATGAGGTTGTAGACAGCTTCGTGATCCGCGGCGTGGTCAACATCTCGGCTCCGGTTATCGACTACACGGGCGAAGCCATCGCCGCGCTGACGGTCCCCTATATCGAACGGTATGGCGAGCATACCAGTTTCGATACGTGTTGCCGGCTAACTCTGGGCGTTGCGGCAAACCTCTCTCGCTTATTGGGGGGAGGGGCTCGGTTTTCCGAAAGCGAAGCACCCTCGTCGCCTTAGGTTGTGAAAGGCGGCTTCCTTGCATTATTGTTTCTGGCGTTTCGACGAATTAGCAAGAAATGACGCTAGAAGATCGCGCGGTTTTCCCTCCTGCTTTCGCGACAGGCTCTCACCGATATGCCTGAGTTTCAGCAAGCTTATGCCCGCATGATGAGCGCAAAGTTATCCCAGAAAGATAGAGATTGCGGCCGGACGACCGCTTTCTCGATGTTCTCACCCGAAACCAGCCAGTCCGCTCTCGGCCCCAATCTAGATGCGCTATTTGGCTCTAATTGATGACTGCGACACGGATGAGCCGCCGGCCCGAATTGTGGGTTGCATGCCAGTTCCCGGCTCTAGCAGACATGCAATTTGCGTCGATCTTTAAGTTTCCCGGGTATGGCGCCCGCAACCTAAGCGCCACCATACAGAGCGCTACAAAATTCCCCAGCTAGCTGTTGCGCGTTGATCAAATGCAAAATGCGGCTTTGTTGGCTTCCTGACCGGTCGCGGTCATTTGTCGACGGAAATCGAGAAAATCTTTCACGACGACACTAGCGCTGCCACGATTAGGGGCTTTGGCGGCGTTGGGGCTGTCTCCCGACGAATGGTTGCGGAAGGTGATAGTATCAGTAGTGGAAGACGATCTTTACCGATCTGTCGTTGATGACAGGTTCGAATCCCATCTGGGTTAGTTGGGATGGAGGATTGGTCGAAGCCGTTCGCGCCGACTATTCGATAGATTCACAATCATTTTTGGGTGTGGTCGGTCGACGGGATTTACAAATGCTCGATCCTGTCTGTTGACATGTTAAGGGGTTGCCACTCCTCAAGGATATGATCGGACTTCTCTGGCCCAATCGTATTAGCAACACCTCACAATTGATTTCCACTTTTTGTTTGCAGCCAATGCTTGCATCGCTTTCTTCAAAGTGCAGAAGTTGGCGGTGAGGAAACTTTCTGTTGCGCGGGGCGGGCGTGTGAACAGTGTCGAGCCGCATGCGGCTCCAGTCGATACGGGCGTGGTATGCTTGGCGTTGATCGCGCAATATTTGCGGCGACCAGCGGATGCCGATGTCATCCGGCATGATCTTGGACTGGTTGTCGATGTAGCAGGCCGCGAGGACATTGTCAGAGCCGCCAAACGCCTAAAACTCAAGTCGCGCGTGGTGCGCCCCGCGGCAAAACGGCTGGATCGGCTGGCGCTGCCTGTCATCGTCGAGAAGGCAAGCGGCGGCTTTGCCATCTTGGCTGCGCTGTCCGCCGACAAGGTGCTTATCCAGGATCCCGCGATCGGTGCCGCGCAGGAACTGTCCCGAGGCGAATTCGAGGCGGGATGGAGTGGCTTTGCCATCCTGATCACCAGTCGTGCCTTTGCCGACGGGTTTGCCCGGCGCTTCGATTTCTCCTGGTTCATTCCGGAGATGATCCGTTACCGCTGGGTCTTCGCCGAAGTGCTGCTTGCCTCGTTCTTCGTGCAATTGCTCGGCCTGATCTCGCCGATCTTCTTCCAGCTGGTCATCGACAAGGTGCTGGTCCACAACGGCCTGACAACGCTGGAAGTGCTGGTGATCGGCCTCTCCGTGGTGTCGTTGTTCGAGGTGCTGCTCACCGGCTTGCGGACTTATGTGACGACACACACGACCAGCCGGATCGATGTGGCGTTGGGTGCCAAGCTGTTTAATCATCTCCTGGGGTTGCCGATCGCCTATTTCGAGGCGCGCCAAACCGGGCAGACGGTGGCCCGCGTGCACGAACTGGAGAACATCCGCGCGTTTCTCACCGGGTCGGCGCTCACCGTGCTGCTCGACGTGTTCTTTCTCTTTGTGTTCCTGGCTGTGATGTATCTCTACAGCCCATGGCTGACCTTGATCGTCGTCTGCTCGATCCCGGCCTATGTGCTTTTGTCGGTTCTGGTCACGCCCGAGTTCAGGAGGCGGATCGAAGAGCGTTTCAACCGCGGCGCTGAGAACCAGACCTTTCTGGTTGAATCCATCGTCGGTGTCGAAACGCTGAAAGCTATGGCCGTCGAGCCGCAGATGCAGCGGCGCTGGGAGGATCAGCTTGCCGGCTATGTGCAGTCCGGTTTCCGTACCTCGAACCTCGGCAACATCGCCTCGAACACAGCCCAGTTCATCTCCAAGGCCGTCATCGTCTTGACGATGTGGTTCGGTGCCAAGGCGGTGTTGGCGGGTGACATGACGGTTGGACAGCTGGTCGCCTTCAACATCATGGCCGGGCGCGTCTCCGGGCCGGTGCTGCGGCTGGCGCAGCTGTGGCAAGACCTGCAGCAGGTGCGTATCTCCGTTGACCGGCTGGGCGATATCCTCAATGCGCCGGCGGAACTCACCGGCAGCGCCGGCCAGGGATCGCTGCGCAAGATCGTCGGCCAGGCCAATTTCGACCATGTCTCCTTCCGCTACCGGCCGGGCGAGCGCGAGATCCTGAGCGACGTGTCGTTCTCCGTCGAGCCGGGCGAGATCGTCGGCATTGTTGGCCCATCCGGCTCCGGCAAGAGCACGGTCGCGAAATTGTTGCAGCGCCTGCATGTGCCCGAACGCGGTCGTGTCATGATCGACGGTGTCGATCTGGCTCTCATCGACCCGCGCAGCCTGCGCCGGCAGATCGGCGTGGTCTTGCAGGAGAACGTGCTGTTCAGGCGCACGGTGCGCGAGAACATCGCGTTGTCCGATCCCTCGCTGCCGCTTGACCGGGTCATCGAGGCGGCAAAGCTGTCCGGCGCGCATGAGTTCATCGTCAAATTGAAGTCCGGCTACGACACGGTGCTGGAAGAGCGTGGCGCCAACCTTTCCGGCGGCCAGCGCCAGCGCATCGCCATTGCCCGCGCGCTCGTCACCAATCCGCGCATCCTTATCTTCGACGAGGCGACCAGCGCGCTCGACTATGAATCGGAATATGTCATCCAACAGAACATGAAGAAGATGGCGCAAGGCCGCACCGTCTTCATAATAGCACATCGGCTGGCGGCGTTGAGGGATGCGACCCGGATCATCACCATCGAGGCTGGCCGCCTGACCGAACAGGGAACCCATAGCGAGCTTCTCGCCAGGAACGGCCGCTACGCTCAACTCTACCGCCTGCAAGGCGGGACGCTATCAGAAGCGGCGGAGTAGGGGCGATGGGACGCATCTGGCAAGCCGTTCGACATGGGATCGCCAGGGAGCGACAAGAAAAACGCCCGCGTCTCAATGCCGATGAACGGCAGTTCCAGGCGGCAAGCATCGAAATCCTCGAAACGCCGGCCTCGCCGACGGCGCGCGTCTTTGCCGGACTGATCATCGTCTTTGCCTGTGGGGCGGTGGCCTGGTCGTGGTTCGGCCGCATCGACACCTTCGCCACGGTGCAGGGCAAGATCATTCCGATCGGCAAGGTGCAGGTGATCGAACCGCTGATCACCGGGCGTGTGAAAGCCATCCACGCGAAGTCCGGCGACCATGTCCAGGCTGGGCAAACACTTGTCGAACTCGACCCCGCCGAGCAGATGGCGGAACGCCAAAAACTCGCCGGCAATCTGGCGATCGCCGAAGTCTCGGCGGCCCGCTTGCGGTCGATGATCAAGGCGGTTGACGAAAGAATGCCACTGATCGAAGCGCGCTTCACCGCGCCTTCGAATGCGCCGAGCTCGCTCATCGACCTGCAGCAGCAGCGCATGCGCCAGTCGCTGGCCGCATATGAGGCGGAACAGCTCAGTCTCGCCGCCGACATTGCCGCGAAAAAAGTCGAGATCGAGCGCGGCGCCAAAACGCTGGCCGAGCGCCAGAAGCTGGTCAATCTGACCGGCGACCGGCTCGATGTCTTCGAGGAGCTCGAAGGCCGTGGCCTCGGCATCAAGTCGCGCACCATCGACGCGCGCCAGAGCAAGCAGGATCAATTGCTGGCGGTTGTCACCGACGAAGGCCACATCGCCGAACTCGGAGCAACCAAATCCGCGC
>Ga0209127_100078_pt1 | contig 72695 bp, 65 predicted proteins | sample LakSupMetagenome_FD_187469 | JGI IMG/M metagenome (GOLD analysis project Ga0209127, IMG submission 187469) | Freshwater microbial communities from Lake Superior, Canada - Sta WM archaea (SPAdes) (version 2) | ecosystem: Environmental > Aquatic > Freshwater > Lake | place: Lake Superior, Canada... | reverse complement strand
CGCTCGCCACCGAACGCATTGCCCTGAAGGGCGACATCCCCAGCCCCATCTCGCCGCCCTCGGGTTGCGTGTTCCGCACGCGCTGCCCGCACGCCATCGAGGCCTGCGCACAGACGGTGCCGCCGCTCGAAGAGATTTCCACCGGACACTATCGCGCCTGCATCCGCAAGGAGCTGCTCTCCAACATTGCCGCATGACGACCATGACAGACACCGCCATTCCCGCCACCACCACCACCACCAACTTCACCGACCCGCTGCTGGGCAGCCACTTCAAGGGCTACCCGCGCACCCAGCCGCCGCGCCTGCGCAGCGAAGTCGGCGCGGCCGGCTGGAACGTGCTGGCCGGCGACCTGCCGCTGCCGCTCGCGATGCTCAAGCGCGAGGCGCTGGAGCACAACCTCGCATGGATGCAGTCGCGCGTGCGCGAGTGGGGCATCGATCTCGCACCGCACGGCAAGACCAGCATGTCGCCGCAGCTCTTCCAGCGCCAGCTGGATGCGGGGGCGTGGGGGCTGACCTTTGCGACCGTCACCCAGCTGGCCGTGGGCGTGGCGGCCGGCGCGCGCCGCACGCTGATCGCCAACCAGGTGGTGAGCGATGAGGACCTCGCGGGCATCCAGTTGCTGCTGAGCGCGACGCCGGGTTTGCGCATCGTGTTCCTGGTCGATTCGCTCGCCCAGCTCGCGCTCATCGAGGGCTGGGCCAAGCGCCATCCCGCGAGCGTGCCGTTCGAAGTGATGATCGAAATCGGCGTCGAAGGCGCGCGCACCGGTTGCCGCACCCACGAAGAAGCGGTGACGCTCGCCACGCGCCTGCGTGCGAGCGATGCGGCCAAGCTCGTCGGCATCGAGACCTACGAAGGGCAGGGCGCCACCGGCGTCAGCGAACCCGACACCGCATACGCCAACACGCTGATGGACCGCGTCGAAGCCATCGCGCGCCACTGCGACACGCAGAAACTCTTCGAGACCGACGAGGTGCTGGTCTCGGCTGGCGGCTCGGCCATCTTCGATCTCGTGGCCGGGCGCCTCAAGCCCGCGCTGGGTTCACCGGTGCGCGGCCTGCTGCGCTCGGGCTGCTATGTCACGCACGACCATGGCTTCTACAAGCGCATGGTCAACGCGGTCGACGAGCGCCTGGGCTGCCAATGCGGCGAAGGCCTGCGCCCCGCGATGGAAGTCTGGGCCACGGTGCAATCGCGACCCGAGCCCGGCCTCGCGATCCTCGCCGTGGGCAAGCGCGACATTTCCTTCGACCTCTCGATGCCCGTGCCCATCGCACGCGCGGCACGTGGCGCGCTCGAAGCGCAGACCGTGCCCGCCGGCTGGAAAATCACTGCGCTCAACGACCAGCATGCATACCTGCGCTGGGATGCCAGCGAGGAAGCGGAGGCGCCCAAGGTCGGCGACCGCGTGGGCCTCGGCATCTCGCACCCCTGCACCACCTTCGACAAATGGCACTGGATGCCCGTGGTCGAGAACGACTACCGCGTGAGCGACGCCGTCGCCATGCACTTCTGAATCGCTTTCACCGATGACCCCTTCCCTGCTTCAGAAGATCGCGCAGATCCGCAGCAGCGCCCCGGCCACGCGGCGCGCGATCCTCGACCTGATCCTCGAGGACCCCGACCGCGTGCTCGAAGAGAGCTTCGAGCAGCTGGCCGAGCGCTCGCGCAGCTCGGTGCCGACCATCATGCGCACCTGCCGCGACCTGGGCTTCGCGGGCCTGCGCGAGTTCAAGCTCGCGCTCGCGCAGGAGCTCGCGCTCGGCGGCTCGCCGCTGCACCGCCGCGTCAACATCGAGGACGCGGCCGACGAAGTGGTCGGCAAGATCGCGCGCAGCGCCGCGGCCTCGGTCTCAGGTGTGCGCGGCCAGCTCGACATGCAGGTGCTCGACGGCGCCGTGGCCGCCATCGCGGCCGCGCCGCATGTGGACCTGTACGGCGCGGGCGCGACCTCGTGGTTCATGGCCAACGACCTGCAGGCGCGGCTCTTCCGCCTCGGCCTCTCGGCGAATGCCTGGGCCGACTACCACCTGCAGCAGGTGGCCGGCGCGGCGCAGCGGCCGGGCGGCGTGGTCATCGCCATCTCGCACGTGGGCGGCATGCCGTCGCTGCTCGATGCGGTGGACATCGCACGGGGGCAGGGCGCCAAGGTGGTCGCGCTCACGCGGCCCGGCACGGCGCTCGCGGCGAAGGCTGACTTTTTGCTGGGCCTCTCGGTGCCCGACGACGCGGTGATGCACGTGGGCATCGATGCCTACCTCACGCACCTCACCGCCATCGAAATCCTCACGGTGCTGGTCGCGCAACGCCGCGGCGAACCGGCGGTGCAGCGCCTGCAGCGCGCACGCGAAGCCTTCCAGCGCCATGGCATCGACGCCACCACGCACCCGCTGCAAAGCTGGGACGGCGGCGGCATCAACGAAAAAGGAGGGCTCGCATCGTGAGCTGCCCCAAAGCCATATTGCTCGAAGCCGGCCTCGTGGTCGACGGTTCGGGCGGACCCTCGTGGCCCGGGGACGTGCTGCTGCAGGGTGACCGCATCCTCGCGCTCGGCGAAGGCCTGCGCGGGCGGCTGCCCGAGGGCTTGAGCGTGGCCGATCTCGACATCGTCGATTGCCGCGCCAAGGTCATCGCGCCCGGCTTCATCGACGCGCACACGCACGACGATGCGATCGTGCTGCGCGACCCGCTGTGCCTGCCCAAGGTGTCGCAGGGCATCACCACCGTGGTGACGGGCAACTGCGGCATCTCGCTCGCGCCGTACCGCACGCCCCAGTCGAAGCCGCCGCTCACGCTGCTGGGCGCCGATTCGTTCAAGCACGCGACGATGGCCGAGTACCGCGCCGCCGTCGATGCGACGCAGCCCGCGCTCAACGTGGCTGCGCTGGTCGGCCACACCACGCTGCGCTTCGCGACGATGCAGGCGCTCGACCGGCCCGCCAGCGGCGACGAGCTCGCGCGCATGGAAGCGCTGCTCGACAGCTGCATGGCCGATGGCGCGCACGGCATGTCGTCGGGCCTGTTCTACGAAGAAGCCTTCGCCGCACCCGCAGAAGAAGTGACCGCGCTCGCGCGCGTGGTGGCACGCCACGGCGGCGTGTACGCCACGCACCTGCGCAGCGAGATGCAGCAGATCATCGAGGCGCTCCACGAGGCCGGCGACTCGGCCTTCAACGCCGGCGTGCCGCTGGTCATCTCGCACCACAAGTGCGCCGGTCCCGCGAACTGGGGCCGCACGAAGGAGACGCTGCCGCTGATCGAATCGCTCGCGCAGCGTCAGCAGATCGCGATGGACGTGTACCCCTACGTGGCCGGCTCCACCGTGCTGCGCGAAGACCTGGTGGACGGCGTCATCGACGTCCTGCTGACTTGGTCCGATCCGCATCCCGAGATGACCGGCCGCCTCGTCTCCGACATCGCGCGCGAATGGGGCACCACCGAGCAGGAGGCCTGCCTGCGGCTGAAGCCCGGCGGCGCCTGCTATTTCCAGATGCAGGAGGAAGACGTGGAGCGCGTCATCTCGCATCCGCTCACGATGATCGGCAGCGATGGCCTGCCGCACGACCGCCATCCGCATCCGCGGCTGTGGGGCGCGTTCCCTCGTGTGTTCGCGCGCTACTGGCGCCAGCGGCGGCTCTTCACGCTGGAGCAGGCCGTGCACAAGATGACCGGCATGACTGCGCGCAACCTGCGCATCGCGGACCGCGGCCTGCTGCGCGTCGGCACGATGGCCGACGTGGTGGTCTTCGACCCCGAGACCATCGCCGACACAGCCACCTACGACAAGCCGCACGGCGTGAGCGAAGGCGTCGAGCGCGTCTTCGTGAACGGCGTGCTGGCCTATCGCGGTGGCGAGGGCGAAGCCCGCGTGCTTGCGCGCGCCGGGCGGATGTTGACGCGCGGTAGCTAGGCCTCGTTCGGGGCGTGTGCACAGGACACGCTGCCTGATCGCGCGTATGGACGACTGGCACGAATGCTGCTTCAAGGCATCGTCTTTTGCGAGGGAGGGGTGCATGACCTGACGGGCCGGCGATCAAGCCGCAGCCCGCGGCGTTGCGCATGTGCTCCCGGACATTCGACACCCGTCGGGCGCGCTGTTTGCCATGCGAGCAGCACGCGCCCATCGTGCTTGGAGTCAGGGAGAGAACAATGAAATTCAAACGTGCAAGGCGCGTGTCGCAGACGTGCGCGCTTTTTCTTGCGGTCGGGTTGCTGGGCGGATGCGGTGGGGGCAGCGGTGGGGGAAGCGCGATGCCATTCGCACTGACACAGCCGTCGCCTTCCAGTACGACAGACCCGTCGCAACCAGCCGCTGAACCTGCTGCGACAGTCCCCGTGACGGAGATGCCGAATCCGGCGGACCCGTCCGAAATCACCCGGTATTCGACCACGGTGCCCTTTGGAGAAAAAGGCCGTTTTGTGGCTTCGGAGCAGGTCGTCTACAGGCTGGGCACCACAGCCGTGTCCGATCCGGAGAACAAGGAGGTGATCTACACCGTGCCTTTGCGCGGCACGGTGAGGTATCCCAACGGTGAGGCCGGTGCACCGGGCGCGTCCAAGGTTCAGGTGTCGCCATCGGGCGGCTTCCCCGTGGTGGTGTTTCTACACGGCATGCACGATGACTCGGAACTCAACAACGCCAAGGGCTACGACTACCTGCAAAAGAGCCTCGCCGAGAACGGTTACGCGGCGTTCTCCATCGACGCGGGAAAAATCAACGGACTCCCATGGAGAAGTGCATCGGATGCGGGTGCACTCTCGCGCGGCCAGTTGCTCATGACGACGCTCGATGTGCTGCGCACGGGCAATGCCACCGGCATCTTCAACGGCGTCGAGCTCGCGCAGCTCAAGGGAAAGCTGGACCTCGACCGGGTGGGCATCATCGGGCACTCGCGCGGTGCGGAAGCGGTCGCCTATGCGGTGGAACTGAACAAGCAGCGCATCGGTATCAGCTATGAGAACGTCGAGACAGCGCGCGGTCTTCGCATGGCCGTGACGTGGGCCCAGGCAGAACTGGCGCAAGCCAAGGGTCGCGTTGACGCAGCCAAGGCTGCGGAAAGTTCTGCCAGCAAGAAGCTGAGCAAGGCAAAGAAGGCATTCGCCGCAGAGCCGACGGGCTCGCCCGCCCGCGATGCCCTGGAACAGGCCGTGGTGGAGCTTCAAAGCGAAGCCGTGGCGGCTGCGGCAAAACACACCAGCGAGAAACTCGCGCTGGAAGCGGCCGGCGCAAAACTGAGAGCAGCCGAGACGGTGGACCTGAAACCCATCAACGCGAACAGCACGGCATGGCTGGAGCAGGCCGCGTCCCTGAATGTGCTGTCGCAGTCCGGTGTCCTGTTGCCGTCCGGCAGCGAGCCGCCGCACAAGATACGTGCAGTTTTTTCGGTGGCTCCGATCAATGCCAGGCAGCTGTCGCGCGTGACGCATGTCCCGTTCGCAACGCTGTTGCCCACCTGCGATGGCGACGTGTACAGCATGCCGGGCGCGCAGATATTCGACGACAGCCGCTACACCGCGGAAGATGAAACTGCACCGAAATTTCAAATTGTCGCGAGAGGCGCCAACCACAATTTCTACAACACGCATTGGTCCGAGACCGACGATGCCGTAGGTTCGGACGTAGCTAACTACGCGACGTCGGATGGCACCGTGTATGACATCGTGTCTCGCGGCACTGCGCCCTTCCATTGCAAGCAGATCGGGACCACGGAAACTCTGCGGCTCAGCGCAAGCGATCAACGGCGTGGTGGAGCCTTCCTGATGGAATCGTTCATGCGGTATTTCGTCGGTGACGAAGTTCAGTTCGCCCCGTACTGGAAAGGTCAGGCACCCATTCCGTCCGCCGGATGTCCGGCCGGAGAGGCCGGTTGCAGCGAGCGCATGGTCCTGACGATTCATCAGCCGGCGGCGCAGCGCAAATTGCTTCAGAGCTTCCGCAATACGGACAGCAGCGAGAAGAACGAGAGCGGACTGTCGGCGAGGTTCGAAGCATTCAAACAAGCCGTGCAGTGCCAGTTCCTGGGGATCCGTGGGTGGGCGGCGCCAACCAGGGCGGCGGCATGCACCGATCCTGCCACCAGTGCTTCCAGCAAGTCGCTGTTCAAGGAAGGCGAAAAGTATGACTTGGACACCTACGACAAGAAGACGCCGCTGATATGGTCGGTGACGGACCAGGCCCAGTTGCAGTGGGAAGCGCCCGGCCCGACCATGACCGTCAACACAGGCGACCTCTCGGCCAAGGGCTTCGACACCCTCAGCTTCCGTGTTGCCGTCGTGGCGCCGATCGGACAAGAGGTCGAGGTGTCCCTGGTCGATACCCAGGATCGCTCCGTCGCGCTGAAGGGCAGCGATTTCAGCGATGCGCTCTACAACGTCGCACGCAAGCCGAACGGAACGATCCCGCTGGTCGACGCTCCCGAAGACGCCATCTACGCTGACACCGGTACCACACGCCCGTTGCTGAACATGGTGGCCGTTCCCCTCAAGGCGTTCGCCTTGCATGATGTGGACCTGGAGCACATCAAGCAGGTGAAGTTCCGCTTCCCGAAGGCCTCGGGCAGCGTGGCGGTCAATGATGTGCAGTTGCAGCGGATGAACTGAACGGGTGGCGAGGCCGGAGCCTGGGCGCTGAACGCTCCCAGGCCCGTTCAGCAAACCACCTGGCTCAAGCAAACACCAGGCACACCGGCGTAGGCACCTGCGCCACTTGCACCGGCTGGTCGAGCTTGCCGCTCGCCGGGTCGATGCGCAAGCGCAGGATGGTGTCGCCTTTCTGGCTGAGCGCGTAGAGGTGGCTGCCCCCTGGCGCCATCGCCAGCGCGCGCGGAAAGCGCAGGCCTTCGCTCCAGTGCTGCACCGGTGTCAGCGCGCCGTTGCCCGTGTCGATGCGGAACGCGGCGATGCTGTCGGCCATCGGGTGGTCCGACTTCAACCGGCGGTTGGTCGCGTAGAGAAATTGCCCCGACGGATGCATGACCAGCGCCGCCGCGCTCTTCTGGCCGCTGTAGCCCTCGGGCAAGGTCGATACGCGTTGGCGTTGTTCGCCGACCTTGCCGCTCGCCGCGTCGTAGCCGAAGGAGGCGACCGTGGCATCGAGCTCGCTCACCAGGTACAGGAAGCGCTGCGACGGATGCAGCGCCAGGTGGCGCGGTCCACTGCCGGGCGCGACCGACGTGCGGCCGAGCACGGCCAGCTTGCCGTCGGCCAGCGTGAAGACATTGATGCGGTCGCTGCCGAGATCGGTGCCGAGCACGCGCTGGCCCGAGGCGTCGAACGCCACCATGTGCGGGTGCGGCGATTCCTGCCGTTCGGTGTCGGGGCCGGACCCGGTTTCCTTCTCGATGCCCGAGACCTTGCCGAGCCTGCCGTCCGCCTCGATGGGCAGCACGTTGTAGGCGCCGCCGCCATACAGCGCCACGGCGAGTGCGCGGCCATCGGGCGACACGGCCAGGTGCGCGGGGATCACGCCCGAGAGCGAGAGCGGCTGGCGATTGAGCAGCGTGAGGCGCCCGTCGTTCGCATCGATCGCATAGGCCTCGGCGGTACCGGTGGGCAGGCCTTGGTAGGTGTCGATTTCGTTGATCGCGTAGAGGAAGCGACGGCTCGGATGCACCGCGAGGAACGAAGGGTTCGCGCTCGCCACGGTCTGCACCGATGTCCAGCCGCCGTCCCGCATCGCGAGCACGTAGATGCCCTTCGAGGCCGGCCCGCCGGCGGTGCCGCCGGGGGCGTCGAAGGTGTAGGTGCCGACGTAGGCGAAGCGCGGTGCCGGCGCATGGGCGATGGCCGGGCTGCTGCTCGCGGTGTCAGGGGTCTGCGCGCCGGCGGGGACCAGCGGTGTCAATGCGCCGAGTGCGGAAGCGCCGCCGATCCACTGCATCACGGCGCGGCGATTCTGGCCGGGTTGGTTGGGGCTGTGTGTCATGGGGTTCCTTCCTCTCGTTCAGGGTCGCACCGACATGGCATGGTGAAAGACGTTGTTCGGGTCGTAGCGCCGCTTCACCTTCCGCAGGAACTCGTAGAGCCCCTGGTCCCCATAGTAGAGCTGCGACCAGAACGGATACGCCAGCATGTCGTTGTCCGGATAGTTGATGTAGCAGCCTTCGTAGCGCTCGCCGGGGTAGGGCGTGCCGGCGTAACGCTCGGGCACGTCGGGCGTGCCGTATACATCGCGGTAGAAGTCGCCGATCCAGCGCAGATGGCCCGCATCGTCCGCCGCACTGCGCCAATAGGTCTGGTACTGCAGCTTCATGATCGACGCGCGCTGCGGCACGGCGGTGTCGCCGACGCGTTCGGGCTTGTTGACCGCGCCGCCATAGGAGTCGACCTGCACCAGCGACTGGCTCAGGTCGACACCGGGCATCGTGCGCGTGAGGTGCGTGTAGATGCGCTGCGCTTCGCGGGCGCTGAAGTTCTGCTTCATGTAGGCCGACTTGTACTTGCCGCGCTGGTTCTCGCCCGAGCCGTTGAGGTACTGCGTGGCCGTGAGCCAGTCGTAGCGCGTCACCGTGTGCGGCTTGGAGCACAGCAACTGCCCCGCATCGCGCTGCGGCGCCGGGCCCACGCCGGGCGGGCGGCCTTTCAGGGGCACCGGCGTGCAGGCACGGAAGCGGTCGAGGAAATCGTTGAGCACCGTCAGGTCGTTGCAGGTGCCGTCGGGGTTGCAGAACTGCGTGAGCATCACAATCTGGCCCGACGAGCGGTGCGTGAGCTTGAGCAGCGAGAACATGCCCCAGGTGTCGGGCGCCTTGCCGCGCGTGGCCCAGTAATTGCCGTAGATGGAGAGCAGTTCGGCAAAGCGCGCGGGCGTCATCGTGGCCCAGTCGAATGCGACCACCGCGATCGCCACTTCGCGCGGCGCCGTCGGCAGCGTGTCGAACACATAGCTGGTGATCGCGCCGAAGTTGCCGCCGCCCGCGCCGCGGCAGGCGCGGAACAGCTCGGGATCGCGCGTCGCATCCACGGTGCGCGGCACGACCTTGCCGCGCCCGTCGACCGTGAGGATGTCCACCGCCGAGAGCCAGTCGACCGTGAGCCCCTGCAGGCGCGACAGCAGGCCGTAGCCGCCGCCGCAGATGTGCCCGCCCGCGCCCACCGAATAGCAGGAGCCGCCGGGCAGGGTGACATTGCTCTGCTTGTACAGCTCCAGGTAGCCGTTCCAGTTCTGCGTGCCGGGGCCGATGCGATAGCGCCCGTCTGTCTTGCCGGTGCTTGCGCCGCTGAGCAGGCTCAGGTCGAGGATCGCGCCATCGGGATTGTTGGAGACGAAGTCTTCGTAGCAATGGCCACCGCTGCGCAGCGTGGGGCGCAGGCCTGCGTCGACGATGCGCTGCAACGCGGCCGCGGCATCGCCCGGGGTTTCCGCCAGCTCGATGCGCGAAGCCGCATCCGATTCCGTCGAAGGCCATCGCAGGTTGAAGCCCTTCTTGAGGGTGTTGTAGCGCGCATCCTGGCGTGTCACTGTGATGGTCATGGGCACTTTCTGAAGGACGTCTTGCGACGGTGGGGAGTCGAAGAAAGAGGGAGCCTGCGTGGGTCCTACGCACGGGTACTCATTTGCTGATTCGGCCGAAAAGTGAAAGGTTTTTTCTTATTTCCATCGAATTGAACTGAATATGGCGCGATGGCGCTCATATTGCCGTCGATTCTGGAAATATTGAAATAGATTTTCAGATGCGACGTGCGCGCAAGGCATGTGCATTTCCCGTAGCGAACACGGCGTTCGCTGCGCAACAAAACGCCGGAGACGGCGCCGGCGAGCTCAGCGCGCCGCTGCTTCTTCGTCTTCCGCCTGCGCCTGGAACATCCGCGTGAAATCGCAGCACTCCTGCGCCAGCATCACGATCGACGAGGTGAGCGCGCTGCGGTGCTCGCCCTTGTGCATCGCCACGTAGCGCACCACCGGCAGCGGCGGCGTCACCTCGATCACCGACAGCATGCCGGCCGCGACCAGCGGCGCGAGGCATTCGCGCGGCAGGTAGCTCACGCCCAGCCCCGACACGGTGAGCCCGGTGAGCGCCACGAGGTTGCTCACCACGATCACGTTGGAAGGCTGCACGCCCTGGTCCTTCATCCATGCGTCGTAGGCGCGCCCGGTGCCCGAGTTGTTGCCCTGCACCAGCATGCGGTGGCGCGCGAGGTCGTGCAGGCGCACGGTGCCCGTCGTCTGCACCACGCCGGGCTTGCACATCCACGCGCTCTTCACCTTGCCGATGACCTTGCTCTGCATGCGCGAGTCGGCGAAGGTGTCGGGCACGATGACCACGTCGAGCGCATCGACCAGCAGCTTGTCGCGCAGCTGCAGGCTGTCGTCCACGTCGGGCTCCAGGATCACCTTGGGGTAGTGCTGCTGGATCAGGCCGACCAGCCGCGGCAGCCACGTCATCGCGGTGAGCTCGGTCACGCCGATGCGGATGCGTCGCTCCACCACGCCGGGCTTGCCGAACTGCTCGACCGCGGCATCGCGCTGCTCCAGCAGCTTCTTGGCGAGCACGAACATCTCCTCGCCCTTTTCGGTGAGGCGCGCGCTGCGCTGGCTGCGGTCGAAGAGTTCGGTGTCGAACAGCAGCTCCAGCTCGTGCACCCGCTTGGAGACGGCCGACTGCGAGGTGTGCAGCTGGTTCGCCGCCTGCGCGAAGCCGCCGAGCTGGCCGATCCAGTAGAGGGCTTCGAGTTGCTTGAAGGTCATCACGGTGCGGTCTCCTCTGCAGGTGGTCCGAAAGAACGCTTTTCTTCATGCGATTCGATCACAAAAAATCGCTTTTAGAAATTCATCGAGGCGCAGAAGATTCGCCCAGCCCACCCCCTCACTGCAAACCAAGGAATACACGCCATGGACTTCTTCAAGCTGCCTCTCGCCCTGGGACTCACCCTCGCCTTCACCTGCGGCGCCGCCAGCGCCCAGGACGGCGGCACCCTGCAGAAGATCAAGGAGAGCGGCACGATCCAGATCGGCGCGCGCGACAGCCAGATCCCGTTCTCGTACAAGCTCAGCGCCGACAGCGCGCCCATCGGCTTCACCAACGACATCTGCCTGAAGATCGTCGATGCGGTGAAAGCCAAGCTGGGCCTCGCGAAGATCGATGTGCGCTACACCATGCTCAACTCGACCAACCGCATTCCGCTCCTGCAGAACGGCACGGTCGACCTCGACTGCGCGACCACCACCAACACCACGCAGCGCCAGGCGCAGGTCGATTTCGCGCCGAGCCACTTCGTGACCAACATCACCGCCGCGGTGCGCAAGAGCTCGGGCATCAATGCGCTGGCCGACCTCAACGGCAAGAACGTGGCCACCGTCTCGGGCAGCACCTCGATCCAGTTGCTGCGCGGCGCACGCAAGAGCGGCACGATCGAAGTCAACGAGATCGCGGGCAAGGACACCTCCGACGGCTTCCTGCTGCTCTCGACCGGCCGCGCCGATGCCTACGTGCTCGACGACGTGCAGCTCGCCGGCATGATTGCCAGCGCCACCAACCCGGGCGACTACAAGCTGCTGAAGGAGTCGCTGCGCCAGGAGCCCTACGGGATCATGCTGCGCAAGGACGATCCGCAGTTCAAGGCGCTGGTCGACGAAACGGTCACCGGTCTCATGAAGTCGGGCGCCATCGAGCAGCTCTATGCGAAGTGGTTCATGTCGCCGATTCCGCCGAAGAACGCGAACCTGAATTTCCCGATGTCCGACGCGGTGCGCGACATCTTCAAGAACCCGAACAACAAGGGCGTCTGAGCACATGGCGACCACGCTTGAAAACCACCCCCGCGGCCTCGCGTTTTCCGATGCGCTGATGCGCGAGGTGAAGGCGCGCTTCCTGCTCGTCGACCACGACCACCACGGCCGCGAACGTCTCTACTTCGACAACGCCGGCGGCTCGTTCCGGCTCAAGGCCGCGGTCGAGCGGTTCGCAAAGGTCGATGCGATTCCCGACAACGCGGAGCGCATCCACGCAACCGCGGTCGAGCTGCAGCAGATCCAGGCGAAGGCGGCCGAGGACCTGCGCACCGTGCTCCATGCGCAGGGCGGCAGCGTGTATGCCTCGCTCACCGCCTCGGGCGCCATGTTCGACATGGTGCGCGCGGTGGCCGAGAACGTGCCGGGCACGAACATGGTCACGACGGTGCTCGAGCACCCCTCGGCCTTCGATGCGATGAGCCTCTATGCCGGTCGGCTCGGTCGCGAGCTGCGCGTGGCGAAGAGCAACCCGGTGACGGGCGGCGTCGATGTCGAAGAGATCGTGCGCCTCGTCGACAAGGACACGTGCCTCCTCAACGTCATCTACGCCTCGAACATCTCGGGCGCGAAGCTCGACATGGCCGAGATCGTGCGCCGCGCACGCGCCATCAAGCCCGACCTCTACATCCTCGTGGACGCGGTGCAGCACGCGCCGCACGGCCTCATCGACCTGCAGAAGACGCCGGTGGACGGCATCAACCTCGCGCCCTATAAGTTCTTCGGCTGCCGCGGCTCGGGGCTCTCGTGGGTGTCGGACCGCGCGGCCGTGCTGCCGCACCACAAGCTCGCGGGCAAGAAGCCGGACTTCTGGGACCTGGGCAGCTCCGCGCCGTGGCAGTTCGCCGTGCTCACGGAAATCGTCGATTACGTCTGCTGGCTTGGCGGTCAATTCACCGAAGCCACGGAGCGCCGCGCACTGTTCGTCGAAGGCATCGGCCGCATCGAACTGCATGAACGCGCGCTGCTCGCCGCGCTGCTCGATGGCACTGGCGATGCGACCGGCCTGCGCGAGATGCGTGGCGTCGAAGTGTTCCTCGATCACGAAGACCTGACCAAGCGAGACCTGATCCTGGGCATCGGCTTCGACCGCATCGACTGCACGCAGGCGGTGGTGGAGTACGGCAAGCGCGGCGTCACGGTGTACGAACGCGTGGCGACCAGCATCTATTCGAAGCGGATGTTGGAGTCCTTCGGGCTCGCCGGCACGGTGCGCGTGTCGCCGCTGCACTGCCATTCGATGATCGACGTGGAGCGGTTTCTCAAGGTCACGCAGGAGATCGCGGCTGCCTTGTGACCTGGGTATCCAAGTCCGCGCCGTAGGGTTGATCGACGGGATCGTCGCTCGCATCGAGGATAATGCGAGCGATTCTCATTGGGCGCATCGCCCGCAATCCGTCCCGTCCAAGCCATGGCCCGCAGCGCTGTCTCCACCGTCCACGTCGTCTCCCGCATCGCTGCCGGCGTGCTGGGCGGCTATGTCTTCTGCTGGGGATTCATCGCGCTGGGCGTCGGCCTCCTGTTCAGCGCCGGCATGCCTTTCCACGACGCCGAGTCGCTCAGCAGCATGCTGGCCTTCCTCGTGTTCCTGGTCGCGTTCCTCTGGGCCTTCGCGGCCGGCAGCCTCACGCGCGTGTGGCTCGTGCTGATGGGCGGCGGGCTCGTCATGACGGGTGCGGCCTCGCTCGTGCAGCTGGCGCTGCTCTGAGCGGCTGACCCTTTTTCTCCAGGAGCTTTCCCGTGTTTCAGAACTTCCGGCTGTCCATGGCCTGGCTGCACACCTGGTTCGGCCTGACGCTGGGCTTCGTTCTGATGGTGGTGTTCTTCTTCGGCTCGCTGTCGGTGTTCGATCGCGAGATCGATCGCTGGGCGATCCCCGAAACCCGCTTCGACCCGCAGCCGATGCCGTCCTTCGACCGCATGCTGCTGCCCATCTTCCAGGACATCAAGCCCACCGCGCAAAGCATCGACGAGGCGCGCAGCCGTGTGAACGGGCCGATGGCCGAGAGCTTCAGTCCCAAGCAGTGGACCGCCTACACCACCCATCGCGATCCGGTGCTGAGCCTGTACGCGAACTTCACCCTGCCCAACGCGAAAGATCCCGAGGACAGCGTCTTCGGCCAGCGCACCATCGATCCGCGCGTGGGCACGTCGCTGCCTGAAGACCGGCTCAAGCTCGGCAGCGAGTTCTTCTACCCGCTGCACTACAGCCTGCACCTCGACTGGCTGAACCTGGGCACCTGGATCGTCGGCTTCGCCGCGCTCGTGATGCTGGTGGCGCTGGTGAGCGGCGTGGTGATGCACCGCAAGATCTTCCGCGAGCTGTTCACCTTCCGTCCCGCCAAGCACACCCAGCGCAGCGCACTCGATCTTCACAACCTGACGGGCGTGGTGGCGCTGCCCTTCCACTTCATCTTCGCGCTGTCGGGCCTGGTGGTCTTCGCGGGTGTCTATTTCCCGGTCACGCACACCCAGCTGGAGCCGCTGCACGAACTGCACGAAAAACTCGACGCGAAGAAGACCGGGCTGCCGCACGACCGCGCCGGCGTCCCCGGCACGCTGGCGTCGGTGGATGCGATGGTGGCCGAGGCCAAGCGGCGCTGGGCCGCCCGCGACGTGGCGGGCGAGGTCGGCCTGCTCGTGGTGCAGCACGTGAACGATGCCAATGCCTATGTGAGCATCTATCGCGCGGGCAGCGACCGCGTCACCCTCACCGGCGAAGGCATCCATTTCAAGGGATCCACGGGCGAGGTGATCCGCGAAGACCCGCCGCCGACGGTCGTGGCCGGCATCGTGGACTTCCTGACCGGCCTGCACCTGCAGCATTTCGAGCACTGGCTGCTGCGCTGGCTGTATGTGCTCGGCGGGTTGTCGGGCTGCGCGTGCATCGCCACCGGCTTCATCTTCTTCGTGGAGAAGCGCAAGCGCCAGCACGCCAAGCAGGGCGTCAGCGGCGCGCGCTGGGTGGATGCCTGCGCGGTCGCCACCGTGACCGGCCTCCTGGTCGCGACCTTCGCCATGCTCGTGGCCAATCGCCTGCTGCCCGACAGCCTGCCGCTGCGCGGCAGCTGGGAGAAGGGCGTCTTCCTGGGTGCCTGGCTGCTGGCTTTCGCGCACGGCATCTGGCGCACCGCGCCCACCGCCGAAGGGCGCCTGTCGCCCGCGTGGGCGGAGCAGTGCTGGGCCGCCGCCGTGCTGGCCGTGGCGGCGGTGTTGCTCAACTGGATCACCACGGGCGACCACCTGCTGCGCACCATCGGTGCCGGCTACTGGCCGGTGGCGGGCGTCGATCTTTCCCTGCTCGCGAGCGCCGCGCTGGCCGTGGTGGCCGCGCGCATGCTCAAGCGTCGTGCCGAGGCGGCGATGGCCGCCTCCGCGCGATTCGCGCCCGACAACAACACCTCGGCCGCCCGTGCCTGACGCCATGCTTCTCTTCGCCGCCGTGGTCGCCAGCATTGCCGGTGCAGGCCTTCTCGCGTTGTCGATGGATGTGCACTGGGAGCAGGTGCGAACCGATCCGCAGTGTTCCCCGCGCATGGTCCGGCTGCTGCGCGTCCTGGGTGCCGCATGCCTGCTCGGATCGCTCCTGCTGTGCCTTCGCGCGGACCATGTCTCGATGGCCTCGCTGGTCTGGTTCATGACGCTCGCCGGCGCGGCGCTGGTCGTGACGTTCACGCTGAGCTGGCGCCCGCGCTGGCTCCGCCCCCTGGTGATGTGGGTTCCCGCGACCGGCGCGCGGGAAGAGTCCGGCCGGTCGTAGTCCGAGGCCGTTTCTCAGAACGGGTAGTGCCGTGGCGTTGTCTGGATCGTGATCCAGCGCAGCTCGGTGAAGGCCTCCACGCCGGCCCGGCCACCGAACCGCCCGTAGCCCGATGACTTGACACCGCCGAAAGGCATCTGCGCCTCGTCGTGCACGGTCGGGCCGTTGACATGGCAGATGCCGGCCTCGATGCGGCGCGCCACGTTCCACGCGCGCGCCACGTCGCGGCCGAACACGGCGGACGACAGGCCGAACTCGTTGTCGTTCGCGGTAGCCACTGCTTCTTCGACGCCGTTCACGCGCACGACCGCTTTCACGGGGCCGAAGGATTCCTCGCGGTAGATGTCCATGGCTGCAGTCACATGGTCGAGCACGGTCGCGGGCATCAGCGTGCTGGTCGCCTTGCCGCCGCAGACGAGCGTGGCGCCCTTGGCGAGCGCGTCGTCGATCAGCGCGTTGCAGCGCGTCACCGTGCTCATGTCGACCACCGAACCCAGCACGACCGGGCCTTCGCGCGGATCGCCGAGCGGCAGGCTTTGCGCTCTTGCCGCGAACTTCGCGACGAATTCATCGGCGATGGTGTCGTCCACCACGATGCGCTCGGTCGACATGCAGATCTGGCCCGAGTTGGCGAAGGCACCGAAGATCGCGCCGCTCACCGCGGCATCGATGTCGGCATCGTCCAGCACCACGAGCGGCGCCTTGCCGCCGAGTTCGAGCACGGCGGGCTTCAGGTATTTGGCGCAGGTCTGCGCGATCAGTCGGCCCACGCGCGTGGAGCCGGTGAAGTTGATGCGTCGCACTGCGGGGTGCGCGACCATCGCCTCGACCACGGCGCCCGCATCTGCAGGCGCGTTGGTCACGAAGTTGACGACGCCCTTCGGCAGGCCGGCTTCGTTCAGCGCCTCGATGATGAGCGCGTGCGTCTCGGGGCACAGCTCCGAGCCCTTGAGCACCACGGTGTTGCCGCAGGCCAGCGGCGTGGCGATGGCGCGGGTGGCAAGAATCACCGGCGCGTTCCATGGCGCGATGCCGAGCACCACGCCCGCTGCCTGACGCACGCCCATCGCGAGGCTGCCGGGCACGTCGGAGGGAATCACTTCGCCGCTGATCTGTGTCGTGAGCGAAGCGGCCTCCGTGAGCAGGCCGGCCGCGAGGTGCACGTTGAAGCCGGCCCATTGCGCCGACGCACCGGTTTCGCGCGCCATGGCCTCGATGAACGCATCGGCACGCGCCTCGAGGGCATGCGCGGCCTTCTGCAGCAGCGCGCGGCGCTCGCCGGGGCCGGTCTGCGACCAGGTGGCGAAGGCGCGGTGTGCGGCCTCCACCGCCGCGACCGCATCGGCCGGCGTGCCTGAAGGCGCGCGGGTGGCAACGCCGCCATCCAGCGGGTTGCGACGCTCGAAGGTGGCGCCGTCCGAGGCAGAACGGTGCTCGCCGTCGATGAACATGAAAACGTCGGTCATGGAAGTGTGTCTTTTGAGAAAGAGGGTGAAGGCGTCAGGCGACGCCCAGGTAGGCCTGTCGCACCGCATCGGAATGCAGCAGCACTTGCGCTTCGCCCGAGGCGACGACGCGTCCGCGCTCGAGCACGTAGCCGCGGTCGGCCGCCTGCAGGGCCTTGCGCACGTTCTGCTCGACCATCAGCACGGTCACGCCCTGAGATGCGATGCGGCGCACGATGGCAAGCAGCTCGTCGACCATGCGCGGTGCGAGGCCGAGCGAAGGCTCGTCGAGCATCAGCAGGCGCGGGCCGCTCATCATGGCGCGCGCCACCGCCACCATCTGCTGTTCGCCGCCGCTCATCGTTCCGGCCAGTTGCGCGGCACGCTCCTTCAGGCGCGGGAAGTCGTCGAAGGCGCGTGCGAGGCGCTCGGTGCGCAGACGCGCGGGCAGGAGCCAGCCGCCGAGCTCGAGGTTCTCGGTGACGGTCATCTGCGGGAAGAGCTGGCGCCCCTCCGCAACCAGCGCGAGGCCGCGCCGCACGCAGGCGGTGGCATTGCCCGAAGGCAGCGCCGCGTCGTCGAGCACCGCATCGCCGCTGCGCGGCAGCAGACCCGCCAGCGCTTTCAGCAGCGTGGTCTTGCCCGCGCCGTTGGGCCCGAGCACGACGGTGACGCCGGGCAGCACGTCGAGGTTCATGTCCTGGATCACCTGGAAGCCGTGGTAGCCCGCGGACAGGCCGCGCACGGTCAGTTGCGTGCCGCTCATGCGGTGGTCTCCATCTCGTCGCCGAGGTAGGCCTCGACCACCTCGGTGTTGCGCACGACCTCGGCCGGCGTGCCGTCGGCGATCTTTCGGCCCTGGTGCAGCACCAGCACGCGCTCGACGTACTTCAGCAGCGTGGCGACCGCATGCTCGATCCAGACGACCGTGAGGCCGTGATCGTCGCGCAGCCTGCGGATGCGCCGGGCCATCGCATCGACCTCCGCTTCGGTGAGGCCGGCCGCCACTTCATCGAGCAGCAGCACGCGCGGCCGGGTGCCGAGCGCCATGCCGATCTCGAGCAACCGCTGCTGCGAGGGCGTCACGTCGGCCGCGATGTTTTTCGCGAGGTGGCCGAGGCCCAGCATGTCGAGGATCTCGCCCGTGCTGCCCAGCCCCGCGATGGGCGCGCGATGCCGCCCGGCGAACTGCATGCCGAAGCGCACGTTGTCCTCCAGCGTCATGTCGGCCATCACGCGCGGCGTCTGGAAGGTGCGCGCGATGCCGTGCGCGGCGTAGAGATGCGGGCCGCGCCGCGTGAGATCGACATCGCCTTCGACCAGCAGCCGCCCCGAGGTCGGCATGACCACGCCCGAGATCGCGTTGAAGAAGGTCGTCTTGCCCGCGCCGTTCGGCCCGATGATGCCGACCAGCTCGCCCGCATGCAGCGTGGCGCTCACCGCATCGACGGCGGTGAGTCCGCCGAAGCGCACCGTGAGTTCGCGGGCTTCGAGAAGAGCCTGCGCGCTACTCATGGCCGTGCCCCCGCAATGCCGCCACCTTGCGCTGCCAGAGCGACGCAAGGCCGTTGGGCAGGTACATCACGCACAGGATCAGCAGGAGCCCGAGCACCATCATGTAGCCGTAGGGCAGCTGCAGCCGAAGCGTCTCCGACAGCAGGCTGAAGACGATGGCCGCAGCCACCGGCCCGCCGATGCTGGCAGCGCCGCCGATCATCGCGATCAGCACGGTCTGGAACCCGATGAAGGGGCTGAACACGGCGGGCGGATCGATGTAGGTCCATCGCACGGCCATCGCCGCGCCGACCGCACCCGCGAACGCGGCGGTGAGTGCGAAGCCCGCGATCTTCACGCGTCTCGTGTCCACGCCGAGTGTCTGCGCGCGCTGCTCGTCGGCGCCGATGCCGGCCAACGCAAGGCCGAAGCGGCTGCGCTTGACCAGCAGGGCCGTGGCAATCGCAGCACCCGCGATCGCCAGCACCGTGAGGTACACCGTCTCGTTCGACGGCACCACGGCGAGCACGCGCCCCACCGTGCCCGACACCTGCTTCTCGACGAAGGTGACCGCATGGCGGATCAGCTCGGTCATGCCGAAGGTCAGCACCGCGAAGTAGGTGCCGCGCAGGTGCAGCACCGCCGCGCCCATCAGCACCGCCACCGCGCTCGCGATGGCGGCCCCGCTCAGGATGACCAGCGGCCACGGCAGCACTTCCAGCAGCGTGGCGCTCGCATAGGCACCGAGCCCGAAGAAGGCCGAGGTCGCGAGCGACAGGTACCGCGTGGCACCGCAGAACAGCGACCAGCTCGTGGCCAGCGCGATGTACATGAGGCAGCCGAGCGCCACCGAGGCGACGAACTCGGACGCGACCCACGGCACGGCGGCAGCCAGCACAAGGCCCGCCGCGAGCACCCACCAGGGCTTGTTTTGAATGAGGGAGATCATTTGCGGGAGAACAGTCCGTTGGGCCGCCAGATCAGCACGCCGATGAACACGGCATACGACAGCAGCATCTTGAGCGAGGGGCTCGTGTAGTACATGCCCAGCGCTTCCACCACGCCCAGCAACAGGCCGCCGATGAGGCTGCCCGCGATGCTGCCGAAGCCGCCGAGGGTGATGACGATCAGCGCCGTCACGGTGTAGGGCTCGCCCATCGAAGGCGAGATCTCGTAGGTCATCGACAGCAGCGCGCCCGCCACGCCCGAGAGGCCGAGGCCGATGCCGAACATCAGCGGATGCAGCCGCTTCGTGTTGATGCCCACGAGCTGTGCGCCGGTGGGCGACTGCATCAGCGCGCGCACCGCCTTGCCCAGCAGCGTGAGTTTCAGGAGCGCGATGAGCGCGATGCTCAGGGCCAGCGCCACGCCGAACAGCACCAGCTTGTTGGCGGTGAAGCGCATCTCGCCCAGTTGCACCGGGTCGGCCAGGTAGTCGTAGCCGCGCAGGTCGCCGCCCCAGACCAGCAGTGCCGTGTTCTGCACGAGGAACATCAGCCCGAAGCCGACCATCAGGCTGCGCGCCTCGAACACATCCACGTTCGGCGCGCGCGCCGCCACCTGCCGGAAGCACAGCCAGTGCACCGCCATCCCCAGCGCCATCAGCAGCGCGAACGCGACCGGCATGAAGACCAGCGGCGAGATGCCCAGCGCCGTGTGCGCCCACCATGTCAGGAAGGCGCCGAGCATCAGGAACTCGCCGTGCGAGATGTTCATGATGCGCATCAGCCCGTACTGCAGGTTCAGCCCGATGGCGACCAGCGCGTAGATGCCGCCCGTGATCAATCCGCCGGCCAGGAGCTCGGCCCATCCAGAGAACGACACGCTGTTATTTCCAGGCCGGCTTGGGCATCAGTTGCGCGGTGGCGCGGTCCTTCGGCCAGACGACTTCGAAGTCGTTGCCCTGCCATTGGGAGACGGTGCCCGGGATCGATGCGTTCTCGCTGCCCTCGAAGCGGATCGGGCCGAGGATGGTCTTGAACTCGTTCTTCGCGATTTGCTCGCGCAGCGCCTTGCGGTCCAGTCCCGCTTTTTCCACCGCCTGCTGCAGGATCTGCAGGCCTGCCCACGCGTGGCCGCTGGCCCAGCGGTCGGGCTCCTTGCCGAACTTCTTCGTGTGCGCATCGAAGTACGCCTTGGCCTCGGGGCTGGTCTTGCCGTTCCACGAGCCCATGCCGATCACGCCTTCGGTGTTGGCGGCCATCACGTTCCTGTAGAGCTGGAAGGCCGTGCCCACCGAGGCATAGAAGTACTTCGGGTTGAAGCCCACCTCGCGCGCCTGCCGGCTCGCAAGGATGGTGTCCGGTGGGTAGGTGATGCCGATGAAGGCATCGGGGTTCAGGTCCTTCATCGTGCGCAGCACGGGCGCGAGGTCTTTCACGCCGAGCGGGTAGCTCTTGCGGTCGAGCACCTGGATCTGCGTCTTCTTCAACGCGCTGTTGAGCGCGGCGAAGTTCTCCAGGCCGAACAGGTCGTCCATGTAGACGATGGCGATGGTCTTCACGTTGTTCGCCACCAGCATGTCGACCAACGCACCCATCATCTTGTCGGGCTGCTGCAGCAGCGAGAAGAAGAAGGGCAGGCGCATGTCGATGAGCTTGCGCGACAGCGCGGTGGGTGCGAGCAGCGGGTAACCGAAGCGGTTGGCCAGCGGCGCGACCGCGAAGTTGGCGCCCGACCCCCAGGGCGGCAGCACGAGGTCGACCTTGTCGCTGCCCATCAGCTTCTCGAAGGTGCGCACGCAGGTCTCGGTCTCGCTGCGGTCGTCGTAGCCGATCAGCTCGATGGGGCGTTTCGCGCCCTTCACCGAGAGCCCGCCCGCGGCGTTGACCTGCTCGGCCCACAGCAGGTAGTTGGGCTCCTGGCTGACCTGCGCGCCGGCCGCCCACGGGCCGGTGCGTGCGATGGCGTAGCCGATGCGGACGGGACCGCTCTGCGCAAACAGGCGCGGGGCGATGGCGGCGGTGCCGAGGGCAGTGGCGGCGCCCTGGAGCCAGCGGCGGCGGGTGGCGTGAAACATGGCGAGTCTCCTTCAGGGCGTCGGTGTGCGCCCGCTGAAGGCATCGTAGGAAAGGGGGCCTTCGGGTGCTGTGCCCGCCGCGCACAAAGCACTTGACGCAGCGTGCAGGCGCCTAGTGGTTAACCCGCAAGTCCGGACATCGACCCGGCGCTTCACAATGCGCTGCCACCTGTTGCTGCCGCCCATGACCGAGTCCCTGCTGCTGTCCACCGACCCGATCCCGCCGAAGGAGCGCGGGCCGCAGTGGTGCGAGTGGGTGTGGCGGCACTTCGGAGGCCTCGGCTCCGACCTGTATGGCGACAGCGAGTTCGACGGCCACATTGCGGCATCGCATGCGGGCGATGTGATCCTCACGCGGCTCGAAGCCAATCGCCACCGCGTGTTGCGCACACCGCAGATGGCACGCCTGAGCGATGCGCCCTACCTGAAGATCGTCGCGCCCTGGCAGGGCTCGGCGGAAGTCACGCAGCGCGGCCGCGCCGCCGCGGTGCGCGCGGGGGGATGGACGCTTTACGACACCACCATCGACTACCACGTGGAGAACCCCGAGCGCAGCGACCACTTGATCGTGATGCTGCCCAAGGACCAGATCGCCTCGCCCACGCTGCCGCTCGCCGACCTCGTGGCGCGCCGCATCGGCGGCGACAGCGGCATCTCGCGCGTGGCGCTGGAGACCATGCGCAACACCTACCTGGAGCTGCCGTTCATGAGCGGCGCGGCGGCGCGCGGTGCGGGCGAGCTGCTGATCCAGCTGGTGCGGCTGTCGCTGATGGAACTGGCCGGACAAAGCACGCCGCGCACCCAGCGCGAGGCGTTGAAAGACCGCATCCAGCACTACGTCGCGCAGAACCTGCACGACCCGTCGCTCTCGATCGAAGGCATGGCGCAGGCCCTGCGCTGTAGCAAGCGCCTCCTGCACAGCGCCTTCGCGGGCGACGACGACACGCTGACCGGCTACATCCTTCATCAGCGGCTCGCGGCGAGCATCCGCGGGCTGCTCGATCCGGCGAACGCGGCGCGCTCCATCACCGACATCGCGCTGGCCTCGGGCTTCAGCAATCTCTCGCATTTCAGCCGCGTGTTCCGCGACCACACGGGCGGAAGCCCGAGCGAGTTCAGGCGGCAGTCGGCGCTGCGCTGACCACGCGCGCATCTGCGGGTGCAGCCACGCGCGCATGGGCGATGTGCCCCGCGCCGGCCCGCTGCAGGCCGTTGACGCCCGCCGCGTCGTACCGTGCCACGGTCTCTTCGCCGTCCAGGTCTTCCGTCAGCACCAGGCCGGTCTCCAGCAGCAGCGCATCGAGCGTCGCCGGATCGAAGCCCGAAAGGAATGCCTCGCCGACGGAAGACACATCGCTGCGCAGCTTGCGGAACCCCTCGGTGCCCGCATGGCCGGGTTGCAGCGCCGCTTCGTCGATGTAGGTGAAGACCAGTTCGCTCCCCGCCGGCGCAACGGTGGCGATGGCGCGCAGCGTCGCGAGGTTGGCCTCGCGCGTGAGGTAGACGGTGACGCCGAGCCACGAGAAGAAGGTGGGTCGCACCGGATCGAAGGATGAGCGTGCGAGGGCTGACTGCAGCGTTTCCTCGGACAGGTCCGCCGCCACGAAATGCACGTCGTCGGATTCGGCGATGCCGCAGTGCTGCAGGCGCTCGCGCTTCAACTGCTGCGTCGCGGGGTGGTCCACTTCGTAGACCTGCAGCCCTTCGGCCCAGGCCGGGCGGCGGCAGAGAAAACTGTCGAAGCCCGCGCCGATGAGCACGTACTGCGTGATGCCGCGCGCGACCGCGGCCTCCAGCATGTCTTCGGTGTAGCGGCTTCGCAGGATGACGCCGGGATAGGCCGCGTTCGCGCGCATCGCGGCGTCTAGCACCTTGGCCGGCGCGGCCTCGGCGCGCTGCTCAGGGGCCAGCCGGGCAAGCGCCCGCTCGCGCAGGCCGGCCTGCACCGACTCCGGCACGAGGCGGTCGCCCCACGGGTCGTCCAGCAGCGGCGCGGGATCGCTGCGCGTGTGAACCGCGCGCATCAGCGAGGTGACGAGGGCGGTCTGGCTGGCTTTCGAGGGGGTCATGGGCGGGGTTCCGAAGTCGAGGGGCGCGAAGTATCGGGCAAAGGAATGCCGGCGACCGGCTGCACCGCGTCGTCCACGCTCCATGGCGCATACACCGGGGCGTGCAGGTCGGGCGAGTTCACCTTGGCCAGCAGGTCGCGCACGTCGTCCTTCACGCGCGCGAGCGACAGCTGCGCGCCGCGCACGCGCACGTAGGCCGCGAAGTCGCACAGCGCCTCGATGGCCGTGGCGTCCAGGTCGGGCGATTCCTCCAGGCTCAGCACCATGCGCTGCAGCGCCGGCGTCGCGTCGATGCGGGCGCGGATCGCGGCGAACACCGCGTCCGCGTTGCCGAAGAAGAGCGGCACCTCGGGCCGTGCGATCAGCACGCCCGGCGGCACCACCGCCTCGGGGTGCCGCGCGGTGTCGACGTAGTCGTGGCTCTGCCCCAGCCGGCCGAGCCAGCTGACGGTGGTGCGCGAGAAGCCGCGCAGCAGCAGCAACAGGCTCACGCCGATGGCGGCGAGCAGGCCGTCGAGTACGCCCAGGAGCAGCACCGCGGCCACTGCGACCAAAGCCACCAGCCGGTCGCGCCGCCATTGGAAGTACGGCCGCAGCGCCGCGGGGTTCAGCGTGTGGCCGACCGCGTGGATCACGATGGCGGCCAGCAGCGGCTCGGGCGTGTGGGCGATCCACGGCAGCAGCGTGAGCACCGCCACCAGCACCACGAGGCCGGCCACGATGCCGGCCGCGCGGCTTTGCGCGCCCGCGGCTTCGTTGGCGGAAGTGGCCGAGTAGCCGGCGCCGACCGGCATGCCCTGGAACAGCGCCGAGAGCAGGTTGGCGCCGCCCAGCGCGAGCAGGTCGCGGTTGGTCGAGACGCTGTCGCCATGGCGCATCGCGAAGGTGCGGATCGAGCCGTAGGACTCCGCATAGAGGATCAGCGCCATCGCGGAGGCCAGTTCGCCCAGGCTGAGCCACTGGGCGCGGTCGAGCTGCGGCACGCGGGGATGCGAAAAGTCGAGCGAGATCGGCCCGACCGCCGCGATGCCCCAGGCCTGGCACAGGCCATTCACGTCGAGCACGATGCCGGCCACGATCACCAGCAGCGCCGCCGGCACCGCGCGCCAGCGCGCCAGGCCGCGCAGCAGCACGAGCGCGGCCAGTGCCATGGCCGCGCCGGCGAGGTTCCAGTGCCGCCAGTCGGCGGCAAGACCGGCCGCGAGCCGGAAGAAATCGCTGTGCGCCGGCTGCACCGCGAGCACCTTGGGCAGTTGCTTGACCACGATGGTGAGCGCCAGCCCGAGCGCGAAGCCGCGCAGCACGGGCTTGGCGATGAGGCTGGACACCGCACCGAGCTTGGCGATGCCGGCGACGACGAAGAAGACGCCGGCCAGCAGCACGATGCCCGCACCGAGCGCGAGCCGCGTCGCGGCATCGACACCGGGAATCGACGTGGTGGCGGCGAACAGCACTGCGGCCGACGAGGAGGTCGCGGAAACGATGGCGAAGCGGCTGCTGCCGAAGAGGCCGTAGACCAGCAGGCCGGCGAAGAGCGCGATCACCCCCGCCTGCGGCGGCAACCCCGCAATGCCCGAATAGGCCACCGCCTCGGGCAGCAGCAGGCCCGCGATGGAAACGCCCGCCACGAGGTCGGCGATGCCGGGGCGGCGGGCGGCGGGGCTTGCCTGGCGGACGGGTGGGGACATCGATCTCCCTGGGCTGCAGCGAATGACTGGAGGTGGACTGAACGTGGGCGGCGCCCACGCTAGCAGGTTCCGGCGGACCGCGGCCTGACATCGCCGGCGGCATCGATTTTGATAGGCTGTCGCGCATGAACGCCTCCCACCGCCGCCCCGTCCCGCTGGCCAAGGCCTACCGCCTGCTCAACCACGGCCCCACCGTCCTCGTGAGCGCCGCGCACGGCGGCCAGCGCAACATCATGGCGGCCGCGTGGGCGATGCCGCTGGATTTCGATCCGCCCAAGGTGGCCGTGGTGCTCGACAAGAGCACCTGGACGCGCGTGCTGCTCGAAGGCGCGGGCACCTTCGCGCTGCAGGTGCCCACGCGCGCGCAGCTCGATCTGACGGAGGCGCTGGGCAACAGCTCGGGCCGCGAGATCGTCGAGACCTCGGGGCGCGACAAGTTCGCGGCCTATGGCCTCGAGACTTTCGCCGGCACCGCGACCGAGGCGCCGCTGCTCGAAGGCTGCGCGGCCTGGCTCGAATGCCGGCTCTTGCCGGAACCACCGATCCAGGAGCGTTATGACCTCTTCCTCGGCGAAGTGATCGCCGCGCAGGCCGATGCGCGCGTGTTCGAGAACGGGCGCTGGAACTTCACCGGCCACGACGAATTGCGCACGCTGCACCATGTGGCGGGCGGGCACTTCATCGTCGATGGCGAGGCGGTGGATGCGCGGCCGCTGCCGCCGGTCCAACCGTAGCGCTGGCGATTCAGAGCCTGCGCCTGCCCGCCTTCGGCGTCACCAGCATGCGCCGCAAGGCCAGGGAGCCCACAACGGCGGCCACCACGACCAGCAGCACGGTCCACGCCGTGTCCGCCCTCGACGCATCCGTGGGCCAGTCGCCGACGAACATCGTGCCGGTGTTGTAGGCCGCATGCAGCGCGACGCACGGAATGAGCGAGCGGGTGCGCTCGTAGAGCCAGCCGAGCACCGTGCCCAGCACCAGGCCGACGAGGAACTGGTAGATGTTCAGGTGCGCGGCCCCGAACAGCACAGCCGAGCCGACGATCGCGTGCCACCGCGCATAGCGCTGCAAAAAGCCGCGCAGCACGATGCCGCGAAACAGCATCTCCTCGAGCAGCGGCGCCACGACGCACACCGCCAGCGTGGCGGCGATGCTGCCGTCGGCCATGCGGCTGAACAGCGATTCTTCCCAGGGCGAAAGCGGCGCGACGTACGTCAGCAGGTTGAGCGCGGCCATCACCGTCACCATCAGCGCCGGCACGAGCAGCAGCACCGGCGGCACGACCAGCACCAGCGTGGCCTGGGCGGAAATGGGCGACTGGTGGAAGAGCTGGCGGTAGGTGAGCTGCTGGTAGTGCATGACCACCGCGAACACACAGCCGTTGCCCAGCACCGTGGAAAGCACGCCGAGCTGCATGCCGTTCAGTCCGAGCCAGCCATTCGCATCCCTCAGCGCGGCGCCGACGACGAGTTCGCAGAGAAACAGCGCCACGAACAGCAGGACGGCCTGCACGGCGGAGGGAAAGGCCGTGCTTTTCGGAGAGGGCATGGGATGGGCGCGGGCAGCAGGGGCGGGGAAGGTCGCGCATATTACCGTCGCGCCGCGTCAGCGCTGCCGTATTCCGCGCCGAATGAGTGACTACACCACGAACGGAATGAAGCGCCGCGTGCCGCGCATGTAGTCGCGGTAGGTGTCGCCGAAATGCGCGAGGCATTCCTTCTCGTCGCGCAGTGCCGTCAGCACCAGCAGCAGCGTCGCCGCCAGCACCAGCGCCAGCGTGAGCCAGGTGAACTGCTTGAGGAAGGCGCCCCAGGCCAGCAGCATCAGCGCGGTGTACATCGGGTGGCGGATGTAGCGGAAGGCGCCCGAGGTCACGAGCGAGGAGGTCTTCTCGAAGCCGTAGAGGGCAGGGTCGTCATTGCGCGCATCGCTCGGCTTCCCCTTGGCCTTGAGCAGCCGCACTGCGTGGATCGGCAGCCAGATCGACAGCGCGAGGAATATGCAGGAAAGAATCTGCGTCACCGAGAACGGATCGACATGCCACACCGGCAGGTTCACCACGATCAGCACCAGCATGCATTCCCACGCGAAGAAGCGATAGAAGCCGTGCGAGCCGGGCTGCCGCAGCGGCCCGCGCGAGACGTAGAGCAACGCGGCGGTGCCGGCGACGAAAAGGAAGATCTGGAACCAGAAGAGCATGGCGGCCGAATCTACACGGACCGCCCGGCTTCAGCCAGAGATGGAGAAGCCGCCGTCCACCGGAATGGCGGTGCCGGTCACGTAGTCGGACGCAGGGCTCGCAAGAAACACCGCCGTGCCGGCGATGTCGGCCGGCTGGCCCCAGCGGCCGGCGGCGGCGCGGGCCACCACGCGGTCGTACAGGCCCGGGATCTGGCTGCGCGCGCCGTCGGTGAGTTCGGTCTCGAACCAGCCGGGCAGGATCGCGTTGACCTGGATGTTGTCGGCGGCCCACGAGAGCGCGGTCGATTTGGTCAGCTGCACGATGCCCGCCTTGCTCGCGGCATAGGCCGGCGCATAGGGCGCGCCGAAGATCGACATCATCGAGCCGATGTTGATGATCTTGCCGCCGCCCGCCTTCTTCAGATGCGGGTGCGCGGCGCGGCTGCACAGGAAGGCGCTCGTGAGGTTGGTGTTCATCACCTTGTGCCACTCGTCCAGCGCGAGCTGGTCGACGGGCTTGCGCACCGTGGTGCCGGCGTTGTTCACGAGGATGTCGAGCCGAGCGCAACGCGCGACGGCTTCGTCGAAGGCCTTCTGCACCGATGCTTCATCGGCCACGTCAACTTCGAGCGCGAAGCTGTCGCTGCCGAGGGCCTTGAGTGCTTCCACTGCGGCCGCCGACTTCTCTGCATTGCGCGCCGCGACGACGACGCGCGCGCCGGCCTTCGCAAGGCCCTCGGCCATGCCGAGGCCGATGCCGCCGTTGCCGCCGGTGACGAGCGCTACTTTTCCCGTGAGATCGAACATCAGGTGGTTTCTGGTTTCTTGGAGACGAGCGTCAGGATATCGTAGCTAGCGACCACGTCGCCATCCTGGTTCGTCACTTCGACATCCCAGGCCACCACGCCCTGGCCCTGGCCGCTCGCGTCCTTCTTTTTGCGGTCGATCTTGCGCTTGCATGTGAGGCGCGCGCGGATGGTGTCGCCGATGCCCACTGGCTTGACGAAGCGCAGCGTGTCGAGGCCATAGTTGGCGAGCACCGGGCCCGGCGCGGGCGAGACGAACAGGCCCGCCGCCGCCGACAGCACGAAGTAGCCGTGCGCGATGCGCTTGCCGAAGGGCGACTCCTTGGCCGCAACCTCGTCGAAGTGCATGTAGAAATAGTCGCCCGAGATGCCGCCGAAGGCCACGATGTCGGCCTCGCCGACGGTGCGGCGATGGGTGAGCAGCGAGTCGCCGATGCGCAGGTCTTCGAAGTAGCTGCGGAACGGATGGACGTCGCTCTCGCGCACGGCCGCGCCGCGCACATGCTCGCCGGTGATCGCGGCCAGCATGGTGGGCGAGCCCTGCACCGCGGCGCGCTGCAGGTAGTGCTTCACGGCGCGCAGGCCGCCGAGCTCTTCGCCGCCGCCCGCGCGGCCGGGGCCGCCGTGCTTGAGTTGCGGCAGCGGCGAGCCATGGCCGGTCGATTCGACAGCGGCCTCGCGGTCGAGCACCAGCAGGCGGCCGTGCCACGCGGCGGCCACCGGAATGGCCTTGGCCGCGACGGCCGGGTCGCGCGTGACCAGCGTGCCGACGAGGCTGCCGCGGCCGCGCGCGGCCAGGGCCAGCGCTTCGTCGATGCCGTCATAGGGCATCAGCGTGCTGACGGGACCGAAGGCCTCGACGTCGTGCGCGGCATCGTGTTCGAGGGGCTTGCGGCTCAGCAGCAGCGTGGGTGCGAAGAAGGCACCTTCGCTCACCCCGTCGCCCACGGGCGAGAAGCCGTCGCGTTCGCCGTAGACCAGCTCGGCGCCCTGCAGCAGCGTGGCCACGCGCTCGGCCACGTCGGCCTGCTGCGCATGCGAGGCGAGGGCGCCCATGCGGACTTCTTCGCGCGACGGATCGCCGATGACGGTCTTGGCCAGGCGCGCGCGCAGGCGCTCGGCCACCGCATCGAGGTGCTGGCGCGGCACGATCGCGCGGCGGATGGCGGTGCACTTCTGGCCGGCCTTGGTGGTCATCTCGCGCGCCACCTCCTTCACGAAGAGATCGAACTCCTCGTCGTCGGGGGTCACGTCGGGCGCGAGGATCGCGCAGTTGAGCGAGTCGGCCTCGGCGTTGAACGGAATCGACTGGCGCACGATGTTCGGATGCACGCGCAGCTTGGCCGCAGTGTCGGCCGAGCCGGTGAAGGTGACCACGTCCGGCCCTTCGAGCCGGTCGAGCAGGTCGCCCGTGCCGCCGATCACCAGCTGCAGGCTGCCCTCGGGCAGGATGCCCGACTGCACGATGAGCCGCACCGCAGCCTCGGTGAGGTAGCTGGTGGCCGAGGCCGGCTTGCCGATGCACGGCATGCCCGCGAGGAAGCTGGGCGCGAACTTCTCGAGCAGGCCCCACACCGGAAAGTTGAAGGCGTTGATGTGCACCGCCACGCCGCCGCGCGGCACCAGGATGTGCGTGCCCGCAAAGCCGCCCTTCTTGCCGAGCGGGAAGGCCGGGCCTTCGTGCACCAGGTTGCCCGAGGGCAGCTCGTTGGAGCCGATGCCGGCATAGGCGCTCAGCGTGCCGGCGCCGCCTTCGATGTCGATCCAGCTGTCAGCGCGCGTGGCACCCGTATGGGCCGAGATCGCGTAGAGCGTTTCCTTGTTCGCGGCGAGGTACTTGGCCAGCGCCTTCAGGCGTTCGGCGCGCTGCTGGAAGTCGAGCTTCATGAGCGCGGGGATGCCGGTGCGGCGCGCGTACTGCAGCGCTTCGGCGAAGTCGATCGCTTCGGCGTGCGTGCTCGCGACGGGCTTGCCGTTGATGGCGCTGCGCAGCTGCTGCGCGCTCTCTTTGCCGATCCAGCGGCCGGCGATGTAGCTTTGAAGGGTGGTCATGAAAGTCCTTGAGCGTCTGGGGTTCAGGCGACGGCGGGTTCCGCGTTGCGGTTGCCGATGCCCAGGTAGGTGTCGATGATTCGCTGGTCGTGCAGCAGTTCGCGCGCGTTGCCTTCGAGCGCCACGGCGCCCATCTCCAGCACATAGGCGCGGTCGGCCACCTGCAGCGCGGCGCGCGCGTTCTGCTCCACGAGCAGCACCGAGACGCCATGGCTTCGCAGTTGCGAGACCACGCGCAGCACTTCGCGCACGACCAGCGGCGCGAGGCCGAGCGAGGGTTCGTCGAGCATCAGGAGGCGCGGCCGCGCCATCAGCGCGCGGCCGATGGCGAGCATCTGGCGTTCGCCGCCAGAAAGCGTCGAGGCCATCTGGGGCTTGCGCTCGCGCAGGCGCGGGAAGATCTCGAACACTTCCTCCATGCGTGCGCGCTGGTCGCGCTTGCCCTTGCGCCACTGGTAGAAGCCGCCGAGCAGCAGGTTGTCTTCGACCGACATCTCGCCGAACAGCTCGCGCCGCTCGGGCACCAGCGCCACGCCGCGCGCGACCATCGTCTCGACGCCGGGGCGCGCGATGCGCTCGCCCGAGAGCGTGAGCGCGCCGGTCGAAGGCAGGAGGCCCATCGCGGCGCACAGCAGCGTGGTCTTGCCCGCGCCGTTGGGGCCGATGACGGTGACGATCTCGCCTTCGTTCACATGCAGGCGCACGCTGTGCACCGCTTCCACGGTGCGGTATGCGACGCAGAAGCTTTCGAGTTGGAGGAGGGGAGCGGTCATCGTGCGTCTTCCAGCAGTTCGTCGTCGGCGCCGCCGAGGTAGGCCTCCAGCACGCGCGGGTTGGCTTGCACTTCGGCGGGCGTGCCGGTGGCGATGACGGTGCCGAATTCGAGCACCGTGATGCGGTCGGCCAGGTTCATCACGAATTCCATGTCGTGTTCCACCACCAGGATGCCGAGGCCTTCGGCACGCAACTGGCTCAGCAGCACGGAGAGCGCGCGCTTTTCCAGGTGGCGCAGGCCCGCGGCGGGTTCGTCGAGCAGCAGCACCGAAGGCTGGCCCGCGAGCGCGCGCGCGATTTCCACCACGCGCTGCTGGCCGAGCGAGAGCGATGCGGCCGGCGTGTCGGCGTGCGCGCCGAGGCCGCAGCGTTCGATCTGGCGGCGGGCTTCGGCCATCAGCGCGGCTTCTTCGGCGCGGTCCAGCCGCAGCATCGCGGCGAGCCACCCGCGCCTGGCACGCAGGTGGGCGCCGAGCGCCACGTTCTCGACCACGCTGCGTTGCCCGAGCAGGCGCACATGCTGGAAGGTGCGGCCCAGGCCCAGCGCGGCGAAGGCGCGCGAAGGCTTCGTCGCCATCGACTGGCCGGAGAGCCGCACCACGCCCGAGGTCGGATCGTCCACGCCCGAGATCATGTTGAAGAAGGTGCTCTTGCCTGCCCCGTTCGGGCCGATCAGCGCGTGGATCTCGCCGGCCTTCAGCGTCATCGAGATCGCGTTGTTGGCGACGAGGCCGCCGAAACGCTTGCTCACGTCGCTGGCTTCGAGCAGCAGTTCGCCCGATGCGGGCAGCGTGCGCTGCGCGAGCTGTGCCGGTGCGGTCTTCGATGCGGCGGCAGGCATTTCCTTCGGCGCATCGTTGCGCACCCAGCGGCTTGCGAGCCGCGAGACCGTGGGCCAGAGCCCGTCGGCAAAGCGCTGCAGCACGAAGAGCATCAGGAGGCCGAACACGATCACTTCGAAGTTGCCGCTGGTGCCCAGCAGTGCGGGCAGCACGTCCTGCAGCTTTTCCTTCAGCAGCGTGATCAGCGCCGCGCCGAGCACCGCACCCCACAGGTGCCCCGCGCCGCCGACCACCGCCATGAACAGGAGCTCGATGCCGATGTTCAGGTTGAAGGGCGTCGGGTTCACGAAGCGCTGCAGGTGCGCATAGAGCCAGCCCGACACCGCCGCGAGCAGCGCAGCCAGCACGAAGAGCTTGATGCGGTGGCGTGCGGTGTCCACGCCCATCGACTCGGCCATCAGCCGGCCGCCCTTGAGCGCGCGGATGGCACGGCCTTCGCGCGAATCGAGCAGGTTGTGCATCGCCCACAGCGCGAGCAGCAGCACGGCCCAGATCACCACGCCCAGCGCACGCGGCGTGGCGAGCGACACGCCCGCGACTACCAGTGGCGGCACGCCCGTGATGCCGGTCTGCCCGCCCAGGAACTCCATGTTGCCGAACAGGTAGTAGAGGCTCAGGCCCCACGCGATGGTGCACAGCGGCAGGTAGTGGCCCTGCAGCTTGAGCGTGACCGCGCCCAGCGCCCAGGCGAGCGCGAAGGTGAAGACCAGGCCCAGCAGCAGGCCGGCCCACGGCAGCAGCGCGGGGCTCACGGCGCCGCCCATCCAGGCGGCGGCCGTGGGCGAGGTGCAGATCCACGCGGTGGCATACGCGCCCATGCCGACGAATGCGGCCTGGCCGAAGGAGGTCATGCCGCCCACGCCGGTGAGCATCACCAGCCCGGCCGCGACCAGCGCATAGAGCCCGATGTTGCTGAGCACCGACACGGTGAACTCGGGCAGGAAGCCCCAGGCCAGCGCGAGCGCGATAACGAAGACCAGGGTGAGTTGGCGCGGCGTGACCAGCGGCTTGCCGGCGGGCGGCGCGTTCACCGCGACGGGATTCGAAGACGGGCTCATTCCTCGTCCTCCACATGATGGCTGCGCAGCGAACGCCACCACAGCACGGGAATGATCAAAGTGAAGACCAGCACTTCCTTGAACGGGCTGGCCCAGAAAGAGGCGAAGGCTTCGAGCTGGCCGACCAGCAGCGCGCCGACGAGCGCCAGCGGATAGCTCGCGAGCCCGCCGACGATGGCCGCGACGAAGCCCTTCAGGCCGATCAGGAAGCCGGTGTCGTAGTACACGGTGGTGATGGGGGCAATCAGCAAACCCGACACCGCGCCGATGAGCGCCGCGAGCGCGAAGCTCAGGTCACCCGACAGTTCGGTCGGAATGCCCGAGAGCCGTGCACCGACGCGGTTGATGGCGGTCGCGCGCAATGCCTTGCCGACCATCGAGCGCCCGAAAAACAGGAACATCGCGATCACCAGCAGCAGCGTGACGCCGACCACCACCAGCGATTGCCCGCTGACCGGAATGCCGCCGATGTCGAAGCGCGCGTCCGAGAACGCCGTGGTGCGCGAACCTTCGGCGCCGAAGAACAGCAGGCCCAGGCCGACCAGCACGCCATGCAGCGCGACCGAGACGATCAGCAGCATCAGCACGTTGGCATCCGCCAGCGGCCGGTAGGCCAGGCGGTAGAGCAGCGGGCCGAGCGGCATGATGAGGATGAGCGTGGTGAGCGTCTGACCCGCCATCGAGGTGGGCTTGAGCAGCAGCACCAGCGCGGCGGCGGCCAGCGGCAGCACCACGCACCAGGCGAGCGCCGAGGCCCAGTCGACCACCGCGCCGCGCTTCCAGCGCCAGAACTCGACGATCAGCACCATCACCGCGAGTGCGAGCAGCAGCCACAGCGTGGCCGGCACGCGGCCGGCCTGCAGCATCGCCATCGAGAGGGCCCCGAAGGCGACGAACTCGCCCTGGGGAATGAAGATGACGCGCGTGACCGAGAACACCAGCACGAGGGCGAGCGCCATCAATCCATAGACGGCACCGTTGACGATGCCGTCCTGCCCCAACAACAGGGCGATCTGCAAATCCATAAAAGAACCTTTGGGCTCGGCCCGTGTATCGAATCAGTGTCTGCCGCAACGCGCTGTCTTGCTCCTTCCCCCTCTGGGGGAAGGTTGGGATGGGGGCTACCCGGCCTTCACGGCCGCGCGGAGGTCGATGCCGTCGAGCCCCCACCCCAACCCTCCCCCGGGAGGGGAGGGAGCAAAGACATCAGGGCTGGTATTTCCAGGCGCCGTTTTCGATCTTGACCATCACGCGCGCGCGCTGGTCGAGGCCCAGGTGGTCCTTCTCCGTCATGCTGAACACGCCATGCGCGCCCGACACTTCCTTGACCTGCTCCAGCGCATCGCGCAGCGCCGCGCGGAACTCCGGCGTGCCCGGTTGCGCCTTCTTCAGCGCGACCGGAATGGCCGAGGACATCACCAGGCCGGCATCCCATGCATGCGCGCCGAAGGTCGACACGGTGCCCTTGCCGTTGGCTGCTTCATACGCCGACACGTAGGCCAGCGCGGACTTCTTCACCGGGTTGCTGGCCGGCAGCTGGTCGGCCACGAGCACGGGGCCGGCGGGCAGGAAGGTGCCTTCCACGTCCTTGCCGCCCACGCGCAGGAAGTCGGCGTTCGCCACGCCGTGCGTCTGGTACATCTTGCCGGTGTAGCCGCGCTCCTTGAGCGTCTTCTGCGGCAGCGCGGCCGGCGTGCCCGAGCCCCCGACCAGCACGGCGTCGGCCTTGGAGGCCATGATCTTCAGCGCCTGGCCGGTCACCGAGGTGTCGCTGCGCGAGAAGCGCTCGTTGGCGACCACGGTGATCTTCTTGAGTGCAGCGGCCTTGGCGAACTCTTCCGACCAGCCTTCTCCGTAGGCGTCGGAGAAGCCGATGTAGGCGACGGTCTTCACGCCGTTGGCGGCCATGTGCTCGGCGATGGCGAGCGACATCATGATGTCGTTCTGCGGCGTCTTGAAGACCCACTTCTTCTTGGCGTCCATCGGCTCGATGATGCGGGCCGAGGCGGCGATCGAGATCATCGGCACCTTGGCTTCGCTCACCACATCGATCATGGCGAGCGAGTTGGGCGTGGTGGTGGAGCCCAGCACGATGTCGACCTTGTTCTCGGCGATCAGCTTGCGGGTGTTGGCCACGGCCGCGGTGGTGTCGGAGGCATCGTCCAGCACGATGTAGTTGATCTTCTGGCCGCCGATGGTCTTGGGCATCAGCGCGATGGTGTTCTTCTCGGGAATGCCGAGCGAGGCGGCCGGGCCGGTGGCCGAGATCGTCACGCCGACATTGACGTCGGCCCACGCCGCGGCGGCGGTGGCGCACAGCGCGGCGATCAGAAGGGGCTTGAAGAAGAATTTCATTTGGGCTTGTCTCCGGGTTGAAAAATCGTTGAGGCCTGAAGTATCAACGCTCGTCGAAGGAGAGCGTGACACGTTCGGTGAGGGGGTGGGCCTGGCAGGTCAGCACGAAGCCTGCGGCCACTTCATTCTTGTCGAGCGCGAAGTTTCTTTCCATGCGGACTTCCCCGTCCACGCACTTGGCGCGGCAGGTGCCGCACACGCCGGAGGTGCATGAGAACGGCACTTCGAGGCCGGCGGCCGATGCGGCATCGAGGATGCTGGGCTGGCCTTCGGTGAAGGTGATCTCGCGCTGCAGGCCATCGCGCACGATGGTGATGCGCGCCTGCTTGGCGTCGCCCGGCTGCGGCTCGTGCACCACGGCGCCGACCTGCGTGGCCGAGGGCAGCGCCACGCCGAAGCGCTCGACGTGGATCCGGTCCTCGGGCACGCCGGCCGCGAGCAGCGCCGCCTCGGCCTCGTCGTTCATCTGGAACGGGCCGCAGACGTAGACGTGGTCGATGCGTTTGGCCGGCACCACCGACTGCAGGAACTCGCCGATCTTCTCGCGGTTCATCACGCCGAAGCCCAGCGGCGAATCGGTGTGCTCGTCGGAGAACACGTGCAGCAGCACGAGGCGTGTCATGTAGCGGTTCTTCAGGTCCTCGATTTCCTCCTTGAACATCGTGGACTGCAGTTGCCGGTTGCCGTAGATCAGCGTGAAGCGGCTCGCAGGCTCGCGCGCCAGCACCGTCTTCATGATCGAGAGGATCGGCGTGATGCCGCTGCCGCCCGCGATGCCGACGTGGTGCCGGGCCGAAGCCGGCTCGATCGGCACGAAGAAGCGGCCCTGCGGCGCCATCACCTGCAGCGTGTCGCCGGGCTGCAGGCTGGCGTTGATCCAGTTCGAGAACACGCCGCCGCGCACCTTGCGCACGCCGACGCGCAGCTCGCCATCGTCGAGGCCGGCGCAGATCGAATAGGAACGGCGCAGGTCCTGGCCGTCGATGTCGTGGCGCAAGGTGAGGTACTGGCCTTGCGTGAAGCCGAAGACTTCCTGCAGGTCGGCCGGCACCTCGAACGAGACGATGACGGCCTCGTGCGTATCGGGCTCGATGGCCTTCACGCGCAGGGGGTGGAAAAGGGTACTCATCGGGGGCGCCTTAGATCGGCTTGAAATGTTCGAAGGGTTCGCGGCAAGCCATGCAGCGATAGAGCGCCTTGCAGGCGGTCGAGCCGAAAGCGGACAGGCGTTCGGTGCGCTCGCTCGCGCAGCGCGGGCAGGCGATGCGTTCGCCGGCGATGCGGCCGAAGAGCTTGATCGGCATCGCGGTGTTGGCCGCGACTTCGGGCGTGAGATGCGCGGGCGGCGCGATGCCGTAGGCCTTGAGCTTGGCGCGGCCTTCGTCGCTGATCCAGTCGCTGCTCCATGCGGGCGCGCGGCGCAGCGTGGCGCGTGCGCGGCCGAGGCCGGCCTGTTCGATGGCGGCCAGCACATCGTGCTCGATGGCTTCGGTCGCGGGGCAGCCGGAGTAGGTCGGCGTGAGCACGATCTCGAGGCCGTCGTCGTGCTCGATCACCTCGCGCACGATGCCCAGGTCGCAGACCGACACGGCCGGCACCTCGGGGTCGAGCACCGTGTGCAGCACGGCCCACGCCGCATCGACGCGCGAAGCGGTCATGGCGTCGGCAGTCACCACACGCCTCCAGGAAAGCTGCGCTGCAGGTGCTGCATCTCGGTGAGGATGTAGCCCATGTGCTCGCTGTGCACGCCCTGCTTGCCGTTGCTGCGGAACGCTGCTTCCTTCGGCATCGCAAGGCCGGCGGCATCGAGCACCTGCTGCATCTCGGCAAGCCACGGCTCGCGCAGTTCACTCCATGCCGGGCCGAGGCCGCTGGCGCTGGCTTCCTTGTCCACCGCATCGCTCTCGAAGAGTTCGGGCACGTAGAGCCACAGTTGCTTCAACGCTTTTTCGGTGCGGCGGCGCGATTCGTCGGTGCCGTCGCCCAGGCGCACGACCCAGTCGGCCGAGTGCTGCTGGTGGTAGCGCGCTTCCTTCACCGCCTTGCCGGCGATGGCGGCCACTTCGGCATCGCTCGATGCGGCCAGGCGCTGCCACAGCAGCTTGAGCAGCGTGGCGACCATGGTGTTGCGCAGCACGGCAAAGGCGAAGTCGCCGCGCGGCAGCTCGACCAGCGTGAGGTTGAAGTAGTCGCGCTCGTCGCGCAGGTAGGCGAGCTGGTCTTCGTCGTGCGCGCGGCCTTCGCCTTCGAGCTTGCCGGCATGCGTGAGCAGGCCGCGGGCCTGGCCGACGAGGTCGAGCGCGATGTTGGCCATCGCGATGTCTTCTTCCAGCACGGGGGCATGGCCGCACCATTCGCCCAGGCGCTGCGAGAGCACGAGGCAGGTGTCCCCGATGCGCAGCAGGTATTGCACGGCGGGCGTGCGGTTCAGTTCGATCGATGCTTGCATGATGTTCCCGTCAATGGCCGCTCACATGTGGTCCACGGACTTGGGCAGCGCGTAGAAGGTCGGATGGCGGTAGACCTTGTCTTCCGCCGGATCGAAGTACATGTCCTTCTCGCCCGGATCGCTCGCCACGATCTGCTCGGAGCGCACCACCCAGATGCTGCTGCCTTCCTGGCGGCGCGTGTACACGTCGCGCGCCATCTGGATCGCCATCTTCGAATCGGCCGCATGCAGGCTGCCGCAATGCTTGTGGTCCAGGCCCGCCTTGCTGCGCACGAACACTTCCCACAGGGGCCACTCTTGTTTGGTCGTATCGGCGCTCATGCGGCCTCCTTCAATGGTTGTTTGTTGGCGTGGGCCATCGCGGCTTCGCGGACCCATTCGCCGCTTTCCCAGGCATCGACGCGGGCCTGCAGGCGCTCGCGGTTGCAGGGGCCGTCGCCGCCCACCACGCGCCAGAACTCGCTCCAGTCGATGGCGCCGAAGTCGTGCGCCTGGCGTTCTTCGTTCCACTTCAGGTCGGGGTCGGGCAGGGTCACGCCGAGGATGGCGGCCTGCTCGACGGCGGCGTCGATGAACTTCTGGCGCAGCTCGTCGTTGCTGAAGCGCTTGATGCCCCAGCGCATCGACTGCGCCGAGTTGGGCGACTGGTCGTCGGGTGGGCCGAACATCATGATCGAGGGCCACCACCAGCGGTTGACCGCGTCCTGCACCATTGCCTTCTGCGCGTCGGTGCCGTGGGTCATCATGGTGAGCAGGGCTTCGTAGCCCTGGCGCTGGTGAAAGCTCTCCTCGCGGCAGATGCGGATCATGGCGCGCGCATACGGCGCGTACGAGCAGCGGCAGATCGGCACCTGGTTCATGATGGCCGCGCCGTCGACCAGCCAGCCGATGGTGCCCATGTCGGCCCAGGTGAGCGTGGGGTAGTTGAAGATCGAGCTGTACTTGGCCTTGCCGCTGTGCAGCGCGTCGAACATCTGGTCGCGCGAGGTGCCCAGCGTCTCGGCGGCGGCATACAGGTAGAGGCCGTGGCCGCCTTCGTCCTGCACCTTGGCCAGGAGGATGGCCTTGCGCTTCAACGTCGGCGCGCGGCTGATCCAGTTGCCCTCCGGCAGCATGCCGACGATCTCGGAGTGCGCGTGCTGGCTGATCTGGCGCACCAGCGTCTTGCGGTAGTGCTCGGGCATCCAGTCCTTGGCCTCGATGAAGTCGCCGGCGTCGATGTGGGCGTCGAAGCGCTCCTCGAGCTGCATCTCCTCGGCGGAACGCACGGCCTTCTTGCCGTCGCCTGCGTCCTTGCCCATGGTGTCCATGGCTTGCGTGTACATCGTGATTCTCCTTGCGGGTGAATGGTTGAGTGCCGGGCTGCGGTCAGTAGCTCAGCTGCCTGGTCGATTCGGCCTGCCGGTCCACCTCGGCGGGCGTCAGCGCCTCGCTCTTGCAGCCGAAGTCCTTGAAGAGCGTCATCTGGTCGGCGTAGTGCGCCGACTTGCGGCCATCGGGCGCGACAAAGCCGCTCTGGCCGGGCGGCGCGGCGGTGCACAGCGTGACGCCGCGCGCACCGAGCACCACCTTGTCGTTCTGCGAGCCCCGGTTCATGAAGCTCGGCAGCGTGAGCAGTTCGTCGGCACCCGCCTGCGGCGCACCGATGAAGTTGCTGGTGAGAAAGGCGTGCTTCACCACCGGCGTGCGCCACTTCGCGGTGTCCTTGCCGTAGCGCTTCTCCAGTTCGGCCATGGCCTCCGTGAGCGTGGCGCGCAGCACCGCGTTCTTGTCTTCGCCATTGAAGAAGTCGTAGGTCTGCGGCACGCCGGCCTTGGCGCCGAGCAGTGCGTTGTAGACCAGCTTCGTGCCGTTGCCGGGGCGGATGCTGGCCACCTGCGTGTCGTTGGCATAGCCATTGCCTGCATAGGCCGCGAACACCTCGGGCGGCAGGTCGTCGGCCAGCACTTTTTTATAGAGGATGGGCAGCCAGTTCATCATCAACGTGGTGGCGGGGCTGTCGTAGACGCCGCGTTCGGCCGGGTCTTCGTTGAGGGCGTTCCAGTCGGCCAGCAGGCGTGCCGCGCGGCGCGCAGGGTCGGCGGCCGGCAGGCTGCGCGTGGCCTCGAGCACGAAGGGCACCATGTAGCGCGCATTGGTGTCGGCATACGCGGTGGTGCGGGTGAGCGCCCACAGCTCGTCGGGCGTGAGCTTCGGCTTGGCTTCCAGGCGCGCGGTGAATTCGCGCACGCGGTCGACCACCGAGTAGTTGCCGCCGTCGCTCACCGCGCCTGGTGCCGACTGGTTGTTCCAGTTGGCGACGTAGCCCTGCGCCGGGTTGAAGGTCTTCGGGTCTTCGCTGAAAGGGCGGATGCCGAGCCATTCCATCGAGCCGTCGCCCACGGCGGGCAGGCGGATGTCCTGCGTGGCCGGGCGCATCGGCAGGCGGCCGGGCGAGACATAGCCGATGTTGCCCTCGGTGTCCGCGTAGTACCAGTTGATGGTGATGGCCACGCGCGAAGCCTGCGCCAGCCACTGGTCCCAGTTCTTCGCCTGCATCGAATGGATCCAGCCGAGCAGCGATTCGAGCTCGTAGCCGTCCCAGCTGCGCTTCATCGAATAGGCGGTGCCGTTGGGCAGGTCGAAGTTGGTGACGATGCCGTGCACGGTGGCGAACACGTCCACGCTCTGGTCGGGCTGGCCCTTGACCTTGATGACCTCGGTGCGCTTGCTCATCGCACGCATCGCGCCGTTGAACTGGTACTCGTGCGGGTTGGCCGGGTTGAGCTTCTCCTGGTACATGTCGTTCACGTCCAGCGGGCCGGCGGTGGCGCCCCAGGCGATCTTGCCGTTGGTGCCGAAGAGGACCACCGGGTGCGCGAACGGGGTGTTGCCCGTCACGTCGAAGCCGGCGCCGTGCAGGCCGATGCCGAACACATAGGACGGGTTGAACCAGTTGAACTGCGGGCCGTTGATGAAGACGGTGCTGCCGTCGGTGGTCTTGGACGGGCCGGCGATCCAGAGGTTGCTGGCGATGGGGCGGGTCCACGGCTCGGCCACGCCGCGGCGGGCCGCGTCGATGTCGTTGCGCGCGACCAGCAGCTCGGGGGAGACGGGGGCCAGGCGTGCGACGGCATCGTCGCCGGCCGGCTGCAGGGCAGCCTGCGCACGCGCGCCGGTGCGCGGCACGGTGGTCGGCGCGAGCGGGTCTTCCACCCAGCGGATCTGGTCGAACAGCTGGCGGCCGGCGACATCGCCGCGCGCCTTGCGCAGTTGCTCCAGCAGGCGCAGGTTGGCGACCTCGCTGCTCACGTTCGAATAGCGGTTGGCCATGGTGCCGACCCAGATCATGGCCACGTCGTAGCCCGTCCAGTCGGCCTTCGGCTTGAATCCGGCGTCGGTGAACTGCTTGGGCAGCAGCGTGGCCTCGGCCGCGAGCACTTCATTGACGCGGGCGTTGAAGCCGGCGGCATAGCCGTCGAAGATCGCCTTGTCGTCGGGCGACAGGCGCGCCATCTGCGCGCGGATGGAGGCGGGCGTGAAGCCGGCGCGGCTGCCCTTGTCGAGCGCGACGTAGGCCGGGCCCATCACCTCGGAGACCGTGCCGAGCACCGCGCGGCGGGCCATCTCCATCTGGAACAGGCGATCTTCGGCGACCGCGTAGCCGAAGCCGTGGAACAGGCCGCGCACGTCGTTGGCGTACACATGCGGCACGCCGTAGGCATCGCGCTTGATCGTGACCTTGCCGCCGGGCGCAGGCGTGGTGGCGGCGCAGCCGGCCAACGCGAGGGCGACACAGGCGAGGGCGATCGGTCGGAAATTCAATGTCATCGAGGTGTTCTTGTCGTTTGGCAGGGAGGCGATGCGTTCAGCGCGGGCGTGTATCGATCACGCGGCGGGCCTTGCCGGTCTGGGTGCGTTCCATCTCGTTGGGCGCATGGACCACCACGCGCGTCGAAATGCCGATGAGCGTCTTCACGCGGTGCTGTACCCATTCGCCGATGGCGGTGCGGTCCGCCGAGGCGGCGTCGGCGGGGTTGAGCTCGCAGTGCACCTCGACCTGGTCGAGCTTGTCGGCGCGGCTCACGTGCACCTGGTAGAGGCCCGAGAGGCTCTTGTGCGCGAGCACGATCTCTTCCACCTGCGTGGGAAAGACGTTCACGCCGCGGATGATCATCATGTCGTCGCTGCGACCGACGATCTTGCCCATGCGGCGGAACGAACGCGAGGTGGGCGGCAGGAGGCGCGTGAGGTCGCGCGTGCGGTAGCGAACGATCGGCATCGCCTCCTTGCTGAGCGAGGTGAAGACCAGTTCGCCTTCTTCGCCGTCGGCCTTCAGCTCGCCGGTCTCGGGGTCGATGATCTCGGGGTAGAAGTGGTCTTCCCAGATCACCGGGCCGTCCTTGCTCTCGACGCATTCGCTGGCAACGCCCGGGCCCATCACTTCGGAGAGGCCGTAGATGTCGACCGCGTCGATGCCGGCCTTGGCCTCGATGTCGCGGCGCATCGCCTCGGTCCACGGCTCGGCGCCGAAGATGCCGATCTTGAGGGAACTGTCTTTCGCGTCGAGGCCCTGGCGCTCGAACTGCTCGATGATCACCTGCATGTAGCTGGGCGTGACCATGATGATGTTCGGCTTGAAGTCCTGGATGATCTGCACCTGCTTCTCGGTCTGGCCGCCCGACATGGGGATGACGGTGCAGCCCGCGCGCTCGGCGCCGTAGTGCGCGCCCAGGCCGCCGGTGAAGAGGCCGTAGCCGTACGACACATGCACCATGTCGCCGGGCCGCCCGCCCGCCGCGCGGATGGAGCGGGCGACGAGGTCGGCCCAGGTGTCGATGTCCTTGAGCGTATAGCCGACCACGGTCGGCTTGCCGGTGGTGCCCGACGAGGCATGGATGCGCGCCACGTTTTCGCGCGGCACGGCGAACATGCCGAAGGGGTAGTTGTCGCGCAGGTCGCTCTTCACCGTGAACGGAAACTTCGACAGGTCGGCGAGCGACTTCAGGTCGTTGGGATGCACGCCCTTCGCATCGAAAGCCTTGCGGTAATGCGGCACGTTGTCGTAGGCGCGCTGCAGCGTGGCGCGCAGGCGCGTGAGCTGCAGCGCGGCGATCTCGTCGCGGCTCGCGGTTTCGATGGGGTCGAGTTCGCCGGGGGCGGGGTGTCGGGCGGTCATGGTGGTCTTGTCTCTTCTTCAGGCGGGGACGGCGGGGCGGCCTTTGGCGGTGTAGGAGCGGCCGCGGAACATCGCGATGCGCTCGCCGCGCTGGTTGGTGATTTCGGTGTCGTACACGCCGGTGCGGCCGGCCTTGGAGACTTCGTGGCAGCGCGCGGTGAGCAGGTCGCCCTCGCGCGCGGGAGCGATGAAGTCGATCGAGAAGCCCGAGGCCACGGTCAGCTCGTTGTACGAGTTGCAGGCGAAGGCGAAGGTCGAGTCGGCCAGCGTGGCCATGAAGCCGCCGTGGCAGGTGGCGTGGCCGTTGAGCATGTCGGGGCGAACGCGCATCTCGATGGTGGCCTGGCCGGGGCCGACCTCGACGATGCGCATGTCCAGGCCCTTGGTGGCGTTGTCGTTGGCGAGCATGCCGTCGCGGACGTACTCGGCGGTCTGCTGGGGCGTGCGGGTGGATTCGGTCATGTCTCAGCGGTCCTTGAACACCGGCGCGCGCTTGGCGCGGAAGGCCTCGACGCCTTCGCGGTAGTCGTTGGCATTGCCCATCTCGCGCTGCAGGCGCGCTTCTTCGGCGAGTGCGTCACCGAGGCTCATGTCCTGTGCCGCGGCCAGGGCCTGCCGGGTGGCGACGAGGGCGCGGGTCGGCATGGCGGCCAGCTTCGAGGCGAGCGCGGCGGCCGCGTCGGGCAGTGCCGCATCGTCCACGCACTGCCAGATCAGGCCGATGCGTGCGGCTTCTTCCGCGGGGAGCTTGTCGCCGAGCAGCGCGATGCCGAGCGCGCGCGCCGAGCCCACGAGGCGCGGCAGCAGCCAGGTGCCGCCGGTGTCGGGCACGAGGCCGATCTTGGTGAAAGCCTGGATGAAGCTGGCCGAGCGGCCGGCCACGACGAGGTCGCAGCACAGCGCGAGGTTGGCGCCCGCTCCGGCGGCAACGCCGTTGACGGCTGCGACCACCGGCACCGGCATCGAGCGCAGGCGTGCGACGAGCGGGGCATAGTAGGTGGAGATCATGCGGCCCAGGTCCTTGGGCGCGGCGCCGGGCGTGGGATCGGGCGCGACGGCGGGATCGGCGAGGTCTTGCCCGGCGCAGAAGGCGCGGCCGGCGCCGGTGAGGACGACGCATCGAACGCTGTCGTCTCCGGCCGCCGATTCCAGCGCCGCCATCAGTTCGGCATGCAGTTCGGTCGTGAAGCTGTTGAGCGCCGCGGGGCGGTTCAGGCTCAGCGTGCGGACCGCGCCGGCATTGCTTGTGAGAACTAAAGGTTCTGACATGGGGTGTCTCTCATCCTTGTGTGGGTACGAATCGCTCGCAAACACTATTGACCGACCGTTCGGTTGATTTTAGGATCGACCTCAATCACTGCACAAGCGGGTTGACTCAGGGCAAACCCTGAGGCCGCAAAAAAGGAGACAGAACGAATGCCCAGCTATTCCATCGACGGCGTGATCCCCGTTGTCGACCCGAGCGCCTACGTGCACCCCAGCGCAGTCCTGATCGGCGACGTGATCGTCGGCCCGAACTGCTATGTCGGCCCCTGCGCGAGCCTGCGCGGCGACTTCGGCCGCATCGTGCTGGAGGAGGGCTCGAACGTGCAGGACCACTGCTGCATCCACGGCTTTCCGGACAACGACACGGTGGTGGAGGTCAACGGCCACATCGGCCACGGCGCGATCCTGCACAGCTGCATCGTGCGGCGCGATGCGCTGGTGGGCATGAACGCGGTGGTGATGGACGAGGCCGAGATCGGCGAGAAGGCCATCGTCGCGGCCTGCGCTTTCGTTCCGGCCGGCATGAAGGTGCCGGCGCGTTCGCTGGTGTCGGGCATTCCGGCGAAGGTGAAGCGCGAACTCACCGATGAAGAGGTTGCCTGGAAGCTCGAAGGCACGCACGTCTACCAGGCGTTGACGGTGCGCAGTCTCGAGAGCCTGCGCGAGGTCGCGCCGCTTGCCGAAGTGCAGGCGGACCGGCCGCGCCTGCCGGCGATCGATGTGCGTCCGCTCATTGCCACGCGGCGCGGATAGCCCGCGCCTCGCTTCATGCAAGATCGCGCGTTGCCCCCAACCGCTTATTCAAGGAACCCGACCCGATGCCGCGTGGAAGATCCGCCACCTACGACGACCAGCGCGAACTGATCCTCGCGCAGGCCGCCCAGCTGTTCGCGCGCCGGGGCTATCCCGCCACGTCGATGAACCAGGTGGCCGAGGCGTGCAACCTCTCGAAGGCCACGCTCTATCACTACTACAAGGACAAGAGCAGCCTTCTCATCAGCATCGCCGAGACGCACGTGTCCAAGCTCGCGGCGCTGGTGGCCGAGGAAGAAGCGTCGACGCACACGGATGAACAGCGCCTGCGCCGCTTCATCTACCGCATCGTCGAGGAGTACGCCGGCGCGCAGGACGCGCACCGCGTGCTGACCGACGACGTGCGCTTTCTCGAGGAAGAAGACCGCGAGCGCGTGCTCGACAAGGAGCGCGAGGTGGTGGCGGGCTTTGCGCGCGCGGTGTCTGCACTGCGGCCCGGTGCGCCGAGCGACGACCTGGCCAAGCCGCTGACCATGCTGCTGTTCGGCATGATCAACTGGATGTTCACCTGGATGAAGCCGGGCGGAACGCTCGACCACGCGGCGATTGCGCCGATCGTGGCCGATCTCTTCCTGGGCGGCATCGGCGCGGTGAAGTCGCCGGACTACGCGGCGATCAAAGCCGCGCAGGCCGATCAGGCCGTCTTCAAATAGCGCGCCGCCGGCTTGCTGGTCTGCGAAGCGCCGAAGAGCTTGGCGCTCGCATCGACAAAAGTTGCGAGCAGGGCCGCATCGTTCACCGACGGCAGCGTGATCGGCTCGCCCAGGTCGAGGCCGGCCAGGGCGGCGTCCACGCAGTCTTCGGCGGCCATGATCGTGCCTTCGGCCAGCGCCGACATCGGCACGCCCGAGAGCTCCCAGATGTCGGTGGCCGTCGCGGCCGGCAGCACCAGCTGCACCTTCACGCCGGTGCCCGCCACTTCGTCCTGCAGCCCGCGCGTGAACGCGACCACGAAGGCCTTGGTGCCGCTGTAGATGCTGCTGATCGGCAGCGTGTGGAAGCCCAGCACCGAGCCGATGTTCACCAGCGTGCCGCGGTTGCGCGCCTTGAAGGCGGCCAGCGCGGCGTGGCTCAGGTGCGCGAGGGCGTCGATGTTCACGTCCAGCATGCTCTGCAGCTGCGCGGTCGTGGTCTGCGCGACGGGCGCGAGCGTCGAGACGCCGGCGTTGTTGACCAGCAGCGTGATCGACGCATCGGTGGACACGGCCTTGACGACGCGCTCGAGGTCGCCGGCAACGGCCAGATCGGCCGCGAGCGTCTGCACCTTCACGCCGTACTTGGCGCGCAGGGCGGTCGCGACTTCTTCCAGCAGGTCGGCGCGGCGCGCCACCAGCACGAGGTCGTGGCCGCGGCGGGCCAGGCGGTCCGCATAGATCTTGCCGAGGCCGGCCGATGCGCCTGTGACGACGGCGGTGCCGAGGGTTGCTTGTTCGCTCATTTCGCTTCCATTCAAGAGTGGGTTCAACGGTTGTGGCTCAAAGCATGATGACCATCATGTTTGAAGTGGCGAAGCATGATGGTTATCATGTTTAACGTCAACGGAGGTCTTGAATTACCCCGGAACAGAAAGAGGTCACATGCGATACCCCGCAGCAGAAACCGCCGAAAAGCACCAGAAGATCCTTGCCGAGGCCTCGCGCCTCTTCAAGGAACGCGGCTTCGACGGCGTGAGCGTGAGCGAAATCATGAAAGCCACGGGCCTCACGCACGGGCCCTTCTACAACCACTTCGAATCGAAAGAAGCGCTGATGGCGGCGTGCATCGACCACGCCGGAAGCGCTGCACTCGCCGACCTCGATGCGGCCGGCGAAACGCCCGAAGGCATGCGCACCTATGTGCGGGACTACCTGAGCCCCGACCACCGCGACGGCCGCGCCGACGGCTGCCTCGTGGCGGCGTTCGCAGCGCAGTCGGGAACCGAGAGCAGCGGGGGCATCAGCGTGCCGCTGACGACTTATCTCAAGTCGGTGATCGACCGGTTCGCCAGGAACTTTCCGTGGCGCTCGAAGAAAAACGCGAAGGGCGATGCGATCCGCATGCTCGCGTCGATGTACGGCGGCGTGGTTCTGGCCCGCGCCGTGGACGACGAAGCACTGTCGGAAGAAATCCTGCGCGAGGTGCTCGCCGGCCTTCAGTCGGCTCCGAAGGCCTGACCTAGAGGATGCGGTTGAACCACAGCAGCGACAGCCCGGCCGACAGCAGCGTGAGCACCGCCGCGCCGAGTGCGAACAGCGCCGAGATTTCCGTTTCCTTCTTTTCGACAGTGAGCTTGGAGCTCAGCGTTTCGTAGACCTTCTTCAGGTCGTTCGCGGTGCCGGCGTAGAAGTACTCGGCATTGGTCTTGTTGGCCACGGCCTTGAGCGTTTCCTCGTCGAGCCGCACGCGCATCGACCAGCCTTCGAAGCCGATGGTCTCGCCATCGACCGTGCCCACGCCCACCGTGTAGATGCGCACGCCGCGGTCGGCCGCGGCCTTGGCCGCATCGAGCGGATCGACGCCGGTGGTGCGCTGGCCGTCGGTCAGCATGATGATCGCGGCCGAGGTGAACGAGCCGGGCGCCACGGGCGTGAAGTCCTTGAGTTTCTTCTCGGTCTGGTCGATCGGCGTGCCGCGCTGGCGGCTCGGTGCGCTGAACTGCTCGACGTCGATGCCGGCATCGGGGAACAGCGTGGCGAGCGACACCACGATGGCATTGCCGGTGGCGGTCGCGCGCTGCAGCTGGAAGCTGTCGATGGCGGTCACCAGGTCGTCGTGGTTGGTGGTGGGCAACTGCGCCACCTGCGCGCTGCCCGCGAAGGCGACGATGCCCACCTTCACGGTGCGCGGCAGGTCCTTGATGAAGCTCTTGGCCGCTTCCTGCGCCGCCACCAGCCGGTTGGGCAGCACATCGGCCGCGCGCATGCTGCCCGAGACGTCCATCGCGAGGATGATGGTCTGCTGGTTCGACGGCAGCATCACCACCGCCATCGGCCGCGCCGCGGCCACGAGCATCGCGGCCATGGCAAAGAGGAACAGCAAGGGCGGAAGGTGCCTTCTGAAGCTCTGCCCGGCACCCATCGCCTCGCGCACGATCGAGAGGCTCGCATAGCGCACCGCGAGCTTCTTCTTGCGGCGGATCAGCCAGACATAGAGCAACACCAGCAGCGGCAACGCCGCCAGCAACCAGAGGAATTGAGGCCAGAGAAAAGTCATGCTGCCACCGCCTTCACGCTGCCCGAGGCCGAGCCGATGCGCGTGCGGCGCTTGCGCAGGTCGGCAAAACGAACGATGGCTTCCACCAGGTCGTCGCTGGTCGAAAGCTCCAGGGCGTCGACGCCGGCCTTGGCGAGCGAGGCGCGCAGCGCCGCCTCGCGCTCGGCGGCCAGGCGCGCAAAGCGCTTGCGAAAACCGGCATCGTGGGTGTCGACCCAGAGCTGCTCGCCGGTCTCGGCATCGCGCAGCGGCACGAGGCCGAGGTCGGGCAGTTCGAGTTCGAGCGGATCGAAGAGGCGCACGGCGATCACCTCGTGCCGCTGCACCAATTGCCCGAGCGGCCGCTCCCAGCCGGGCTCGCTCAGGAAGTCGGACACCACGAAGACGGTGGATCGGCGCGGCATCAGCGTGGCGGCGGACTTCAGCAGCTCGTCCAGGCGGGTCATGCCCTTTTGCGCAGGGCCGTCCGCCTTGTCGGCACGGCGCTCCATCGCATGCAGCAGATGAAGCACGTGGCGCCGGCCGCTGCGCGGCGGGATCACGGCCTCGAGGTCGTTGCCGTAGACCAGCGCACCGACCCGGTTGCCGTGGCGCGTGAGCAGCCGCGCCAGCACGCCGACGAAGCCGGCCGAGATCTCGCGCTTGGCCTTCAGGCCCGAGCCGAAATCGACCGAGCGGCTCAGGTCGAGCACGAACCAGGCCGCCATCTCGCGGTCTTCGGTGAAGACGCGCACATGCGGCGTCTGCAGCCGGGCGGTGACGTTCCAGTCGATGTGGCGCACGTCGTCGTGGTGCTGGTATTCGCGCAGGTCCGCCAGGTCGAGCCCGCTGCCGCGCATCAGCGTGCGGTAGTCGCCCTGCAACAGGCCGTCGAGGCGGCGGATGACCGTCCACTCGAGCCGGCGCAGCGCGCGTTCGGCTCCGCCGGCCACAGCCGATTCGGCGGCGAGCCGTTCGTCGTTCGCGGCCGCGGGGGCCTTACGCCACCAGCTTTTCATGTTCCAGAGGTTTGGGTGGTGCGGGGATGGCCCGCATGATCTTCTCGATCAGGCTGTCGGGCGTCAGGCCTTCGGACAGGCCTTCGTAGGAAAGCGTCACGCGGTGGCGCAGCACGTCGCCCACCAGCGCGGTCATGTCCTCGGGCAGCGCATAGCTGCGGCCGCGCAGCAGCGCGAGCGCACGCGCGCCCTCGGTGAGGCTGATGCTGGCGCGCGGGCTCGCGCCGAAGGTGATGAAGCGGCGCATGTCCTTCAGGCCGTGCTTCTCGGGCGTACGCGTGGCCGAGACCAGCTTCACCGCGTACTGGATCAACGAGGGGTCGACGTACACCCGCCGTGCCTCCGCCTGCAGCGCGGCCAGCTGCTCGGTGGTGGCGACCGGACGGGCTTCCACTGCCGGCCCGATCACGCGCTGCACGATGACGAACTCTTCCTCGTCGCTCGGGTAGTCGACCAGCACCTTCATCATGAAGCGGTCGACCTGGGCCTCGGGCAGCGGGTAGGTGCCTTCGGTCTCGATGGGGTTCTGCGTCGCCATCACGAGGAAGGGGCGCGGCACCTTGTGCGTTTCGCCGGCAATGGTGACCTGGCGCTCCTGCATCACCTCGAGCAGCGCGCTCTGCACCTTGGCCGGCGCGCGGTTGATCTCGTCGGCCAGCAGCAGGTTAGCGAACACCGGGCCCAGCGAGGTGCTGAAGTCGCCCGTCTTCTGGTTGTAGATGCGCGTGCCCACCAGGTCGGCCGGCACCAGGTCGGGCGTGAACTGGATGCGCTTGAACTGGCCGCGCACCGTGTCGGCCAGCGTCTTGATGGTGAGCGTCTTCGCCAGGCCCGGCACGCCTTCGACCAGCAGGTGGCCGCCCGCGAGCATCGCGACCATCACGCGTTCGAGAAAGCGGTCCTGGCCCACGACCACACGCTTGACCTCGTAGAGGATCTGCTCCATCAGCTCGGCGGTGGCGGGCGCAGTGGAGAAGGTCGACAGGGGAGGGGTCTCTGTGCTCATGCGAAGGGCTTTCTTTCGAAGAAATCAGAACGGCGGCGAACCTGCCGCAGAGGCCGCGTTCTCGATGGGCACCGCGAAGCCGATGCCGATGAAGGTGCGCTGCTGCGTGGGGTTGAGGATGGCTGTGACGATGCCCAGCACCTCGCCGTCCATGTTGATGAGCGGGCCGCCCGAGTTGCCGGGGTTGGCGGCCGCGTCGAACTGGATCAGGTTGCCCAGCTCCTGCTTGCCCTCGGGCGAGCGGAACGAGCGCTTCAGGCCCGACACCACGCCGGCCGACACCGACGGCCCGATGCCGAACGGAAAGCCCACGGCTGCCACCTGGTCGCCAGGGCGCAGGTCGGCGGTGGAGCGCATCACGGCGGGAATCAGGTCGTCGGGAATCTTCTGTGCCTGCAGCACCGCGAGGTCGTTCTCGGGCTGCACGCCGGTGATGACGGCCACCGCCTCCAGCCCGTCGGCGAAGGTGACCTTGATCTTCTCGGAACCGGCCACGACGTGCAGGTTGGTCAGGATCACGCCCTTGTCGACGATCACCACGCCGGTGCCGACGCCGCGCTCGACTTCGCCGGGCGCCGTGCCGTCGAGCGGCGCTTCGGGTGGCTTGCCCTTGGCCATGTTGCGGCCGCGCTTCTGGGTCTTGGCTTCGGGCGTGGCCTTCTCGATGCCATAGCCCACCACGCGAACGACCGAGGGCCGGATGATGTCGGCCGCTCTGGCGGCGGGCGAGGGGAGGGTGGCGGTCTGCATCGTGCGCAGCACGGCCGCGTCGATGTCCTTCTGCGTGATCGCCTTGCCCTGGCGCGGCCACCACACGGTGCCGCCGGTGACCAGCGCCGCGCACAGCACGACAAGGAGGGCGAAGCTCTTGCGTCCCGGTTGCCAGCCGCTCTGATGAGCGGGCGGCGGCTGCAGGGTGCCACCTGCGCCGGCTGCTTCAGGCGATGCCGCGGCATCTCCTTGTTCGGCCGCTTGGTCTGCGGCCGGCGGCAGCGTGCGGGGCGATCGGCTGTAGAAGGCGGGCCTGCGCATCGGAGAACCTCCGGCAAAAAAGACGCGTGAAGGAGTTCACAGTAGCACGCTTTCCGCGCCTGCGCATCCCTTCGGGCATCATGGCGCGATGGCTTCGTTTGTCGATACCCACTGCCACCTGGACGCGCCCGAATTCGGTGCGGAGATGCCGCAGATACGCGCCCGCGCCGCGGCGCAGGGGGTTTCCCTGTGCGTGATCCCGGCGGTGGCCGTCTTCAATTTCGACACCGTGCGCGAGCTGGCCCACAGGCAGGGCGATGCCTACGCGCTGGGTATCCACCCACTTTGCACGGGCGAGGCCAAGGACGCCGACCTCGAAGTGCTCGATGCGGAACTGACCGCGCGGCAGGGCGACCCGCGCCTCGTGGCGGTCGGCGAGATCGGGCTCGACTACTTCGTGGAAGGCCTCGATGGCCCGAAGCAGGAGCGTTTTTTTCACACTCAGTTGCAACTGGCACGCAAGCACGGGTTACCCGTGCTCATCCACGTGCGGCGCTCGGTCGACAAGGTGCTCAAGCATTTGCGGCAGACGGCGGGCGGGCGGCCATGGCAGGGCATCGCGCATGCGTTCAACGGCAGCGAGCAGCAGGCCAATGCCTGCATCGAACTCGGGCTCAAGCTCGGCTTCGGCGGGGCGGTGACCTTCGAGCGCGCGCTGCAGTTGCGGCGGCTCGCGACCACGCTGCCGCTCGACGCGATCGTGATGGAGACGGATGCCCCCGACATCCAGCCGCACTGGCTCTACCGCACGCAGGCGCAGCGCGACGCCGGCGAAGCGCAGGGCCGTAACGAGCCGGGCGAGCTGCCGCGCATCGCCGAAGTGGTGGCCGGATTGCGCGGCATCGGCATCGATGCGCTGGCGGTAGCCACCACCCGGAATGCGGTCGAGACGCTGCCGAAGCTCGAAAGTCTGATGGCCTTGTCGGAACGCGCGCCGCACCCCGCGTAGGCCAATGTCCCGAGTTGCGCGCACGAGGGTAGAGCCTGACTTTTTGCTGTCATCCTTGAGGTTCGAAGCGACGTTGCTTGCTCAGTGGCAAGTCCGTCACTCCAACACTTCACTCAAAAAGGAGTCTTCCATGACCACATCTTTTGTTCGCACCATGCCTGTCGTGCTCGCCCTGGCGCTCGCCTCCATCGGCGTGTCCGCCGTGGCACAGACCACCGCCCCGGCCGCCACACCTGCAACGGCCGAGCCCACCACCACCGAGAAGGTGAAGGAAGCCGGCAAGGACGCAGTGGACGCCACCAAGCGCACGACCAAGAAGGCCGTGAACGCCACCGAAAACGGCGCGGAGAAGGCCTGGGACGCCACCAAGAGCACCACCAAGAAGGCCGCGAACGCGACCGAGCGCGGCACCAAGAAGGCCTGGAACGCGACCAAGAAAACCACCAAGAAGGTCACCACCGCCACCAAGAACGCAGCCGTGAAGACTGGCGACGCCGTTGAAACCGCCGGCCACAAGACGGCCGACGGCATGCGCAGCACCGGCGCGGCCATTGGCGAGAAGATTCCTGGCACCGCGGAGAACGCAGCCGCCAAGAAGTAAGCCTGGGCTTCGGTCCAGTGTCTTGAGAGAACCCGCTTCGGCGGGTTTTTTCATGGGCGGCGACAGTGCCAAGATGCGGCCCATGAACCAACCCGCCGCACCCGATCCCGACACCCTGGTGCTCACCGGCCTCGCGCCCATCGTCTCGCCCGCCACCGTCGTGCTGATCCTCGGCAGCTTTCCGGGTGTGCGCTCGCTCGAACAGCAGCAGTACTATGCGCATCCCCAAAACCAGTTCTGGAAGATCTTGCAAGCCGTCTGGCCCGACCATCCGCTGCCGACCGGCGCAGACAGCTACGCGAAGAAGAAGGCGTGGCTGCTCGATCGCGGCCTGGGCGTGTGGGATGTGTACGCGGCTTGCGAACGCGAAGGCAGCCTCGATTCGGCCATTCGCGCGCCCGTCGTGAACGACATCGCCGGCCTGAAGCTGCCCAAGCTCGCCGCCATCGCCCACAACGGCGGCGAGAGCTTCAAGCATGCGCGCCACACGCGCACCCTCGGTGTGCCGGTCTACCAGCTGCCTTCCACCAGCCCCGCCAATGCGTCGTGGCGCTTCGAGCGCAAGCTCGCGGCATGGCGCGAGGTCTTCGACGCCCACAAACTCATCTGATGGCAACGCCCAAAACCCCCGTCCTTCCCGAAGTCAATTTTTCCGACTGGGGCGACATCCGCTACCTTCACCTGGGCACCGAATGGGTCCAGGGCTCGATGAAGCTCGATGCGCCGTTCGAGATCGAGCTCGAATACGTGCAGCGCATGATGGCCTGGCTGCTGTTCGTCGACGGCAAGACCGTCGCCAGCCGCCACGCGATGCAGCTGGGCCTCGGCGCGGCCACGCTCACCAAGTTCTGCCGCAAGACGCTGCGCATGCGCACCACGGCGGTCGAGCTCAACCCGCAGGTGGTGTCGGCCTGCCGCGGCTGGTTCAAGCTCCCGGCCGACGACCCGAAGCTGCGCGTGGTGATCGCCGATGCGGCCGTGGAGATCCGCAAGCCCGAGTGGCACGGCACGGTCGACGCGCTGCAGGTCGACCTGTACGACCATGAAGCAGCGGCACCGGTACTCGACAGCGAAGACTTCTACGCCGACTGCCGCGCGTTGCTCACTGAAGACGGCTGCATGACGGTCAACCTCTTCGGCCGCTCGTCGAGCTACGAGCGCAGCCTGGAGAAGATCGCCGCCGCGTTCGGCGCCGATGCCGTCTGGGCCTTCAAGCCGACGCGCGAAGGCAACACGGTGGTGCTGGCGCAGCGCACGCCGAGCCGCCCGAAGCGCGAGGTGCTTGCCGAGCGCGCGCAAACGATCCAGACTCGCTGGAGTCTGCCTGCGCCGAAGTGGCTGCGGGTGTTCAAGCCCCTGAATACTTCCATCACCCGAACCTCCGGCCCATGAGCGCTGTTCCCGCCGTTTCCGCCCCCGCACCCCTGGCCGCCCGCCACGAAGGCCCGCTCGACCTGCGCCGCCTGATCGAATGGCTGGCCACCGATGGCGTGATTTCCCCCGTCGAAGCCAAGCGCACCATCGCACGCTGCGCCCAGGCCGAGAGCCGCCAGGCGCCGCTGGTTCGCCTGGCCAATGTGGCGATGACGCGCGAGAGCGACAACAAGCCGCTCGACCTCGAAGCCCTCACCCAATGGCTTGCCGGCCGCGCGGGTCTCACGTACCTGCGCATCGACCCGCTCAAGGTCGACGTGGGCAAGGTCGCCGACACCATGAGCGCGGCCTACGCCGAGCGCCACAAGGTGCTGCCTGTGCAGGTGCTGCCCAACGAGGTGGTGGTGGCCACGGCCGAGCCGTTTCTCACCGACTGGATCTCCGAGGTCGAGCGCCAGTCCAAGCGCACCGTGCGGCGCGTGGTGGCCAATCCGGCCGACATCCAGCGCTACACGGCCGAATTCTTCGCGCTCGCGAAATCGGTGCGCGCCGCGCAGAAGGCCGGCGGCAACACCGGCGGCGCGAGCTTCGAGCAACTGGTGGAGCTGGGCAAGAGCAACAAGCAGCTCGACGCCAACGACCAGAGCGTGGTGCAGGTGGTCGACTGGCTCTGGCAATACGCCTTCGACCAGCGCGCGAGCGACATCCACCTGGAGCCGCGCCGTGAGCAGGGCGTGATCCGCTTTCGCATCGACGGCATCCTGCATCCGGCCTACCAGATGCCGATGGGCGTGATGAACGCGATGGTTGCGCGCATCAAGCTGCTGGGCCGCATGGACGTGGTGGAAAAGCGCCGTCCGCTCGACGGCCGCATCAAGACCCGCAACATGCGCGGCGACGAAGTCGAAATGCGTTTGTCCACCTTGCCGACGGCCTTCGGCGAGAAGATGGTGATGCGGATCTTCGATCCCGACACCGCGGTGAAGGACCTCGACGCGCTGGGCTTTGCCCAACACGATGCGCAGCGTTGGGAACAGCTGGTGACACGGCCCAACGGCATCATCCTTGTGACCGGCCCCACGGGCTCGGGCAAGACCACCACGCTGTACTCCACGCTCAAGCGCGTGGCGACGGAAGAGGTCAACGTGAGCACGGTGGAAGACCCGATCGAAATGATCGAGCCCTCGTTCAACCAGACGCAAGTGCAGCCGCAGCTGGACTTCGGCTTCACCGAGGGCCTGCGCGCGCTGATGCGGCAGGACCCGGACATCATCATGGTCGGCGAAATCCGCGACCTCGCCACCGCCGAGATGGCGGTGCAGGCCGCACTCACCGGCCACCTCGTGTTCAGCACGCTGCACACCAACGACGCGCCGAGCGCCATCACGCGGATGATGGAACTGGGCGTGCCGTCGTACCTCATCACCGCCGTGATGCTCGGCGTGCTCGCGCAGCGCCTGGTGCGCACGCTGTGCCCGCATTGCAAGCAGCCCGACGACACGGTCACGCGCGAGAGCCTCGAGGCCATCGTCAAGCCCTGGCAGATCACCGGCTCGGTGCGTGCCTACAAGCCGGTGGGTTGCGTCGACTGCCGCATGACCGGCTACATGGGCCGCATGGGCCTCTACGAACTGCTGAGCGTGACCGAGGCCTTCAAGGACAAGGTCACCAAGGAGCCCAACCTCACGGGCCTCCGGCGCCAGGCCGTGATCGACGGCATGCGCCCCCTGCGCCTGGCCGGCGCACTGCGCGTGGCCGAGGGCGTGACCACCATCGAAGAGGTGCTGAGCGCCACGCCACCCCTGGAGTGATGTGTTGCCATTTGGGTTAACCCTAACCGTTCGGTTAGTGAAATCCACATCCGCCTGACCGCAAGCTGACTGGACAATCCCGCATCGAAACTTGTTCGAGGAGACTGTTCGTGAAAATCAAAAGTCAGAAAGACTTTTTCTCGGGGCTGATGTTCACCATCGTGGGTGTGGGGTTCGCCTGGGGCGCCACCACCTACAGCGTGGGCAGCGGCGCCCGCATGGGTCCCGGTTACTTCCCGTTGATGCTCGGCATCCTGATGTCCCTGATCGGCCTCGGGATCATGTTCAGCGGCCTTACCGTTGAAACGACCGACGGCGAAAAGATCGGCAAATGGGCCTGGAAGCAGGTCGTGTTCATCCTGGGTGCCAACCTCGCGTTCGGCATCCTGCTCGGCGGCCTGCCGAGCCTGGGCGTTCCGGCCATGGGCATGATCATCGCGATCTATGCGCTCGTGATCATCTCCAGCCTCGCGGGGCAGGAATTCAAGCTGCCCACCGTGCTGATCCTGGCCACCGTCCTGGCCGTCGGCAGCTATGTCGCATTCATCTGGGCACTCAAGCTGCAGATCCAGGTCTGGCCGACCTTCATCACGGGCTGAGAAAAAAATGGACCTGATCAATAACCTTTCCCTGGGTTTTGGCGTTGCCTTTACCTTCACGAACCTGCTGTACTGCCTGGTCGGTTGCATCCTGGGCACGCTGATCGGCGTGCTCCCGGGCATCGGCCCGGTCGCGACCATCGCGATGCTGCTGCCCGCCACGTATGCGCTGCCGCCCGTGTCGGCGCTGATCATGCTGGCCGGCATCTATTACGGCGCGCAATACGGCGGTTCGACCACCGCGATTCTTGTGAACCTGCCAGGCGAATCGTCCTCGGTGGTGACCGTGATCGACGGCTACCAGATGGCGCGCAAGGGCCGTGCGGGTCCGGCGCTCGCGGCTGCGGGCCTCGGCTCGTTCTTCGCGGGTTGCGTCGGCACGCTGATCCTGGCGGCCTTCGCGCCGCCGCTGACCGAGCTGGCCTTCAAGTTCGGCCCGGCCGAGTACTTCTCGCTGATGATCCTGGGCCTGATCGGCGCGGTGGTGCTGGCTTCGGGCTCGCTGCTCAAGGCCATCGCGATGATCGTGCTGGGCCTCTTGCTGGGCCTGGTCGGTACCGACGTGAACTCGGGTGTCGCACGCTACAGCTTCGACATCCCCGAACTCACCGACGGCATCGGCTTCGTGGCCATCGCCATGGGCGTGTTCGGCTACGGCGAAATCATTGCCAACCTCTCGCGTCCGGACGACGAGCGCGAAGTGTTCACCGCCAAGGTCTCGGGCCTGTTCCCGACCAAGGAAGACTTCAAGCGCATGATCCCCGCCGTGCTGCGTGGTACCGCGCTCGGTTCGGCCCTGGGCATCCTGCCCGGCGGCGGTGCGCTGCTGGCGGCTTTCGCGGCCTACACGATCGAGAAGAAGACCAAGCTGAAGCCGGGCGAAGTGCCCTTCGGCAAGGGCAACATCCGCGGCGTGGCGGCTCCCGAGTCGGCCAACAACGCCGGTGCACAAACCTCCTTCATCCCGCTGCTGACGCTGGGCATTCCGCCCAACGCGGTGATGGCGCTGATGGTGGGCGCGATGACCATCCACAACATCCAGCCGGGCCCGCAGGTGATGACCAGCAACCCGGAACTGTTCTGGGGCCTGATCGCCTCGATGTGGCTGGGCAATGCGATGCTGATCATCCTGAACCTGCCGCTGATCGGCATGTGGATCAAGCTGCTGTCGGTGCCGTACAAGTTCCTGTTCCCGGCGATCGTGCTGTTCTGCGCGATCGGCGTGTACTCGACCAACAACAACACCTTCGACATCTGGATGGTGGGCATCTTCGGTCTGGTGGGCTACACCTTCTTCAAGCTGGGTTGCGAGCCTGCGCCGTTGCTGCTGGGCTTCATCCTCGGGCCGATGATGGAAGAGAACCTGCGCCGCTCGCTGCTGCTGTCGCGTGGCGACTGGAGCGTGTTCGTCACGCGTCCGATTTCCGCGAGCCTGCTGGCTGCCGCAGCGCTGCTGCTGGTGATCGTGCTGCTGCCTGCGGTGAAATCCAAGCGCGAAGAGGCCTTCGTCGAAGACTGACGACTGCCTCCGCTCAGTGCAAACGGCGCCTTCGGGCGCCGTTTTTATTTGCCGGTGCGCGGCGGCTTCATGTGCTGCCGCGCCATCGCCAGGAAGGCCAGGGCGGCCGGGCTGAGCGGATGCTTGGCCAGCCGCACGGCGACCACCGGGTATTCGAGCGTGGGCCGCGTCACCGCCACCGCGCGCAGGTTGCCGGGCATCAGCACCTCCACATAGCGCGGCAGCAGCGCCACGCCTGCGCCGGCCTGGATGAGACCGAAGGCCGTCGACAGCATCGACACGTGATGCACCACCTGCGGGTACACGTTCGCCACGCTCGACAGCTGGCGGCTCACCGCGCGCCAGATGTTGGCGTCGGGGTTGACGTGGATGAAGGGCAGCCCGTCCAGGTGCTTCGCATCGACCACCACGCGCTGCGCGAGCGGGTGGTCGTCGCGCACGAAAAGGGCCATGCGCTCGGTGAACAGTGGCTCCGTCGCGAGTTCGGAGTGCTTCTGCCCGATGTCCGAGCCGAAACCGAGATCAGCCTCTTGCGAGAGGATGCGCGAGATCATCTGCTCGGCCGTGCTGTCGAGCAGCGTGGTCGCCAGCGTCGGGTGCTTCTGCGAGAAGCGCCCGAGCATCGGCGGCAGCAGGGCGCCCGCCGTGAGATGGCCCACGGCCAGCACCACGCGCCCCTCGCGCAGCTGCGACTGCGAGCGGCAGGCGCCGACCGACTCGTCGATCATCCGCAGCGCCCGCACGGCCGTCTCGACCATCACCTGGCCCGCGCTCGTCAGCTGGATGCGGCGGCCGCGCACGATGAGCGGCTGCCCGAGCTGCTCTTCCATGCGCTTGACCAGATGGCTGATGGCCGGCTGCGTCAGCTGCAGGCTCTCGGCGGCGAGCGTGAAGCTGCCCGATTCGGCGACCGCCGCCAGCGCCCGCAGCTGCTGCAGCGAGACCTCTTCCGTGGCGTTCTTTGTCATAAGCAGCGCTCATAGTTGAATAAGCGGAATTATCTGGCTTGATGCGTGGCGGCTGCATAGCATGGGAGGTTTTCCCTTCGGGCCAGAATCCAAGCACCATGAAAAGAATCCAGTTCCTTCAAGGGGCCGCCGTTGCGCTGCTGTGCATGGCCGCCTCGTCCGCCAGCCTGGCGCAGGGCTACCCGAACAAGCCGATCCGGCTCATCGTGCCGTTCCCCGCGGGCGGCGCCACCGACCTCTTCGCCCGCACGCTCGGGCAGAAGATGGGCGAGAAGCTCGGCACCCAGCTGATCATCGACAACAAGCCCGGCGCCGGCGGTGCCATCGGCTCCGACCAGGCGGCGAAGGCGCCGCCCGACGGCTACACGCTGCTGCTGGCCACCACCAGCACGCATTCGATCGGCCCGGCCGTGATGCAGAAGCTGCCCTACGACACGGTGCGCGACTTCACGCCCATCGGCCATGTGGGCGATGCGCCCAGCATCATGCTGGTGCCGGTCACTTCGCCCGCCAAGACCGTGCGCGAATGGATCGACTACGCGAAGAAGAACCCCGGCAAGCTCAACTACGCATCGAGCGGCAACGGCACCATCGTGCAGCTCACGGCCGAGCTCTTCAAGGCGCAGGCCGGCGTGTTCGTGACGCACATTCCCTACAAGGGCACGGCGCTGGCCATTCCCGACCTGATCAGCGGCAAGATCGACGTGCTGTTCGATTCGCTCCCCACCGGCATGCCGCACGTGCGCGATGGCCGGCTGCGCGCCTTGGGCGTCACCACGCTCAAGCGCTCGCCGCTCGCGCCCGAGCTGCCGCCGATCGCCGACACGCTGCCGGGCTACGAGTCGAACACCTGGTTCGGCTTCTACGGTCCGAAGAACCTGCCAGCCGACATCGTGGCGCGCGTCAACAAGGCGGCCAACGAGGCCATCGCCGATCCGGAAGTGAAGGACAAGCTCGCGCGGCTGGGCATCGAGCCCGCCGTGGCCGGCACGCCCGAACAGTTCGCGAAGATGGTGGCCATCGACGCCGCCAAATGGAAAAAGATCGTGGTCGAACGCAAGATCACCAACGAATAACGAGATCGCCGACATGAACTTCGACTTCAACAACCCCTACCTCTCGACCCGCATCCCGATCTTCGCGCGCAACGTGGTGTCGACCTCGCACCCGCTGGCCTCGCAGGCGGGCCTGCGCATCCTGCAGCAGGGCGGCAATGCCGTCGATGCGGCCATCGCCACCGCAGCCGTGATGACGCTGGTCGAACCGGTGAGCAACGGCCTCGGCAGCGACGCCTTCTGCATCCTCTGGGACGGCAAGGAACTGCACGGCCTCAATGCCTCGGGCCCCGCGCCCAAGGCCTGGACGCCTGAGTACTTCAAGGCCAAGTACGGCGCCGACGCCGCCACGCCGCCGATGCGCGGCATCGACTCGGTCACCGTGCCGGGCGCGGTGCGCGGCTGGGTCGCGATGAGCGAGCGTTTCGGCAAGCTGCCGTTCGCCGACCTGCTGGCACCGGCCATCGACATCGCCGAGCGCGGCTACCTCGTGCCGCCGGTGGTGCAGGGCAAGTGGGCCGCGGCCACGCCGCTGCTGGGTTCGCAACCCGGCTTTGCGCAGACCTTCCTGCCCTGGGGCCGCGCGCCCGAGGTGGGCGAGCTGTTCCGCTTCACGGCAGCGGCGCGCGCGCTCAAGGCCATTGCCCGCACCAAGGGCGAGGCCTACTACACCGGCGAGATCGCCGAGGCGCTCGCGAAGTTCTCGAAGGAGCAGGGCGGTTCGCTCACCGTGGCCGACCTCGCGGCCTACCAGCCCGAATGGGTCAAGCCCATCTCGCGCGACTACCGCGGCCACACGCTGCACGAGATTCCGCCGAACGGGCAGGGCATTGCCGCGCTGATCGCGCTCGGCATCCTCGAGAAGTTCGACATCGCGTCGCTGCCGGTCGACTCGGTGCAATCGCAGCACCTGCAGATCGAAGCGATGAAGCTGGCCTTTGCCGACGTGTACCGCTACGTGTCGGAACGCAAGACGATGGAAGTGACCACCGAGCAGATGCTCGACGACGCCTACCTCGCCTCGCGCGCCCGCCTCATCGACGTGAAGAAGGCACAGGACTTCAAGGCCGGCAACCCCGTCAAGGGCGGCACCATCTACCTCACCGCGGCGGACGAGAGCGGCATGATGGTGAGCTTCATCCAGAGCAACTACATGGGCTTCGGCTCGGGCTGCGTGGAACCCGAATTCGGCATCAGCCTGCAGAACCGCGGCCATGGCTTCAGCCTCAAGGCCGAGAGCCCGAACGTGGTGGCGCCGGGCAAGCGGCCGTTCCACACGATCATCCCGGCCTTCCTCACCAAGGACGGCCAGCCGGTCATGAGCTTCGGCGTGATGGGCGGCAACATGCAGCCGCAGGGCCATATGCAGACGCTGGTGCGCATGCTCGACTACAAGCAGAACCCGCAGGCCGCCTGCGATGCGCCGCGCTGGCGCTTCAACGCGGGGCTCGAGATCAACGTGGAGGCCGCGATGAACCCGGACACCGTGCAGGGCCTGCGCGACCTGGGCCACCACCTGGACGTGATCAACGACTCCTATCAGGACTTCGGCGCCGGCCAGTTCATCTGGCGCGCGGGAGACCCGTCGGTCGAAGGCTACGTGGCCGCGAGCGACCCGCGCCGCGACGGCGTGGCGGCAGGGTTTTAACGGGCGCGCGATGATCGGGGGATGACCAAGACCGCCGCACAGACCGGCATCCCCCTCTCGCAGAGTGGCGCAAAGAGCATTGCGCCCGGCCTCATCCTCGCCTCGTTGGGCGCGATCGCGTTCAGCGGCAAGGCCATCATCGTCAAGCTGGCCTATCGCCATGGCGTCGATGCCATCACGCTGATCATGCTGCGCATGCTCTTTGCGCTGCCGCTGTTCGCGGTGATGGCGTGGTGGGCGGGGCGCGGCAAGCCGGCGCTCACCTTTCGCGACTGGCTCGGCGTGGTCGGCCTGGGCTTCTCGGGCTACTACCTCGCGAGCTTTCTCGACTTCGCGGGGCTCGCGTACATCTCGGCGAGCTTCGAGCGGCTGATTCTGTATCTCAACCCCACGCTGGTGCTGCTGTTCGGCTGGATCCTGTACCGGCGGCGCGCCACGCGCCCGCAGGTGCTGGGCATGATCGTGAGCTATGCCGGCGTGCTGCTGGTGTTCGGCCACGAGCTCTGGACCGGTGGCGGCGGCAAGGGCGGCGGCGCAGCGGCCTGGGGCGCGTTCCTCGTGTTCCTGAGCGCGGTGAGCTACGCGGGCTACCTCGTCTACAGCGGCGAGTTCGTCAAGCGCCTGGGCTCGCTCAGGCTCGTGGGCCTGGCCACCACGGTGGCGTGCGTGCTGTGCATCCTGCAGTTCGTGCTGACGCGGCCGATCAGCGTGGCGATGCAGCTCGCGCCCGAGGTCATCTGGCTCTCGGTGCTCAACGCCACGGTGTGCACGGCGGTGCCTGTCCTGATGGTCATGATGGCCATCGAGCGCATCGGCCCCGCGGTGGCGGCGCAAACCGGCATGATCGGGCCCCTGTCGACCATCCTCATGGGGGTGGTCATACTCGATGAGCCGTTCACCGCGTGGATCGCGGCCGGCACGGTGCTCGTCATTGCGGGCATCTTCGTTTTCACACGCAAGGGGCGCGAAGCCCCTGCACGTTAGGAGCAACAAACATGGATCTGGGCATTGCGGGCAAGACCGCGCTGGTGTGCGGCGCGAGCAAGGGGCTGGGCTACGGCTGCGCCGAGGCGCTGGTGCGCGAAGGCGTCAACGTGGTGATCGTGGCGCGCGGCGCCGAGGCGCTGGAAGCGGCTGCGAAGAAACTGACCGAAGCGGCCGGCGCATCGGGCAGCCCCTTCGTCAAGCATGTGGCGGCCGACATCACCACCGAAGCCGGCCGCGCGGCCGTTTTTGCGCTGGGCCATGACTTCGACATCGTCGTCACCAACGCCGGCGGCCCGCCGCCCGGCGACTTCCGCAACTGGGACCGCGAGGCGTGGATCAAGGCGGTCGACGCGAACATGCTCACGCCCATCGAGCTCATCAAGGCCACGGTGGACGGCATGGCCAAGCGCGGGTTCGGCCGCATCGTGAACATCACCTCGAGCTCGGTGAAGTCGCCCATCGACATCCTGGGTCTCTCGAACGGCGCGCGCAGCGGCCTCACCGGCTTCGTGGCCGGCGTGGCGCGCACGGCCATCGCGGCGCAGGGCGTGACCATCAACAACCTGCTGCCCGGCTCCTTCGACACCGACCGCCTCAAGGGCACGATGGCCGGCACGGCCCAGAAGACCGGCCAGGACTTCGACACCGTGTGGGAAGCCCGCAAGAAGAACATCCCGGCCAAGCGTTTCGGCACGCCGGCCGAGTTCGGCGCCATCTGCGCGTTTCTCTGCAGCCTGCAGGCCGGCTACATGACCGGGCAGAACGTGCTGGCGGACGGCGGCGCCTACCCCGGCACCTACTGAGTCGGCTCACGGGCGAGGGGAGGCGCATCGTGAGCAACAGCAACAACAGGTCTTTCAAAAAAATAACGCTGGTGTCGGTCACCGGGCTGCCCGACGCGCGCGGCGCGGCGATGGCTTTGCAGCACAGCCAGGCGCAGATGCCCGGCGCCCGCGCGCTCCTGTGCAGCCCGCAGGCGCCCGCCCACCTGGCACCCGGCATCCAGCATGTGGCCATCGCGCCGCTGAACTACCACGAGTACGGCTGGTTCATGATGTTCGCGCTCTGGCGCGTGGTGCAGACCGAGTTCGCGCTGGTGGTGCAGGAAGACGGCTGGGTCGTCAATGCGGACAACTGGCGCGACGAGTTCCTGGACTTCGACTACATCGGTGCGCCGATCCATCTCGCGAAGATCGACACGCCGCAAGGCACGTACTGGCGCAACCGCTTCGAGTGGGCCGATGAGCTGCACAAGCCCGACCACATCGTCACGCCGATCCAGAACGGCGGCTTCAGTCTGCGCAGCCGGCGCTTCATGCGCGCACTGGTCGACCACCCGCACATCAGCGTCGAGATTCCGCCGCCCGATGCGGTGGAGGGCGATCCGCTGAAGATGCACTGGCAGCACAACGCGCTGCTCGAAGACGTGCAGCTCAGCGGCGTGTTGCGTCCCGCGCTCGAAGCCGTCGGCATGCGCTTTGCGCCGCTGGAGCTGGCACGCAGTTTTTCCATCGAGCATGCAGGGCCGCAACTGCACCATGGCTACAACGCGCTGCTGCTGTTCGGGCACCACGCGAAGGTGCGGCAACTGGCGAGTCTTTCGCCGCTCACGCTGCGTTCGCTGATCCCGCCGTCGCAGCTCGATGCCTGGTACGGCGAGCGCGACATCCTGCAGATGTTCGAGCGCTATGGCTACCGCATCGAGTTCGCGCCCGAGCCCGTGGCGTCGAATGCCGCGCCGCGCAAGGTGTACGACTGCATCACCTACAACGGCGAGGCCGACATCCTCGCGGCGCGGCTGCATGAGCTGGCCGACGTGGTCGATTGCTTCGTCGTCGTCGAGGCCGACCGCACCTTCAGCGGGGAGCCGAAGGCGCTGCGCTTCGATGCCGCCGACCCGCGCATCGCGTCGTTCCTGCCGCGCATTCGCTACGTCGCAGTGCACGACATGCCGGTCGTCGATGAAGCGGCGGATGCGGTGCCGGTGGTCGGCGACTGGCTCTCCGACACGCCGAAGTCCGGTTTCTGGATTCGCGAAAAATTCCAGCGCAACCAGATCGCGCGGGGCCTGCACGATGCGGCGCCCGACGACCTGGTCATGATTTCCGACGCCGACGAGATTCCGCGCGCATCGGTGGTTCGCGCGATGCGCGATGACCGCCGGCACGCGATCTTCGGGCTGTGCCTGGCCTTCTATTACTTCTACGCCAACTATCGCAATGTCGAGGGGCCGGAGGCTGCGTCCGTCTGGACCGTGGCGGCAACGCGCGCGCAGCTGGATCTGCTCACGCCCGACCAGTTGCGCATGCGCGTGCGTACCGGCGCGCAGCCCGCGCGGATCCTTGCGGAGGCGGGCTGGCATCTCTCGTACCTTGCGATGGATGAGGCTGCGGTGCGCGCCAAGATCCGTGGCTTCGCGCACCAGGAGCACAACGCCACCGAGTTCCTGGCAGGCATCGACATTCCCGCGCTGATGGCTTCAGGTCTGGACCTCTATGGCCGGCCGGGCTATGTCTGGCGTGTGGTCGCGCGCGACGAGGCGCCTGCGTGGCTGGCGTCGCAGGAAGACCTGGGGCGGCTCTTCGCTGTGCAACCGGACGCCTGATCGAGGCCGGGTCCGACCTGTGCTTCAGTAGCGGCTGCAAAGGTCGAGCGCAGGTCCTGCATAGGGGTGCGCCCTGAGATCGACGGCACCGGCGCTGATCCTTGCGTGATCCTGATCGAGTTCGGCGCTCTTTCTGAAGTGCTGCCCGCCCCATTGGTTGATGAGGTGCTCCGGAAGAATCTTTCCGGCGATCTGCATCTTGCGCTCCTTCATCCGGTCGTTCCAGGGCGCATAGCCATAGTGGAAGACCATCAGGTCGAAAAGTCGGGTCGCGGCATCCGGGTGGTAGGAGTGATGGCGTCCTGGCTGGTACATGCCCACCTGCAGCCGGTGATAGAAGCGGTTGCGCTGCGGCGCGTGGCTCATCGCCAGCGCCGCGCGCTCTGCAGGATCGACGATCGCGTTGTCGTCGATGCCGAAGTGCTGCTGCAGCGGAAGGGGCCTGTCGGGATCCGGCTGCGACCCCGGGGTCGGATCGACCATCAACATGCCCGACGCACCGCATCCCTTCTTGCCGTTGTCGAGCAGAAATCTTTCGACCTCCGCCAGCGGCGAGGAGCTCAGCAGAAACTCGGTCACGTTGAGGGCGATCTTCCAGCCGGGCAATTCGTTTTCGTAGTTCATGACCTCCAGGTCGGTCAGGAAGGCATCGAAATGGGTCAACCGGCTGCGGACCACGCGCCACTCGGGGGCCAGGGTTCGGCAGATTTCGACGGAGTGGTCCGTCGAGCCGTGGTCGATCAGCACGCCATGGTCGAACAGCGCGAGGTGATGCTTGAGCCACCAGGGCAGCATGTACGCTTCATTGAAGAAGTGGCAGATGACGGTGCGCATATCGGGGACTCTCCTCCTGCAGTCTTGTCTCAAAGAACGCCGGCTTCCGGAAAATAGGCGTAGAAGCTCGATCCCTCGGGGACGCCCAGTGCTTCCAGCTTCTGCGCGAGTTCGTGGCGAAAATTCCAGGCCGAGAGAACGAACAGCGCCGGCTGGCGCAAGTGCCGGCAGGTCTCCAGCGGTTCGATGAGCGTGCCGCAGCCCGGTGCGTGCAGGCCGATCTTCAGGGGGTTTTCATCGAGGAATCGCGTCGGCCGGATGCCTGCTGCATTGATCAGCGTCATGGCCTTGGCGGCGGCACCGACGAAGACAATCTCGAATCCACGGGCCTCGTGTTGCCGGACTGCTTCGGCCACGTCTTTCAGCGTTTGTGCCGCGTGGCTGGCAAATCTCTCGTAGATGTCCCATTGGTAGAGGTCCACCCGTTCCTCATACGCTGCCAGGCCTTCATCGATCGCGAAATCACCCGTCGAGAAAGCCGAACGCACTGGCGGTGGCGCGGATGCCTCGTCCGCATGCTGCAGCACATAGACCGGGCTGTCGCCGTGGATCTTCACCATGAAGGCGTCCACCAGCCTCAGACCTGCGCGCGCCGCCAGCCTGCTCATCGAGCGGGTGTTGAAGAACGAAAGATGCTCGTGGTAGATCGTGTCGAACTCGCCGTTCTCGAACATGCGCGCCTGCGAAGGCTGCACCAGCACCACCCCGCCGCGGCTGAGCTTGAGGGCGCACTCGCGCAGGAACTCGAAGGGCGTGTCCACGTGGGCGACGACGTTCATGCACACGATCGCGTCGAAGGTTCCGGCCAGTTGCGCACTCGCTTCAGGCCAGTAGGCGCAGGTGATCGGCAGGCCCGCCTTCTGCGCCGCTTCGACGATGTTGGCCGCGGGATCGACGCCCACGCAGTCAAGCCCTGCGGCCTGCATTTCGCGGATCAGGCTGCCATCGTTGGCCGCGATCTCGAGCACGCGGCCTCCGCTCGGAACGAGGCGCGCCAATGACTGCGCGAACCAGGTGAAGAAGCGGTTCAATGTGGCGGATGTTCCACTCACGTAGGCGTAGCGATCGAAGATGTTCCTGCGGTCCACGCAGTAGCTCAGTTGCGCATGCCAGCACCGGGTGCACAGGTTCAAGCCCAGCGGGAAAGCCGGCACCTGCTCCGTGGCGGTTCGCGTGTAGCTGTTGGCCGGCGGCTGGTTGCCCAGGTCGAGAACCGGACGCAACTGCGTGGCGTCGCAGCACAGGCAGCGGGTCATGGCATGGTCGGTCATGAGAGGTCCCTGGCTGTGCGGTACTCGTCGATGAATTGCCGGCAGTGCTCATCGATGCCGATCGCTGCGAGACGAGGCTCGCACAGCGTCTTCATCTGCGTGGTGTCGAGCAGGAAGGAGTAGGTCTCGGATTCGCCTTCGTCGCTGACCTCGGCCTGCCATGTCGCGGCCACCGCATGCGCCAGTTCTCCGAGCGTGAAAGACAGGCTGCCTGCATTGAAGACACCCGGCTTGCACTCTTTCGTGAGCAGTTGCTCGACCAGCGCCCAGAGGTCTGCAAGAAAAAGAATGGTGCGGCGGGCACCGCTGTTCTTCAGATGCACGCGTCCGGTGCGAACGGCCGAGAGATTCATGGCATTGAAGACGAGTTCTTCGCGCAGGTTGGGGCTGTAGCCCGCGAGCGTTCCCATCCGCAAGGCATGGAAGTTCTCGAGGAAGTTCTGCGCCAGGTAGTCGAACGCGAACTTCGAAATGTCATAGGCGTTCTGTGTCGGAATGTGGGCCGTCGAACTTTCCGATGCGGGGGCGAAATCCCGTTCCTTGGTCGAGTAGAGGCTGCCGGTGGAGGCGTAGATCAGCTTCGTCGATGGATGAAGTTTCTTCGCAAAAGCGAAGAGATTCAGGCAGTTGTTCGATACGGCCCCATCGGGGTCCTCGATGGCCTGCTTGACGCTGGAGTGGCCGCCGAACCAGAGCACGGCGCCGAACTGCTGCAGGAAGTCGGCTGGCAAGACGGCATAGTCGCTCTGGACGACCTCGATGCCCAGTGGATTGCCGCGTCTCAGGAGATCGCACACCGTGACTTCGAAGCCGGCCGACAGCAGGCGCGGATGAAGGTAGCTCCCGATATAGCCACAGCCTCCGATCAGCAGCAGGCGTCGGGAGTTGGGGTGAGAGGATGTACCGGGCGCCGGCATCAGGATTTCATTTCGTTGAGATACATCCGGTGGATGAGGTTCTGCCCGGGATGGTAATTGGACTTGAACTTCCTGCTGCGTGGCGCACGCGAAATGAAGGATCGAGGGGCTCCGATCCGATTTTTCTTCACGCGCAGCGAGGCAGGGGTCTCAGCGCCGCGACGCTACCAAGATCCCGCCCACGATCAACACGAACGCCACCCCGTGGTACCAATGCGGCGCCTCGCGCAGGAATGCCGCCGACAGCAGTGCCGCAAACAGCGGCGTGAGGTTCATGAAGATGCTCGCCGCCTGCGGACCCGCGCGCTGCACCCCCGTGCTCCAGCAGCGGTAGGCCACCACCGCGGGGCCGATGCCGATGAACGCCATCGCGGCGACGAGCGGCCAGCCGAGGTCGATATGGGCATCGGTCAGCGTCCACTCGCCGGCCGCCAGCGCGCCCGACCATGCCAGGCCGAACACCAGCTGCGCCATCAGGAAGGCGGCCCAGTCCTGGCGCACCTGCTTCGGCTCGTGCGTGCGCGCCAGCAGCCAGCTGTAGAAGGCCCAGGCGATGGTGCCCGCGATCATGCAGAGGTCGCCCGGCACCAGCCGCAGCGCGAGCAGTTGCCGCCACTCGCCGCGGCTGAGCACCAGCAGCACGCCGAGCATCGACAGCAGCGCGCCGGCGATCTCGCGCCCGCTGATGCGCGCACCGAAGAAAAGCACCCCCGTGGCGAGCATCCACAACGGCAGGCTGGAGCCCACCAGCGTGACGTTGATCGGCGTGGATGTCTGCAGTGCGAGGTACTGGAAGGCGTTGTACAAGCCGATGCCCAGCAGTCCGAGCAGCGCGTAGCGTTTCCAGTGCGCCCAGAGCGGGCTGCCCCGGCGCAGCACCGATGCCGCGAACGGCAGCAGCAGCACGAACGCGATCACCCAGCGCACGAAGTTCAGCGTCAGCGGCGACACCAGCTCGCGCACCAGCCGGCCGACGACGGCATTGCCGGCCCACAGCAGCGGTGGAATCACGAGGAAAAGAACGGTCAGCGAGGTGAGGCGTGGCTGCGGTGTCGACATGGCCGCCGACTCTACCGGCTCTGCCGGATGTATCGCCCCCGGCCCTCGCGGAAGGACCAAACGTGGCACGATGCGCCTCTTCTTTTTCTGCGCGTGGAGACTGCAACGATGTTGAGCAAAGCTGTCCGTATCGACCGCCATGGCGGCCCCGAAGAACTGAAGATCGTCGACGTGGAAGTCGGCGACCCCGGTCCCGGCGAGATCCGCATCCGCCACAAGGCCGTGGGCCTGAACTTCATCGACACCTACCAGCGCAGCGGGCTCTATCCGTTCCAGATGCCGCTGCAGCTGGGCATGGAAGCCGCGGGCGTGGTCGAGGCGGTGGGCGAGGGCGTCGCGCACCTGGCGCCCGGCGACCGCGCCGCCTATGCGAGCAACCCGCCCGGTGCCTACAGCGAGCTGCGCGTGATGCCGGCCAAGAACGTCTGCAAGCTGCCCGACGCCATCTCCTTCGAGACCGGCGCGGCCATGATGCTCAAGGGCCTGACCACGCAGTACCTGCTCAAGAAGACGCTGCCCGCCGAAGGCCTGCAGCCCGGCGACTTCATCCTGTTCCATGCTGCGGCCGGCGGCGTCGGCCTCATCGCCTGCCAATGGGCCAAGGCGCTGGGCCTGCAGCTGATCGGCACCGCGGGCAGCGACGCCAAGTGCAAGCTGGCGCTCGAATACGGCGCGGCGCACGCCATCAACTACAGCACCGAGAACTTCGCGGCCCGCGTGAAGGAGATCACCGGCGGCAAGGGCGTGAAGGTGGTGTACGACTCGGTGGGCAAGGACACCTACGAGGGGTCCATCGATTGCCTGCGCCCCTTCGGCCTCCTGGCCATCTTCGGCAACGGCTCGGGCCCGGTGCCGCCGATCAGCCTGGGCACGCTGGCCTCCAAGGGCTCGCTCTATGTGACCCGGCCCACGCTGTTCACCCACATCGCCACGCGCGAAGCCACGCAGGCGATGGCGGACGACCTGGTCGCGGTGGTCGAAAGCGGCGCGGTGAAGATCCCGATCGACCAGCGCTACGCCCTGGCCGATGTGCAGCAGGCGCATCGCGACCTGGAAGCGCGCAAGACCACGGGCTGCACGATCCTTACGCTCTGAGCCCGCGGGAGCGGACAAGGCCGGCGCAGCCAGTCTTGTCCTACCCGCGGTGGGGTGTCATGCCTTCGACTTGTGGCGGGCGCACTTTGTAGCCTGTGACCCAAGCGCAGAGGCAAGAAGCAGAGGCAAGAAGTCATGAACACCATCCGCACCTTCATCGTCGAAGACAACCCCACCATCCGCGAGAGCCTCGTGGGCACGTTGCGCGAGGTGGCGCGCGTCGATCCGGTCGGCGAGGCCGAGACGGAGGCCGAGGGTTCGCGCTGGCTCACGCGCAACCTGGCGCTGTGGGACCTGGCCATCGTCGACCTGTTCCTGAAGGACGGTACGGGTTTCCGGGTGCTCGAGGCTTGCCGCCAACGCAACCCGGCGCAGAAGATCGTGGTGCTCAGCAACTACGCCACGCCCGAGATCCGGCGCAAATGCGAGCACCTGGGCGCCGACGCGGTGTTCGACAAGGCCACCGAGATCGAGGATCTGATCGACTATTGCCAGCGCCGCCGTCAGGAGCGGTTCAGCTCTCCAACTGCACACTGAGGTCGGGCATTCGGCGGCCGGCCTGCAGGCGATGCGGGTCTTCGCCGAAAATCACCCCTTCATGGCGCGAGGAGCACGCGCCGGGCTCCGCAAATTGGCGACGAGATTCATGCGCGGAAATCACTCATTTTTCTGCCGCTGAGTCCGCCGCACGGGTTGCGTCCGTGGGGCGCTCCTTCCCGTCATGTCCCGCTCCCGCTTTCTTCCCGACAACTTCACCTTCGCCCTTCTCTCGGTCGTCTCCCTGGCCAGCCTGCTGCCCGCGAGTGGCGATGCGGCGCACATCTTCGAACTGGTGACGACGGTGGCCATCGGCCTGCTGTTCTTCCTGCATGGCGCCAAGCTGTCGCGCGAGGCGATCATGAACGGCATCACGCACTGGCGGCTGCACCTGCTGGTGTTCTGCAGCACCTTCCTGCTGTTTCCGCTGCTGGGGCTGGCACTCAAGCCCCTGCTCCTGCCGCTGATGACGCCCGAGCTCTACACCGGGGTGCTGTACCTCTGCGTGCTGCCTGCGACGGTGCAGTCGGCGATCGCGTTCACGGCGATGGCGCGGGGGAATCTGCCGGCTGCGATCTGCAGTGCGTCGGCGTCCACGTTGCTGGGGGTGTTCATCACGCCTTTGTTGGTCAATCTCGTGGTGCTGCCGAATGGGGGGCATGCGAGTTCGTCGCTGGGGTCGATCGGGCGGATCCTGTTGCAGTTGATGGTGCCGTTTCTGGTTGGCCATCTGTTGCGTCCCTGGATCGGCAAATGGATTGAGCGGCGTGCGGCGGTGCTGAAGTTCGTGGACCAGGGGTCGATTCTGCTGGTGGTCTATACGGCGTTCAGCGCGGCTGTGATCGAGGGGCTTTGGCGGCAGGTGCCTGCGCATGCATTGGTCGGTTTGCTTGTGGCATGTGCCGTGGTGTTGGGGCTTGCACTGGGGCTCACTACTTTGATGGCGCGCAAGCTGGGGTTCGATATGGAGGATGAAATCACGATCGTGTTTTGTGGTTCCAAGAAGAGCCTAGCGAGTGGGATTCCTATGGCGAAGGTGCTGTTTCCTTCGCATGCTGTGGGGGCGATCGTGCTGCCTTTGATGTTGTTTCATCAGATGCAGTTGATGGTTTGTGCTGTGTTGGCTCAGCGGTATGCGCGTAGAGGGCGGGTTGCTTCTGTTTTGAAAACGGCTGAGTAGTTTTTTTCCCGAGGCCGGGTCTCGCCCCGGCGGGCGAGCTACTTTCTTTTGCTTCGCCAAAAGAAAGTAGCCAAAGAAAAGGCGACCCCACTGTCTGCGACCCTTCGCTGCGCTACGGGCAACCTGCGGTGCTCGCGTTTCGCGGGGTCTCGCAGAACTCGCTTCGCTCAAACAGCTGCGAGCCCTGATCCGCGAAACGCTGCGCTCCTCGGCGCAGCCAGAGGGGAGACGAACGGGCCATCGCTTTGCTTGGCTTGCAATCGGGCCTTTGCTTCGCTCGGCGGGGGACTTGCTCCCTCTCCCTTTGGGAGAGGGCTGGGGTGAGGGCACCGTGGCCGAGCGAAGCAAAGGCCCGTAAAGCATTGAGCCGCCGAGCGCAGCGATGGCATGCCGGTTCCCAAATCCCTTCTGTATGCGCCGAGGAGCGGAGCGTTTCGCGGATCAGGGCTCGCCCTTGTTTGAGCGAAGCGAGTTTGGGCGAGACCCCGCGAAACG
>Ga0209127_100077_pt1 | contig 75196 bp, 74 predicted proteins | sample LakSupMetagenome_FD_187469 | JGI IMG/M metagenome (GOLD analysis project Ga0209127, IMG submission 187469) | Freshwater microbial communities from Lake Superior, Canada - Sta WM archaea (SPAdes) (version 2) | ecosystem: Environmental > Aquatic > Freshwater > Lake | place: Lake Superior, Canada... | reverse complement strand
TCAGTAACGCCATGTCTATCACTCCAAAATCCCCTGCGATCAACCAGCAGGGGTGGGTTCAAACATGGGTCACTTCTCAATGGAAAAACCGCCCAATCCCGGGTCAGTTCTCGGCGGAAATCAACAGGCCTCAAATACGCTGGCGCTTCTAGGTCTTGTCGCCGCTGGTCTGGGAGTGACCGTCTATCCCAAGAGCCTCATCGGGTTCCTTGGAAGCAACGTCGTGCTGCGCCCTATCGTACATCCTGCATTTCGCATTCCAACGGTGCTGGCATGGAAGCGCAGCAACCGTTCAAATTCGGCGCGCCATTTCGTCGAAGTAGTGAAAAGTCGACCCGCGCGATAACCGGTTCGTTAGTATACTCGGACTGTATCATTCCGCCAAAGCGAACTCAGGCGCCTACGGAAGTATGTGTACGGCGGAAGGCCGCGGGCGTCATGCCGCACCTTTCGCGGAAAGCGCGGACAAAATGCGAGGAATCGCAGAAGCCGGTCGCGGCGGCGATCTCCGTCACCGATTGATCGCATTGACACAGCAGGAATTCCGCGTGCTCCAGCCGCATAATCTTGCAGGCAAGCGTCGGCGCCATGCCGACCGCTTGCTGAAAGTGGCGTTCCAGTCGGCGACGACTAACGCCTAGCCGATGGGCCGTCTCGGCGACGGACAAAGGCGTGTCGATGGTCTGCTGCATGAGCAGAAGCGCCTTTTTCACCAGCGGATCGTCGGTCGTCAGGTCGAGCGGGATGCCGGGCTGCGGTTTCTCGGCCCTCAACGCATCGTCGATAATCATGATATGGAGGCTCTTGCGAGCTTGTGCGCGTCCGACATGCCTGTCGACCAGCCAAGCCGCGAGATGCGCCGAGCTTGCACCGCCCGAGCAGGTCAGGCGATCGCGGTCGACGATGAAAATCTGGTCGGAGACGGGTCGCAGCCCATCGAACTGTTCCAGGAAATCCGCATGGTGGAACCAGCTCACGCAGCAGCGATAGCCGTTCAACAGCCCGGCACGGTGAAGGATGAAGGCGCCGGTGCAGACGCCAACGAGTGGCACGCCCGCAGCGGCCGCGCGCTGAAGGTAGTGAGTATATTCCGGACTCAGGTTAGGAATCTCGTCGATCAATCCGCCGACGACGACGAGATAGTCGAACAAGGTGGGATCGCCTAACCGTTCCTCTGGATGGACTGCAATACCGGAGCTGGACACGATTGGCTCCATCGTTGCCGACAGGACGCGCCAACCGCATAAAATCGGGCGGCTTCGGTCGCCCTCGTCCGCCGACAATCTCAAGACATCGACGAAATTCGCAAAGGCGCACAGTGTGAAGCGGCGCGCGAGGATGAAGCCGACCGACAGGCGCGGCCGAAGCTTCCGCACATTCTGGCCCCTTTTTTCTCCATCGGTCAAGGACCCTTCTCCCGTTCTTGTCGCATGGATACCATTCTTATGACGCGCACATTCTGCCAAAAGCGGTGCGATATCGCAATAAGTAGGCCCCATAGAACTGGGGAATCCAATGACCCGATTTTCAGCTTTCTCACTCTTGAAGAACGCCTTGACCGGGAACAAGAACTGGACCGAGCAATGGCCGGACAGCCAGCCGAAGACTGAATACGACGTGGTCGTCGTCGGCGCCGGCGGCCACGGACTGGGGGCCGCCTATTATCTCGCCAAGGAACACGGCGTTACCAACGTCGCGGTGATCGACAAGGGCTGGCTGGGCGGCGGCAACACGGGCCGCAACACCACCATCATACGCTCGAACTATCTCTATGACGAAAGCGCCCGGCTGTTCGACCACGCCGTCGACCTGTGGGAGAACCTCAGCCAGGAACTGAACTACAACGTCATGTACTCGCGGCGCGGCGTGCTGATGCTCGCCCACAATGTCCACGACGTGCAAAGCTTCAAGCGCCACATCCATTCCAACCGGCTGAACGGTGTCGACAACCGCTGGCTGACGCGGGAGGAATGCAAGGAATACTGCCCGCCGCTGAACATCTCGCCCACTGCCCGCCATCCGGTGATGGGCGGCGCCCTGCAGGAGCGCGCCGGCACCGCGCGTCATGACGCGGTCGCATGGGGCTACGCCCGCGCCGCCGCGGCGCGAGGCGTCGACATCATCCAGAACTGCCCGGTGACGGCGATCCGTCGCAATCCGGACGGTTCGGTCGCCGGCGTCGAGACTGCCAGGGGATTCATCAAGGCCAAGAAGGTCGCCGTATCGGCAGCCGGCCATACGTCGGTGGTGATGCAGACCGCGGACGTACGGCTGCCGCTGGAAAGCTATCCGCTCCAGGCGCTGGTGTCGGAGCCGGTCAAGCCGATCTTTCCCTGCGTTGTGATGTCGAACGCGGTCCACGCCTATATCAGCCAGTCCGACAAGGGCGAACTGGTGATAGGCTCGGGCACCGACCAGTATACGTCCTATTCTCAGCGCGGCGGCCTGCCGCTGATCGAGCACACCATCGCGGCCATCGTCGAGGTCTTCCCGATCTTCAACCGCATGCGGATGTTGCGCAAATGGGGTGGCATCGTCGACGTGACGCCGGACCGCTCGCCGATCCTCGGCAAGACACCGGTGAAGAACCTCTACGTCAATTGCGGCTGGGGCACTGGCGGCTTCAAGGCGACGCCGGCCTCCGCCCACGTCTTCGCACATACCATCGCCCGCGACGAGCCGCATCCGATCAACGCTCCGTTCACGCTGGACCGCTTCCGCACCGGCCGTCTGATCGACGAGGCCGCCGCCGCCGCCGTCGCGCATTGAGGACCGACCCATGCTCCTGATCCATTGCCCCTATTGCAACGAAACGCTGCCCGAGGCCGAGTTCACCTATGCCGGCGAGGCGCATGTCGTGCGTCCGCAGGACCCGTCGTCCCAGACCGACGACCAGTGGGAAGGCTTCCTGTTCATCCGCGCCAATGCCCGCGGCCCGCACTACGAGCGCTGGCGGCACCTTCATGGCTGCGGCCGCTTCTTCAACGCGGTACGCGATACGGTCAGCGACCGCTTCCTGACGACCTACAAGGCGGGCGCGCCTCGCCCCACCCTCGAGGCCCTGCCGGAGGTCCGCAAATGAGCCGGTATCGCGTTCCAGGCCGCGGGCGGATCAACGTCGGGCAGCCGGTCAGCTTCACGTTCGACGGCAAGATCTATCAGGGCGCACGGGGCGACACGGTCGCCTCCGCCCTGCTCGCCAACGGCGTCCACCTGATGGGCCGCTCCTTCAAGTATCACCGTCCGCGCGGCCCGGTCGCCGCCGGCTCGGAGGAGCCGAACGCGCTGATCGGCACGCGGCGCGGTCCCGGCCGCTTCGAGCCGAACACCCGCGCCACCGTGCAGGAGCTGCGCGCCGGGCTCGAAACCATCTCGCAGAACAAGTATCCCAGCCTGAAGTTCGACGTCGGGGCTGTCAACGACGCCGCCTACATGCTGTTTTCGGCCGGCTTCTACTACAAGACCTTCATGTGGCCGAAGAGCTTCTGGCACAAGGTCTACGAGCCATTCATCCGCGCCGCCGCCGGCCTCGGCGTCAGCCCGACGGAGGAAGACCCGGACCAGTACGCCTCGCGCAACCTGCATTGCGATGTGCTCATCGTCGGCGCCGGTCCCGCCGGTCTCGCCGCAGCGCGCGCGGCGGCGGTCGACGGGCTAAAGGTCGTCCTCGTCGACGAGAACGCCGAGCCCGGTGGCACGCTTCTGTCGGAACCGCAGGCGCGGATCGACGGCCGGCCGGCCTGGGACTGGCTGGCGGAGGAATTGAGGGCGTTGAAGGGTCTGGGCGTGCGGATCATGACCCGCACCACGGCAATCGCCTATTACCACCAGAACATGCTGGGCCTCTGCGAGCGCGTGACCGATCATCTCGACGCGTTGCCGAAGGACACCCCGCGCGAGCGCCTGTGGCGGGTACGGGCTCGCCGGGTCGTGCTGGCCCAGGGCGCGCTGGAAAAGCCGCTGGTGTTCCACGGAAACGACCGCCCGGGCGTCATGCTGGCGGGTGCGGCGCAAACTTACCTGAACCGCTACGGCGTGCGCGTCGGCGACCGCCCGGTCGTCGTCACCAGCCACGACAGCGCCTGGTACGCAGCCTTCGATCTGCAGGGCGCGGGCGCGCGCATCCAGGCCATCGTCGACACCCGTGCCGCTGTCCGCGAGGATCTGGTGAACGAGGCCCGCGCGCTCGGCATCCCGGTGAAGCTGTCGCACACGGCGACCGCCACTTCGGGCCGAATGCGCGTCAAGTCGATCCGCGTCAATCCGGTCAAGGGTGACAGCGTCGGCGGTGGCCAAGAGATCGTATGCGATGCGGTGCTGACGTCCGGAGGCTGGACTCCGTCCCTGCATCTGTTCTCGCACACGCAGGGCAAGCTCGCCTGGAGCGACGACCTCACCACCTTCCTGCCTGACCGGACGAACGAAGACTGCGCCATCGCCGGTGCAAGCCGTGGGCTTTGGGGCGTCGAGGCGGCGTTGAAGGACGGCGCGGAGCGGGGTCGTGAGGTGGCGGCGGCACTTGGCAAGACAAGCAATGTGCTCGCCTACGCGGTCGACAACGACCGCCCCGGCAGCGGCGTGTCGCACAAGGAGCTGCCGACCGACCGCAATCCCGGCAGCGCCAAGGCCTTCGTCGACTACCAGAACGACGTCACCGCCAAGGACCTGCGGCTGGCCGTGCGTGAGGGCATGCGCTCCATTGAACACGTCAAGCGCTACACCACCAACGGCATGGCGACCGACCAGGGCAAGATGTCGAATATCAACGGGCTGAACATCGCTGCCGACGCGCTAGGCAAGCGCCAGCCGGAGGTCGGGCTCACCACCTTCCGGCCGCCCTATACGCCGACCACCTTCGGAGCCTTCGCGAACTACCATCGCGGTGAGCATTTCGAGGTCACGCGCAAGACGCAGATCGACGGTTGGGCCGCCGAGAACGGCGCCGTCTTCGAGCCGGTCGGGCAATGGCGCCGGGCGTGGTACTTCCCGAAGCCCAGCGAGGACATGGACGCGGCCGTCAGCCGCGAGTGCCGCGCGGTGCGTTCCAGCCTCGGCATCTTCGATGCCTCGACGCTGGGCAAGATCGAAGTCGTCGGCCCCGATGCCGTGACCTTCATGGAGCGAATGTACACCAACCCATGGGCCAAGCTCGGCGTCGGACGCTGCCGCTACGGCCTGCTGCTCGGCGACGACGGCTACATCCGCGACGACGGCGTGATCGGGCGCATGGCCGAGGACCGCTTCCACGTCACCACCACCACCGGCGGCGCCGCGCGCGTCTTGAACATGATGGAGGACTACCTCCAGACCGAATGGCCCGGGCTGAACGTCTGGCTGACCTCGACGACGGAGCAATGGTCCACCATCGCACTGAACGGACCCAACGCCGCGAAGCTGCTGGCGCCGCTCGTAGAAGGGATCGAGCTGACCGAAGAAGCCTTCCCGCATATGTCGTGCCTGGAATGCACGGTGGCAGGCATGCCGGCCCGGCTGTTCCGGGTCAGCTTCACGGGCGAGACCGGCTTCGAGGTTAACGTGCCCGCGCCGCTCGGCCGCAAGTTGTGGGAGACCCTATGGCAGGCCGGCCAGCAATACGGCATCGCGCCCTACGGCACCGAGACGATGCACGTGCTGCGCGCCGAGAAGGGCTACATCATCGTCGGCCAGGACACGGACGGCACGGTCACGCCCTACGACGCCGGCATGGGCTGGGCGGTCGGCAAGAACAAGCCCGACTTCGTCGGCAAGCGTGGCCTGGCCCGCCCCGACCTGACGGCCCAGGGCCGCAGGCACCTCGTCGGCCTGCTGACCGAGGACCGCTCGAAGCTGGAGGAAGGCGCGCAGATCGTCTTCGACCCCAAGCAGCCGATCCCGATGAAGATGGTGGGACACGTCACCTCGTCCTACCACTCGGTCGCGGCCGGCCGGCCGATCGCGCTGGCCCTCGTCGAGGGTGGGCACGAGCGGATGGGCGAAACCGTCTACATCCCGATGCCCGGCCGCACCATCGCCGCCACCGTCACCGGGACCGTCTTCGTCGATCCCGAAAACACCCGCCTGAAGATCTGACCGGAGGCGAAGATGAGCAGCGAGATTTCTTCCCTGAATCCCGGCGTCGTGATCGAGACGAAGGCCGCACAGCTCAGTGTCTCGCCGACCGAGGGGCGGCTGTCGCTGCGCGCCAGGGGAAACGCCGTCGCGGCACTGAGCGCCGCACTCGGGCTTGCCCTGCCCGACCGCATCGGCCGCCGCGCCGCCGTCGGCGAGATCGAGGCGATCCGCCTCGGCCCGGACGAATGGACGATCCACGCGCCCACTAGGGACGCCGCCCGGCTCACCGCAGCATGCACGGCGTTGGCCGCCGCCCATCCGCACAGCCTGGTCGACATTTCCGGACGCGAGGTCACGCTGCTGGCCGAGGGGCCGAAGGCGGCCGAACTGCTCACGCTCGGCTGCCCGCGCGACATCGCTACGATCCCGTCCGGCGAAGGCCGCCGCACTCTGTTCGACGGCGCGACCGTCGTGCTGTGGCGCGACGCGGCCGACCGCTTTCGGATCGATGTCTGGAACAGCTTCGCCTCCCACATCGCCCAGCTGCTCGAAACCGGCTGCAGGGAACTTGCTGCCGAACTCGCCTGATCTTTGAAAGGATAACGCTATGACCGCCCCAGCCATCTCGGACACCGCGATCGCCAGCGCTATCGCCGAGGAACTCGACCGACAGAAGAACCGGATCGAATTGATCGCTTCGGAGAACATCGTATCCGCGGACGTGCTCGCCGCGCAGGGCTCGGTGCTCACCAACAAATACGCCGAAGGCTATCCGGGCAAGCGCTACTACGGCGGTTGCGAATTCGTCGACAAGGTCGAGGAAGTCGCCATCGAGCGTCTGAAGAAGCTGTTCGGGGCGGAATACGCCAACGTTCAGCCGCACTCCGGCGCACAGGCGAACCAGGCGGTGTTCCTGGCGCTGCTGCAGCCTGGCGACCGGGTCATGGGCATGTCGCTTGCGCATGGCGGCCACCTTACCCACGGCTCGCCCGTCACCATGTCGGGCAAGTGGTTCGACGTGGTTTCTTACGAAGTCGATCCCGAAACCCATCTGATCGACATGGAGAAGGTCCGCGAAAGGGCGCTGGAGACGAGGCCGAAGCTCATCATCGCCGGGGCCTCGGCCTATCCGCGCAGGATCGACTTCGCGGGCTTCCGCCGGATCGCCGACGAGGTGGGTGCCTGGTTGATGGTGGACATGGCTCACTACGCGGGCCTGATCGCCGGCGGACACTACCCGAGCCCGGTACCGCACGCCCATGTCGTCACCTCGACCACGCACAAGACGCTGCGCGGCCCGCGCGGCGGCGTCATCCTGACCAATGACGAGGCGCTGGCGAAGAAGCTGAATTCGGCGGTGTTCCCTGGCAACCAGGGCGGCCCGCTGATGCATGTCATCGCCGCCAAGGCGGTCGCCTTCGGCGAGGCGCTGCGGCCCGATTTCGCCGACTACGCCGGCCGGGTCATCGCCAACGCACAGGCATTGGCGAAAGTGCTGACGGATGGCGGCCTCGGCATCGTCTCGGGCGGCACCGACAGCCACATGGTGCTGGTCGACCTGCGTCCCAAGGGCGTAACGGGCAAGGCGGCCGAGGTCGCGCTGGAACGCGCTGGCCTGACCTGCAACAAGAACGCGATCCCGAACGATCCGGAAAAGCCTTTCGTCACCTCGGGCATCCGCGTCGGCAGCTCGGCCGGAACGACGCGCGGCTTCGGCGAGGCGGAGTTCCGCCGCGTCGGCGAACTGATCCTCAAGGTGATCGACGCGCTGGCCGAAAAGGACACGGAAGGCGACGCTGCGGTGGAGCGGTACGTGCTGGCCGAGGTCACGGACCTCTGCCGCCGCTTTCCGATCTACGGCTGAACGCTGACAATCATCCGGCCTGACGCGCGCGGAGCGGACCGCGTGGTCGATGAGGTATGGCATGTTCGTGAGTGTTTTCGATGTCTTCAAGATCGGCGTTGGGCCTTCGTCATCGCACACGATGGGCCCGATGACGGCGGCGGCGCGGTTTCTCGATCTGCTGCGCGACGCCCCGGAAAGACAGCGCTCCGCAAGGCTCATGGCGACGCTGCACGGCTCCCTCGCCTTCACCGGCAAGGGCCATGCCACGGACCGCGCCGTGGCGCTCGGCCTGCTTGGCTACCTGCCCGCCGATCTGGACCCAGACCGAGCCGAGCGCGAGCTCGTAGCGCTTCATGAAAGCCGCCGGCTGCGTTCGCGGAGCTTGCCGCCGCTCGCTTTCGATCCCGCCGCCGACATCATCTTCGACTACGGGCCACCGCTGCCCGGTCACGCCAACGGACTGGTGTTCGCCGCGCTGGACGTTCACGGCAGCATCGTCCTGGCGGAAACCTACTATTCCATCGGCGGCGGCTTCGTCGTCACCGCCGCCGAACGCCAGGCGCCCACGATGGCGGCTAGCGGCTTGGCGCAATGGCCGTATCCCTTCGACAGCGCCGCTTCGATGCTCGCCATGTCGCGCGAGACCGGGCTTTCCGTCGCTGCGATGAAGCGCGAGAACGAGATCGCTGTCCTCCCTGCTCCTGAGGTCGAGCGGGGGCTGGCGCACATCTGGTCGGTGATGAACACAAGCATCGACCGGGGCATGGCGCGGGACGGCGAGTTGCCTGGAGGATTGCACGTGCGACGGAGGGCGAGGGGAATCCATCAGCAGCTTCTTGCCGAACGGCTGGGCAATTCGAGCCAGCCGCACGCCGCGTCGGATTGGCTAAGCGTATACGCCATGGCCGTCAACGAGGAGAACGCCGCCGGAGGACAGGTTGTGACGGCGCCTACCAATGGGGCTGCGGGCGTCGTCCCAGCAGTATTGCGCTATTACCTCGACCACTGCGCCGGCGCCGAACCCACCAAGGTCCCCGACTTCCTGCTCACTGCCGCGGCCATCGGCGGGCTGATCAAGCACAACGCCTCGATTTCCGGTGCCGAAGCCGGCTGTCAGGGCGAAGTTGGGTCTGCGGCAGCCATGGCGGCGGCAGGCCTCTGCGCCGTGCTCGGCGGCACGCCTGAGCAGATCGAAAACGCCGCCGAGATCGCGCTTGAGCATCATCTCGGCATGACTTGCGATCCGGTGCGGGGACTTGTGCAGGTTCCCTGCATCGAACGCAACGGGATAGGAGCGACCAAAGCCGTAGCCGCCGCCTCGCTTGCGCTGCGTGGTGACGGTACGCACTTCATGCCGCTCGACAACTGCATCGAAGCGATGCGCCAGACCGGCGAGGAGATGAGCGTAAAGTTCAAGGAGACCAGCCTGGGAGGCCTCGCAGTAAATCTGCCGGAATGCTGAGGGTCGGGTGTTGTCTTTGGCAGCACGCGTGAGGTGGCGGTGCGCCTCGCACGGCCCGCCGTAGATACCTCTCTTGGCGGCGGCGGCGGCAGCGCGATTAAAAACTGTAATTGATTGATAGCGACTTCTAATTTCCTGCAGCGGCGCGGCCTTTCTATAGTCCCTTCCGAGCTCGACCACCCTGATTTCGATGCAAAGGAAATGGAACGATGAACGTCTATGCCAAAGGCATGCCGAACGAATTGCTTCGGCTGCAGAACATGCACAACGGCGAAAAGGCCGTTCCGACCTTCAGCGCGGCGGAAATGACGCGCCGGCAGGACGGTCTGCGTAAGATCCTGACCGAGCTGAAGCTCGACGCCGCGATCCTCACTTCCTATCACAACATCTGCTACTTCTCCGACTTCCTGTACTGCTACTTCGGACGCCGCTATGCCTTCGTCGTCACGCCGCAGAAGGCGATTTCCGTGTCCGCCGGCATCGACGCAGGCCAGCCTTGGCGCCGCACGTTCGGCGACAACGTCACCTATACCGACTGGCGTCGCGACAACTACTTCCACGCGCTGCAGGAGTCGCTGCCGGGCGTGAAGCGTCTCGGCATCGAGTTCGACCACGTCAATATCGAGTTGCGCAAGCTTTTGCAGGACTCCTTTCCGGAGGTGGAGTTCGTCGATATCGGCTCGCCCACGATGTGGCTGCGCACGATCAAGTCGGCGGAGGAAATCGCCCTGATCAAGGAAGGCGCGCGCACCGCCGACATCGGCGGCGAAGCGGTCCGCGATGCGATCCGCGAAGGCGTTCCGGAATACGAGGTGGCGCTTGCGGGCACGCAGGCAATGGTGCGCCATATCGCGAAGACCTTCCCGCACGCCGAATTGATGGACACCTGGGTCTGGTTCCAGTCCGGCATCAACACCGATGGCGCCCATAATCCAGTGACGTCGCGCAAAGTTCAGAAAGGCGACATCCTTTCGCTCAACTGCTTCCCGATGATTTCGGGCTACTACACCGCGCTGGAGCGCACCCTGTTCCTTGACCACGCAAGCGATGAACACCTGCGCATTTGGGAGGTCAATTGCAAGGTGCACCGCCGTGGCCTCGAACTCCTGAAACCCGGTGCTCGCTGTGGCGACGTGGCGACCGAGTTGAACGACATCTACCGAAGCCACGGTCTGCTCGGCTATCGCTCGTTCGGCTACGGACATTCCTTCGGCGTGCTGTCACACTACTATGGCCGCGAAGCCGGCGTCGAACTGCGCGAGGACATCAACACCGTCCTTCAGCCGGGCATGGTCGTTTCGATGGAGCCGATGGTGACCTTGCCGGAAGGAATGACCGGCGCCGGCGGCTATCGCGAGCACGATATCCTCGTGATCGGCGAGAACAGTTCGGAAAACATCACCAAGTTCCCATTCGGACCGGAGCACAATATCGTCAAGCCCTGACGGGCGGTCTGAACTGCGAGGCGGGCCTTTGGGAAACCAGAGGCCCGCTTGCGTTTGTGCGGCGCCGCATGATTTTATGTCCCGCTGGAGGATGGAGTGCCATGCGCAGCATCCCTACTGACCTGCTTCGTGCCTTCGTGACGGTTATCGACCTACGCGGTTATACGCGCGCCGGTGAACAGCTTGGCCGCACCCAACCGGCGATCAGCCTGCAGATGAAGAAGCTGCAGGAATTGCTGGGCGTTTCGCTGTTCGCCAAGGAAGGCGGCGCACAACCGACCGAGCATGGGGAAATAGTTGCAGGATATGCCCGTCAGATTCTGGCGCTCAACGACGAGATGATGCTGAAGCTTTCCAACCGCGACAGCAAAGGCAAGCTGCGGCTGGGCATCCCCAACGACTATGCGGACCACTTCCTGCCTAAGTTGATGGCGACTCTTGCCCGGGACGGCGGCGATATCACCTTCGACGTCGTCTGCGATCTTTCCCACAACCTGTTGCGCGGCTTGCGCAACGGCCAGTTCGATATTGTGGTGGCGATGACGGCCGACGGGCCCTCGGAAGGCGCGTTCATGACCTGGAAGGAACCGCTGGCCTGGGTCGGCGCGGAACCGCTCGATGCTGTTCCGGAAGACGTCGATGACAGAAAACGGCTTCGCATTGTCTGCTATCCCGAAGGCTGTCTCTATCGCCGCAACATGCTGACGGCGTTGCAGCGTGACGGACGCAATTTCGAGATCGTCTACACGAGCCCGAGCCTGTCCGGCCTGGAAGCGGCTGTGGGCGCCGGGTTCGGCATGACCGTACTGGCGCGCAGGATCATTCCCTCGGCATTGCGGATCATGGGGCCTTCGAGCCACCTGCCTCGTCTGGCCGACGTCGTGGTCGGCATCTATGTCGTGCCTGATCGAAAGCGATCGGCGGTGGCGCAAAGTTTCGCAGCTCGCTTCGCCGACATGTTCGTGGCGAACGACGGCGACGCTAAGGCGGTTTGAGGCACCTGCCTGCGAGCCGCGGTCAAGCCGAGGTCGTCGGCTTGCCGCGCTGCCTCGTCAGCATGGCCAGGACCGCGAATAGGGTGATCGAAAGAGCCAGCAGCAGCGTTGCCGCCGCCATGATGGTCGGGTTGATCTGGTCGCGGATGCCGGAAAACATCTGGACCGGCAGTGTGCGCTGCTCGGCAGCCGTCATGAACAATGCCACCACGACCTCGTCGAAGGAAATGGCGAAGGCGAAGATGGCGCCGGAAACCACGCCTGGCAAAATGTTCGGCAAGGTCACGCGGAAGAAGGCGGACATCGCCGGGGCGCCGAGGCTAAGCGCCGCGCGGGTCAGGTTGGTGTCGTAAGTTGACAGCGTCGCCGTGACCGTGATCACGACGAATGGCGTGGCCAGGGCAGTATGCGCCAGCACCAAGCCGGTGCGCGTATTGGTCAGGCCGAACTGGCCGAAGAACAGATAGCTGCCGACCGCTACGATGACGATCGGCACGATCATCGGTGAAATCAAGAGCGCCATGATGAGCCGGCGTGCCGGAAAATCGGGACGTGAGATTCCCAGGGCCGCCAGCGTGCCGAGCGTCGTCGCCAGCACGGTTGTCATCACCGCCGCGACGGCGCTGTTGAAGATGGCGTTCATCCATCGCGTGTTGCCGAAGAAATCCGCATACCAGCGTAACGAATATTCTCGGACCGGAAGTGTGAAGAACGGATCCTTCGAAAAGGACAACGGCACGATGATGAACAACGGTGCGATCAGGAATAGCAGTACGGCGACGGCGAACGCCACCACAAGCGTCCGTGTCAACCGTTCAAAAGGAGTCGCGTAGGAAGGCAACCACATGGCGTCACCCCAGCTTGATCTTGTCAGCGCCGACGAGGCGCAGGAACAACAGGTAGATAGCGAGCGTCACGACAAGCAAGACGACGCCAAGGCTCGAAGCCAGCCCCCAGTTGAGGTCGCGGTTGATGAAGACGGCGATGAAGTTCGAGACCATCTGGTCACGTGGCCCGCCCACGAGCGCCGGAGTGATGTAGTAGCCGAGCGAAAGGATGAACGTCATCAGGCACCCCGCGACGACACCGGGCAGTGTCTGAGGCGCATAGATCCGCCAGAACGCCGAGATCGGGGGCGCGCCGAGCGAGCGGGCGGCGCGCAGTTGCGTGGTCGGAATTGAACGCATGACACTGTAGATCGGCAGGATGGTGAAGGGAAGCTGGATGTGCGTCATCGCCGTGACCGTGCCAACACGCGTGAAGATGAACTGGAGCCTTTCGCTGGTAATGTGCAGGGCCATTAGAGCATCGTTGATGACGCCGTTCGATTGCAGGAGGACGACCCAGGCAGTCGTGCGCACGAGCAACGACGTCCATAGCGGCAGGAGCACCATCAGCATCATGATCCCCGCGACCGCCTTCGGCGCGATGGTGAGGACGTAGGCGACGGGATAGCCGAGGACAAGCGTGAACAGGGTCACCACGGCCGCCACGAACAGCGTCCGTCCCAGGACATCGAGAAAGATCGCCTGGTCTCCCTCGACTCGTCCGAGCGAATTGTCGGGGTTCTGCTTCAGATCGACGGCGCTCAGCAGGTAAAACGGAGTGAAGGCGGAGCCGTTGCGCTTGATCACCGCCCAGACGTCCGGCGATCCCCAGTCTTTGTTGAGTTCGAGGAATCGTTCCTTGTAAGGACCGACGTCGAGCCGGTCGACCATGCGGGCGGCGGCTAGGATGCGACCGCGCATACCGGAAATCTCGTAGTTGAGGCGCTTGCCGACCAAGGCGGCCGTGCTGTTGTCCTTGGCGACTTTCAAGTCTGCGGCAAAGGCCGCGTAGACGGGCTCCGCGGGAGTCGACGCGCCATCCCAGCCTTCAAGTGCGACAAGCGTCCGCGGCAGCACCTCGCGTGTCTCCGGGTTCCCGACCGCGGTGACGAGCAGATAGAGGATTGGCGCCACGAAGACGACGAGAAGAAAGACGACCAGTGGTAGCGCAAGCGACAGAGCGGCCCGTCGCGCCGGCCGTTCGGCGCGCCGCACGGCCATGAAGACGTTGATGCGCTCGATATCGGCAGCGGTCATGACTTTACGCCCCCAAGAGGCGGCATTCGGATACGCCGCATTCGAGTATGACGTCCTCGCCCGGCGCGAAATGCCGCGCTTGGTGTGCCGGGATGCGGGCCGTCAGCGTCTGGCCACCAAATGCCTCCACCGACAACCGCATGTGGTCGCCTAGGAAGAAGACGTCGCGTGCCTTGCCCGAAAAACGGTTGAGATCGGCGCGGGCTTCTCCATCGGCTAGAACGAGGCTTTCCGGCCGTACCGAAACACTCATCTCGCCAGGACCGGAAATATCGGCGCTTGCGGCCTTGAACACGGTGCCGTCCGCCATGCGCACCACGGCCAGTTCTCCTTCGCGTCCGGCCGGGGTGCAGGGCAGCGTATTGTTTTCGCCAATGAAGGAGGCGACGAAGCGGTTGGACGGTTCGTTGTAGAGCGTTTCAGGATCGGCAAGCTGCTGGATGCGGCCGTCATGGAAAACGGCGATCCTGTCCGACATCGTCAGGGCTTCGGACTGGTCGTGAGTGACGTAGACCATGGTGATGCCGAGCGATACTTGCAACTGCTTGATCTCGAGCTGCATGCGCTCGCGCAGTTGTTTGTCGAGCGCGCCGAGCGGCTCGTCCATCAGGACCAGCGACGGCTCGAACACCAGGGCGCGGGCGAGAGCGACGCGCTGCTGCTGACCGCCGGAAAGCTGTGCCGGGCGGCGGTCGCCCAAGTTGTCGAGGCTGACCCGGCCAAGCGCCTGACGGACCTTTTCCTTCGCGGCGGCGCCCGCGATCCCACGGTAGCGTAGCGGAAACGCGACGTTCTCCGCCACCGTCATATGGGGAAAGAGAGCGTAGTTCTGGAATACGAAACCGATGTTGCGCTTTTCCGGTGGCAGCCGCTCGACAGGCTTGTCGTCGAGCAGGATGCGACCGAGCGTCGGCCGTTCGAAACCGCCCAGCATCATCAGCGTCGTAGTCTTGCCGGAGCCCGAAGGCCCCAGCATTGTCAGGAATTCGCCGCGACGAACCGCCAGGTTCAAGTCTTTCACCACGAAGGCGATTCCGTCGTAGGACTTCTTCACGTCCTCGAACCGAACGAGGGCATCGACTGAACGATCCATCGCCAGTGGCACTTGCTGGGAAACGTTCATCGATTTCCTCCCTTCGGCCATCGGCCCTATTGTGCGAGCCAGGTCGTGAAGCGCTTACGGATTTCCTCTCCGTTGTCGGCCCAGAAGCCGTTGTCGAGGGTCAACGAAACCGTCAGGTTCTGTGGGCTGGTGGGCAGATTCTTGGCGTCCTCGGGCGCCACGAACTCGGCCGCCGATTTCCGCACCGGACCATACGGGATGTATTTGGTAATGCCCGCGAGCACTTTTGGCTCCGCCGCATACTTGATGAACGCAAGGGACGCCTCGGGATTTTTCGCGCCCTTCGGGATCACCCAGTAGTTGGAATCGAGGATCTGGTTGTCCCACACGATCCTGAAATCCTTACCTTCCTTATTGGCGTTGTAGATGCGGCCGTTCCAGGCGGTCGTCATCGCGACTTCGCCGGAGGCGAGCAATTGCGGCGCCTGGGCGCCTGCTTCCCACCAAACGATGCTGTCCTTGATCGTGTCGAGCTTGGCGAAGGCGCGGTCGACTCCTTCTGGGGTCGACAGCGTTTCATAGACCTTGTCTGGCGCGACGCCATCAGCGAGCAACGCGAATTCGAGATTGGTGGCCGGGTTCTTCCAAAGCCCGCGCTTTCCAGGAAACTTCTTGGTGTCGAACAGATCCTTGATCGTCTTGGGACCGTCCGGGAGCTTGGCCCCGTCGTAGGCCAGGATCGTGGCATAGACGATCGTCCCCACGCCACAGTCGGACGTCGTCCCCTTGATCCAGTCATCCTCGGGTCCGATCTTCGCCCAATCGATCTTCTCGAATATGCCCTCGTCGCACCCTTGCAGCAAGGTCGGCGCATCGACGTCCACCGCGTCCACCGTTGTGTTGCCGGACTCGATCATGGCCTTTATCTTGGCGATCTCGCCGCCATACTCCTGTTCGTCGATCTTGATCCCTGTGCTGGCGGTATAGGTTTCGAAAACCGCCTTGCGTTGCGCTTCCTGATAGGCTCCGCCGAAGCTCATGACGGAAATCGCGTCCTGTGCCTGCACAGGTTGCGCGCAAAGCGGCGAAAGCACCGTCATTGACAGCGCGAGCATGCGACCCGCTGAACGATATCCCATATTGGCCACTCCCAACGCCTGATTGGAAAATGCGGCCTGCTCGGTTCCTACGAGTGCTGCCGCCACGAAAGCCGTAGTTCGCGGTTCCAATGGCGGCAAATAAGTACATCACATGACCCCATGAGGAACCGTTATCGTGATGACTTCACTGATCGAAGCGTGGTCGCAAGACGTGGCACCCGTTCTCTGCACATTGCGCAGGACACAATACCACACTACCGCCAGCGTCAGTGTTGGCTGCCACACCGTTCTGGATCAGCCAAGTCGAGGCCCCGGTACCGGGTTGGAGATCTTAAGGACGGCATCAACCTTCAAGAGGTTATTCGTTAATGCAGAGCCAGCCGATCGACTCACCCCCGTCAGGCTCTTCCACGGCAATTTAAGAGCACTAAAGGCTTCGATAAAAGAATAGAATGTCAGATCGCGCGGCGACTGATCATGATCGCCTACGTTAAGAAAGAGCATCCATATCGGTTCCATCTCATCGCTTCCTATCAAACTCGGTCGTATTGGATATTTGAACGCCCTTGTGGTCACCAACCATCAGTCCGAAAGTATTCTCGGCGCGGGATGCTTATTCCCCTGGCAGGATATGGCCGGCTTCCGGCCGCCAGGTCAGCCAGACGTCCGCTTTGTGCGCCAGGTTGAGATGTTCGAGCTCGTCATGGCTCTTCTGCGCTTTCAATTCGATGCCGTCGGGACCTTCGAGATGGATCACGGCGGTGGCGCCGACGAACTCCTCGCCTACCACGGAGGCCCGCACCGCATTGATGCCCTCGGCCGGCTTCTCGTTGGAGAGTTGCACGCGGTCGTCAGAGACGACGAAGGTCGCCTTGTCGCCCTTCGCCAAGGCTTTTACCGGATTGGCCGCGATATCAAATTCGCCGGCGGGCGTCGCGACGCGGACCGCCCCGTTGCCGACGGCCGTGACGCTGCCGCCGAAGATGTTCGATGAGCCGAGGAATTCGGCGACGAATCTGGTGCGCGGCGCGCGGTAGATCTCCTGCGGGTCGCCGATCTGCTCGATGCGGCCGCGGCTCATGATGACGACGCGGTCCGCCATCGAGAACGCCTCCGACTGGCTATGAGTGACGTAGACGAACGTGATGCCGAGCTCGCGCTGAAGGTTCGACAGGACCGTCTGCATGCGCACCTTGAGATGTGCGTCCAGCGCCGAAAGCGGCTCGTCCAGAAGCAGGATCTCGGGCTCCGTGACCAGCGAGCGCGCCAGCGCCACGCGCTGGCGCTGGCCGCCCGAGAGATGCGCCACGTTGCGATCGGCGAACTCGGCGATCTGCATCCGTTCGAGCCATTTGTCGACGCGCCGCCGGCGCTCGCTTTTTTCGATGCCGCGCATGCGCAGGCTGAACTCGACGTTCTCGCGCACCGTCAGGAACGGAAACAGGGCCAGGCTCTGCCACACCATCGGGGTGTCGCGTTGCCAGGTCGGCAGGTCGTTGATGCGTTTGCCGGCGAGCCGTATCTCGCCCTCGCTCGGCGCCTCGAGACCCGCCAGCATACGCAGCGTGGTCGTCTTGCCGCAGCCGCTCGAACCCATGATGGCAAGGAACTCGCCCTTGCGGATGTCGAGATTCATCTTCTCCACGGCGACGAAAGCGCCGAACCGCTTCGCGACGCCGTCGAAGACGACGAGAGCCTGGTCGGTCATTGTGTGACTACTCCGGTGTCTTTGACTGCCGCAGCCGGCGCGGCTCCGCGTTTCATGAGAAGGACCTGGGCCACGACCACCAGCGTCATGGAAACGATGAAGACGAAGGTGCCGATGACGTTGATGCGCGGGCTGACCTGGCCCTGGAGAAAGCCGAGCACCTTGACCGGCAGCGTCTCGTTCAGGCCGGAAACGAACCAGGCGACGGCGAACTCGTCGAAGGAGACCGCCATGGTGATGAACACAGCGGCGAATAGCGCCGGCCGGCAGAAGGGCACGATCACATGGCGCATCGCCATCCATTCGGATGCGCCCAGATTCCACGCCGCCGCTTCCAGCGACGGGTCCATCTGCGACAGCCGCAGCCGGCAGATCGCCATGGCGAAGGGAGCGCACATGACGACATGGGCGATGACGACCGAATAGGTCGCGCCGGACAGGTTGACGTTGGACAGGAAGGCCAGCATCGCAAGTCCGAGAATGACCACGGGGATGGTCGGCGGCAGCAGCGCCAGCGCGACATAGACCGGCTTGCCGAAGAATCTGTATCGGAAGTCGGTGTAGGCCGCGCCGAACCCGATTGCGGTCGACACCACGGATGCCACCACGCCGACGACCAGCGTGTTGCGCAGCCCCTGCCAGACCAGCGGGTCGTTCCAGACCGTCTCGTACCAGACGGTCGAGAATCCGCCGAGCGGCAGCGACGGGAAGCGATCGACATTGAGCGAGAAGACGAAACTCGCGGCGATCGGCGCGAAGATGAAGCCGAACGACAGCACTATGTAGATCTTCAGCGCCCAGTCGATCAGCCGGTTGCGGTTGAAATCGTTCATCGCCCCCTCTCCCGATAGGCGTAGCTGACGGCGGCGAAGGCCACGGCGAGCAGCGTGGCGATCATGGCAAGCGCGATCACCGACGCGCGCGGCCATTGCTGGCCGGATTTCGTCGTGTCGGTGATCAGGATGGACAATGTCGGGGGATCGCCACCGCCGAGATATAGCGGGCTGACGAAATCACCGAACGTCAGGATGAAGCAGAACAGCGCCGCGATGACGAGGCCGACCCGCGCGGCCGGAATGACCACTTCGAACACGGTGCGCAGGCGGCCGCAGCGCAGATTGTGCGCGGCCTCGATCAGCATCCTGTCGACGAAGACGAGGCTGAACAGTTGCAGAAGCACCACGAGCGGGAAGCTCAGCGTGAGATAACCGACCATCACGCCGAAGACGGAGTTCAGCATCCCGAACGGACCAAGGCCGATCTTGGCGAACAGGGCGTTGAATATGCCGTGGTCGGAAAGGAATATCTGCCAGGAATAGACGCGCACGAGGTAGCTGGTGAAGAAGGGAATGACCATCAGGAACACCGCCCAGCGCCGCGCCGATTCCGACAGCTTGAAAGCGATGCCGTAGGCGCAGGGAAACGCCAGGACGCTGGTGAGACCGGCGGCCGCGGCGGAAAGCAGAAGCGTGCGGAAATAGGCTTCCCAGAACACCCCGCGGCCCAGCATCCGCGTCCAGTTGTCCGGATTGAAATCCGGGACCATGCGGAAATTTTTCACCGACCAGAAGCTGAGCGCGATCAGGAAGAGCAGCGGCGCCAGGAAGAACAGCAGCTGCCACACCAGCATCGGCATTGAGAATGTCAGGCCGTAGAGCGTGATCGATTTTCGCATTTCTGTCCCGTTCGGACGCGGATCGGTCGGTTTCAGGTTTAAAAAAGGCAAGCAGGGCGGGCAACGTCGCCGCCCGCCCTGCCTGGTCTTCGGTCCGCCATTGGCCGCGGTCAGGAGCCCTTGTATTCCGACCAGAAGTCGTTCCAGTCCTCAAGGCTCTGCTGGACCGGCAATTGCCGGTATTTTATGCGACCGGCGCGGATGAGATCCATCGCGTTCGGCTCGTTGAGCAGCATGCCCTGCCGCTTGGCTTCGGCAGGCGTCTCCTTTGCCAGAAGCTCCCAGCCCTTCTTGTTCGGGATGAGGCAAGGATAGGCCGCCATGTTGGCCGACTTCACCTGGCCCTTGGCCGAGGTGATGTACTGGATCCATTTCTTGGCGAGATCCGCCTTCTGCGAGCCTTTGCCGATGGAGAAGGATTCGGTGAACTGCAGCCCGCCTTCTTCGGGGATGACGCTGCGCACCTTGGCTCCGCTCCTCTCGAGCGTGCCGGTGATCCAGTCGCCGATGCCCGCCATCGCCAGCATCTGGCCGTTCTGCAGCGAGGAGAACGTGCCGCCATAGTCGAAGAAGCCGCCGATCTGCGGGCGCAGCGTCATCGTCTTGTCCTGCACCGCCTGCCATGCCGCCGCGTCGATATCGTAGGGGCTGGCGTTTCCGTTGAGCAGGCTGATCTGGCCGAGGTTGGGCAGATGCCAGTCGAAATGCCCCACCTTGCCCTTCAGCTTCTCGGCCCAGTAGATGTTGTAGCTCGACGCCTCCTTTTCGGTGATCGCCTCGGTGTTGTAGGCGACGCCGAGGAAGCCGAACCGGGTGATGACCGAATAAAGGTCGTTGTCCTGCCAATGACCCGGGAAATGCTGGAATTCGGGGAAGAAGTCGTTGAAGGGATAGTCGGCCGGGTCGAGCTTCTCGATATAGCCGGCGGCGTTGAGCTGCTGCACGTATTCGGCGTCCGACAGGATCAGGTCGAACGTGCCGGGCGGCGACTGCGATATGAGGCCCAGCATGTTGTCGCCGCCGGTATAGTATTTCGGCTTGAACTTGACGTTGTTCTCCGCCTCGAATTCGCTCACCACGTCGGGCTCGGCATGGCCATACCAGGCAAGCATCGTGAGCTCGACCGGTGCGGCGAAGGCAAGCCGGCTGAGATAGGGCGTTGCGAGCATGCCGCCGCCAAGAACGGCACCGCCGCGAAGAAGGCCGCGTCGGCTGACGCGGCGGGATGACGAGAGATTATCGGTCATGGAGTTCCCCTTCCATTTTTTGGCCTATCTCAGGCTATGAAGGGCCAATACATTTGAAAAATTAATTCTAAAAATTTTTGCATTTATCCTGCTTATTGACGATCGAGTTCCCCGGCACGCCTTATCGGGTCGTTGGATACGCCTGCTTCGTCAAGGCGCGCGATGATGTGATTGACCAGGCGAATGCTGGCGTCCGACAGGCGCGGGTGCTTGTAGAACAGCCCGACCCGGATTTCGGCCAGCGACGGAAACCCGTCCATTTCGTCGAGGACGCGCATGCCCGGCAGCATGGTGTAGCGGGTCAGCGCGCTGGCGCCGAGACCGTTCACCACGGCGTTCTGGAGCCCGCCGATCCCCGATCCGGTATAGGCGACTCGCCAGCGAATCTGCGCGGCGTCAAGCGCCTGGATCATGCGCGCCCTGTAGGCGCAGCCCTCTGGATGCGCCGCCAGCGGTATTCCCTTCTTCCGGTCGAACGTCGCGGTCTCCGCCGCCGCCCAGATCGGCCGCTCGATCCATGACCGCGACAGGTACTGCGCCCGCTCATTGTTGACCATGGCGACCGCCAGGTCGAGTTCGTCGGCCCGCAGGCGGTCGAGTATCTCGGCACTCCAGCCACAATGCAGCTCGAGCGAGATTTCCGGATTCCGGCGCGTATATTCCGTGATGACGCCCTGGAGGAAGGCGACGGCGTAGTCGTTGGGCAGGCCGACGCGGATCACCCCGGCTATCTTGGAGCGGTTGAAATAGGAGGCCGCCTCGTCGTTGAGGCGCAGGATTTCCCGCGCGTAGCTGAGCAGCATCTCGCCTTCGCTGGTCAGCAGCAGCGTGCGTCCGACCTGCCTGATGATGGGGGCGCCGACGAGTTCCTCAAGCCGCTTGACCTGCAGCGAGACGGCCGGCTGGGTTCGGCCGAGCGCGTCGCCGGCTTTCGTGAAGGCGCCGAGGTCGATGACGGAAACGAAGGTGCGGAGCAGGTCTGTCTGGAAGTTCGTGAAGCTGCGCATGGATTAGCGTCTCTCATGCAAGGATGATGAATATAAATTTCTCATATCCGTGGACCGGCTTCAATCATGCTTCGGCCTGAAAACACGGAGATGCTCATGCCAGTCGACACAGTCTTTGCAGCCGAATTGCCCTGGCCCGACTACGACGCCCGGGTCCGCGACGGCTCCGTTCCGATTTTCATCCCCATCGGCTCGATGGAGCAGCATGGATGCCATATGCCGATGCATGTGGACGTGCTGCTGCCGACGGAGTTCGCCCGCCGCATCGCCAAGGCAGTCGGGGCGCTGGTCGCCCCGCCTTTCACGTATGGCTACAAGTCGCACCAGAAGTCCGGCGGAGGCAACCATCTGCCCGGCACCACCAGTCTCGACGGCGCGACGCTGGTGGCGGCGCTGCGCGACGTCATCAAGGAGTTCGCCCGCCACGGCGCGCGCAAGATCTGCCTGCTCAACGGACATTTCGAGAACTCATGGTTCATCGTGGAAGGCATCGATCTTGCCCTGCGGGAACTGCGCTGGAGCGGCATCGACGACGTCAAGGTCGTCGTGCTCTCCTACTGGGACTTCGTGGACAAGGCGACGATCGCGAAACTTTATCCCGATGGCTTCCCGGGCTGGGAAATCGAGCATGGCGGCGTGCTGGAAACATCCCTGATGCTGGCGCTCTATCCGCAGCTGGTCGACCTTGAACGCGCGATCGACCACGCGCCGGCGACATTCCCGCCCTATGACGTCTATCCGCCGAAACCGGAATGGACGCCGCGCAGCGGCACGCTGTCGTCCCCGAAGCAGGCGTCTAAGGAAAAGGGCGAGATCCTTCTCGACGTATGCGTGGGCGGTATCGTCGAAGCGCTAAGGAACGAGTTCTGATACCTGGCGGGAAAGACCGCGAACGACAGCAGAAGGGCCGCGACGCGGCCCTTTCTTCATTGCGGGGCTTGCTCGCGCTTCAGAACGGACGTGGCGGCGGCGGCCATTTTCCGTCTTCTTCGTCGGCACCCTGGCCGGATCGGGGAGGCGGCGCACCGAAACGCAGCCTGACCCAGCCCATAAGGTCGCTCAGCAGTCCGTAGACCGGAGTGGCATAGGAGACGGACCGGCCATTGCGGTCCGTCACCCTTGTCGGGCAATCGAAGGGAAGATAGGGCGCCATTTCAGTTGCCCACGATGTTGTGTTCCGGCCCGAAGGGGAACCCGGTGATGTTCTCGGCGCTGTCTTCCTTGACGATCAGGATGTCGTGCTCGCGATAGCCGCCGGCGCCGGGCGTGCCTTCCGGCAGCATCACCATCGGCTCCATGGACACGACCATGCCCGGCTTCAGCTCGGTCTCGATGTCCTCGCGCAGTTCCACGCCGGCCTCACGGCCGTAGTAATGGCAAAGCACGCCGAACGAGTGGCCGTAGCCGAACGAGCGATATTTGAGCAGGTCCCACTGCCGGTACATGTCGTTGAGCTCGATGGCGATATCCTTGCAGCGGGCGCCCGGCTTGATCAGTTCCAGCCCGCGACGATGAACCGCCACGTTCTTTTCCCAGATGTCCAGGCTGGCGTCGTCGACGTGATCGCAGAACAGCGTCCGTTCCAGCGCCGTGTAGTAGCCGAAGATCATCGGGAACGTGTTGAGCGAGAGGATGTCGCCCGATTGCACGACGCGGTTGGTGACCGGATTGTGCGCGCCGTCGGTGTTGATCCCCGACTGGAACCAGGTCCAGGTGTCCATCAGCTCGACGAAAGGATGCGACTTGGCGATCTCCCGAATCATCGCGTTTGTGGTGGCGATCGCCACCTCGTGTTCCGGCACGCCGGCCTTGACCGCGGCCACGCAGGCCGCGCCGCCCACGTCGCAGATGCGCGCCCCCTCGCGAATGACATTCTGCTCCTCGAGCGACTTGATCGTGCGCATCCACATCGACGGCTGGCCGACATCGACGAATTCGACGCCCGGCAGGGCTTCCTCGAGCTGCCGGCGGAAATCGAGCGACACATGGTCGAATTCGATGCCGATGCGCTTAGCGCCCGCAGTCAGTTGCCGAATGGCACGGTAGAAATTGTCGCGGCGCCAGTCGGTATAGGTGATGTTGTCACCGAAGCTGCGGCGCCACGGCTGGCCGCCGTCGATGCCGGCCGAAATCGTCGTCGCCTTGGTATGGTCGATGACCATCCCGTACTTTCGGCCAAAATAGCAGTAAAGCCAGCCGGAGTAGTAGTTGATGCAATGATAGGAAGTGAAAAGCGCCGCGTCGACCTTGTTGTCGGCCATCCACCTGCGCACGTCCTCCTGCCGGCGCTTCATCTCGGCATCTGAAAACGGCGAGTATTCTTTGTCGCCGTTGTGCCATTTTATCACATGCAACATGTCGTCGGTCATTTCGCTCCTCCATATGCGCGATTGGATGGCGCGACGTTACAGACGGCTTTTTTATGAGAAAAATTTATTCACCTGATGCTGCCATTTTGCCTGCTTATGGCAAGCCGAACCGTCTGCCGGGCTGATGGTTTGCTGGCGGCGTTGCGAGAAGGCCTGACATGGCGGGCGCCGGCGCGCGGCAATCTTCTCAATCGAGCCGATCGCCCGTAAAGGCGTATATCCCGCACCCGGCAAGAACGAGGACGCCAAAGAACAGAAACACCATGGCGTGGGGAGCGGCCGGGGCCGCCGGATTGCCCGTCATCCCGTACAGCCAACCACTCGCGATCTGCGCGAGCCCCGCACCGCCCATCGCGACGAAGTTGAGAAAGGTGACGCCACGCCCCGCCAGATGATGCGGAAAGAAGCTGCGGCCATACGCGATCATCAGGGGATAGGAAGAGCCGAAGAAGCCGATGGCGCAGAGCAGGGCCACGGCAAGGCCGAGCCCGGCCGACGGCCAGGCCCAGAGGCCGAGGAGGGCCGCCGCGAGCGCGAGGTTGCCGCCGAGCAGCGCCCCCTTGCGGGTACCGAGCATCCTGTCCAGCGGCCCGTAGACAAAGCTTCCGGCGATCATCGCTATGCCCATTGCGAGGCTCACGTTGCCGATCCCCACCGCATCGAGACCGAAAGCATCTGCCAGATAGGGGCCGACCCACAGCCCGCGAATGCCCGCAACCGGGGCATAGTGAACGAAGGTCAGCGGGACGAGGAGCAATATGGCCGGCGTCCTCAGCAGGGCGAAGAACCCTCCATTGTTCTCTCCTGACATTGCCGCGCGTTCCGGATCATGCACGAAGGCGACGATCGCGAGCGTGGTCAGCGTCGTGCCGGCCGCCAGTGCCCACAGGCAGGCACGCCATCCGAAAACGCTTGCCGCCCAGGCCATCGGGGTAGCGGCGGCGAGATTGCCGATCGAGCTGACGCCCATCAGCAGGCCTGTCAGGCTCGCAAATAGAGCCGGCGGGTAGATGCGGGCGAAAATGTAGAGTGAAACCATGAGGGCCGGTGCGCAGCCGGCTCCGATCAAGGCCATCGCCACCGTCACTGTCGCCGGGCCTTGTGCCAGGGCGAAGACGGCAGCGCCGATCGCAGCCAGTATGAGCCCGCTGGAGGTGCGGCGCGGACCGAGATAGTCGAGCGCATAGCCGACCGGGAGCTGAAGTGCCGCGAAGGCGGCCAGCCAGACTCCGGTGGCGAACGCCAGGTCATTGGCGTGAGCTCCGATCTCGGTTTGGAGCACTGGCGCCAGCACGGCGAGAAAAGCGCGGAAAAACTGACTGAGCACATAGGCAACGGCTAGCGCGATGAAACCGGCGCGCATGGCTCAACGCGCTTCCGCTTGGGACGACCAGGCGACACGCAGGCTCGACCTTCCGCGCAACTCGCACCAGCAAACAGGCGTCGGCAACAACGCGCTAGTCTTCGGTATTGGCGCGACGCCTATCCCATTTCCTCGATCGGGAGCATGGGGCTGTTTTCTTCCCACCCTGTCAATGATCCAAGTGCCGAATAGATCATCCGCCCCCATCTCGACATTGGTCAGCCCAATGAACATGCGAGATAGATTGGATTCCGCCATGGTTCTTGAAAGAAATCTGCATCCCTTAGTCAACCGTAAACAATTGCAAGCCTCTACGACTTCCATGCTTGCTGGGCCTGAGCGGTGCGCCATTCGATATGCAACAACAAGGAGGTTAGAACCTGGAGTAAATTTCTTGCTTGGTCTGTCGAACGTGTACAGTTGAAGCGTATCGCTATCGCCTTTTGGGACGCTTACCGCCGATGATGACGCATAAAGCGATTCTCGAGTGCTCGCACTAATGCAACCAGGATCAAATTGGTGACCAGATAAAGCGCGCCAGCAATCGCGAAAACCTCCAGCACCGCATAGGTCTGGCTCATCAGGCGTTTGGCGTATCCCGTCACTTCCAGCACAGTTATGGTCGACGCGAGGCTTGTGCCCTTTACCAACAGCACTACTTCATTCCCGTAGGCGGGTAGCGCTTGGTGGATGGCAAGTGGAAATTCGATGCGGCGAGACCGCAGAACCCGCGACATGCCGCAGGCTTGGGCGGCCTCGACGAGCCCGTGAGGCACCGACATTAAGCCGCCGCGCAGGATCTCGGATGTATAAGCCGCAGTGTTAAGTGCCAGCGCCATCACCGCACAACGCGCGCCGTCACTGACCACCCACCACAGCACAGCATTTTCCTTCACGAAGGAGAACTGACCTAGACCGTAGTAGAATAGGAATATCTGGACCAGAAGCGGTGTTCCGCGGAAGACATTGCTATAGTATTTGGCAAAACCGGAAACGAAACGGTTAGTTGATACGCGCATAACCGCCAACAACAGGCCAAGACTAAAACCGATCAGCATCGAGAATAGTGTCAGCTGCGCGGTAACGCGTAGCCCCTTCAGGAGAACCGGGACCGCTTCGCGGATCAGGTCGAAGTCCATGCGCCTACTTTCTTTCGCGTAACCTCAGGCCGCGTTCGGCCCGGTCGATGCCGAACTGACTGACAAGCGTGATTGCGAGATAGACCACCGCCGCGATCAGATAGAAGATAAAGGGATGGCGCGTGGTGCCGGAACCGATAAACGCCGTGCGCATCAATTCCTGCAAGCCGACCACCGAAACAAGAGCGGTATCCTTGATGGTGGTTTGCCAAACGTTGTTCAGGCCCGGAAAAGCGATGCGTAGCATCTGCGGCGCGATGATGCGCCGGAAAATTCGCGAACCCGGCAGGCCGAGTTCTCGGGCGGCCTCGACATGACCGTGAGGTACGGCTTCCAGCGCACCGCGCACGACTTCCGTTGAGTAAGCCCCCGAGATCGCGCCGATGGCTACCACCGCTATGATGAAAGCGTAACCGGCGTCTGCCAGACCCGCGTAGCCAAATGCGGTAGCGACCTTGGTGACGAACTCGACCGAAGAGAAAAACAACAGATAGATGATGAGTAGTTCCGGCACCCCGCGCACTAAAGCCGTATAACCGTCGACGAGATAGGTCAGCGGGCGGATGCGCCCCCATTTGACGAGGCCACAGACGATGCCGACGATGACCCCGCCAAGCATGGCTGTCACCGCCACCGCAATCGTAACGGCAGCACCACGAAGGATAGCGCCAACCCAACCGCCTTCCCAGACCTGCCAAAGACCGAAATCCATCGGGTGTACCTATGGTGATTTCTGGGAGGCGGAGCCGCTCGTTCCGCGGCTCCGCCTGCTTCGATATGGCGCCCGCAAGCCGTGCGGGCATCGAAGCTTCACTGGCAGGGGCGGGAAATATCCATCTTGAACCATTTCTCGCTGGACTTACCGACCGAGCCGTCCGCGACCAGCTCACACAGGGCCTTGTTGATCTTGGCCTTGAGTTCGGTGTTGTCCTTGGCGATGCCAACGCCTACGCCTTCGCCGAGCGTCGGATCGACCGTGCTGAGAATTTTCACGTCGACTAGCTGAAAATTCTTTCCGTCCGGCTTGGCGAGGAAGTCCTGCAGAGCCGACACGTCAGCGAATGCAGTATCGATGCGCCCCGTCGCGAGATCGATCTGCATCTGGTCGAGCGTGTCATAGGTCTTGATGTCCGCATCCGGCACTTTCTTTTCCAGGAAGTGCGCATGTGTCGTTCCCGCCTGCACGCCGACCTTCTTGCCGTCGAGCGCTTTCAGAAGCGTGTCGTAGTCGGTGATGGCGGCCAGGTCCGACCCTTTCGGCGCGACGAACATGTTGGCCAGTTCCGCATAGCCGACGGAGAAATCGATCTCCTTCCTGCGGTCCTCGGTGATCGACATGCCCGAGATGATGACGTCGAAGCGCTTGGCCTTGAGCGCCGGGATCAGGCCGTCGAAAGCCTGCACCACGAAGCGGCATTTCACCGCCAGCTTTTCGCACAACAGGTTGCCGACGTCGGCGTCGAAGCCGGTCACGTTGCCTGCAGCATCGGCCATGCTCCAGGGTGGATAGGCCCCTTCGGTGCCGATTGCCAGCTCGCCCTCCGCCGCCGACGCATGTCCCACGCCGGCGGCAAGCGCGACAAAGAGAGAAAGGATCTTCAGTTTCATCTTCGTGTTCCCCTTTATGGATGGTTGTTTCGCATCGGGCCGTTTCCCAAGACGATTCTCAGCGCCTTTCCTTGTCAGAGCGTGCGGGCCAGGAACTGGCGCAGACGCTCGGACCGTGGATTGGCGAACAGCTCCGCCGGAGCCCCCTCCTCCTCCACCTTGCCGCGATGGAGAAAGAGGATCTTGTGCGACACCTCGCGCGCAAACTGCATCTCGTGCGTCACCAGGATCATGGTGTTGCCGTCATCCGCGAGCTGGCGGATGACGCGCAGCACCTCGCCCACCAGCTCGGGATCGAGCGCTGAGGTCGGCTCGTCGAACAGGATGACCTTGGGACGCATCGCCAGCGTCCGCGCGATCGCCGCGCGCTGCTGCTGGCCGCCCGAAAGCTGGCCGGGATACTGGCCGTGCTTTTCCGAAAGGCCGACCTTTTTCAGCAGCGCGTGCGCACGCTCGACGGCCTCGTCGCGGCGTTCCTTCAAGACGTGTACGGGCGCCTCGACGATGTTTTCTAGCACCGTCATGTGCGGCCACAGATTGAAGCTCTGGAACACCATGCCGACGCGCGCGCGGATGCGCTCGACCTGGCGCATGTCGGCCGGGACCGAGCGCCCCTCGCCGGCCGGCTTCATGCAGATCTCTTCGCCGTCGACGAAGACACGGCCGCCGTTGGGTTGTTCGAGCAGGTTGATGCAGCGCAAGAACGTGCTCTTGCCCGAACCTGAGGAGCCGATCATCGACACCACCTCGCCGGGCTGCGCGGCGAGACTGACGCCGCTCAACACTTCGAGATTGCCGAAACTCTTGTGCAGGTCGTCCACCTCGACGGCCGGCCTTGCCGGCGCGGGCGCGGGCTCGACGGGAGGCAGTGTCTCTACCTCGGCGCCGGCCGCCACCAATTTGAGCACCGGGCCTTTGCGCGAGGGACTGCCCCCACTTTTCAGGTCGGCGAGCGCGCGGTCGAAATAGCGCAGGCTCGTCGCCAGGCAGTTGCCTTGCCAATCTGCGTCCTCAGGGATGAAAGCCGAGCGCAGCGTGCTTTTTATGCGCCCGCCGAGCGGCGAACCCACCGTTCCGGCCAGATGCAACCAGTTGTCTGCGATCACGGCCTCCAGCACGGCCTCGCCCTTCAGCGTGCCGCATTCCACCACCAGCGGCAACACGCGTGCTTGCGGCATCGCCTTGCGCACGGCGTCCGAAACATAGCCGGTGGCGGTGGCGGCGATGCCGGTATCGGTCGTGGCATCCCTTCCCGTCAGCACCGTCGCCAGCGCCGGGCCGAACACGGATTGCCCCCAGGCGATACCGGCATGGTCTGCTTCCGCCACCGTGAGCAGCGCCGGATAGCCGTAAGGCCCCGCGCCGGTGTGGAGATCGAAAACGATCGCCTGCCGGGCATGGCCGGCGAATGTCGTCAGGATTTCGCGCAACGTGCGGTTCGACCAGGTCGGCCCGTCGCCGCCGTAGTAGAGGCCATCGGGGAACTCGTACTGCCCGGCTTCGACAATCTGCGCGATGACCGCGTGCGCGCCCAACGCCTTTCTTGCCGCCGCGAAAGCTTCGTCGGCGCGATCCCGTTCCGGACCTTCCCATTCGCGCCACACAAGCGCCTCATGCAAGGCCGCGTATTTCTCGTTACGGGGCGGAGCGGCTTCCCAGTCGATGAAATTGCGGTTCAGATCGACATTGTCCTCGTTGACCCGCCGCGACCAGGCCGTGCCCCATGGATTGATGAGATGTATGGTCAGCACCGCCGTGTCTTCCGGCAGCCGCCATGGATGGTTCTGCGCCGCCCACGCCGTCTGGCAGGCCGAGCCGAACTGGCCCTCGATGCCGTGGGTTCCAGAAATCAGGACGAGCAGCTTTGGCGCATCGCGGCGGCCGAGCAGCGCCACGTCGGTCGCCAATTTCTCGCCGTCCGGCCCGTGCAGCGGATGCGGATATTCGAAGAGTTCGGCGTTGGCGCGCCGCGCGGCGGTTTGGAAATTCCGCCGCAGGTCGGCAAAGCCGAGTGAATAGGAGGGCGCGGAGGCTGGTTCACGCATGGCGAGGCCCTCCTGCATGCCGGTTGAAAGGAGTGTCGCTCTTCGATGCCGTTTTGACCGCACTGTCCACGTCAACGCTTCCGTTCTCTGGGTTTCGCCTGGAGTTCGCATCTGTACTGGGCTTTGCGACGGTCACAGGTCCAAGACGACGGCTCCTTTCGGCTTCGAGCAGCACAGCAGCACCTCGCCCTCGGCGAGCTCGTCGAGCGGCTCTTCGAAATAGGCGACCTCCCCGGCCACCAGATGCGACTTGCAGGTGCCGCAGATGCCGGCCCGGCAGCTGAATTCGGGTGAGAGGCCGAGGTCTTCGGCGAAAGCCAGAAGCGAGTCCGCCTTCCCGTCCCATACGGCCTTGATGCCCGACTTGCGGAACTCGACGGCCACATTGTCACCGTCAGCCTGCGGCGCCGTTTCGACGGGAGGCGCAACCGGGATCGGACGGGGCTCCGCCTCGAGTATCGTGGCCGGGCCGAAGAACTCATAGGCGATGCGCTGCCTGGCCACGCCGAGATCGCGCAGGATACCGTACAGCGCCTGCATGAACGGCGGCGGCCCGCACAGATAGAAATCGTAGTCGTCGAGCGGCAAAAGCTTTTGAAGCAGGTCCCGCGCGATCACGCCCTGCGAATGGTGTGGGTTCGAAGTCGCATCCCGTCCGGTCGGAAAGCGATAGCAGAAATGCGCGATGATCCCCGGCCGGGACGCGGCAAGTCCTTCCACTTCCTCGCGCAGCGCATGAACATCGCCATTGTCGCAGGCGTGGATGAAGAAGACGCGGCGCTCGCCGGCGGCGAGCGCATGCAGCATGGAGACGAGCGGGGTCAGGCCGACGCCGCCGCTTAGGAGCACGACCGGCCGGTCGCTCTCGCAATCCAGCACGAAATCGCCGCGTGGACCGTCCGCGACAAGCACGTCGCCGACGGCGACGCTATCGTGCAGGTGGCACGAACTCACGCCATCCGGCAGGCCGGCAGCGGGAGCTGCCTCGCGCTTGACAGTGATGCGGTAACGATCGGCAAGTCCGGGCGCGCACGAGACGCTATAATTGCGCAGCACCATGCCGCCATCGGGCGTCGGTATGCGAAAAACGAGGAACTGGCCCGGCTGGAAATCGCGCCAGCCGTCCGCATCGGCGGGCTCGAGGTGAAAGGAGGTGATGGTGCTGCTCTCGCGTTTTTTGGCGACCACTCTCAGCTCGCGGAAGCCGCTCGCGCGCATGGTTGCGGGGGCGGCGAAGGCGTTCATTCGGCGGCCGCCAGATGCAGGCCCTCGGCCTCGATCAGCTTGTCCAGGTTGCGGCGGAAGCGCAGCGGCCCGACATCGATCTTGAGATCAAGGTTGGGCGTGCGCTTGTTGGCCATGCCCTTCTGCACGGCGTTGAGCACCACCCGGTCCTCGTCGAAGGCACCGCGCACCGATTTGGCGAACTGCTGCGAAACCTCCGCGTCGTCCGGCGCGAAATTACGCATCTGGAACCAGTAGTATTTGGTGTGCTCGGCATCGACCGGCGTCATGAAGTTGTAGCTGTCCATGAGGAACACGTCCTCGTGGTAGGGTTTGCCCTCGCCGCCGGTGCCGGCCGGCACGAAGATCGCCTTGATGATGGCGTTGCTCGGATAGCGCACCTCGTAGTGCTGCTTGCGATCGCAATTGCCCTTGAACTTGAGGAAGGGCGCATAGAAGGGCGACGGCGCCTGGTCGATCATCCAGCGCCAGACGATGACGCCGTCCTCGCCAATGGTGGTCTGCAACGGCACGTCCTCCATCGCCTTCACGCCGCCGAAGGAGGTCTGGTGCACCCAGGACACATGCGAGGGATCGAGCAGGTTGTCGCTCATATAGAGGTAGTTGCAGTCGAGCGTCATCGACTCGCCGCGATTGACGCCCCAGGCCGGATCACCCCAGTGCTCGACCTGGAAGATCTTCGCCGGATCGGCCTTCTCGGCCTCGCCCAACCAAATCCACAAAAGGCCGTAGCGCTCGACCAGCGGATAGCTCTGCACGCGCGCCACATGGGGAATCTTCTCAGCGCCCGGAACCCGCGTGCAGGTGCCGGTGCAGTCGAAGGTCAGGCCATGGTAGCCGCATTCGACGTCGTCGCCCTTGATGCGCCCCATGGAGAGCGGCAGCTTGCGGTGTGGACAGGCATCTTCCAGGGCGGCGGCGGCGCCGTCGGTCTTGCGGTAAAGGACGATGTCCTCTCCCAATATCCTGAACGGCTTCAGGTCTCGGCCGACCTCATGATCCCACGCTGCGACATACCAGCAATTCCTGAGAAACATGACACCCGACCTCCCTGGATTTTCATCTTGGTGAGGCGAAGCTAGCTCGAGGAGTCTTGCGCAAAAAGGGCTTGCGCCTGCGTTCTATTTTAGAAAAACTAAAACAGACGATGGGTGCCCTCAGATGAAACCGCCTCAGCTACGTGCCATAGAAGCATTCGAAGCCTTCGGGCGACATGGCAGCGTCACGGCCGCGGCGAACGAGCTTGGCGTGTCGCCCGGAGCAGTTAGCCAGAAGATTCGAAAGGCAGAAGAAGCGCTCGGCGTTCAACTCCTTGAGCGTCGCGGCCGGACCGTTGCTCTAACTTCATGGGGACGGGTCTATCATACCGCGATATCAGGAAGTTTCGATCGCATCCGTAACGCCGGGGAGTTGTTGGAGAGGGCTCGGGTTGAAAGCGCCCTCACCGTCTCCTGCCTTCCTTCGCTTGCCAGCAATGGCGCCACAGTTGTTCGACTGGCAAGCACATCACGTGGGCGCAACCGTACGGTTGATTGGCTCGGAGCCCGAGACACGCTTCGGCGACGAACAGGTGGACTTCCGCATTTCCTACGGCACAAAAAGCCGCGACTACGACCACTATGTTGAACTGTTTACCGACTGGGTAGTGCCAGCCTGCTCGCCAGCGCTGCTGACGAGACACCCGTTGCGTAGGCCAGCAGATATCCTTGAATGTCCGCTACTCGCGATCGAGTGGGCCAGCGACCATCGCTCGCCCCCAACCTGGACCGAATGGGCAATAAGCATCGGCCGGAAATACGACAAAAAGTCCGGCGAAGTGGCTTTTTCGCTATCGAGCGCGGCAATTGATGCTGCCGTCAACGGTCGCGGCTTCGTGCTCGCACAGTTCTCGATGGCCAGAGACGATATTGCATCGGGCCGACTAGTGATCCCGTTCAAACTCGCGCTGCGGTTGCCACATCCGTATTTCCTAGCATGGGACCGATCGGCGTTGCAAAAGCCGTTCGCGCCGGAATTGCGAACGTGGATCATCGCGTCGGCGACCGGACAAGAGAGTAACGTTCGGGAACTCCTTGAGGTCGCACCTCCATAATGAGGACGATGACGAGAACTGGGCACACAGACGACATAGCGGCCATAGGTGATGTTGATTTCCGCCGAGAGGTGGCTCACTTCAAGTTCAGCTACAGCCGTGCCTTCATTGTGCGGGCCTATCCGCTGCAGACGCACGAGATGCTGTTCGACGCCCACAACCACGCCTTCCGGGCGGCGTTCCCCGGCGCGGGATTTACGACAACATGCGCACGGCGGTCGACAGGATCGGGCGCGGCAAGGAGCGGCAGGTCAATGCTCGCTTCTCGGCCATGGCCAGCCATTATCTATTCGAGGCCGAGCTCTGCAATCCGGCCTCGGGCTGGGAGAAGGGACAGGTCGAGAAGAACGTCCAGGATGCGCGCCACCGGCTATGGCAGCCAATGCCGCGCGTTCCATCGCTGGAGGCCCTGAACGACTGGCTGGAGCAGCGGTGTCGGGAACTGTGGCAACAGATTCCCCATGGGCTCAGGCCGGGAACGATCGAAGACACCCGGGTCGAGGAAGCCCGCTGCCTGATGCCGATGCCACGCCTCTTCGACGGCTTCGTCGAATACACCAAGCGGGTCTCTCCGACCTGCCTGATCCATCTGGAGCGCAACCGCTACAGCGTGCCGGCGTCCTTCGCCAACCGGCCAGTCAGCCTCAGGGTCTATCCGGAACGGATCGTGGTTGCTGCGGAGGGGCAGATCGTATGCGAGCACCACCGCATCATCGAGCGGTCGCATGACGGCCCCGGTCGCACCGTCTACGACTGGCGTCACTATCTGGCGGTCATCCAGCGCAAGCCCGGTGCTCTGCGCAACGGCGCTCCCTTCACTGAACTCCCCGAAGCCTTCAAACGGCTGCAGCAGCACCTGCTCAGGAAGCCCGGCGGCGACCGCGAGATGGTCGAGATTCTGTCGCTCGTCCTGCAACATGACGAGCAGGTCGTGCTGACGGCCGTGGAGACGGCGTTGCAGGGCGGCGTTCCGACCAAGGTCCACATCCTCAATCTCCTGCAGGCTGGTTGACGGCAAGCCGATCGAGACGCCGATCGTGGATGCGCCGCAGGCGCTGAGCCTCGCCAAGGAGCAGGCCAATATCGAGCGCTACGACGCGCTGCGCCAGACCCGGGAGGTGCGTCATGCGTCATGATCCCGCAAGTGCCGCCCTCGTGATCATGCTCAGAAGCCTCAAGATGCACGGCATGGCGCAAGCCGTCGCCGAGCTTACCGAACAGGCTTCTCCCGCCTTCGAGGGTGCCATCCCCATCCTGTCGCAACTGTTGGGGGTCGGAACAAGAACTGCTCAGAATCGGACGCTAAGGTCGAACGGATCATGAACATCATGCGGCACGCTTTAGCCCCACCGGAAGGCGCAGTGTCCTAAAGCCTTCCGGCAGATGCTGCTCGCTGTCCCAAGTGTAGATGCCGGTCAGGTTGATGTGCTCCCAGCTGAGTGGGGAGATGTGCTTCAGCAGCATCTCGGGGATGTTTTTGCCCGCCATTTTCAAGTGTGTGACAGCCCGATCAAGATAGACCGTATTCCAATGCACGATCGCGCTGACAACGAGATTGAGGCCAGACGCCCGGAAGGCCTGACTTTCGAACGACCGATCGCGGATTTCGCCTCGCTCATGGAAAAACACCGCGCGTTTGAGCTTGTGCGCGGCCTCACCTTTGTTGAGCCCGGCTTGGCAGCGCCGGCGCAATGTCGGGCTCGAGTACCATTCGATCATGAAGAGAGACCGCTCAATACGACCCAGTTCCCGCAGCGCCCTGGCGAGCTGACCTTCTTTTGGCGATGACGAAAGCTTCTTCAGGATGGTCGACGGCACGACGGATCGCGTCGTGATCGACGCCGCGAGATGAAGAAGATCGTCCCAGTGGTCGAGAATGAGCGTGGTGTTGATCGGTGCTCCGATGTGGTTCGACAGCGCCGGGTATGCATCGCCTTTCTCGAACGTGTGGAACTTCCGATCCTTGAGGTTGCGTAACCGAGGTGCGAAGCGTTTGCCGATCAAGGCGAACAATCCGAAGACGTGATCGCTGGCGCCGCCGGTGTCCGTGAAGTGCTCCTGAATGTCGAGGGTCGTGTCCTGATCGAACAGCCCGTCGAGCACATAGGCAGCTTCGCTCTCAGTCGGACTGATGGGCAGGATGCTGAAGTAGCCGTACTGGTCGGACAGATGACTGTAGAATTTCGAACCGGGCTCGCTGCCGTAATGTAGATTGATATCTCCGCGCTTTGCGGCTCGGTCGCTTGCTCGGAAGAATTGGCCATCAGATGATGACGTCGTGCCGTTGCCCCAAAGGCGAGAATGCGGATGGCGGATGTGTGCGTCCGTCACGCAGGCCTGGGCTGCGCGGTAGGTCTCTGACCGGGCGTGGAAGGTACGCATCCAGCTGATCTGGTGAGCGCTGATGCCTTTGGACGCGCTGGCCATCCGTTTCGGACCGAGGTTGGTCGCGTCGGCCAGTACGCCAGCCAGCATGGCCGAGACATTCCTCGGAGTGTCACCCGTTCGAACATGCGTGAAGCAATCCGCAAAGCCGGTCCATTCGTGCACTTCCCTGAGGAGGTCTGGCACCTCGATCAACGGATAGAGTTCACTGATCTCGGCGTTAAGATCCTCAGCTTCCACGGGCACCTCACCAGCGGTTGGCGTAACGATCAACGTGCCGGCTTCCAGACGAACACCTTCGAGCTTTCCGGATCGTGCTCTATGCGCCAGCCGCTTCAGGTTGAAGTCGAGCATCTGTCGCGCTTCCGCGAGCCAGGCCGCACCGTCACCCTGAACGCCAAGTCCGAGCCTATCCTGCTCCTTCATTGTGGTGAACGTTGACCTCGGCATCAGATGCTCGTCGATTGGTCGGAAGGATCGACTACCGTCGACCCATATGTCCGCCGACCGAAGGCGATCTCGCAAAGCCCCGAGCGTTGCGATTTCATAGAGACGACGATCCGGCTTCTCCTGTCCAAGAATGAGCTTGCGATCGGCTTGGCTGAGGTGAGTTGTGGGGACACGCTCCGGCAGCGCTCGGCGCTTCTCGGCATAGAGCCGTCTCAGCAACGCAGTCGCCGCAAGAAGCGGATCGTGGCGGCGCGCTGAGCGGAACGTGAATGCCTGCAGGAACGCACCGGCATATTTGTTGACAGTCGCATATTGCTCGGCCGCTAAGGTCAATGGCGACGCCTCGTTGTCCTCGACCATCGATTCGAGCTCAGGCTTCATCCGGAGCAGCCCACTCCGACGCTCTTCGCGCCATGTTCATTAAGAAGCCTACCCGAAAGAGAATAACCAATGAGGATGCCTGAGTTCCGTTCCTTTTTGTTCCGACCAGTCCCAGCAACGATGAGTCTGCCGGCTTGCTCGGCGGTTGAAAGCGCGCTGAGCCCATCGTTTCGCCATGCGTCATAAGCCCGCCAGCGGGGCATGGTCATCATGCTTCGGAGCCTGAGCATGCACGGCATGGAGCAGTCCGTCGACCAACGCGCCGAACGGTAACCGCCTGATTGTTACTGCGTGCCTGACATCGTCGTGATGGCTGCGTTGCCGCTACGCCAGTGACCGGTCACAGTATCTGTCGCCGCCAACGCAATCTTTGAGAGTGGCCGCACCAGCAGGCAAACGCTCTGGAAATTTCAGGGGTGGATGGCGATGCCTCGACCTGCGAAGTACCGCCCGAACACGGCGAGATCCATCTTGACGTTTATCTGAGTTTCCGGATCGAGGCCGGACGGATTGTGGAAGACGACATTGGTATCTGACACCGCTGTCACCAGTACGAGATGACCACCTTTTGCTGGCGGGTGGCCATTGGGAGAACGGATCGAACTGTGAACTGACGCAACAAAGAAGTCCGAGGTTTTGACCTGCTCAGGCAGCGTCTCTGCGACGAGGCCTGTTACGATCTTTGCCTCCAGACCGAATTCCTTACCCACGAATTCTACAAAGGGTGCGTAGATCAGCCCCTTGATAACTGTGGTCTCGGGTTCGACGACATAGCCGCCATAAGCAGCACATCTTTTTGCAAGTTCAATCGTTGGCCAAATGATACCTGTGCGAGCTGCAAGGATCATCTTGAGGCAGGCCATACCGCAAATATTCCACGCCCAAGCGGTGTATTCGTCTATGGACGATGCCCCAGACGAACGCCAAAGAGGATCTTGCCGCAAGGCAACCTCGACACCCTGGTCCAAGATTTTGGCGGTGAGATCAGGTGTCTCCCACTGGCTGAAATACGGAATCTGCCTCATCGCATCGCGGATATGTCCTAGCAGTTGGAAAGCCTCGCAGCCTACGAAATGTCAACAACCCCAGATTTCCTCGAAAACCCGCAGGAAGTTTTCCCCCAAGACGCCGCGAATCTCAGCTTCACCAAAGCCCCGCGTCCTCAATGAAGATTCCAGGTTGCCGGCTTCGGCGTGACTCGCAATGCGCGACGGAAAGGTCCACGGCGGCATTGGTATGTAGCGCTCGTCGTAGCCGAAGTAGACGTAGTCTTCCTCATTCTCCTCAGCAAAGTCGAAGCCTAATCCGACATGTTGAGGCCCTACGAGATCGGCGATGTACACAGCATGGTCGATCAGCATGTCAAGTGTTGCGGGTCCATCCTTGGTCAGGAAAAATGGCGCTGCGCAGACGCCAACCACCCCACCCGAAGCTGCGACCGCGCGGATCAAATCGTCGCTGACATTGCGCGGCGTCTCCATCAGTGCCCGCGCATTTGCATGCGATATGATCATTGGACGAGAGGCGACCTCGGTTGCCTCCAAGGCGGTACGCGGTCCTGCGTGGGCGAGATCCACCGCCATCGAAAGCGCTTCCATGCGGCGAATAACTTTACGGCCGAATTTGCTCAAGCCTCCATCGGTGATCTCGAAACAGCCATCGCCGACCCGATTGCGAGCATTGTAGGTCAGCTGCATCACCCGAAGCCCGCAGGCGTGAAAAACGTTGATGAAGTCGAGTTCGTCCTCGATCGCATCGGAGCCCTGGAAGTGCAAAACTATCGCTATCTTGCCGGAGGCCTTCGCTTCCCGGATGTCGGCAACCGATCTGGCGATCTTGATTTTGCGAGCGCCGGAGCGCTCGATCTCAAGCCATTTGGCCACATCTTCCATGGTGGTGCGAAAATCCTCGATCGCTCCTGCCGTTGCGAGTACTGCGTCAAGCCCCCCAGCGATCATATCGGGCAAGCGCTTGTCGACATCTCGCGGGTTGATCATCGGCGCGGCAGCATCGAGCAGTATCGGCGAGAGGTCATTCAGCGTCATCGCGGGTTCTTCCCTTGGTAGGATTCTCAATTGCGTGAGCGGTGTCGCCGCCTTCCGTGCCTGCCGCGAGCCAGCAGCGGCTCGCATAACCGAAGGCGACGGTAAATTTGGGCGGGGCGGCAATTGCGCACCGATCGATTCGCGCCGGGCACCGGGGGTGAAATGCACAACCACTCGGCTTGCGAGCAAGGTCGGGCGGTCGGCCCTCAATCGTTTCCAACCCGTTTGCGAGATGTTTATCGACGCGGGGGACGGCCTTCAGAAGCGCTGCGGTGTAGGGATGGCTGGGATTTCCGAAAACTTCACGCGTCGGACCTTCCTCGACGATGCGCCCGGCATACATGACGAGCACTCGTGAGCAGAACTGCGAAACCAGCGCGATGTTGTGGGAGATGAAAATTATAGCCGTTCCCTCGTCGCGATTCATGTTCGCCAGAAGGCTGATGATCTGCGCCTGCACCGTGACGTCGAGCGCAGTTGTCGGCTCGTCGGCGATCACGAGCTCAGGGTGATTGGCAGTGCCGATGGCAATACCGACGCGCTGGCGCATGCCGCCGGAATATTCATGCGGATAGCTGCGGGCGCGAGCGGCCGCCTCAGGAATACGGACCGCATGCAGCATGTCGACCGCCTGCCTTCGCGCTTCGCGGCGCGTCACATTGTTGTGCGCCTGGATCGCCTCGCCGATCTGCCGGCCGACGGTCATGACCGGGTTCAGCGAGGCCGACGGGTCCTGAAAGATCATCCCGATCTGCCCACCGCGGACCTTGCGCATCTCCCGCTCGGGCAGCGTCAGCAGATCGCGACCAGCGAACAAAATCTTGCCATTTGCGATCCTGCCCGGATGTCTCACGAGGCGTATGAGCGACAGTGCGAGCATCGTTTTGCCGCAGCCGCTTTCGCCGACGATGCCGACGACCTCGCCACGATCGATACCGAACGACACGCCGTCCACGGCCTCCACGATACCGCGCGCACTTGGAATGTGGACACTTAGATCCATCACATCGAGCAGCCTGCCCGAGCTTTGGGGACGTACGAGCATCGCCATGGTTCCTAAAAGGCTTCTGCCGCGACTGGGAGCGGCGCCGCAGCATGAGCAGCGGTTTCGTCTGCGAAGTGGCACGCCGCCTGGTGGGTGTCTGTCGCGACCAGGCGCGGCTCCTGGCTCGTGCAGATCGCCGGATCGCCGAGTTTTTTCCGCAACCAGCAGCGAGGATGGAAGCGACAGCCTCGCGGCATGTTGAGCGGCGAAGGAGGATCGCCCGACGCCAACAGAGGCTCCATAGCGGAATGCACCGGCCCCCCGAGTGTCGGTACGGCGGACAAAAGCGCCACGGTGTAGGGATGACGCGGTGCCGCAAACAGCCGCTCCGCATCAGCAAGTTCCACCACAGTGCCGAGGTACATGACGGCAATTCGGCTCGCCATTTGCCGGACGACCGCCAAATCGTGCGAAATGAAGATGTAGGTGAGCCCAAAGCGGCGCTGCAATTCGATCAGCAAGTTCACGATCTGCGCCTGGATAGACACATCAAGCGCGCTTAGTGGCTCGTCGCAGATAATCAGCTTGGGCGACGCCGCGAGTGCTCGAGCGATGCCGATGCGCTGACGTTGGCCGCCGCTGAAGGCGCGCGGCAAACGCATGCCAGCTTCTGCGCCCAAACCGACCACATCGAGAAGTTCCGCCGCGCGCTGTTTCCGCAAAGCAGTGCTCGCACCGGCGATCAGCAAGGGCTCCGTTACGATCGCCTCAACACTCTGGCGAGGATCAAGGCTGGCATTTGGATCTTGGAATATCATCTGCATGCTTCGGCGGGCATTGCGCAAATCCTTGGACCGCAGCCTGTCGAGCCGTACACCCATGAATTCAACCGAGCCGGAACTCGGCCGCTGCAACATCGCGATTGTGCGGCCAAGAGTGGTTTTGCCGCAACCGCTCTCGCCGACGATGGCCAGTGTCTCGCCAGCCGTAACGTCGAGGTCGATGCCGTCCACGGCGCGAACATTTCTGCCTCGGCCAAAAAACTTGGCTCCGATAGAGAATGAGACACGCAGGTCGCGGATTTTGAGAAGGGCTGCCATCAGACACTCCCATGGCCGCGGAGAGCGGGATCGAACCTGTCGCGCAAGGCGTCGCCGCCAACATTCAGGGCGAGCAGCGAGAACCCGATGGCCAACGCCGGCATCAACAGCAGATGAGGATAAGCTTGGATCGACTTCACGCCTGTAGCAATCATAGTGCCCCAACTCGGCGTCGGTGGGTCGACGCCGACACCAAGGAAGCTCAGCCCTGCCTCCAAAAGAATAGCATTTGGCACCACAAAGCTTGCCGATACCAGGATCACGGGCAGACAGTTTGGCAGGATATGCGCCCGGATGATCCGCCAGTGGCTCGCTCCGGACAGGCGGGCCGACAGCACGTACTCGCTGTGCTTGAGACCCATAACTTGCGAGCGTACCAGGCGCGCCGTCGTGAGCCAGGAAGTGAGACTGAGCGTCAGAAGGACGCCGAGCAGTCCCCCTGAGAGCCGGTACAGGGCGGCCAGCGGTTCCAGCGCGCCAGTTACCTGGCCACTGAGTTGCCCCTTTACCAACGAGGCGATCAGGATTGCAAAGAGCGTGTCGGGGAAGGCGTACATACTGTCGACGAACCGCATGACCAGCCTGTCGGTTCGACCGCCCGCGTAGGCTGATATCGTTCCCACCATCACGCCAAGTGAGACGGCGATCAGTGTTGAGACGACCGCAACGACTAGCGAAACGCGAGCCCCAACAGCCAATCGCGAGACCATGTCGCGGCCAAGCTCGTCCGTGCCCAGCCAGTGAGCCAAGGACGGCAAAGCATTGCGATGCAGCACGTCTTGCTTGTAGGCATCGTAGGGCAGGAGTGGCGCGGCCAGGGCCAGAAGGGCAACAAGCGCCAAAAATGTGAGACTAAGCGCCAAAGCGGGGCTTTGCTGGCACTCGTGCGTCAATGATCGCCATAAACGTGTCGCCATCGACGGCTGGCCCTGTGAACTTGAAGTGTCAGCGACGATGGTCATCCGGCTTGATCCACGCGAACCCGCGGATCGAGCAAGAAATAGCTCACGTCCACGATAAGGTTGAAGACAATGACGAAGACGGCGTAGACCAAGGTGGTCCCGATGATCACTGGATAATCGCGCGCCGCCACGGCGAGGACAAAGTAGCGACCAAAACCCGGGATGCCGGCGATCGACTCCACAAAAAACGAACCAACCAGCACGTAGGACGCATAGGCGCCGACGACAGTCACTATGGGGATGAGGGCGTTGCGGCCCATGTGACGTACGATCACATGAATGGGCCGAATGCCTTTGGCGCGTGCCGTTTGCACAAAGTCCAAGTGCATAACTTCGCGCATGCTGGTGCGAAAATAGCGAATGATTGCAGCCATTGGCGCCAGCGCTAGCGACAGCACTGGGATAATAGCCGAAGCGGTAAAGATGCCTTTGAAACCGAAAGTCGGTAGCCAACCTAGCGCCACGCTGAAGGTGACGATCAGCACCGACGTGATGACGTAGGTCGGCATCGACGTCCCCAGCGTACTTAGCATCCTAATCGCCGCATCGATGTATCTGTGTGTTGTCAGCGCAGCGAGTGCGCCAAGAGGCAGCCCGATGATGATGGCAAGCAGTAGCGCGGCGGCGCCGAGCTTCAGCGAGACGGGCAGAAAAGTGGTGATGATGTCTGCCACAGACCGCGACTGGTCCCGATAGGACGGGCCAAAGTCGCCGCGGAGGGCGCCCGAGAGATAGTCGACATATTGAACGTAGAGCGGCTGATTGAGCCGGAACTTTGCATCGAGCGCTTCCTTGACCGAGGGCTCCATCGGCCTGTTGGAGCCTACGTCCCAAGGCGACCCCGGGGTCACGTGCGCGATCAGAAACACCATCGTATAGACGAGAAGCAGCGTTGGCACCGCCGCCAACACGCGCCTTGCAATATAGGCCAGCATCGATCCACCCATTCCCGACGGTTCTATTCGATATTGGCTTCACCAATATGGTATAAATCCAGAACACCCTCGTGCTGAAGGTTCTTGACGTTTGGCTTGATCAGCCACAGGTCAGTCGGATTGTAGAGGGGGATCATAGGTGCCGCGTCTTCCAGGATCTTGTTGGCGGCCTTGAAGATCTCGATCCGCTTTGCTGGATCGGTCTCTACATTTCCCTTCGCAACCAGGTCGGCGAATTCGGGCGTCGTGAAATGGTTGTTGCGATAATCGCCGATGAAGAGCTCGCCGAACCAATTCGCCGGGTCGGAATAGTCCGAATACCACTGATTAATCATGACATCGTAGGGTTCGGTTTTTCGCGATTTGACCCAAGCGCGGTATGCGTTCTCCTCAAGGACATTGATCGTGGCTGTTACCCCGAGATTGTCCTGCCACATCTGCTGAAGGAGCTGGGCAATCAGCGGCTGGCCACGATTGGCCGAAGCAGTGATGGTGAATTGAGGGAAGCCCTTGCCGTCCGGGAACCCGGCCTCGGCCAGCAGCTTCTTCGCATCGTCTACTGATCCCTTCAACGCATCTGCAGTGTTACTGCCCGCGATCGACGCAGGCAGGACTGTGGCTGTCGGATTGGCGGTATCATCGCTCACCGCAGCAACAATCGCCTTGCGGTCGACGGCCAGACTTAGCGCTTGTCGAACCCTTTTGTCATTCCAAGGGGCACGGGTGAGGTCGTACTGTGCCCAGATGGTGCCTGGAATGGCGTACGGCACGAGTTGCGAGGAAAGCTCTGCGTCGGCCTTGACCCGAGGTATGTCTTGGGGCGGAACGCAGGAGGCAAAGTCGATCTCGCTGGCTTCGAAAGCTCGCAATTGTGCCGTGCACAGATCGTCCGAAGCGACCGTTATCTCGATCTTCCCGATCTGCGGCTTCTGACCACCGTAGTATGGATTGGCCTCCATCGTGATCGACTGGTCGTTGATGCGGCTCGCCAGCTTATATGGGCCGTTGGACAGCATGTTCTCTGGCGCGATCCACTTATCGCCTGCCTTCTCCACAACAGCTTTCGGGACCGGGGTCAGGTACGGCAAGGCAAGCTTGGCACGAAAATAGGGAGCCACAACCGATGTCTTGACTTGAAATGTAAATTCGCCAGTCGCCTTGATGCCGACAGCGTCTGGATCCGTGATCTTACCTTTGTTGTAAGCTTCGGCATTTTCGACGTCGCTCAAAAAGGGGGCGACTTCGCTGGCTAGCCTAGGATCGAGAATGCGCTTCCAGGAGTAAACCCAATCTTGGGCCGTGACCGGGTCGCCATTCGACCATTTGTAGGCGGGGTCGAGTGTGATGGTCCATGTTCTGCCATCGGGCGCCAAGTCGATGCTCTTTGCTTGGCGAAGTACCAGATTGCCCTTCTCGTCTATGCGTGCCAATGGCTCGAAGAGCTGGGCATTGACGTAAATGGAGTAGTCCGTCGCCAGGTTGGGGTCCATAAAGCGCGGCTCGCCGGACATCATGCGGAAGGTGTTTGTATTTCCTGCGTGGGCGAGGCCCATTGCCAGGCCGAGCCCAAGGGCAAAGGCGCTGGCTGACGCTGTGATGGTACGTGCCAGTATCATCGAAATCTCCCATTTCATCCCGAGGTCTTTACGGTGTCTCCGTTGGGTCGACGCTATTGGTTCGATGAGGCAATTTCTAATACTGATTTCCCCATTATTGATGCGCTTGCGGCATCAATAGCTGAATACGTCCGGGTTTCGCTCGTTTGCGAGCAAGGTCTTTCGAGCGAGAGCGACAAATTTCTGAAGCGCTTTGGATTTGAGGTCTGGATGCCATGCAGCCACGGTCGCGAACGGCGGAGGATGCTGGTGAAAACGCCGAAGGACGATGTCCTGTCGGATCTTAAGCCAGGCCGCGTCCACATAAACTGATATCCCCATACCAGCGGCTACGAGATTGACGATACCGTCAGAATGGGCTGCTTCCTGCACCACGCGCGGGCGAAAGCCCGCAGACATGCAGAAAGCGTCGACCACATCGATGAATGTGTCCCAAGAGCCGGTCGCTCCCAGCACAAACGGTTCTTCGGCCAGGGCGGTAAGATCGATGGCCGCGGCATCGGCGAGCGCATGCCCCCTCGGCAAAAGGCAGATCAGCCTCTCACGGCGCAGCACTTCATATTCCAAACCCGCGACGAGATGCTCGCCGGAAAGGAAGCCGATGTCTAAGCGCCGCTTGCGCAGGGCGTCGGCCATGTCCGGTGAACTCATAGATCGAAGTTCGATCTCAATTCCTGGATTAAGCGAGCGAAAGTCGCGGATGATCTTCGGCAGTGAGTCATTTATGGCAAAGTCATTGAAGCCAACGGTGAGGGAGCCGAGATCGCCCTCTTCAACCCGGCGGGTGACGCGAATGGCAGCGGCGAGATGCTCAAGAAGATCATTCACCTCGGGAAGGAATACCTGCCCGGCTGCGGTTAGGACCACGGAACGGGTCGTGCGCTCGAAAAGCTGAACGCCGAGCAGTTGTTCCAGGTCGCGGATTGTTCGGCTGAGCGCCGGTTGCGCAATGTTCAGTCGCTCAGCTGCACGCCGAAAATTGCCCTCTTTTGCGACCGCGACGAAGACCCGAAGATGGCGCAGTTCAATGGTCACTTTGCTCTCTATGCCGCTGGACGGCGTCTGTAGTGTCCGTTCAAGCCGATGGACGGCTCAGTATGCTCAAGGATCTTTTCTTTTTTAAGGTCGAGCCGGGCAAAACGCTACCTCCCTCGACCAACCCCGCACCAGCGCTTCGAGAGTTTCGCGTCGTCGGGTCGTTTGCTCGTTTCCACCCTAGTCGAACTTGGCCTGATCCTGTCATCGATCTGGGTCCACCTGGCATAGTCTATGGAATGACCACCAACACAGGACCGAACACCTCGCGTCATGTTGGAAGTGACGTTGCCGAAGATGGTCGGGCCGACCTAGGCTCAGGACCCATTGATTTGAAGTGCTGGCTATGATTCAGGCTGGTGTGCAGGAGCCTGACTGATGAGTAATTTGTTTTGGCTGACGGACGAGCAAATGGCTCGTCTCCAGCCCTATTTTCCCAAGAGCCATGGCCGCCAGCGCGTTGATGATCGGCGCGTTCTGAGTGGCATCATCTTCGTCAACCGCAATGGGCTCAGGTGGTGCGATGCGCCGAAGGAATACGGCCCTGCAAAGACGCTTTATAATCGTTGGAAGCGCTGGGGCGACAAAGGTATCTTTATCCAGATGATGGAAGGCCTGGCTGTGCCTGAGGCTCCGGAGCGCAAGACGATCATGATCGACGCGACCTATCTCAAGGCCCACCGCACGGCTTCCAGCCTGCGGGTAAAAAAGGGGGCGCTGGCCGCCTGATTGGACGCACGAAAGGCGGCATGAACACCAAGCTTCATGCCGTAACGGATGCGAATGGTCGCCCGATCAGCTTCTTCATAACAGCAGGTCAGGTCAGCGATTACACCGGCGCTGTCGCCTTGCTTGACGAGCTTCCCAAGGCCAAATGGCTGCTGGCCGACCGGTATGATGCCGACTGGTTTCGTGACGCTTTACAGGCGAAGGGCATCACTCCCTGCATTCCGGGCAGGAAATCCCGGAATAAGACCATCAAATACGACAAGCGGCGCTACAAACGACGCAACCGGATCGAGGTCATGTTCGGGCGTCTCAAAGACTGGCGGCGTGTCGCTACACGCTACGACAGGTGTCCAATGGCCTTCTTCTCCGCCATCTCTCTGGCTGCAACCGTAATCTTCTGGCTATGAGCAATGAGTCCTGAGCCTAGTAACCGCGATACAATCCTGCGGGCGGCTCCGCCCCCCGCTCGGCCGCTATGGCGCGGCGGTGGTCGAGGTCATCGATTGCGCCTTCGACGTCGACAGGCAGATCGCCGAATTGAACGGCCCCATCGGTAGCGCCAGGGCGGCCGATGCCCATCGCGCGATAGCGGCGGCGGGGAAGAAGCTTCTGCTGCTCGACAACGCACCGACCGGCATGCTGCCGGGCAAGGACTATGTCAGCGTTATTTCCACCGACAATTTCGGCCTCGGGCAGATTGGGGCGGAACTGCTGGCGGGGCACGTTGCCCAAGGTGGCACGGTTGGCGTTCTTGCCTATGGGGTGGATTTCTTTGCCACGCACGACCGCGAGATCGCTTTCCGCAAGTGGATGGCCACCCATCGGCCGGATTTGTCACTGGTGCGCGGCAAGTTCGCCGATGTGACGCAGGCCAAGGCCGCGACCGCCGGGCTGCTGCAGGGAAATCCCGACCTAGCCGGCCTGTTCGCTGTTTGGGACGTGAGGCGGCAATTCACGCTCCCCTGCTGCTACGGATCTGGCGCTTGATGTACGGCAGCGTATCCTCCACGAGAATTTCTCGTCGGCGAGCATAGGCCGCAAACACATTCCTGGTTTCCTCGGTAAGAACGCGCGTCGAAGGCATTGGTTGCAGCAGACTGAGGGCACTATTCGCCCCGCTCCTGCATATCCTAGGTCAACGCCAACCCTAGCACTGAACTGACCAAGGAACTGAACGCAATGGCCGGGCGCGAAAGAGCAACCGATTTCTGAACAGAAGGTTTTTTCGCCCTCGAACTCGCCGCTGCACGTCGAGCCTCCGCATGGCCAATCTCGATAGCGTGCAGTTTCCATTCCGGGAGTGGAGGCTCGGCACGCTTGATGACTGGCAGCATAATAGAGCCGCGAATGGATGCTTTCACTTTGCTAGTTCCTCACCTTGCTATCGGGGCTTGCCTTCGGCGGCGCTCGCCCCGCCGTCAGGAAGGTTCGGCAGCGGGTCATCCTCGACATAGGCACCCGGTTGCCTATTGGGCGCCGAAGCGTGGGCATCCTTCGAACGTTCAGAGATTGCGGGGCCAGCCCCCGCTATCTGCTCGGTAGAAGGGCTGGGCGATCCTTCAAACGGTAGACTTTGACCGTCGGAATGCCGGGGCTTTTCGTCCACGTCATCGACGGGCTCAGAATTGCCGAACGGCGTCGGCGGCAACTTGTTGGTAGCGGTGCCCTGCGAAACATCTTCGTTCGCGTCGGGCTGCTTCTTCTCCACCGGCTCGCGGGCACCTGTCTCGTAATTTGGGTCGTCGGGCATGGTTGATTCCTCCAGACCAGACGAACACCGGTGGTGGCGGAAAGGTTCCGCCGGTTTCGATCACTGTGAGTTTCAGAAGAAAGTCACCCTTCCCGCAGTCTCTTCGCCCCAACGAGTTGGATCTTCATTAGCGGCAACCGAGACCGCTAGAAAAGCTGCCGCCACGCAGATGACCAGAGCAACGGAGATCGGGAGATTGTGCATGGTCACTATCTACCGTTGGCCAGTTCTTGATCGAAGGTCGTTTGGCGCGGTGCCCACTCTCGCAAGCCGGCACGACGCTCTAAGGTCAGAAGCAGGTTCTGACGACGTCGGATCATCGCCGTCGGATGGATGGACGATCTTTTCTTCAAAGACTTCGATGCAGGCAAGAGCTTCCGCTGGCGTTTTGGTCAATCGGAGGCTCTCGCGGAGTCCTTCGTCCCTCAGAAGGCGGCTGACGTGGGCCAAGGCGCGCAGAAAGCCCGCGCTATCGACCTTCGGCCACAAAATGGCGAGCAGCAGGTCCACCGGCCGTTCGTCCGGCGCGTCGAACCAGACCGGGCGCCGCAAAGTCGCGAGCACCGCCTGCGGCTGCGAAATTCCCTCAAGCCGCGCATGGGGAATCGCAACGCCATGTCCGATAGCGGTCGAGCCGAGGCGCTCACGGCGAAGCATTGCCGCAAGAACGGCACCGCGACTCAACCCAGCCTGGTCGCCGAGCCGGGCAGCCAATCTGACGAGCGTCGACCGCTTGTCGTTGGCCGGCAAGCCCAACACGACATTTTGCTCAGCAAGGAAAGCGACGATGTTCGTCCGATAAGGCGTGGCCTCGCCGAAGCCCTGTCCGGAGAACGCTTTCGGATCGTCAACTGCGCCGAAGTCGAGAAAGTCGCCTGTGCCCGCCCTGGATGCGAAACCGGCATACGGGTCGCGACTGCCTCGGTCATTGAAATCCCGGACTGAAACGATGTTGGCGAAGGCATCGTCTCGCTGCATTCGGCTCAACGGGATGTTCATAGCTGTGCATCCCTCGATGCCAAACGGGCAATCGGGGAATGACGCGGAGACGGATGATCCGTCAACATTGAAGGCACCACCATCATGGCAATGCACCAAGGACATCTGGCGGCGGCTCTCGGCAGCGAGCGGTTGCAGAAATGGCAGATATGCCGTGAACGGGATATTCTCATGTCACGCTCCATCGATGCAGCGCTCTCAGCGCCGCAGGAATGAACCGCAATTTAGGGAATGTCCCGGAGCAGGATTACGTGCGGAATCAAGGAGTGAAAGACCTGCTCCGGGAAGACACGCGCCCTTCCCCTGCAAGCCTCGAAATCTTGATGTATGTATCCATGTGCATACATTTCATATATATGTTTATTTTGAGATTTCAAGTTTGTGAAATATTTTCATAACCGACCAATGGGCGAATATGCATAAAAATGTTATTTCTAAATATTATTACATAGAGAACCAGGACTAATATTTTATCTGCTCTTCTTCTGCGCTAGATTTCTTCCTACTAGCCTACTTCAAATCAGCCGAGGCTTGAAGGCAGCCAAGCGCGCCAGCATTGACGGATCGAGGAAACTCCGCTCTCTCGTTTTCGGTAGATGCCGCTGAGCCCGAAGCAGAAATATGCTGAATTTTGTCAAATAGACGTTCTGTCTGGTTCGACATAGGCTGGCTGTCGAGCTCGGCCCCGTCAAAGGATCGCCAATGATTAAGGGGATTGCCTTACTTCTGTTGTTTCAGCTTGTCGGAGAAAGCATCGTTTTCAGTTCCGGCATTCCCTTGCCGGGCCCCGTTGTGGGACTGGTTCTGCTTTTCATTGCAATGCAGCTGAGTGAGGTGGCAGGGATCGGCTTGTTCAACGAGGCAGAAACCGCAGCCGACGGCTTCCTGAGCAATCTCGGTTTGTTGTTTGTGCCCGCGGGCGTCGGCATCGTGGCGCTGTGGAGCGAGCTACAAAGCCAGGCAATCATCCTGTTGGCGATCCTCGTCGCCTCCGCCCTGTTGACCTTGGCCGCCACCGTCTGGACGTTCATTGCGGTGAAGCGGCTGATGGGCAGGAGCTGAGTGAATGCGACATCCGGCGGAACTATGGGTCTACCTGTCCACGTCGCCGTTGCTGTGGCTGACCCTCACTCTCTTCGCCTGGATCTTTGCGGTCTTTGTTTCCACGCATCTGAACCGCCATCCGCTGGCGAACCCGGTGCTGATCTCCATTGTTCTGTTAGGCGCCGCCTTGCAACTGTCCGGCGAGCCGTACCACAAATTCTTCGAAGGCGCTCAGTATATACATTTCCTTCTCGGGCCGGCCACAGTTGCGATTGCCGTGCCTCTGTTTCGCCAATGGAAACAAGTCAAGCGCATGTTCATGCCGATGATGGCCGCCCTTGCCGTTGGGTCTCTCACGGCACCCGTTTCGGTCATGCTTCTTGGAATGTGGGGCGGCCTTTCGCGCGATGTACTGATCGCCTTTTTGCCCAAGTCGGCCACTGCTGGCATTGCGATGGCCATTTCAGAGTCGTTGGGAGGAAACCCGTCGCTAACGGCGGTCCTGGTCGTTCTCACCGGGATAGCAGGCGCTCTTCTCGTCACTCCGTTCATGAATGCAATGCGCGTCAACGACTATGCCGCTCGCGGCTTCGCAGTCGGGCTTACCTCTCACGGCATCGGGACGGCGCGGGCGTTCGACGTCGATGAGACCGCCGGGCTTTTCGCCGGTATCGCTATGGCTCTGACCGCGATCTCGACCTCTCTGATCGTTCCGCTCCTCGTCAGAGCGTTCCTGTAGAATATGCATCGCCGCTGCCACCCGGTTGAGCCGCGGCCGCACGCAGCCCGTGACGCGCTTTTAGCGAAGGGCGGGGCGCGGCTGGCACATCCGGAACGCATGACGTAAGGTACCAAGGGTACATTCCAACGGCCGAACGGCCCCGTGCGGTCGACGGACACAATGGGGCTATTTCAATCCGGAGAACGCAATGATTTCGGCTTCGCAATGTCGTGCGGCAAGAGCTTTGGTTGAAATCACGCGTGGCAAGCTAAGCCTCAGGTCAGGAGTCGACGAAAAGGTCATCCATGACTTCGAGCGCCAGATCAGCAAGCCTGACGACAGGATCATCGAGACGCTCAGGTCTACGCTCGAGGACTTCGGGGCAGTGTTCATCGGCGAGAACGGAGGCGGCATCGGTGTAAGACTGAAGTTTACCGCAGCCGAAGCTCGTCAGATCGCCCGTCTTGAAGGCGAAGGTGGGGTCGTCGCGAACGACAGAGTACCATAACGGAGCCGTTCATCGCATGGCCCGCAAGTGCCTTGCAACATCGTCGAATGGCATCCACGCGGACATCGCGATTTTGGAAAGCCGCCCTTTCCCTTCGATCGCGGATAACCGGGATTTCGGTTATCCGCCTGTCCGTCATATAGGTGCGCCCGGCGAACGGCTGCGCCTCCAGCAGGGTGTCAGTCAGCAATTCGGCCGGCGCTTCGAACAACGGGCTGCCGGCGGCGCAATGGGAGCGAGGCACGTTCCGCGTATGTCGCTGCCAATCGGGGCGTAGTCGCTCGATTGCACGACACACCCGCCAGCAGAGCGTAAAAACTGTAAAGCCCACAAGGGCGACCCGATATGCTTGAAAACCATCCACAATGGTTCATCGCCAGCACGAGTTGGCCGGGCCGGCTTGAGGTGCAGCCGGCCGGGCAACAGTTTACGACTTTGGCAGCAGAACCTTGTCGATGACGTGGATCACGCCATTCGACTGCTTGACGTCGGCGATGGTGACATGGGCCGTGTCGCCGTTCTCGTCGGTCACGGTCACGTGGCCATTCTTGTCGCGAAGCGTCAGCATGCAGCCGTCGACCGTCTTGACCTTGTGAGCGCCCCTGTCGTCCTTGACCATTTTCTTGACGGCCGAAGCAGTCGCGTCGGCGGCAATGACGTGGCAGGTCCTGTCCTTCATCGAGGTGCGGACGATCAGTTTGGTGATGTCTGGCGGCATCATCTTAGTGGCTTCCGGCGAAGACCGAGGCGTAGCGCATGGCGAAGTCCGACCTTGCCCGTCGGCAAGCACTTGCGCCGCAATGCAGCGTTCTCTCGTCGCCACCCCCAACGTATTCAATCAGAGCGATCGTATGCCCCGATTTTGCCCGCCCCGTTGCTCCATCGGGCGACGTACCGACAATGCATCCGAAGATATTCATCCACCCTTCGCAGGAGTCCAGTTGACACCCCGGCAGAGCAGGCCGCCCAGAATGCAGCCGCGCGTGGTAAGACTGGTGCTGTTCACAATCACGGTTATGCGATAGGTTTTCTGCCGTTTAGGGTCGTAGGCCGTTCCAGTCAGTTCGGAGTCGGACTTGCGGTCAAGCGACATGACGAGGCGGTCTCCGACTTCCTCGCCCTTGCTCGTGTCCTTAATCCACAAATTGGTGGCGCAGAGTTTTGAGCCGCACGGGGCGATCCTGACGCGCGCATTGCCATCGTCACGGAGCCAAACGCCGTCCGGACTACGCTCCTGCGCGGCCAGAGCAGAGCAGCCTGCGAGCGAGATGTAGCAAAGTGCTGCAATGCGCCTCATCATCATGGTTCGATCTCCGAAGGGGCTTCATACGTTTCTACGAAGGACTTTCCCTTCCGGATCACATGCCTGACGCCGAGCAATCCGCGCAGGACGCGCATTTGGAACGTCGGCTTCAGTGATCCGAACACCATGCGAGCGCGTAAGTACGTTTGTCTCCAGCGGTGGAAGGAACGCTTCTTGAGAACCTACGGTATCGCTTACATCGCGACAGGTCTGGTGTTTCTCGCCATCGACGCGGTCTGGCTGACCGTTGCGGCGCAACGGCTGTATCGGCCTTTGATGGGCGAGATGCTGGTCGAAAGCTTCAGGCTCGCGCCGGCGGCGCTCTTCTATCTCATCTACATCGCCGGCATCGTCGTTTTCGCTATCGCGCCCGCCTTAGCCAGCGACAGATGGACGACGGCCACTTCGTACGGGGCGTTCCTCGGGCTTTTCGCCTATGCGACCTATGACCTAACCAATCAGGCGACGCTGAAAAATTGGCCGATTATGGTGACAGTCGCCGATCTTTTCTGGGGAACGTTCCTGACCGCGGTTGCGGCGACCGCCGGCTTCCTGATCGCCCGCGCTTTTACCGCCGCCCATTAGGGCGGCTCAGCAGCCCGGATGCGATCAGCCCCACGAAGATTGTGAGCGTGCCGGCGCTCATAGCGTTCAACCGGAAAAACGCCTGGTATTCGGCTGGTGTATAGAGGTGGAAAGGCGTGCCATACGCCCCGTCCAGCCCCAGATAAACAAGCAGGGCCACACCGATCAGGATAAAGGCGACAACCCTCTCCGAGGTCTTGAAGAACGTCGCCGCGATCAGCGCGCACGGAATGAGGAAAATCTCGACCCCTGACGCTTGGCCGAACGCTTTCGCGCTGAGAACCGTGTTGGCTATGCCAACGATCGGAAGAAGCGCGCGACCCGCTACAGGCCATCGTCTGGCCACTGCCGGCACGGCCAGAAAAAACGGCGTCGACAGGAACGTGAAAAAGACCGGCGAGACGTGGCCGCTGACCGTCCAATAGACATACAACGGATAAAAAGGCTGGTTGGACGCAACGACCAGGGCAATCAGGTTGCAGGACGCGACCGTGGGATCGTCATGGGCGGCATAGGCCGCAACTCGTTCCCAGACTTTGCGAACAAAGATGAAAGCCATCCCGCGCACTATGCCGGGCGCAGCAGATAATGGCTTACGCCCCATTCCTTGCCGCCGGCATGCCCGAATAGCCCCGCCGTCGCCAGATAGAACAGACGCCAGCGTTGCCGCCAGAGCGCGGCGTCGGCGCCGTAGACCTCACCCAGGATGCTATCGATCCGCTCGCGGTTTTCATCGTAGCGCGCGAGCCAGTCCACCGCCGTCTTCTGATAGTGAAGTCCGCTCCAGCGCCAATCCCGTTCAACCGCGAAGCAGTTCGGAAAATGCCGGATCAGGCCGTGGCTCGGCATGACGCCGCCGGTGAAAAAATGCTGGGCGATCCAGTCCGCGTCGTTCTTGTGGTCGAAACGGTAGGGGCTGTTCTTGTGGCTGAATACGTGAATAAACAGCCGCCCCTTCTCGGGTTCCAACCACGTCCTGATGCGACCGAGGAGCTCTTTCCAGTTCGACATATGCTCGAACATCTCGACCGAGACGATCCTGTCGTACGTCCCGTCGGCCATGAAGGCGTTCATATCCGCGGTAATGACACGGACATTGGCGAGGCCGCGCTCGGCTGCCTGCGCCTCGATATAGCGCCGCTGCGGCGCGGAATTCGAGACAGCTGTGACGGTCGAACAAGGAAAGCGCTCGGCCATGAACAGTGTCAGCGACCCCCAGCCGCAACCAAGTTCGAGGATCGATTGTCCATCGGCGAGATCGGCGTGCGCGGCCGTTTCCTCAAGCGCCAGACGCTCGGCATCGGCCAGCGTTTCCTGGCCCGTGGGATAAAGACAGCAGGAATATTTGCGGCGCGGCCCAAGCGTGAGAGCGAAGAACTCGGGAGGCAGTTCATAATGCTGCTCGTTGGCGGCGTCGGCATGTTCGGCTATCGGGTGTTCCGTCATTGCCCGCGCGAACTCTTCTTCCTCCCGGCTGGAGGCGGCGGCCAGCTTCCGTCTCGTGCGCCCGACCAGGAACGCGATGCCCGCGCGCGCCAACGGGTCGGGGAGCGGCGTGCGTTCGGCGGCGCGGATCACCGAGGAAATCAAGCTCATCGGATGCTCCCATTGTTGCCGGCTTCGCCGATAGCGTGTTGTCGGCCGGGCCAGAAAGCGTTGACGCGGTCCTGGTATTCCCAGAAGGCCTTGCCGCGGGAGCGCAGCATGTGTGCTTCCAGCGGCGGAATTCCGGAGGCGTGGACAAGAAGCCAGTACATCAGCAACGGCCCGGCGAAGGCGAGCCAGCCCTGCGGATAGGCGCCTGTGAGGTCGACCGCGACAATTGCGTAGGCGAGCCAGCCTAGCCACTCGAAAAAATAGTTCGGATGGCGCGACATCCCCCACAGGCCCGCGTCGCAAACCTTGTCCCTGTTTGCAGGGTTTGCGCGAAAGGCGGCAAGCTGACGGTCGGCGATCGTTTCTCCAATCACCGCCACGATCAGGATGGCGACGCCGAGCCAGTCCAGCGTCCTGAGCCCGGGCGTCGGGTTGTGCGCGGCGAGCATGATCGAAAGCGCCAGTACCAGCGCGGCCAGTGCCTGGATCTGCAGAAACCAGAAGAGGCGGGTGTTGAAGGCGTCCCCCCACTCTTCACGCAATTGGCCGTAGCGAGGGTCATCGCCGCCGCGAGCGGTGCGCGTCGCGATGTGGATACCAAGACGCAGCGACCAGAAAAGCGCCAGCAGCGCTACGAGCACCTGGCGGAATGTCATTTCGGCGTCAGCGAACGGGACAAGGGCCACCGCCGCACCGAACACGCCGGTTGCGAACGACCAGATCGCATCGATCCAGCCGCACCGGCCGGTGCGAAGCGCCACGAGCCATGCCCCCGCCATTGTTGCCGATAGGCAAACCGCGAGTGCGACAATGGCGGTCGCGGCCGTCATGCCGTCCTGCCCCGCGCCGCCGTCCAATCCGAAAGCGCACCGGGACGGCTGTGTTTCAAGGCAAAACCGACGACATCGTCGAGAACCGGCGCCAGGAACCGCAAAGGACGCGCGAATGCGCCGATCAGCGTTCGGTGGTTGACATGGTCGTAAAGCTTGGTTTCGGCATCACCACCAAGCAATCTTATGCGTTCGGCGAGCCGAGACGTATTGCCGGGATCGACACTCCGGTCATTCCTTCCGGTTGCCAGGAACGACGGTGGCGCATCCAGCCCGACGAAGTTGATCGGTTGCGTGGCGGCGAGATATTTCTCCGGCCCGAATATTTCCTTCAGAGTCTGGCTGTGAAGCGGCAGGAAGTCGTAAGGTCCTGCGAGGCCGATCATGGCGTTGAGATCACGGCTGGCATCCAGATTGACCCGCGCAAGCCATTTCCGGTCGAACGCCAGCATCGCTGCGATATGGGCGCCGGCGGAATGACCCATGACGATGACGCGGCGAGGATCGCCGCCGAATTCCGCAATGTGATCCACGGTCCATCGCAATGCCTCGGCCACGTCTTCGATAAACGCAGGAAAGCGAACTTCCGGGAAAACCCGGTAATCGGGAATGACGGCCGTAAAGCCTCGCGCCGCCAACGCCGAACCGACGAAAAAATAGTCGCCACGCTCGCCTTCCTCCCAACCGCCTCCGTAAAAAAAGACGATGACTGGCGACGGACCGTCCGTGGCTGCCGGATAGATATCAAGGACATGGCGAGGGCGGAGCCCGTAGCGGATAGCACGTCGGGGGTGAGGTGCACCGATCCTGGCGATCGCGTTCAGTAGATCGACCGGCGAAGGAAACCCTTTCATGCGCCGGCCACCTCTCGAGGCGCCTTGGCCATCGGTCCGGCTGCGGCCATCGGTCAGAAGCCCACGATCGGACGCAGGAGGCGGCCCAGAAATCCATGAAGACGCGTGTCGCCTTCGAGGGCTGCCAGGCAGATACAGTCCGATTCCTGACCGACGACGGGACGATGATCGACATCGTCGCCGGCCTCGTCGAGATCGCCCGGAAAGTATTGACCGCGCTCGTCCGACAGCGACCCGGACAGCACCTGCATGAATTCCAGGCCGCTGTGTCCATGAGCCGGAAGATGGAGCCCGGCTCTGCCCTTGAGCAGCATGATTTTGGCGTCAGGGCTGCCGGCGATCCTGACCTTGCTCCATCTGAAACCCGGCCCTAACCATTTCCACGGACCGATCTCGCAGTCCTGCATCGCCCGAGGGAGCTCTATTCCCAAGGCAGGTTGCTTTACCCTCGCCGCTTTTTGTGGCCGCGACGGCAGGTCGGCCTCCAGCCTCTCCATGGTGCGCCCGAACAAATCCGCGGAAAGCGGGGCTGGCGGCATCTCGTCGAGGATCGCGCCGCCAACGGCCTCGAAGCCGACGAGACGGTCACGGCAAACGGCGCAGCGTTCGAGGTGTACGGATACGACCAGCGCCGGTCCGGCGCCCAGCGTCCCGCTCACCGTACGCATCAGCGTTTCGTCGCTGGGATGATGATTGATCGTCATAGATCGCTGTCCAATAGGGTGCGCAGCCGATTCAATGCCAACCGCACGCGGGATTTTACGGTGCCGAGCGGGATGCCGAGCTCGCGGGCGATCTCCGCATGCGGTTTCTCGGCAAAGAAAGAGAGGCGCACAATGGTTGCCTGGTCGCTCGGCAAGCTTGCCAAAGCCTTGCGCACCCCTTCTTCTCGTTCTGACGCGATCGCAATCTCTTCGCCCGACGTCGGGGCATCCGGTTCGTCGCTCGGATCCAAGAGATGATCCGTCGCCCGGGAACGCGCCCGGCGCAATCGGTCGATCCTCTGATTGCGGGCAATCGTGAACACCCATGTCGATGCGCCCGCCCGATCCGGATTAAAATAGGATGCCTTGCGCCATAGAGCGATCATCACTTCCTGTGTCACCTCTTCGGCGATCGAATCTTCGAGACCGGAGCGCATGAGAAAGCTTTTCACGCGCGGCGCGAAATAAGCGAAAAGCCGAGCGAACGCATTGCGATCCCGCTTCTGCGCAACACCACAGATCAGGCTGATCAATTCCTCTGGTGAGGGTGGCGCCTCCTTTTGCCTGGCCTCGTTCAAGAAAATAAGCCTCGCTGCCGGACGGACCTGCCGCATGCGCTTGTCGTCGAACTGTATCTCTGCAGCATCCATTTGCCCTTCATACGCTCGAAACTCGCAACCGGATCAGGTTTCAAGTGATCTATCGAACGTCGGGTTCCGTAAACATTGGCAGTTTGGCGCGTGGAGGGAAATCCCTTGACCGGAAAGATTGCAGCGAATGAATGGAGCGAATGCAGGCAGTCCTTCGGTAAAACCCTTGATGTAGCCGTTATCGGCAGCGGCATTTCCGGGCTGTCCGCCGCATGGCTGTTGTCGAAACGCCATCGGGTTACTCTCTTCGAATCCGATAACCGCCTGGGCGGACATAGTCACACGGTCGATGCCGCAGGCCTTGCCGTCGACACCGGTTTCATCGTGTTCAACGCATCCACCTATCCAAACCTGACGGCGCTGTTCGAGCACATAGGCGTCGCCACCAAGCGGTCAGACATGTCGTTCGCCGTTTCTCTCGACGACGGCCGACTTGAATATTCCGGCACCGGATTGTCGGGACTCTTCGCACAGGGCCGGAACGCCGTAAGCCCACGGTTCTGGCTGATGCTCCGGGATCTCGTACGCTTCTATCGCGAGGCGCCGCGCAATGTTGCGGCGCTCGGCATGATGACGCTCGACGAATATCTCGACGCCGCCGGCTATGGCGATGGATTCCGTAACGACCATCTCTATCCGATGGCGGCGGCGATCTGGTCGACCCCCGCGGCGAAGATCGGAGCCTATCCCGCCGCTTCATTCATCCGCTTCTGCGAAACCCACGGGCTCCTAAAACTAACCGGGCGTCCCACCTGGCGGACCGTGGCCGGCGGCAGCCGCTCCTACGTGCGGGTCCTTGTCGGAGCTGTACCGGAAGTGGTGAACGGCTATCCGATCAAGGTGATCTTGCGCAACGCGAGCGATGCCGAAATCATCGGACTCGATGGCCATCGCCGACGTTTCGATCAGATTGTCGTGGCGACCCACGCGGATCAGGCGCTGTCAATGCTTGCCGATCCTAGCAGCGAAGAACGACGCCTCTTGAGCGCGTTCGATTATCTCGTCAACGACACCGTTCTTCACTCCGACGCGCGCCTGATGCCGCAGCGGCGCCGGGTGTGGTCGAGCTGGAACTATATGACCAGGAATGACCGAAACGGCCGCAGGCTCGCCGTCACCTATTGGATGAACCGCCTTCAGGGGATCGACAGCGAGCAGCCGCTGTTCGTGACCCTCAACCCTCATCGCGAGATCGCACCGGAGGCGGTCCTCAGGCGAATGCGCTACAGCCACCCGCGTTTCGATGCCCGGGCAATGCAAGCGCAGAAGGAGCTTTGGTCCATACAAGGCATCCGCAACACATGGTTCTGCGGCGCATATTTCGGCGCGGGGTTTCACGAGGATGGACTGCAGGCCGGTCTCGCGGTCGCCGAAGCTTTTGGCGGCGTGCGTCGGCCCTGGACGGTCCCCGAAGAATCCGGACGCATTCACGTCCACGACGGCGCGCCCATCCGGCCGGCGGCGGAGGCAGCGTGATGCCAGGCTTCCGATCAGCGCTCCACGCTGGCTCAGTGATGCACCACAGGTTGCGGCCCAGAGAGCACCGCCTGCGCTATAGCGTCTTCTACCTTCTTCTCGATCTCGACGAAATCGACACGTTGGCGAGCAAGCTTCGCTTGTTCTCGCACAATCGCTTCAACCTCTTCAGCTTCCACGATCGTGATCACGACGCCGAAGCAAAAACGTCGCTACGCGAGAAGATTGAACGGCATTTGCGGGAAGCCGGAATAGATTTCGGCGGCTCGATTCAAATCCTCACCATGCCGCGCATCCTGGGATACGCCTTCAATCCGCTCAGCGTCTATTTCTGCCATAGGCACGACGGATCGCTTTCCGCGATCTTCTATGAGGTAAACAACACATTCGGGCAACGCCACAATTACCTCGTTCCCGTGCTCCCCGGCATAAACGGCCCGATCCGCCAGGAAAGTCAGAAATCCTTCTATGTCTCCCCCTTCATGACCACCGACATGGTCTATTCCTTTTCTATAAACCCTCCAGGGAAGGATCTGGCGGTTTCGATCACTGGACGCGATGACGCCGGACCGCTGATCGTCGCCAAACTGAGCACAACCCGCCAGGATCTGACGGACGCCGCGCTGGGCCGCGCCTTTTGCCTCTATCCGCTTATGACCTTCAAAGTCATCGCGGGCATCTACTGGGAAGCGCTGCTGATCTGGCTGAAGGGCATTCGTCTGCACCATCGGCCTTCACCACCCGATCAGGCCGTCACCATTGGGCATAGCGCGATGCCCGAGATCGATCATCGGGAAAAGAACACCGCGAATGGTCTTTGAAAGCAAAGCACGCGAACCGGCCAGTCTCGGCGGGCCGAAGGAAAGCACCGCCGCCCGCGCGGTGCGTCGGCTGATCGCGCAGATCGAGTTCGGCCGTATCACAGTCGTGCTGCCCTCGGGCGGTCACGTCCAACACTCCGGAACAGGGGCCGGACCTTCCGCGACGCTTGTTCTGCGTCGCTGGCGCGCGATTAGGCGGCTGATCGGTCAGGGCGACTTAGGCTTTGCCGAAGCCTACATCGTCGGAGACTGGTCGAGCCCGGATCTTGCCGCGTTGCTGGAATTGGCGGCGCGCAACATCGCCGCGCTCGACAACAAAATATCTGGCTTCTGGCCTGTTCGGCTGCTCAATCGCGCAAGGCATCTCCTGCGGGCGAACAGCAAGCCGGGGAGCCGCAGGAACATCGCCTTTCACTACGATCTCGGCAATGATTTTTACCAGTGCTGGCTCGATCAGAGCATGACCTACTCGTCGGCGCTCTATACGGATCCGGAGCAGACGCTCGAAGCCGCACAGGACGCCAAGCTGTCAAGGATTGAAGATCTCCTGAATCTCCGCGGCGGCGAGCATGTCCTCGAAATCGGCTGCGGCTGGGGAGCGCTGGCCGTAAAGCTGGCTCGTGCCGGTGCTCGCGTCACAGGCATTACCCTATCGTCCGAGCAACTGGCCTTCGCCCGGCAGCGTGTGAGAAAGGAAGAACTCGCCGACAAGGTTGAGTTGGAATTGATCGACTATCGCGACGTCAGAGGAACATACGACAGGATCGTCTCGATCGAGATGCTGGAGGCCGTCGGCGAGGCGTACTGGCCGGTTTATTTCAAGACCCTGCGCGAGCGTCTTAGCCCTGGTGGGATCGCCGCCCTGCAGGTGATCACTATTGATGAGGCGCGTTTCGAAGATTACCGTCGAACTCCGGACTTCATCCAGCGTCATATTTTTCCAGGTGGAATGCTCCCCACGAAAGCGGTCATTGCTGGCCAGGCCCGGGCTGCCGGTCTGACACTGGTTTCAACACAAAGCTTCGGCGACGACTACGCCAAGACCCTGGTCGAATGGCGCAAACGCTTTCTGGCGGCTTGGCCGAAGATCGAAGCGATGGGCTTTCCTGAACGATTCCGTCGGCTTTGGGAATATTATCTCTGCTATTGCGAGGCCGGCTTCAGGGCCGGAATCATTGATGTCGGATTTTACGTCTTGCGCGAAGCGGATGCTAATCCGGGTGTTTGAAGGCGCTGCCGGGTTTTCCGGCGATCCAGTTTGCACCAGCCTGAAGACGGAGCGGCTGTTGCATCCGTCAAGCCAGATCGTCATACGCTTTTAACGCCCGGCGGGACCGGCGCAGGATAAGCGACGCCCGTTTTCGGATTTCGTCCCGATGCTTTATCGGGAGCCTGCCGTGGGCGGTGGATGGCGGATGCAGGAAACTCGTCAAGCTCAGGAATCCAACGCCTTACATAGTCGCCCCCGGGATCGAATTTTTGCCCCTGAAGGGTAGGGTTGAAGATGCGGAAATATGGCGCGGCATCGGCACCGGACCCGGCCACCCATTGCCAACTTGCAGCATTGTTGGCCGGATCGGCATCGACTAGCGTATCCCAGAACCAAGATTCGCCGTGGCGCCAATCGATCAACAGATGCTTTATCAGGAACGACGCGGCCACCATGCGCACGCGATTGTGCATCCACCCGGTATTCCAGAGTTCACGCATTCCCGCATCGACAATAGGGTAGCCCGTTGTCCCGGTCTGCCAAGCCCGAAATGCTTTTGGATCTTCCTTCCATGGCATCGCGTCGAAACGCGGCTGCAGGTTTTGAGAAGCAAGGGCCGGGTTGTGATAGAGGAGGTGGTAGGAGAATTCCCGCCAGCCCAGTTCGGACTGGAATTTCTCCAGGTTGCGATTGCCGGTTCGATGAGAGGCCGCATTCGTCGCGGCCGCCGACGCATGCCACACTTCGCGAGCTGAGATATTCCCGAAGCGCAGATAGGGTGAAAGTCGCGAGGTATCGGGCCGACCGGGACAATCCCTGAAATCAGCATATTTCCCCAGGTGCTCATTCAAGAATTTTTCAAGCTGCACCTCCGCGCCAGCCTCGCCGCGTTTCCAATTGGCGCGCAATCCGCCGGCCCAGTCGGGCGACGAAGGTTCGAGCCTCAGGTCGGCAAGGGCAAGGCAGGACAGTTCGTCGCTGTGCGACCCGTCGAAGAATTCCAGTCGCGATGGCGCGCGGAGCGGCAGTTCCGGATCTCCTACTTGATGAGCGGCGCGCCAGAATGCGGAAAAGACCCGAAACGATCCGCCTGTCTTTGTCTTTACCGACCACGGTTCGTAGAGCAGGTGGCCGTTGAAGCTTCTCGCCTCGACTTTTTGTGCCTTCAGCGCGGTCTTGACTGTCTCGTCGATCGCTCGCTCTGCTGCGCCGTATCTTCGGTTCCAGAAAACAGCCGCTGCATTGATCATGGCGGCAAGACGAGGGATGACCGTCGACGCTTGGCCTCTATGGATGAAAAGGGGGCCGCCCCGTCGACGCAAAGCATCGTCCAATTCCTGCAACGAGCCGTGAAGCCACCAGCGTGAAGCCCCGCCGAGCGGGCGCAACCCCTCGGATTCTTCATCGTCAACATAGATGCAGTAAACAGGTCGTCCAGATTGCGCGGCGGCATTCAGCGCGGGATTATCCCCCAAACGCAAATCGTCTCGAAACCATACTATTACTGGCCGCGAGATGTCCTGATTTGCGTTGTCATCAGCCATGCGTGTCGCGGTCCCTTTAACCGTTCAGACGCCAGATCTCGAAATTGAGCAAGGACGCGAACGCCACCCAGGCTGCAAGCGGCACGAGGCAGAAAGCGGCCGCGAGATCGAGCCTGCGGAACCGATCGATCGTTGCCAGGATGAGCAGGAATTGCGGCACTATGTCGAGCAGGCCGGCGAGCGGATTGTGCAATCCGAAAAACAGCCATGACCACATTGCGTTCAGTGCAAGTTGAAGAAAGAAAAGCGTCAGCGCGAAACGACGCTCAGCGTCATCGTCGGAAATTTTGAGAACGCGCCACGCCGAGTAGGCCATCAGAAGGTACAAAACTGTCCATACGGGCGCGAAAATCCAGTTCGGTGGATTGAACGACGGCTTGACCAAGCCCGCATACCATGAAGCGAGGTTGGGATACGTGGCCCACTGTCCCAAAAGCGAGGCTGCAATGACCGGAACGATGACGATTGCGGCTCGAAACCAGGGAGAAATAGCTTTTTGGCGAGTATTCATTGGGATGCAGCGGGTTATGATTGCGTTGTCTATGACATGGGCACCCTCGCGTTTGTCGTCCATCCGCCGAAATAGCGGCCGCCGCCAAACCCGAGGGACATCAAAGCAATATGGAAACTTACCAAATTCTTCATGCTTCGTTTTACGTAGTTCGATGGATGATGGATCACCTTCTAGGCCTTTGAAGCGCACGAGAGCGGTATTCCATGGGGAGGTCGCCGTCAGACGATGTCGTTGCTTCGCGGCGTGGCGGGCTCGCCTCCCTGGCGATGCTGGACTGGGCGGTCACTGACTTCCCACAACCTTAAGAGCAGCCCGCCCCCTCGCAGCGTGCGGAAGATTGTCGACAAACCGGGCGCGACACGAACTGATTGCCGAAGCAATACGCGGGAACGAAAGCTATTCGGCGTGGTGCGCTTTTTCTCGGTTCGGAAGCTTCCAGTTCGGCCGGGGGAAGTGACAGGCGTAGCCGTCCGGATAGCGCTGGAGATAGTCTTGGTGCTCCGGTTCCGCTTCCCAGAAATCGCTCGCCGGCGTCACCTGGGTCACGACCTTTCCGGGCCAGAGGCCGGAAGCGTCCACATCGGCGATCGTGTCTTGCGCGACCCGCTTCTGCTCGTCGGTCGTATAGAAGATCGCCGAGCGGTAACTGGAGCCGATGTCGTTGCCCTGGCGATTGCGAGTCGTCGGATCGTGGATCTGGAAAAAGAACTCGAGGAGATCGCGGTAGCCGACCTTGTCCCGATCGAACACGATCTCGATCGCTTCGGCGTGGGTGCCATGGTTGCGATAGGTGGCGTTCGGCACATCCCCGCCGCTATAGCCGACGCGGGTGGAAATCACGCCGGGACGGCGTCGGATCAAATCCTGCATGCCCCAGAAGCAGCCGCCTGCGAGCACCGCGCGTTCCTTGGTCATCGTTTGAATCTCCTGGTTCGAGTTCTTCCATCATATAGGCGCTGTCCGAGACGATCGCAGTGGGAAAGCGGAGGTTGACGGACCCTTTGCCGAAGGCGTCCGGCGATCGCCGCGACGAGTTTTTTCGCAGCCTATCGGCGGACCGCGAGTGACCCTGCGGCACGGCAGGCATAGCAACGACGATCGGATCTCTTGCGAACGAAACGGAAACAATGCTGCATGTGGCGATGAACATCGCCTTTGATTCGCCGAAGCCTGTCGACTACTTGTCGAGCCTCAACGAGCGCCAGCGCCTGGCGGTCGAACACGGCTCCGGCAAAGTTGCCCGGCCGCTTCTCATCATCGCCGGAGCAGGATCGGGCAAGACCAACACGCTGGCACATCGCGTTGTCCATCTTATCGTCAACGGTGCGGATCCCCGCCGCATCCTCCTGATGACCTTCTCCCGACGCGCCGCGGTCGAGATGACCAAGCGGGTGGAACGCATCGCGTCCCAGGTGCTCGGCGACCGGGCTTCCGTCATGACCGATGGCCTGACATGGGCGGGGACTTTCCACTCCGTCGGCGCGCGCCTGCTGCGCGACTATGCTTTGGATATCGGCCTCGATCCGGCCTTCACAATCCATGACCGCGAGGACTCCGCCGACCTGATGAATCTTATTCGGCATGAGCTCGGCCTTTCGAAGACCGAAAGCCGCTTCCCTGCCAAGCAGACCTGCCTGTCGATCTATTCCCGCTCGGTCAACGCGCAGGCGCCGCTTGACGAGGTTCTCGCCGACGACTTTCCCTGGTGCCACAACTGGGTCGACGAACTGAAGAAGCTGTTCGCCGCCTATGTCGAGGCCAAGCAGGCGCAGAACGTGCTCGACTATGACGACCTGCTGCTCTATTGGGCCGAGCTGGCGAAGGAAGCCGCGTTTGCCGAGGAGATCGGCTCCCGCTTCGATCACATCCTGGTCGACGAGTACCAGGACACCAATCGCCTGCAGGCGGCAATTCTTCTGGCGCTGAAGCCCGACGGGAGCGGCGTGACGGTCGTCGGAGACGACGCGCAATCGATTTACGCGTTCCGCGCGGCGGACATCCGCAACATCCTCGACTTTCCAAAGAGTTTCACGCCTGAAGCGGAAGTCGTGACGCTCGATCGCAACTACCGCTCGACCGAGCCCATCCTGGCTGCGGCAAATGCGGTGATCGCCGAAGCTGAGGAACGCTTCACCAAGGACCTTTGGACAGAGCGCAAGTCGTCGGCGAAGCCCGCGCTCGTCACTGTCCGCGACGACACCGCCCAAGCAACCTATGTCTGCGACGCGATCCTCGCCGAACGGGAAGCCGGCACGCGGCTGAAGGAGCAGGCCGTGCTCTTCCGGACGACGCATCACAGCGGCTCGCTCGAGGTGGAACTGACGCGACGCAATATCCCGTTCGTCAAGTTCGGCGGCCTGAAATTCCTCGATTCCGCGCACGTGAAAGACGTCCTGGCAACCTTGCGCTTCGCCGAGAATCCGCGTGATCGCGTCGCCGGCTTCCGCGTGCTGCAGCTCCTGCCCGGCGTCGGCCCCTCCTTCGCCGGACAAGTGATCGACGCTATGGAAACTGCACTCGACCCTACCATGGGACTTCAGGCGCTGCGTGCCCCTCAACGCGTGGCCGAAGACTGGCCGGGATTCGTAACGCTTTTCGATGAGCTTAGACGTAAATCGTCAAGCTGGCCCTCAGACCTCGAACACGTACGGCTATGGTACGAGCCGCATCTCGAGCGCATTCACGAAAGCGCGGCAGCCCGGCGCGGCGATCTCATGCAACTGGAGCAGATTGCCGCCGGCTATCCGTCACGCGAACGTTTCCTGACCGACCTAACCCTCGATCCGCCTGCGGCCAGCAGCGACCATGCCGGTCCGCCGCACCGCGACGATGACTATCTCTTCCTGTCGACCATCCATTCCGCCAAGGGACAGGAATGGAAGAACGTCTACGTCCTTAACGTCGTGGACGGTTGCATCCCCGCCTGCCTGGGCGCCGGCGAGCGCAAGGAGATCGAAGAGGAACGCAGGCTTCTCTACGTTGCGATGACGCGAGCCAAGGATTCATTGCATCTCATGATGCCGCAACGCTTCTATGTCGAGAACCAGGTCGGACGCGGTGATCGACATGTCTACGGGCTGCGCTCACGGTTCATTCCGGATCACGCGCTCCAGCATTTCGAACAGACGACTTGGCCCGTGGCGGAAACCAAATCGGGCATGGGTGCGAGATCGCGAGCCAGCGTCGATCTGCGTGCCAGAATGCGCGGGGCCTGGAGTTGAGCGGCCCGGCGTTTTCAGCACAGCGCATGCTTGCCGGACAGGAGCCTGAATAACCGGGATTTCGGTTATTCAGGACACCGCAATCTATCGACGATAACGTCTGTACGTGCCCAAGCTCGTCTATCCAAACGCCCGCTCAGCTAGTCAGTCTTGCCTGCCTCGGCCCGGGCGGCTTGTTCGGCGGCATCGAGATCCCCGTCCGCTTCGTCTATCAGCCTTTGCGCCTCGTCGCCTGATATCCCGGTCTTGATCGCAAGCGCCTCTTGGGCCAGCACATCGTCCTTCGCCACGCGGCCCGTGTCGCGTTTTCTCGCCTGGCCAGGCGAAACCGTCTCACCGCTGACGTCGGTGCCATACACGGTTTCCGGCACGGCCTGCCCGTGGTACTCAAGCTCATCACGGTCGAGTTCATCGATGGCCTGGCGCCAATGCCGTTCATGCTGACCGTCAGGTCGGCCCTCGCGTTCCCAGATCTGGTATGCACGCTGCTGAATTTTCTCGTGTCGATCGGCGCCCATGGCGGCCTCCCTGTGCAAGACGATAGGCAACGCGGGAACCGTCAGATCGATCCAGGCATTTCTGCGCGGGAACGGAAGATTTTCGGGTCCGCAAGAGAACAGGTCGACTCCCGAAGGATAGGGCTATTCGTTCTTTGTGATCGTGCCGTGGTTCAATTCAATCACGTCGGCGCTGGCGATCTGGCGGGTGAAATCCCTCCGCAGTTCCCCCCAGGTCCCGAGAAGTGCGCCGAAGCCGCTGCACCGGATTGGCGTGTCCTCGTCAGGTTCCTCCGGAATGTCCATCCGGATCGTGCCGCAGCGCTTGCAATCCAGCAAATCGTCAAGGCGCTTCCTGACCATCTGGCCAACCTCCCGCAGCCATAACGCTATCAAAGGGAGAGCAAGGAGTCACGGATGAATCATAGCGTCGCATCACCGTGAATGGTCAGTGCGCCACATTGGCCGGAGAACGATCGAGAATTGCAATTCGATCTCCTACAGCCTCAACGATCGCCCGCTTGCCGAATGCGTGCGCGCCTCCGATCGACCCAGCTCATGATAGGCGACGCGCTGACTCCATGGAGAACCACCGAACACAGGACGACGAAGGCAGACAAGGCCCAGATTCGATCCACGTCTTCAAAGTTCGCGCGACTGACGGCAAAGGCGAGATAGTAAATTGTCCCAAGTCCGCGGATGCCGAAAAATGCAACCAGCCCTTTTGCGGCCGTTGGAATCGGCGACGAAGCAAGACTTGCCCAGCCTGACAGCGGTCGGACCACCAACAGGAACAGAAGGCCGACCAGAATATCCCGCCAGCTTAGCGGGGCGAGCAATCCCCATCTCAGCGTGGCTCCGAAGACCAGCATGATCAGCACCATCAGGATGCGCTCGATTTGCTCGGAGAACTCGGCCATCGCGGCATGGAATCCATGACCGCGGTCTGTCGCCCGCAACGTCACGGCGGCGATGAAAACGGCCAAAAAGCCATAGCCGCCCAACGCCTCGGTCGCGCCGTACGAGATCAGGGTAACGCCAACCGCGACGAGTCCGTCCCCGGTCTTGGCGAGCTCGAGGCCCGGGATTTTGAACGCCAAAATACCGAAGCACCAACCCGACAGGAAACCGACGGCACCGCCAACGAATATCCGCAGCAGCACGTCGCTCAGGAGCCACTCCTGCCAAGTTGATTGGAACGACGTGGCGGTGAGAGCAATGGCTAGGAGCACGAACGGAAAAGCGGCCCCATCGTTGAGTCCGGCTTCCGAGGTCAGGACAAACCTGACCTCTCCCCCTTCTTCCTCGCCGGGCGGCTTTGCCTGGACCTCGGCCGCAAGCACGGGGTCAGTGGGAGCAAGGGCAGCTCCGATCAGAATGGCTGACGCCAGGGAGAAACCCGCCAGCCTCCAGCAGAGCGCAGCCATGCCAGCGATCGTCAACGGCATGGCGACGACGATCATCAGGAGGGTTGAGACCCAGCCCCGCCAGCTGAGTGGCCTTTTGATCCGGAGCCCCGCGCCCATCAGCGCGACGAGTATGACGAACTCAGTGAGACGCTCGACAACATCGGGTCGATAGGCCGCCCGCACCGCATCTTCCGGCCACAGCAGCGGCATTGCCGCATAGCCCGCCGCCATCGCGACGATTGGCAGGGAAAGCGGCAGCCGCTTCAATAGCATCGGCAGCCAGGCCGTGAGCAGGATCGCAGCGCCGACCGCTGCCGTCGTCAAGGCGTCGTAAGACGAAGGCTCAAACATCACGGCGAAACCCTTCAGGGCGCGACCTGTTCCCCTACCGGGCGTTCGCAGCCGAGAAACCTGCAATGCCGGTCTCGTCTCCATCGACGGAACGTCGGTGGCGGGCGGCCCCCGGCGAAACAACGGCAGCCCGGGCGACGACCCGCACGGAATGCGTCGATCCCATGCTGGTTGGAGCAGTCAGATCCTAAGGGTTCGCAGTGTGATGGAGTAACGATGACGGGCAACCGGCGGAATGCTGTGCTCCCATTCGTCGCGCGACCGTCCGGTCATGAGATAGGCCGACCTCGGTTTGACGGTAATCGTCTTCCGGTCCCATTTCAGGCCGTCCTTGCGGCGCAGCCGGAAACTGCACGCTGCGAGCAACGAGACTCCGGCCACCTCCCCGAATTGGGGCTTGTCTCGATGCCAGCCAATGCCCGCGCCTTCCCGGTACTCATTTATCAACACCTGTTCGAAGGCTTTCGCCGACCGACCCGCGAGTTGGGCGACTTTCTCGCGCAGGGGCATAAGGAATTCCGGGATCGGCGCCGCTTCGACGACTGCCCTTCGGTCGTAGTCGTAACGCAAGCCGAATCCCACCACCCGCCGGTTGGCGAGGTGCCCGTGGAAATCGAAGGGCTTGAAGGGCAATTCCCGAAGCCGGCGGACGAGGTCCGATTCTTCCTCGTCCGATATGAGGTGTTCCCGATACAGAAAGCCGTCAGGCAGACGGTCCTGGCTTGCGAACAGATCTCCCTGCGTCATCGGGGGCGATTGGGCGACAACCGTCGCTTTCCTCTTTCATGAAGCTGGCCCGGCCTTCGCCTACGGAACCCTCCTTCCTTTTCCGGACCTGTATGCCGGAGCGTCTGGATCGAAGGCTGTCCATCCTTCCGCCTCGTAGTCGCGACGCCGCGAATCGAGGTCGACAGCAGTTGACTGTCCGAGAATCCGCTCAGCCATCGGCGCGAGCTCGTCGCTGACTCTAGCAGTTACAAGGGCACCGCCGCGCCGGATTCCCTCTGCGTATACGTGAGCATCCCGCTCGGAAACGCCGGAATCCGTGAGCGCTCCGATGATGCCGCCGGCGACGCCTCCAACCGCCGCTCCTGCCGCCGCCCCGACGGCAGTCGCAGCGAGCCATCCGGCCGCGACGACGGGACCGACTCCTGGAATGGCCATGACGCCGAGCCCGGTCAACAGTCCACCCGCGCCGCCGACAACGGCGCCGATCCCGGCGCCCGCGCCTGCGTCTTCAGCCGCGGCAGATCGATCATCGTCGCGGTACCATTCCTCTGAATTGTTGGCGACGATGCTGATGTCGTCGCTGGGCACGCCCGACGCTTCGAGTTCTCCGACCGCGTCGCTGGCATTATCGTAATCGTCAAAAAGTCCGTTTACGGTTCTCATTTGAAATGCTCCTGGAGATTGTTCACTTGGAGGCGGAGGTGACGTTGCCCTTGTAGTCAAGGGCCACCGACACGCTCTTGCCGTCCTTCCGCGCCTGCCCGCGCCAGATTCCGCTGTCGTCCTTCGCGAGCGCCGAAACGTCGGAGTAGCCCGCTTCCTGAATGCGGTCCTTAGCCTGTCCTTCCGTGAAGCTGTTGGCTCCGGGAAGCGGCGGCTTCCCGCCGTTACCGCTGGCGTCGTCGGTGCCGGAGGCTGCGGGCTGCACAGCAGTGTCGCTCCCGATCGTTTCGATCTTTTCCTGATGCATCTTGAGTGTGGGAAGCGTTTCCCCCGCGAAGGCCTTCAGCGCGGCATTGTCGCCGTCCTTCGCATAGCTCTCGAAAAGCGACACCGCTTCCTTGTGGGCGTCTCGCTGCATCTTGACGTACGGCTGATCGAACGATGCGCCCTTGGCATCCTTGAGCTTGTCCAGCTGCGCCTGGTGTTGATCGTCCAGCGCGGTAGGCACGGTAAGATTCCCCTTTTCGGCAATGGCTTTCAGCTTCGTGTTAGCGGCTGTGTGGTCAGTCACCATCGTGTGGGCGAAATCCTTTACCGCCGCGTCCTGCGCCGCGCCGTCGGCGAGTCTGCTGGTCTCGACCTCGAACATGCCGCCGACGGCGGCTTTGTTCACGAAGTCTTGGGAGGTATCGGCGGCGAAAGCCGACCATGAAAGCGCGATGAGCGCCGCTCCCGAAACAGAGGCGATTAGCAGTCGGTTTCTCATTGAAAGATGTCCTCGTTAGCCTTGGGTCGGATTGGTGGAAGCAAACAAGTGGCGGCGAGAATGGTTCCGGCCCGGCGCCGATTCATCGCCCCTCCCGATGAGCCCAGAAGCATCCCGGTTCGTTCGACATGCCTCGTGCGGCTGAAAGCCTTCCGACGGTCGATACGGCGTATGAAGGTCGGCGAGTTTAGCGCGCACGGCTTTAGAGCAGCTTTCCGCGATTGGGCAGTTGACGAAGCTGGTTTCCGCGAGACACCGCAGGAGCGGCCTTAGCTCATAGGGTCGGTGACGAGACTGAGCTGGCCTATCGACGCTCCGACACCTTGGCGCGGCACCGCGAGCTTATGGTCGCATGGCGGACTATTGCCAGTCTTCGAAAAGCTTCTGCAGTGCGGCGGGGTGAACCTCAATGCAATTTCGTTTCGATCCATCGTCTCACGCCCGAAGCTGCGCCCCAAGGGCCTCAAGCGCCTTCACGTCCTCGGCATACGATGCCGCGTGATCCGGGTCCCGCTCTTGCTGCTGACGGTAGAAGTCGAGCCATTTCGGAAGATCAGAAATCGGGAATGTACCGGATCACGGCCCCGTCGACAGGGTAAACGTTCCCGCCACCAAATCGTATGTCGCTGTTGTCTGCATGTTACCGATATGACGCCAAGTCCTCGTCGCGTGGCTCTCATTTCGGCACGAGGCCGCCTTAATGAATACTGTCTTGGAACTGAATCGCTCAGGCGGGGTTGAAGGGTTCAGGGCCTCGGCAGTCGCGGGGTCTTTTTCGTATAAGGTCGAACATGGAAAAGACTTTCAACCGCATGGCAGAAGCTGTCGCGCGTGCCACTGGGCGGCCTTGGGCTTTTGCCACATGTGTTGCGTCGGTCGTGATATGGGCGGTTTCAGGTCCGTTTTTCGGGTTCTCGGAAACTTGGCAACTCGTGATCAATACTGTTACCACCATCATCACCTTCCTGATGGTTTTCCTGATCCAGAACACGCAGAACCGCGACGGTGCCGCAATTCAGGCAAAGCTTGATGAGTTGATCAGATCCGGAAACGGCAAGAACGATTTTATTGGGATCGAGCACTTAACCGAAGCAGAAGTCGAGGAGTTCCGAGAGCTTTGCAAAGACGGCAAGGAGCGCGCAGGCCGCACCAGTCAACGGGCAATTGCGTGAGGACGATGGCTATGACAACACGTCTCGTTGAGCCGCTTCAGCTTGGTGATTGTAAAAAGCCGCCTGATTCACCGAGCAGAACGCGAAAGAGCCTCATCCAGGTCGGCAAGCAAATCTGCCGCCGAGCGGGTAGCTTCCGTTCGCGCGGTATCCATGCCGGGCAGCAGCGACGGCGGTACGCGACTGCTCGAACGCCGTCCCGATACTCGAAGATGCACCATTGGCGGTCCTGGTGCTGGCGCTCTATTGGCCCGAGCGGGCTGTTGCCGTCGTGCGAATGTCGGATAGAAAGTTGATCCAATCGCTGATGGCACGCTTCTGGGTGGAGTTCATCAATCAGGCAATGGTCGAGGGTGCGCAGACCATCGTCGCGCCGCCGGCGCGCTGTCGGCAGCGCAAAGGCAGCAAATTGCCCACTGACGCTCCGCCGACACGAAACCCGCTGGATCAGGGTGATCACCGGTCTGGAAATCAGTGTCATATGAATTTGTGAGGACATGGTCGCGCTAGGACCGACTTGACGAAGCCGCATAGCTGTTTCGCTTCTCATTGTCCTATTCCTGGCGGGAAACGTAAACTTCGTCACTCGCAGAGCGTTTCAGTTTGTCCTTCGGGGTAGAGTACGCAGTGAGAAATCCTGCGTGTTGTCGGTTGGCCGAAAAAGTCCCTGTCTGCCTATTAATCAGCGAGAGCTACCGACCCATCGAACTCCACTGGGAAGCGACGATGGTCGGCACACCGCAGCACCAACAGCTCGATATCCTCCAAAGCGACATTTAGGTGTGCATGGCGACGCCTAAGCATCTCCGCGATGGCAGCCACGTTCACAATCCGACTGGAAGTGATGGCTTCTTCCACGGCAGCACCGACATCGCTGTGCAGTCCATCGTATGATGCGCTGCTCATCTCTACCTCCTTCTTTCGCGACCAGATTTTGTATCCTTTTTCTGAAAATGGCAACCGCAACAATAAAATTATTATAGTAAAAACAACTAGTTAGTATGATGAACCTTAAATGGATAAAGTGGTTAGTTAGTTACAAGCGCTCCTGGAGATGACACGGACATTGACGGCAAATTAGTCTCTTGCTAATTCTTTGATATATGGGGTAATTGCTGATACCATGGAGGCGGTGGTGGCAGAGCTAGAGCGGCAAGAGCGGCTGCAAATTATGCTGACGTCCGAAGAACTGGAAGCGCTCGAGAACTGGCGTTTCGAGCAACGCATGCCAAGCAGGGCGGCCGCTGTCCGCGAATTGCTGCGGAGGGGATTGTTAGCCGAAGGGAAGTTGTTGGCTCCTGGGTCGAAATCAGGCGCCTATGGGGTGCTTGACGCAGCGCCCGATGAAGATTCCTCGGCGGGATAAGTTCACCGTCCAGATATCATTCGCTCAAATGGCGAATGCCCCGCTAACAGGTACGGGCGAACTTGTGCACACCGCGCGGTCGTAGTTGAACGATCCGCTTGTGTGTACGACCTGCCGTAGATATCGCGCCAAGCGGCCAATTCGATCGCCATAGTCGTCCAAGGCCACGAAGGCGCGGTTCCCGTTGCAGCGCCGTTTGGCCGAAAGTTTCTTGCCGACGATCTCCTCGATGACGCAAGCGAGATCGGCGCGCCGACGAAGACGTTAGTCATGGTGTTGGTCCTGTTCGGTGGAACTTCTGGTGGACGAAAGAATTGAGCTGTCGGAGGGCATTCCTGGTGCAGGATTGGTTTTACGTTGTTGCGATCGCCGTCACAGTGGTAGGCATTTTCGCTGCGCTAACCGTAGCGGTATGAATCCGACGCCAGATTTCTTGGGCCACCTGAACAGGGGTTGTCCACTCAGCGCTAAACGGCAGGATACGCCGATGAGGGACAAGGGGCGGTGGAGAAGCGATCTGATCTTGATTGCCTTCATCCTGGGGGTAATAGGACTCGCGTTTTTTGCTCGGCTCTGCGTCCAGTAGTGCCGCTTCGGCCTTGGCGTCGAGCAAAGGGCAGCGTATGGTCATGGCGTTAGAACCAAATGCCTCTGGCACTCCTCGCCCGGTCACGAGCCCCTTCGGTGGCCGGGCCTTTTCTCTTTTGCGACGTTTCGACCGTTGCCAATCGCTACGCATGCCGCTTATAGTATGCGCGTCTGTATGAGCATGCCGGCATCCCCTCGAGCCCGGCCGACAGCCTCCCCAATGCCCTTCGGTCGGGCGGTTCGGTTATTCCAAAAGGCGTTGCCCCCGATCAAACTGTCCTAGTGAGGCCTTGCTGTGAGGGATCAACGGTCTGGCCGCCATATTGAGCGGGGGCGGCGAGCGCTAGTATCGGGGGGAACGTTATGCCAATGCCGCTATTCTGGACTGTCTATTCGGCGCTCGTCGCCATCAGCGTCTTTATGATGACGGCGGCTTTCACCGCCTACATCTAAAAGAGCATGACGCAACGCGCTGAAGCGGGCCGCGGTTGGCCCTTCAGTGGAATTGATCGCTGCCCGATTGCGGGGCTACCTTCCCGCCGTCGTCGCATGGAACTTGGCACCCGGCCGCCAGCCTCCAGTTTAGCGGCCGGGCCTTTCGTCTTGCACTACCCAAACGGGGATGCGCATCCCCCTCGTGATCGCGATAGTGGTTCGTCTTGCAGCGCTGGCAGGTACAGGTCCCTGTGAGGGCTTGCTGCGGATCCCGCTAGAGTCCACACCAGCGGGGCTCGGCGTAGAGCTTGCGGTACTTCTGGGCTTCGGGAGATCGTGGGCGAGGATGCCGCCCGCAACGCGATGAACTGGTGGCTTGCGGGGCATCTGCGTTTATATTGGGGTAACCATGCCCACTCCTTACCCGTGGATCCACGTAGAAGCGGCGCTCGTGAACGGCCAACGGCGGGCACTATCGGACATGCATCATCTTCCAATGCCAATCGCCTTCGTCATTTGCTTGGCGGTGGGATGTGTTTTCGCGTCCCTTGCCTCAGGCGGGGTCGAGCGCGCGGTAACAGCTGATGAAGGAAGCGCTGTTGATTTCCGCCGAGAACTGACCCGGGATTGGGCGGTTTTTCCATTGAGAAGTGACCCATGTTTGAACCCACCCCTGCTGGTTGATCGCAGGGGATTTTGGAGTGATAGACATGGCGTTACTGA